>WLWD01001185.1_pt1 | contig 172743 bp, 146 predicted proteins | sample 6712731 | NCBI WGS metagenome assembly WLWD01 (sample SAMN12718690, study PRJNA576275) | sponge metagenome | isolation source: marine sponge | host: Mycale hentscheli | place: New Zealand: South Island, Marlborough, Capsize Point | collected 2014-11-01
GAATACACTACACTATATTCAGCTAATATACTGCTTTATATTATGTACATAATAAGAAATATTGCAGGTGCCACCTTGAAATATGGGATATATTTATTTATTCTGTACAGAATCCACAGACTGCCATCCCCAAAGGCACTTTAGTAGCCATTGTCATTACTAACCTTACCTACTCATGGCCATGGCCATCATGGGAGGGATGGTGGTGCTTCGCAACGCTCCTGGCAGTCCCCAGTCCTTCTTCGAATCTCTCTCCACCTGCAGAGATATAGACGGCAACAACGCCAGCTACGTGATCGACCCGAGCAACGTGTCACTGGCGTGTGGGGCGGTGCCTTACTCCGTCATGAGCAACTTCCCTGCTTGCGCTAACTTTTCTGACACCCTTTGCTATCCCTCGTCTTGTTTGTATGTGGATTCTGATCGTAACAATCTCGAGGCTCTCTGCAATGCGTCCTTCCTGGAGCTCATTCCAAACTCTGCTAAAGATGGGAGGTGCTCTTTTGGTCTCCTCAATAACTTCCAGGTTAGATTCGTATTTGTGTAATCTGAAACATAATAGATACTGTAGGGTTTTTACAAGTCATACTGCACAGTCTGAACTAAAAGGAAGGGTTTGGGTGAGTCTTATTATAAGATTGAAAGTCTTACTTGGTAAAAAAATAATTCATTACACAGTACAGTACATAGAACATTCATACACAATAGACATAATCTACATGTATACACACATGTGTGTGTTATAGCTGTTCCTACTGGGACAATATTGTTGCATAGGTTTTTGTCAAATGGGGAAAAATTATGGGGAAGAGAGGAGTAGCTGTGTATTATACATGTAGCTGTGTCCACGACTATTTGTATACATATGTTATAATGTCCTTGTCATATTACAGCTTCTAAAACGGCACAGACACGATCATAGACACCTTTTACCAGTTTAAGTTTAGTCATATAGGAATGCTGTGATAGATTTATAGGACAGTTGATACAGGGAATGGTTAGGATAGGTCAGAGTTTGCCTGTCATTTGCCTGTTCAATGGCTGTCTGAGTCAACAGTGTGTGTGTGTGTGTGTTTGTGTGTGTGTGGTGTGTGTGTGGTTGCAGGTGATGGAAATGATATCTGGATTTGGACCTATAGTCACTGCAGGTATATTTGCAGCCACCATTTCGTCTGCACTCACTAGCCTGATCAGTGCCCCAAAGGTATTCCAGGTGAGTTGAGCTACCCTTACAAGCATGGTGTGGTAAAGGGTCATCAAAACACAAGGATTGATTCATTCATCTATACTGATTAAAAAGTGGTCAACAGTAGTATTTATAGGTGTGCTTCAACACAGCAATTTATAAGAAAAATTTATTAATTGAACACAGTTATTTTTGTTGTTTTGTTTGTTTTTAGAGTGTGTGCAATGACAAGGTTTTCCCCCTCATTTCCTTCTTCGGTAAAGGAGGCTGGAGAGGCACTGGCTCGGAGCCCGTACGAGGCTACTTCCTGACCTACGTCATAGCTCTGGCCTGCATTGCCATAGGCAAGTTCTAACAAGAAGAGAATAATATCGCTTAGTGAGTTTGAAGTGAGTGTGTCTGTAGGAAGCCTGAATGAAATAGCTACCATCATCTCCACTTTCTTCCTGATGGCCTACGCACTCATAAACTACTCCTGTTTTGCTGCATCCTTCGTTAAAACGCCAGGTGAGTTGTTATTGCTAGTAATTATGGTTGGTGTTTTGTTGCTCTATCGATCCTTACCAACTACCTTGATAGTACATACCTGAAGTTTATGTGTTCCCTTTTCAAATTTCAAATTACATGTTTGCATACATATGTTGGAGGTGTGGTTTGCAATAATAGCAATTACCGTATTTCCTTGAATAGGCTGCATGTTGGCTATGCATACAAGTACACACACACACACTTACTAGCCTTCAAACTGGTGGTAGCTATTCAGTCTACTCAAGGATGTAGCCAGTTTTCTTCACCATTTTGAAGTTTAGGGTAATACTGTGGTCGACGGTGTGCCACTCAGCATCTCGTTTAGATTTCGCGATTGGGTCAAATAATTTACAAATTAAACATTGCAGATCAAGTACAAAACAGAGAAATATATCATAAGCTACTTTGACTAAGTTATGACAATGTTTTAGCTTATTGAGCTTTATCTTCATGCATGTGTTATCTTTCTCTTCACAATGTCAATTGTCCACTTATGTAGAAAGTATTTGCATCATTTTTGGTAATGGTCATCAAATGCTTTGGTCACTTGCACAATGTTATTAGGTGCCGCTACTATTATACACACACAAAGTAAATATGGTATATTCCTATTCAAGGTACATGTAATCACAGAAATACTGTACAATCCTCTTATCCTAAATAAATTCAAAGACATCAGTCATTGTTCATTAGCCCCTTTTATTTGTTTATAATCATTCTTCCTTGTTGCTGTGGATGTCCAGGATGGCGTCCCGCCTTCAAACTGTACAACCTGTGGGTGGCCCTGATGGGTGCGGTCATCTGCCTAGCCATCATGTTTGTCATACGATGGTACTATGCTCTGATCACTCTATTGCTGGTGGCCTTCTTCTACAAGTTAGTGGACTTTCTCAAACCTGGTCAGTGTGTGTGTGTGTGTGTGTGCGTATCTGTGTGTGTATGTGTGTTCATTCTTAAATGTTTCTTTCTTCCCTCCAGATATCAACTGGGGTTCATCAACTCAAGCTTTTTTGGTTACCTATGCCATGAGGAACCTGTTGAAACTGGAGAAGCTGGAAGTCCATGTCAAGAACTTCAGGTGAGTGCAGTGGTAGGAGTAACATAATTTACTTAATAGCTAGTGCTCTGTTGTGTGGGAAGTTTACTCATTTTTGAAAATGTTTGTTTGTTTATAATTATTAAAATCATTCTTGATTTGTTTTGTTGTTATTGTGTTATTATAGTTTGTTTATTTGTTCTGTTGTTTTTTTTGGTTTTTTTGGTTTTTTCAGGCCTCAGTTTTTGGTGTTGTCAGGTCCACCATCTTCCAGACCAGATATGGTGCACTTCTTCTCCCACATCAGCAAGGAAGTGGGCATTCTGATCTGTGGACAGGTCTTACTGGTAATGAAGCACTTCTAATAATAGCTACCCTTTACCAACACACTGTCTATGAGCTATGCCGTTGTTGTTATGCCATACCTTAACCTACACAGAATTAGAAATTGTAATTAGTTGATATAAAACCTGTCAACTTTTATTTTTTATTTTATTTTTTTTTATTCTGTGCACTGCACTATTTTATTCTTGTGTTTGATGTTGCTATTGTCTTCAAGAGAGACTTGATTGCTTAGTAGCAGTCCCTCTTGACATGGAAACAGAACAATGACCTCGTACCTGCACACTTGAGAAAGCTGGGGCATTGACTCCAATGGCCAGCCACCAGAGCTTAGGGCAGGGTACACTGCCTTTCATGAATTACCACAACTCAGTATAGCATGTGCATATGTAGTGCACCAATCTATTTGGTAAATTATATCGTGACAAATAAGTTTCAATTATTGGAGCATCCTCCTTTTAAATTTTTGAAATATTGCTATTTATGTGGACGTATAAACCACACCCACAAATTAATTTTACTATGCTATATTTTTGTTGTATTTGTGCGCAGGGTGACTACGATAGTAACCGTCAGCAGCTGGTTAGTCACAGCGCACAGCAGAAGAAGTGGATGAAGAAACAGAAGGTATTATTAGTTATAACATTCAAGTATGTAGAATGTGTAACATTACATTTTTGTGGGTGGTTTTGTTGTTGTTTGTTGTTGTTGTTTTAGGTGAAGGGGTTTCACAACGTAGTCATGGCTAAGAGTGTGAGGGAAGGCTGCCAGCATCTGCTACAGGTAGGAGACGATAATTTAATAGCCAGGGTTCTATCTAGAAAACTTTGTGTGTGAAAAGCTCAGGTTAATCTACCACACTCTGTATATACATACATACCAAAGTTGCAATAATTTTAAACTAATCACTGATGTTTTAAGAGCTAAATTCTGTAATAAGGGTTTGGCCTCAACAGCATACTGGACACAGTATGTAAATATAATTGGACAAGTCCCCTCCTTCCCCCCTGCCCCTCCTATCCCACGAGATAGAACCAGTAGCCCACTTGTGTAATGTGTATATTATTGTGTCATTACTTTAATGAACTGATGAAGACTTCTGTAAGTCAAGACAGTCGCTATTAGTAATAGCTAGTCCTACATCAGGCAAATGAAACCTGACAAGGTCTGCTCCACAGCAGTTTAGTGCCTACAAGAAGCTTGATCATTTCCCTCTTGTAGGCATCTTGCTGCTCAGCTCCTAGTTCCCAGGAATGGTTTAATTAAAGTATTGAAATTTGCAATAGTCGTTGTTAAATTGGTGTCTTTTTTTTTTTTTTTTTTTTTTCCTTTCCCCTAAGAATAGACTACACAAGCAGATCCTATTACTTCACTACAATTTAATAGAGATGCCTAATTAGGTACTTTCAGTATGCTCATGTAATACCAGTATAGTGTCTCCCATGACTGCACTAAACAGTCTTCACAAACATGAAAATGAAGAGTCTAAACAAAAATTGCACAAGAAGTTGCTAGAGAGTTGAAGTTCTGATTTCTGAACTTTGTGTTTAAATGAAGTATTGTGACGTGAAGTTGTAGTAATAAATAAGCAGTTGCAACAGTGGCGGTAACCAGAGGTGACATTAATATCCACCAATTACGCCCACTCACATAATTACACAGCCACCTGCTCTTTGATTAGACGTACAAAAAAAAATAATAATAATAATAATAATAATAGTAATCTTCTGCTGTATTGATTCCAGTGTGATAAATGCCCCCTTTGAAAGATGTCCTTGCATTGTTGTGGTCATAGCTGAAGGATGTATCACTTCACAGCTTCTTTCTCAGCCGGCTTGTATTCATTAGATGTATTTTCTTTCTTTCACATCCTTTTTTTAAACAACACAAAATTGAAAGAATGTTATGGCTGTCACTGGGGAGGATCAAACCCAGGACCATTTGTTTAACCGCTTGTGTGATAAGAAATTGGTCATGGTTTGATCCCTGGTGACAACCAAAATTTTCTTTAATTCTGTATCTTTAAAAAATAAAATAAAAACGTGCTGAAAGAGAGAGAATACATCTAATATTACAGCAGCAAGCTCATTATGAGCTGTGCCCCTTAATTAGCAGCGTTCACAGTTTCTCACCTAGTTTCTGGGAAGCTAAAGGTGTTATGTTTAGCAGTGTGCAGAAATTGAGTTGTATTCTTTATGGCACGCTGAAATCAATCAATGTGTATGTACTTGCCATTCAACGACCCGGAAGAGAAGTAGAAATGTGTTTTGGTAGCTCTCAGAGTCTGCTATCAGTTGATTGGTGGTGGACTGAATTAACAAAAGTTTAATCATTTACAGTCTTGCCCCAAAGATTGCCTGCCTCTCAAGTCCCAAACATAAGTAGCCGTTTCTTGCACATTGCTTGCCCCGTGTTTTCTCTGACACCTGTTACCTGCATGTTGTCAGCCTGAGGGTTCAGAGTTCAGCCTCTCATGCCCTTTTCCAGCAGTAAACCACTTGCAACTCTCCCCCATGTTCTCCCCAAAGGAGCAGTGCCTACTTAATAATGCTATTGTTCATTCATTTGCTACTCATGTGTGCTAGGTAACTTTAAATTTTGGGAGCAAATCTGGACTTTAACTTTATTGCAATATGCATCAACAGTGGTCCAGCTTTTCTGTAATGTACAGAATATAAGGGCATGCGATACTAATCTATAAAATCAGTTTGTTTTGTGACAAGGACATGTTGTTGTCATGGTGATGTTGAGGTGATGCTGTTACCATGTTGGGTTGTTATGGTGTTGTTATTTGTGTGACTAGTTATCTGGACTGGGTAAGTTGAAACCCAACACACTTGTTGTTGGATTCAAGAGTAACTGGACCAAATGCTCCTCTCAGGAGGTGGAGGAATACGTGAATCTACTTCAGTAAGTGGGTGTGGCAGATGAGAGGGTGTGGCTGTTGGTACGAGTTTTATGTGATTTATTTTTGTTTATTTGTAGTGATGCGTTTGACTTGAACTTTGCAGTAGTTGTGTTCAGGCTGAGAGCTGGGTTTGATGCCACTGAACTCTCTACCAACAAAGGTATGGTTTAATAATGACTAATTAAGAAAGGGTAGGAACTACTTGATTCCAATTGATTAGTAGGCCAGATGTCTCTATAAAGGTCATGATATTTTCAGTGGGTGCAAAAACCATTTACGGGAAGGGGGTGGGGTGGAAATGCCCTCCTCCTTAAAGGGCCTTTAGAAAGATCCCTGGATTTGAATGTTATAGACTGAAGCAGAATATTGTAGATACTTTGTATAGTTTAACTGTTTGGTAAACTCTGTTGTTTTGTTTTAAATACACACTTTCATATCACCAAACATTAATTCAAGAAGCAGTACGTGCCAGCCTTTGCATGCTGTAAGAGTTGAACGAGACACTAACCTTTGTAGGAGCCCAGTCTGTTTCATGCTCCAAGCTACAGCTGGGATTTCAAAGAGACATTGCTACTGGGAAGGGTTAAGCTGTGTGTGGATTATTGTATAGGAAGGCTGGTAGCCATTGCTTCCATAAGCCACACCCACAAAAGACATGAAATTATCCGACTACTGTAGTGCTTTATCATTGTATGGACCTGTACTATATATAGCAGTTGAAATGTTAACATTGCTGGGGTGTCCAGTCCTGTTATGTGTTCATTTGTGTAACATCTATTGTACTGTGTGATAACTTCCGCAGATGCTGAGGTCAAGGTTCATCGTGGAGCTGCTGATTTCCCTGCCAGCTTGCGTCCCCGAGGCAGCATGAGCACTGGTGCCGTTGTCCCTGGCAACCCAGTCAACAGAGACAGCAATCAGCCATTATTGACTCCTGATCAGCCCACTGAACTGAGTAATTTATTATATGTATTTATTGGTGTACATGTTTTCATTAGCTAGTTAGTTTGTTTGTGTTTATGTGCGTGTAGATTTGAAGGTAAATTTCATCAGAACTGTTTATCAGAATAAATGTAATTTTCTAGAGTATAGTGAGAGAGGGAGAGAGATAGTTTTTAATTGATTCGACTCGTGGCACTTACAAAACTGAAATTTTAATAATAAAAAACAGCTGATTCTATACCAATTCTTATTGTTCTGGTTTAATTAATAGTGTCAAGTCAGTCACATGTAATCATGCTTATCTTGCTGTCCTTTATAACCAACACACAAGCTTGGAGGTCTGTACTTGTGTTGGGTTCCTTTGTGCAGAGTAGCCTTCATGATGGTGACGCCATCTCACATCACCTCTTAGTCCAATCCATTCATTGAGCAACCTGTCTGTTAGGGTTATAATAATGTATATGTTTCTCCCTGTCTGTCAGTGTTATAATAATGTATATGTTTCTCCCTGTCTGTCAGTATTATAGTAATATGTGCTTCTCCCCGCAGCTGAAGTCCCTCTGTCTTCTTCATCTTCCCATTCCTTGAACCGATCCACGTCAAACCCCCTCAACTTGATGTTTGCCTCTAAGTCTCCTGGCGGCAGCAGCTATCAGCCCATTGGCAGTGGCAATACGGACAATTCTTCTCTAGATAGTTACACTCTAGCCATGGAAGATGAAGGAAGGTGAGCGGACGGAGGGAGGGAGGGGTGCGGTTAAAGGCAAAGAGGTGGAGTTTATAATGTGATAATTTATAAGGGTTTTAGGTTGAAGAAGGTATACAGTTGTATATGGTGTTTACATTGTTAGCTATATTGGTACAATCACATGGGTTTTTTGTTTATTTTTTGTTTTGTTTATTTTTTGTTGTTGTTTTTGTTTGTCCAGTGTTTCATCCAGACATTCTTGCAAGGGGGGGCAAAATAGAGTTTTGAAAATGTAAGGGGGGGCGGGCGGCACTGGTCACCATGGGAGTGAAATAGAATTATTGGAAGGCCTATGTCCTACATTAAAAAAACATAATCTTATCTAATGAGGTCTGCATATGTCAGATCCTGACAAGTTAATTCAGCTACTCATTTTCACCTCCACCGTCTAGCAATTTTCAGTCAACTGTGACATTCACTATTTAGATGCTTTTCACACACTATTCAACTCTGACTCTCACCTCCCCTTAGGTTTATCACACGTTGATTCACACTTACGGTTGCTTGCTGGCTATAAAAAGGCCAGCCCTCAGCTCACCGTAGCAGTTGTTGAGTTTTGATCTATACAGATTCTACAACTTCCAGAACCAGAACTCTAAGCACTCGTAGTCCCTGACAGCTTAAGATAGTCTCAAATGGATATTCGCTCTTTCTTCTGTGGTGCAAGCTCTTCAAAGTCACCTGGCCACTCAAGTAGCAGTGACACAGAAGATAAAATTGACAGCAATCAATCTGATACTGAGTTTTTGGAGCCAAGTCCTGCCAAGAAAAGATTAATTGTCCATGAGAAGCATGCAAAGGAAAGATTAACTACACATGAGAAAAGCAAGAAAATCACTGCAAGCAGTCGAAAATACAACAAAAAATGGGAAGAGATCTTCAATTGGCTGATGTTTGATAAAAATTTCCAAGGAGCTTTTTGTAAGGTTTGCAGGAAGAGAGGAATTTCTCTTCAAAGAACAGGAGGAACATGGATCTCAAAACCTTTCACGAACTGGAAGAAGGCAATAGAGAAGATGAAAATTCATGCAAAGAGTGATATTCACCTCCTATCATGTGAAGCAGAGATGGCTGCAGCTACAGCACTACAAGAAGGGTCAGTCATTCAGCAACTCCAACAAATTAATGATGAGGAAAAGTTGAAGAACAGAATGGCCATTAAAGCTCTAATTCGTTGCACCCATTTTCTAGCTCGTCGCCACATTCCCCACACAACAAATTTTGATGAACTTATTGATCTAATCGTAAGTTGTGGTGCAGAAGATTTAAAGTGGTTCCTTGAAAGAGCTAGATTAAATGCAACCTACACATCTAAAGTTGCTGTTGTTGACTTTGTTGAGGCAGTTGGCTTATGGGCTGAAGAATGTTTACTGAAACGGCTTCGCCAAGCTTCCCATTTCAGCATAATGGCAGATGAGTGCACTGATGTGACGACCACAGAATAGCTTTCAATTTTCTTCCGCTGGGTGAACATGGACGGTCAACCTGTTGAGCACTTCTTGGATATAGTTCCATTGAAAGCTACTGATGCAAAGACTATTTATTCTGCCCTTGTTGAATTCATGAAAGATAAAAACATACAGATTAGCAAGCTGGTGGGTATGGGATTCGATGGAGCAGCTACTTTCTCTGGGAAACAATGGTGTGCAGAGTCTCCTGAAGAAAATTTCACCTCATGCACTTTTCGTACACTGCCATTGCCATTTGCTACAGCTAGCATGCGTTCAAGCAGCTAATGCTACCAGTGGGATAAAACATGTGTACATCACACTCACCACCCTCTGGAAATTTTTCCACTATTCTCCTGAGCGAGCTGAGAGTCTCAAAGCAGTACAGCAGGTGCTTGACTTACCTGAGCTGAAAGTTGTGAAACCATCTAGAACTGATGGATGCAAAGAATGAGATCGAAGAAGTCACTGACATCACGTTAACCACGGAAAGCATTGCTACATTCCAAGGACAAGTGGCTGAACTGTTTATCAGGATGCTGAAGGCAAACATATCCAGCAGATTTATTTCACAAGATATTGTCTCCTCATTTGGCATCTTTGATCCGAAGAAAGTGCCAGCTGCTGACTCTTCTGACTTCCATACATATGGTGAGGACTTAATAGATGTACTATTAGCTCACTATGGTGCAGAGCTGCCTGCTAAGACTGCTGGTGGAGATGAATACACCAAAGAAGCTCTTATTTCCCCGCGAAACCCGAGAGGAGTGGAAAACATTTCGAAGCTACTTATCGAAGAAGCCGAAAGGTAACCTGCACTTGCAGTTGAAAGAGCTCACCACAAGTGATATGCTTAGTGAAATTTTTCCAAACATTAGCACCCTGGCAAACATATGTCTATCTATCCCTGTCAGCACTGCTTCAGTGGAAAGGAGCTTCTCCAAAATGAAACTAATTAAAACACGAATTCGAAATCGAATTGGGCAATCACAATTATCCTATTTGATGAAAATAGCCATGGAGACACCCGAGACACTCTCATCTACACAATTAAATGACATTATTACAGTATGGAACAAAAAACCTAGACGAATTGCTGTGTGAATATTGTTTATTATTAATTTGGTTTACATTTTTCTCTTAATAAATATCGGTTCTTTCAAAAGGGTGGGGGGCACTTAGAATCCAAGGGGGGGCAAATGCCCCCTTTCGCCCCCCCCTAAATGAAACCCTGTTGTCTGTTTTTGTTTTTTGTTTGTTTGTTTTTTGTTTTTCTCCTTAGGTTGGATATTAGTTTTGAAGCGCAGGCTGAACAGAATGGAGGAACAGCCACTGATGTGTTACCAGAGGTGATCAGTATGCCTTCACGCTTCGAGACTGTCCAGCAGAAAGGCAACATAGACGTGTGGTGGCTGTACGATGACGGTGGTACGTTACTGACTGAGCATGTGTTAGGACTGGGACTTGAGTCATCCAGCATGCTGTGAATAATTAGTCTCTCAAGGAAACAGTTTTGTCAGTTACCCTATCTTGTGGGCAAGTTCTTCTCACATGGCAAATTAAGTCGTGGTATTCAAAGTGATAATGGAAAACGCAATAATATCTTTTATTGTGTGTGTGCACAAAGAGACTATCGAACTAAACACTGAACTAAGCCACGTCAGTCAGTTATTCATTCAGACCAAAGAGACTGCTCTGTATTCACACTCTCTTACATGAGTGATCCTTCTAGCTTGAATAAGAAATTGTTTTTACTGATCTTTTAAGTTAGTCGTCACAAGGTAATTTGTGGAATAATGTATAGATATGTATGGTGATGCATGTTCTGTGGGTAAATGAATCAATAATTGTGTCTTTTCGCCCAAGTCTTGGTTGTTGTTTTCACAAATGTAATAACAAATGTGGTACCAGCTGTTGTCTCTATAAAGTTTGTTTTTTTATCTATGCATGCTAAGACTTCATCAAAGACTAAGATTGAAGTAGTTTTGTCCTTTGGGAGACTTACTTGTAAAAACCTGGTGTAATCTTGTGACGACTTTCGATTAAAAAATAGCCTAAAATGGCAGCTGGTAGAGAATTGAAGTTAGCAATTTTGGGGAGAGAGAGTCTTTTGTTCCATGTACTGTACTATATCTAATGAGGTGGAAATGTTGGTACAAAGGCTATTCCCTAATTGTTTCTGACGGCCCATTTTCCAGGATCTGTTACATATTTACAGTCAAACACTGAGAGTGGTGTTGGGGATTTGCTGTATATTTCACTAAATCTGTTTTTAGAAACTTTGGGTGTAGCCGTGTGTTTCAAAGTGGTGCTCTTCATACATCAGATGTCAGTTATTTTTGTCCTGGCTAAATAAACTGGTATTCTATCCAGCTTAGCCGGGGAATAGCTGTTTTGAAAACTAAAGTGGTGTACAAAATGGTCAGTTGATTTTGGAAATACATCTGTTGAAAGTCAACTAAGGTTACAATAGTGCCTCACAAATGGCTCTGGTTAGCTAGTACATGTGTATTGTGCTTTCACTGTTTCAATAATCTACTTCCTATGCATTTACTGTTGTTGTGGTTGTTGTTGTTTGTTCTGCAGGTCTGGCTATTCTCCTGCCGTACCTCTTGTCCCGACAGAAGTGCTGGAAGCACTGTAAACTGCGTATATTTACTGCTGGTTCTTCCAGAAATATAGACCAGGCTAAGCTAAGGTAACTGTTCCAGTGGTGGTTGGGCATGTAACTGACTATAGGGTCTGTATAAATGTTATGTGCCGAATTCTGACCGGAGTATGAAAATACAATTTGCATGTATGTATACTGTTCACAGAGTGTTGTGTGTATATAGGGAGAAGGTAGATACGTACGACACAAGATCTTTTTTGACATAACTCTTTACTCACATATTCTTTCTCCCCTCCTTCCTCTGGATAAGCTGTCCTTGTGTGATGTTTGTTGTTATGCGTTGCTAGAATGACGTCGCTCCTGCGCAAGTTCAGGATTAACTATTCTGCAGTTATTGAAGTGCACGGAGTCAACTCAAAGCCGTCTCCTGAGAGGTGAGTGTGTGTGGGTGGAGCTGAACGTGCCATGCACTCACCAGATGTACAGCAGTCTCTTTACCAATTTCCCAAGATCACATTCCTCATTTATCAGTAGGAATAGGGAGTGGGGAGATGGGGGGGAGGCAACAACTGGTGGGGATGTCAACTAAGATGAGCTGACTTTGTTATAGTGATTTGATGAGCATGCAATTCACCATAAGTAAGGAGTGTGGGTTAATTGGAATCGAGGTGCCATACATATGCATACCCATGTAAGTTAATTAGACATACACACATTTGAGCATAATAATTGGACAAGTGGCTTCATTGTCATGCAAAGATGTCTAGCTGGAGCCACTGCGTTCAGTGTTTGTGTGAGTGTGTTTATGTGATATGTTTACTATTTTTGTAGTATTGACCAGTACAGGGGCATCATAGCAACATCTGCCAGCAACCCAGTGGACAGCAAGAATTTAGATAAACATGTGAGTGGGCGTGGCAACAGTGGGTGTGATGTGAAGTGATTCTTTCTCTTGCAGACATTGCGGCATATCAGGCTGGGGGAACTGCTTCATGAGCACTCCAGTGATGCCAGGCTAATAGTCATGTGAGTGTCTTGTGATGCCAGACTAATAGTCATGCGAGTGTCTTGTGATGCCTGGCTAATAGTTATGCGAGTGTCTTGTGATGCCTGGCTAATAGTTATGCGAGTGTCTTGTGATGCCTGGCTAATAGTCATGCGAGTGTCTTGTGATGCCTGGCTAATAGTCATGCGAGTGTCTTGTGATGCCTGGCTAATAGTCATGTGAGTGTCTTGTGATGCCTGGCTAATAGTCATGCGAGTGTCTTGTGATGCCTGGCTAATAGTCATGTGAGTGTCTTGTGATGCCTGGCTAATAGTCATGTGAGTGTCTTGTGATGCCTGGCTAATAGTCTTGTGATATCCCATCATTAGCATTGCAAAAGAAAGCAGACTCCTAATTGTATGAATAGAATTTGTGTTCTGAGGGCTGGCACTCCAACCCTGTTAATTATCTGTGGGTGGAGCACAGTGGGGACTAATATTAAACACCATCGGATGTTTATCGTGAACAAGCTGTACATGACCTACTGTGTGTGTGTATGTATGTGTGTGTGTGTGCATACAAGCTTACACTGTACTTATGTCATACTGGTACTGATGTTTCAGAACTATGACAGTTCCTCAGAGAAACACATCACCTCACGAAATCATGGGAAGACTGGACATAATGAGCAGGGACTTACCCCCCACGCTGATCATGCGAGGCAACCAAACGTCTGTCCTGACTTTTTATTCCTAGCTACCCACCCACACAGTGGGTGTGGTCCTTATGCATTCTTGCTTTTGCTGCTGCAGAGCTCAATAGTAGAATTTTTTTTGCTAATTTTTTTTTTTCACTGTTGCATATAATCAATTATTTTTAATCATATGCACAGAATCAAATTCTTTGTGTTTGGTAAATTTATTTATTATCTTAATGATCAATAATAATAATATCAAATTAAATGAGAAGTCAGTTAATTAAGAGTTAAAAATTTATTTTTGTTACTTCTCAAGTGATAGCAATAATATTAGAGAAATCTTCATAAACAAAATGGGTAAAAATGTAAAAAAAAATGCCAATAAACATCAACAACAAACAATACTTCAACAAAATGATGTACCAAATCCACTTAACACAAAGATGCACCACGAAATACACGAGATTACCAGCTTTGAACAAGATGATGGGGAGAAAGAGAAGGAAAGGGAGAGTGAAGTCATTCCACTTTGATCCATATGAGAAATATTGCACACAGACAGACAGACAGACATTGTGGACTTCATCTTCTGGTCTTGAAACCAACATTTTGGTACATGGTAGGGTCATCAACAAAGGATGTTGTAGTGGAATTAGTCGCAGGCTTGGGCTGATGTTGCTGCTTCTTGGTGCTCTGCGGACCAGTCTTACCAGACGGTCGAGGGGATGTCTTGGCGGGGTTGTTTCTAGCAGTTTTTGCTGTTTGAAAGTTCACGTTTTGGTATTGGTTGTCATCGTCTACCGCTGCTGCCGAAGCAGACGATGACGTCTTGAGAGAATTCTTTTTGGAAGTTGGTGGAGGAGGAGCTGCAGCATTAGCTTTAGGTTTAGCTGTGGTAGACGGAGGCCCGTTAAACTCCCAGTTTTGGTAGCCTTCTTTGGCGTCTGTGGGCTGTGATGCAGAGGAGGAGTCTGCTGTATTGGCATACATAGGTTCCATCACTGCTGCTTCCTCCCCATGATCAAATCCCTGTGATGAAGAAGAGGTTGGCGATAAAGGGGATTTGGAAGAAGGTTTCTGACCCATTATTCCTTTGCTGGCTATTTCTTGCAAATGAGCAAAATTTCCTGTCTTGAGGGATCCTTTCTTCTTGGTGGGTTTGGCACTTGGAGGACCCGGCGCGACCTTTCTAGCCGAACCACTGGGTTTTTGTGAGGCTGGATCTAAGTGACTAGGACTGGGGGGCTTTTTGCTAGTGGGTGGAGCTGGGAGGGGCTTGTCTCTAGTGGATTTCAGTCTTATGGCTGTCTCTTTGGACCCTCCAGCGGAAGGAGAGGATGGCTCAGGGTCATTCTCAAACCCTTCCTCAGTGTTCAAGCCTGAATCCATCTCCACTGGTGTGTATTCCTGTCTCTTCCTTGGCTTCCTTGCCTTCTCCTTCTTCTCTTTCTGTTCCTTCAGTTTCTTTCCCAACATATCCATATCAAATTCTGAAGAAAGAGTAAAAGACTGGGTTCAAAGGTGAATAAGTTTGGTTGATTTATACAATCACACGAATCAAGGAGACTCGACAATTCATTAAATAAAGCCTGCAACAAACTAGGACCATGGCATGGTGGAATGACTAGGACCATGGCATGGTCGAATGACTAGGACCATGGCATGGTGGAATGACTAGGACCATGGCATGGTGGAACGACTAGGACCATGGCATGGTGGAACGACTAGGACCATGGCATGGTGGAATGACTAGGACCATGGCATGGTGGAATGACTAGGACCATGGCATGGTGGAACGACTAGGACCATGGCATGGTGGAACGACTAGGACCATGGCATGGTGGAATGACTAGGACCATGGCATGGTGGAACGACTAGGACCATGGCATGGTGGAATGACTAGGACCATGGCATGGTGGAATGGCCAACTTCCAGACAAAAGCCCCACCACACTGTCACTCTTTCCACTGTAATTTAGTCTTACTTCTTTAGCGTCATCCCCCCTCCTCACACACACACACACACACACACACACAATCTCTTGCCTTGTGGTGTCCATGCATATGTATAATTTTCAAACAAGCCTCCTCCAAAAGGTTTGATGTTCCTGTCCTTGGAGCAGTTCTTCATATACGTGTCAAGCAAGTCCGCCAAACTCTCTCCCTCTGCATTGACCGCCTGGACACACACACACACACATCCACAACCTCAAACTTATAACGGAGACTCTAAATGAATTCCATTTACACAACACAATACTTCCCCATCTCTCTCACGGCCCTAAACACACCCTCAGGCTATTAAAAGTGGCACATATCTTTGAAGTTATATCCTAAAATCGAGGTGCTCAACCAATATACTAGACTATATACAAACATCACCACATACATGTAACTTACAGCTTTCTCAAACCTCCAGATGCCTTCATGGTTCAAAATCTTGTGGTGGTGGATCCCATCCACTCTCCTGCAGGAAGACACCGAGAGAAACACAATAACACACAAACCTTTCAAATTCCAGCCGCCAACTACAACGATATACACGATGTCCACTAAATGGACACACTGCACACACACACACACACACAAGGAGGAAGAATCGTCCCACAAACAACTCACCAGAAGCTCATGATGTAATGTCCAGTCGCATTCACTCTCACGACAAAATTTCCCGTCTCTCCTTCAGTTCTGAGTCGCTCCTCACAATCCTGCCGATTCAGCGTTCCCCAGAACCACTTGGGCGTTCCCTCATCTGTAACCTACATGATCAAATAAAATGGCAGTGTTTTATCTAAGACAACAATTCACAGCTGGAATAATACATGTACATGGCTACATCACGATGTGGAGGTCGGTAAGGGGTTTCCATAACCGAAGGCTGAAGGCCCGAGATAGTGTACATATATCCCGTACCGATCAAACGGAGTGGTGCAACCAACGCTCTAGGCTATAGGAAACACATTAAACTAATTTTGATTGGACGGTTCAAGTATTCACCTCCTAGGAGGTGAGTGAATATACTCACCCTGAATTAAGCAAATTTAATTGGATGATTTGAATGTACCATGGTATAAATGTATTAAAAACACATAACCCATCACACATAAGGCATTGAAACTTTCTTGACACCCAAGGGAGGTTATAGTCACACCTTACCCATTTATAACCAATCAACCAATAACATAAAGTACTGTAACTACAACCAGTCCAGTAAACATTGATGCAAGAAAAGTGGAGTAGCCGCTTGCCTGCCTGCACACAAGAGAATGGTTGGATTAGCCTTTTCCTTCAAATTTGTGAGCTGCTGTTTATTGTTATTCTTCAAATAATTGAGCAAACCCAGTGAAGTAGTCTTAATACAGGCACGCCACAAAATGCAATATCAGTCCTACGCTAACACTTCCACGCAAGCAGTTTATTTTATACAGCAGGCATGCACGCACACGGTTGTCCAAACGCACAATATGAAAAGCAAACAGCACAAATGAAAACGATACCATTTGCCAACCTTTCAACTTTGCCCGTGTGTGTATCTGTTTCCTTATAGTATCTATAGTGTACAACCAACGATGCGCCTTGTAACAGAAATACTTGGATGAAGTGATCCAATAACAAACTTATTATCACCATCAACAACATTGCAGTAAATCAAGGAAAATTATCGCATAGAAATCTTCATATCACACAGACTTTGGGTTGGATATACTATATATAAGCTGGACATGACCAGTAATACATTTTTGTTATTATGTGTGCACATATACATGCATGTGTGTGTGTGTGGTATGTTTGTGTGAGTGTGTGCGCATGTGAGTGGTGTGTGTGTGTGTGTGTGTGTAATACAAGCAATGGCACACATATACGTACACCAGGAGCTCACCTTGACTCTGTGAGTGAACTGTGAGTCGGCGCTGTGACTAAGAGACCCGCTCCCACTACTGCCACTGTCTCCGCCCTCATCTGCACTGGCCCTTCGTGTGAACATGGCACTGCCGCTGTTGGGCGTGCTCTTAGAGCCCCCTCGGGCATGGTGTCGAGGAGTGCGACACACCTCTCCCCCCACGCTCGTCCCAATGCCGCTGTCTGTCGAGATGATGCTTGCCCTGGGGCTGGAGCCTGGGCCTCTAGGGAGGTCTCCTCCGGATGCCACACCCCCTGGCACTGGGGGGAGGGAACTGTTGAGCACAGAGGACGGATACGAGGCTGATAACGATGTCCTTCCTTTGCTGGGAAGTGTTCGTGAGTGGCCCGCCCCGCCCCCTGTTGGCAATACAGGCACTGTCGGTATGTCAAACTTGGTGGGAACTGACGGTGAATTGCCCCCGACGTGATCAGGGTTGAAGGCATCCAGTGTAGGAGTGCACAAACCAGAAATCTTCTCCAAACTTTCCTTCTGCAGCACATAGACCATAAAATGTGACACAACTGTGTGCTTTCACTATATGCCACAACTACAGTAGCAAGGGAGGAAATAATGAAGAGATTAGAGGGAAGAGGGGAAGAGAGAAAGAGGGAGGGGGGGGGGGGGGGGGGGAGGGGGGAGTAGGGGGAGGTGAGAGAGAGAGAGGGAGGGAGGGAGGGGATGGTAATGAAAATCAGTGAGAAAAAGAATGGTATTTGGAATATCATGGTTGAACGAAATAAACATTCCCAACTAAGTTAAATGTCCCCTAGTACTAAAAAAAAAAGTTTTATTTTCCTTCTTCATGTCCCCATTGTAACACCACATTTCTATTCCAGTAATTATAAACACTCATTCATCCATACCAACATCTTACGTACATTAATGACTTTCAGAAATTTAGCTATCCAATTCTCTCGATCTGCTTCTGACTGCACTTTGAAGACGTAGCGACCTTCTTTAGATGTGCTGAAAAAAAACCTGAACTCCCCTTTCCGAACTTTAGTCTCTATTCCAGACATGTCCGCCGATCTGATCTTTATACTCTGCAAATGCTGCACACACATAAAAACAACAACATGGACTAGTGGACATGTACATGTATGCATTGTATAAATCATAATAGTAATTTAAGTTTCATTTGACACATTGCTACCACCTAATTACAAGTTTACTCCATGGTAGAAATAATATAATATATATATATATATATATATATATATATATAATGTCATTAATTTTACACTTATGTATGCTTTTATGAGTATTACTGTAAAATTGTAATCTTTCACACACACACACACACACACACACGTACATTCTAAGCAAAAGGTACATACACTGCCATATATGTAATGCATGAAAAGTATACAGCTTGGCTTGTCCAGCTCACTTCAGAGGCTGATTCCATACTAATTCAACACCGTACGTATATTAATACTTGGGGGGAAAAATAACAAACAACTCAACAGATGTTGACATACCAAGTTAAACCCCAAAACAAATGTGACGCAATAGCAATGTATAACCATACGTATGACAGATTGATATAGTCAACAATCAGCCAATGTGAAAATAGCTGAGACAGAAGCTACGTATGTGCAGACTGTATTAGCCACCCCGCCCCCTCTGTACACAGAAAAACTACCTCCCCTTCTTCTCTTCCCACCTTCTAGCTGGAATGACGCATTCCACGGGATATTTGTTTAGACTCGGACATGCCCAAAATGGAAAAGTCCAGTTGAAACCTTTCTGCTTACATCACGAACGGGCCGGGCCATCTGTTCTCTCAAACATGGTCGTCAAGACTTCTGTCAACTCACAACACATGTGCCTGTGTCACCAAGTAAGTCTTCCATAAGTGGAATACCAGCACCTCTAATGCAGAGGCAAAATGGCGAGTGTTTACCAGTCAAAACTGATTGGCTTCTTTTCCGAGAATTATAGCAAAGTAAAAGTAAACATATGGGAGGGGAAAAAAAAAGAAAAAAAAAAAGGCACTTATTATAAATATTACCTGTCGAAACCATCTCTATAGACAACCTTCATATTCATATTACTACTTGCCCCTAAAACAAACTGAAGTCTTATTCAGGAAGTGATTAATGTATTTAGGCTGCACTAAGTATGGGTCAGTCGACTAAACAGTGCATACTCATAACATGAACACATACTTGTAGCACTAAGAGAGATATATACATACATGGTTATAGGACCTCCACTCTCAAGGGATATTACTGTCACACACACACACACACACACACACACACACACACACACACACACTCACACTCACAAACTCACTGAGTTAACTGTACAAATGTTTGCTCTGCTATAATGGGATATATTATATATAATCTACACACTGTGTCACCAAATAAAGACATACTAGGAGTACAACACCCCCCCAGATATCATGTGACCATAACAGCTGAGAAATGTTATACATGCGTCTAAACATGTATGTATGTATGTATGTCTGCATGCATGTATATAAAAACAACAGTTCCACTGACCACATTTATTCTATAATTTTCTGTTCAACCCTACAGCATATGGACACAGATTACTTAAAATCACAAAAACAAAACATCTCTACAGGTAAGTGTGGGCGTGCCCACATGAACATTTATGCAGAACATGAAATGTTGAACAGTGCATCATGTATTTATTTTATTGTGAGTATTGGTTTTGTAGCGTGATGTGTGTCAGTCACTTTTGGTATTATTATATGTATGTGCATGTGTTTGTATCTTTTGTGCCCCGGCAAGGTATGGAGCCGGAAGTGTGCATTATATGTGTGTTGCCTCGTGGAGTTAGTGATATTTAAGTCTCGACCTCACGGGGTGACCTTGCAGTCGCCTACTCAATTACGTTAACTTAGTTACCTAAGTGGTAGAGGTCCGGGTTCGCCCGCATGGAGTCAAGCGATTCTGGTGGCAACGTTCATAGGCCACCTTGTGCGAGCGCCTTCAGCCACGACTGAGCGGGGTCCGCCCATCGTGCGCCCACATAGTGGTGGCAGCAGTGGTTCAGAAGACTACGGTCACAGTGGACAACCGAACCCTCTGAGACTCGAGGGACTCCAAACACCGCCCATCGTGCGCCCACAGTAAGTCCTACAACTGCTTGGCATGACCTCCATCTGTGACTGTCAAGCATGATGCCAGATATCTCACTCGCACCTGAAGCCGGATATCTCACTCGCACCTGAAGCTCACAGACATGCAGGGCGTGGTAGAACCGGGTAAAGAAGGAGTGAGTATTGCTTGTAGCATTCTTGTGACCTCATAAATCCATAGAGAATACCAGAGAGTAAACGACAGTGCAACGTGATACACGATCCAGTAGAACCAGACCCGTGGCAACACCCTTGAAGCCAAAGCAAGACTCACTGTATGTGCACACACTGTGCATATCTTACGTTAAAGTGTGCTAGAAATGATGATAATTAGTCAGTGCTGTTGTGAATGAGGCACACATTCACAATCCAGCTAGCTCTAAATCCCAAGATAAAAACATCATTAAAAAATTTTTAAAATAAAAATAAAAATAAAAAAATAAAAAAACACTGTTAGTGAAGATAACTACTATGAACTCACTAGGAACAGACAAAGAAGAAGCTAGGAACACTCACTAAGAAGAGATGACTGTAAGGGGAGGATATCCTATAAGTATTTTAGAACCACTCAAATGATTTCACCTTAATTAACTACTGGAAAGATGATGTGGTATGTTTCAAGATGAAGTCAGACTACAGACCCACAAGTTCCAACTACTTAATATCAAATATCAAGGTACCCAAGACTTATTGGTCTTCTCTGACCCAACACACTCCAGCATATGTAGCTATATAGAAAACACGCTCCAGTGTACTGGAAAACACACTCCAGTGTAGCTAAGAACAGCTATAAACAACTTAGAATACAAAAAAAATGACTCCTCGATCCCACTACCTCTCACTTCCAACAAGGAGACAATTATCACACAAACCTTCCATTTCCATCCATCCCAACTGCTCTCTTGCCACCTTTTAAGTTATCCCTTCAACCCCTCCCTAAAACTATTCAGTTTCTTCTGATATGTTTTGATGCACTTAAAAAGCAGCAGCACACAGAAAACAATTAAATTACACTCACATGCCCATACGTGCGTACATGCATGCATACATGCCTGCTATGCACACATGTCTCCTGTAGAGTGTCTAACACAATATTCGTTCACATTCAATACAAAAGCAACTGTGCAGATAGATAGTTACCATACTTGAAATCTACAAATTGAGCCAACAGGTTCATTGCAAGGCAACAAGCCAAAGCACACACACACTACAACACGCACTTTTTTTTTCTTTTCTTTTTTTTACAGGGCTTCCCCTTTCCCTGTCTATTCCACTTTCTAACCAGACCACCAGATTCCTCAGAAAGTCTCTGGCTTCAGAGAGCATACAAACCACTTGACTGAAGTGGCACAATTAATACTCATCTCCTTTCCCCTTCTCCCCTGCAATTTGTGTCAATTATATAATAATTCCTAATGAAGGGATCTGAATGTACCAAAAACAATTCAAGAAACCGTAGAAACAACTAGCAAAGAAAACAAAACAACAAACAAACAAACAAACAAGAAGCTAAAGCCAATACCAAAGCTCAGTACCAGCTGCACTGCTCCCTTCACTCCAAGCCGACAGACAGCCGACCAGGTTTACTTTCAAGTAGGAAGAGAAAAAGGAAGTGATAGGTTGTTTTAAGAGCCATAAGTACAATACACACATCTATACTCTGTCAAAGACAACTCCCACAGACTCTGACAGACACATGTTAAAGCCAACTCAATACATAAGACTCTTACAAACTCTGTACTAAAAGAAGATCAAAAGGATAAAAAAAACAGCTTTAAAGTTAGAATAAGATGCTTTATTCATCCAGTCTGCAAGGCTGCATACTACAAAGAGAAGTGCAAAAAGGAAATTAAATTAGTACACAGAAAAGAAGGGGAAATCCGTGCATCTCATAGCTTCACAACAGAGGCTAGGTATACAAACATATGTACATGCACGCACATACACATGTACCTACAAATGTACAGAATTTAAGTTTAATTTTCATGTACCAACTGAATAAGTTCCTGGCTTCCAATGACCTCACAGAATGTATCCCAAGAGAATTCACAATTATCCTAACAAGCATCCACAACCCCTCCTTGGCAGTAGAGCAGATGCGGAGACCAGAGCCCGTGGTCATGTGCAGCGTGTGAGACAAGAGACACGACCTCGGACCCACATCACCAAACCATTGCCAATAAATCAGTCTTCTCTTTCTCTCTGAGTTTCTTCACAACTGGCACCACAAGTGATCCAGTGTTTCAATGGTGGCACGAGATAATGGGACCAGGTATATACTTAGATGTGAATGCATTTGCACTGTGTACTTGAAAATTCCCGAGAATTTTGAATCTCACAGAGATGTTTATGCCACCAAACCCACTAATTGACACAGTTAAAACAACAACAAACACCTGGACAACTCAAACTGTCATAAAAAAAAGGCTTTAATACCAAACTTTTATTTAGTACACACACACTCCAACGACTAATTAAGCTATCATGTTGACAAACAACTACAGTCAGCTGCAAAATGACTGATGACTTTAAACAGCTACTCTAATTAAACCCTGCCATGTGACTTCTGTACTAAATGGTCTGAATAAGCTAACAGTCTCTGGCACTTGGGGAAAACAGTTTTATCATTAACCTTGACTAAATTGATGATTGGCGTATAATTAACACACACACATACATACACAAAAACAACAACAACAACAACAACCCTCAAAGCTTACACTTATTGCAAATGCTACTACTATTATTATTTATACTATCATTATTATTTTATTATTATTATTGGGCGAGCGAAGTGAGACCCTTACTAATGAGTCTCAATTATCCAGTGAACAAGTGTGTGTGTGTGTGTGTAAGTGTTGTGTGTTGCTAAAAAACAAATAAACTAAATAAACAATTATTATTAGTGGCGAGCATTCTAATTTAAATTTCAGTCAAACTAGCTCGCTCGCCATTAGTGCTGAAGTACATCATTAGTTTATTTTATTATTAAGTTACTAGTGTATCTTCCTTTCTATTTCGGGAATCTAAATTAACTATAACAGTTGATCTCTTCTCGGTTTGTGTTACAATGAGATGCTTTTAGCAACAACAATAAACATCTTTAGACAAGTGGACAGCCGTACTAACTATAGCAACATGGCTGTATGCATGCTAGTAGTGCATGTGGTGTAGGCATGAATTTGGTGTCTATTGGGTAAAGGTCATTATGCCGCATTTTGCTTCAGGGAAAATGTAAATAATTTTAGTCTTAGGAATTTATTTCCAACTACCCCAACTTTTTGGTATCATAGCAACTAGCTTGCCTCATTGCACAAATAGCCCATTCTGTAAGTTGCAGCAAGTTCCTAGCTAAACAAACCTACAGTTATCATTGAGTAGTAGTCTAGCTTTCAAATTAACGAGGTTCCAATATTATAGGGTCCACTGTATGTCGTAGCGAGAAGACTGGTTTGCGGAGATAGTCTGATATGGTATAGACTCAACTTCGTACACCTCCACTCGCTTTTCAGTTATAGTCTTTTTTTTATACACTTCATTCACAACAAGTAAGTGGGCGGAGTTATTAGGTCTGCATATTATCTCCTCTGCTTTGTTTGTTACTCAGATAAATTATCGACCGCTAACTTCGTACAACTCCAACCCACAATACCAAACTTCTCACAGACAACAACCCTCTATGCAAGATCCATAATTAATTCAACTCTAAAACAGTCAGGTACACTTACCTTTCTCATCTCTCCATTTTCTCCATCAAAAATGTGAAACTGTGATGTAGTGAGTTCCACGTAGTACAAAGCAAACTGCAGAGACACAAGCAACGGGAGATAATACTAACACAAACAAATGCATGGAATGAGATTCTGTTTCATCACATTTGCTGACAATAAAACTTCAAAGCACTAATAACAGGTGAGCCTGTCACTGTATTTTAATACTGCCTTACCAAAATCCCTTAAGAGATAGCTAAAGATGCAAACTATGGCAAAATGCTTATTGATTCTTACCTCCACTTCCTATCCCCCTCCCCCCCTCCTCCCCCCCTTCCCTTATGGTCACTTTTTTTATCCTCACCTCTACTATCTCTACTTAGTCTAGCTCATCCTAACATTAAGTGACCATCTCCACTGTTGGCATCTAAATACAGAAGCCACCACGAGTGATCCAGTTCAAAACGCTGCAGGGACTTCTACAGTGCACTAGAATGTACGGTTTGACCGTGACCACTTGTCACCCCTCCAAGCTCAACATGTGCCACTCTCTTCAAGGCACTCCAGTACGAGCAATACTCATCATCACTTTAGCACAAGTCCTCTCAATACACCCAAAACAAAACGACAGCTGCAAACCAGGAACCAGGTTATCATCAAAAGCTTCTTTATTTTGAAAACAATAATAAATCCTTTAATGAGGCAAAGTGAATATAGTGTGACAACAGAAATAATTTAACAATTTGAGGAATGTTCATAATATGGCCTCAGTCCACTGATTATGTGTCTTACTTCAACAACTTCATTAGTTTATCCCACTCATTCAAAACAAGCTTTTTAAAACTTTACAGATTCACTAACTTCAGCAACTAAAACGGCCTCTTTTCATGCACTAAACTATCTAACTTGCACACACATCCCATACAGTTATCTTTCCTCTAGTACATACGCTCTCCAACTACCAACGTCTGGCAAAGCCAAACCTTCCCTTACAGCAGCACCCCGATAATTGTAGCGCAACCGATTGTTATGCTCGAAGACAACTGCAAACCTTATCACCTAACAAGAACGCTTACATCTTTCCTTCCAGGTAGTCGTCCTTGCAGCAAGCCATCCTGAAGGACGTCTCTGCTCATGGTGAATAAATACAGAGAGCCTCAAAGTAGTGCTGAATCTGAAATAGTGTAACTAGCTATACATAAAAGGCCACTCCGAGCAAATGAGAGACTTTATGTCAGAAATATGACGTAAAAAAATCCGGACAATCCCTTCTTTTTGGTGCTGGGGGGGGGAGTTGGTGTTTGTATATTGACGAACTTGCGTTTCCGTCCGGCCCCCCCGGTCGCAAAAAAAAACAAAAAAAAAACGAAATTCACAACACGCAAACACTACACACGCATATGTTAAGTTCACGTGACCCATAGCGCGAGTTATACGCCCACATCCAGATCCGCCTTCCGTCCCTATGAATAACCTTAAAGAATATACATACGGTAAAGGGTTCGCTCACCGTAGAAAAAGGTGAATTAATCCTGTAGTTGTAGCAGAAACCTGTAGAGTGACTCAGAAATGTTGTAGTCTTTCAATCTCCATATCAAACCGTTGAAATCCACCACTTCAATCAAGTCCCTAGAAGAACAGCTGAACCTCCCAAAAACAAAGACAAAAAAAAATTACATTAAAAGGGAAATATATGATTTTTTTTTTTACCTACAGTCTAGTTTAAACAACCTATTAGCAACACAGGAGATACTTGAGAATAGGGCAAGATCAACATTCAAGTTCTTAGGAAAGTCCAACATCTTCATTGTAGCCTGGACTTGCTTTACTGTGATAGCTGTTCCATACACACACATTAGTCCCTTTTCTACTTCCTGTGCAACAATATAACGGCTATCTTGCATATTCAGTGTCAGTAATTTGAATCGCCTACTTTTTTGGAGAGACAATACTGTGTGGTACGATTCACTTTCTCAAAAGCTTTTAGACACAACTCCTTCATTCGGCCACTAGAAGTAAATCAGCTTTCTTCACATACTACAACTAGTAACTATCAAACTAATGTATTACCTCACAATGCAGTACTGTTTTATATATTGAATTGGTAGCATTCCTGCCAAAATAAAAATTTCAGTAATTAACAAGCTGGTTGCCTTACATTTGAATAGATACCTTCAAGGATACTCAGGTCCAAAGGAAGTTCAAAGCGAGTTGCTTGAGGATAAGGTGAGGTAGGAGATATCCATTTTACCTTTTTTAGTGCTTGCTGGATAAATGAAGGAACAAGCAAGTTCATCAAAAGACAGGAATTGACAGCTCCAATCAAGTAAGTGTAATCTTTTTTTCACACTTTGTGTGAGTCTGAGAAAAAAAATTTACCACATAGTATTGGTGATTATTGTACCAGGTAGACTATTATTATGTGTATGTATATATATATATTTATTGCAGCTTTGATATTTTTACTTGAATATTTCCGCATCACGCGAGCGTTCTGTATTCTCCCATATTGTACGGTTTATATTGTACGCACCTTGGAGCGCGCGCGTAGCGAGTAAAATCAATGAAAATTGTATTGTAACCGGTTGAGAAAAATTTCAAAGAAGCAATAAATCACTTATCACACTCGTCGTACAATATGGGAATGATATTTTACTCTCACGCCACATTTTCACTCGCCTTCGGCTCGTGAAAATATTTTGCGTGCTCGTAAAATATTTTCCCATATTGTACTCTGACTCGTGCTATAAGTATTATAATACTTATAGCACGTATTATAATACTTATAGCACGAGTCTGAGTACAATATGGGAAAATATTTTATGAGCACGCAAAATATTTTCACGAGCCGAAGGCGAGTGAAAATATGGCGTGAGAGTAAAATATCATTCCCATATTGTACGACGAGTGTGATAAGTGATTTATTGCTTCTTTGAAATTTTTCTCAACCGGTTACAATACAATTTTCATTGATTTTACTCGCTACGCGCGCGCTCCAAGGAGCGTACAATATAAACCGTACAATATGGGAGAATACAGAACGCTCGCGTGATGCGGAAATATTCAAGTAAAAATATCAAAGCTGCAATAAATATATATATATTCAGAGCAGTACCTTAGAATTGGAAACAGAGGAAGCTATGAGATCCTAGAAAGAAATTGAGACAGCTCTCCTTCAACTCTGTGGTGAACAGTTAAACAGACTAAAGTTAAGATGTGATTCCATTAGAAGAATGAGTAAGGTCTAAAACTGAATGTAGCTATAACCACCACAACAAAATGGCTAATTCACAAGAAGAGTTAAACTTTAACCTCTCCTTATAATGAGCATGGTCTATTCAGTGCTGCCCATGCCAATGATTCAAGGATGAACTAATTTTGTGCAGACAGTACAGTCAATTCTGAAGTAAGCTGAGGCAATAAATACAACTAACTTACTCTTTTTTGGATCAAAAATTGCATTATTAATTTAACAGCTAGCTATAATGATATATGTGTTAGGTTAGATTTATTTTATCAAGCTAGCTAGCTGTACAGGCAAGAGCTAACACAAGGAGGTAACTGCCTCAGATGCCTCATTGTAGTTCTGGCCCTGATTATATGATTGCAGCCCACTTAAACTTCTCTTAAGTTTGTTTGTTTGTTTTTTTGTTCTTTTTATGAAGGTAAAGTTTCATATCAAATTGCTTATAGCTCATTTGTTCTGTATATAGGTTGGAAACGGGAGATATTTCAATAATAGCTCATCATGCAAGAACTAGGAGGGCTATAAGGAAAGTTGCCCCCCCCCCCCCCCCCCCCCCCCCCCCCTTGCCCCACAAGGGAGTTTCACTATTGAAGTGTTACATACAGTAGACTGAGAATAGAAACTTTGGTAGGTACTCTATTATGTTTGTAGCTAATTTTTTTAATGTCTTTATTTCAACCTGAAATTGTATGCTGCAGGTTGTTCATGTAACATTCATAATTTTTTTTTCATATTGCAACAGTAAATTAATAATGTATCTTTAGGCAAAAAAATAGGAGAAGTTGCGATAAGTTATAATTGGTAGCTATTCTTTTATTGTTTCACACTATAGATAGCTACAGGTACAAGATAATTTAACTCGTATTAGATTACAAATAGTTTGGAAGATTATAATTGAATGGCCAAACTAGATTCTGAAAGATGTGGATTCAAGCATTTTGATTAGATGGTATATTTCAACTCTAAAAGTCAGTGTCGATTCCACATTAATCAGGTGATTAGAACTGAATGCAACAAATATGAAATATTTGGTAGTGTTATGTAGGCTTTCAGCAAGCAATAAGCTAAATACATTTTCTCAAGTTACAATATAAATTTGATCACATAAATTAAGTTAATTTTATATTTATTTATTGCCTCTAATTTCGTGGAACAGTTACTCCTGATTATAATTGTCATGGTTACATCACATTCAATTTCACATTTAAAAATTTATGTATATATTCCAAAGCAATCCCAAAAATATAATTTCCAAGGTAAATGAATACAAATATCAAATATTTGGTAGTGTTATGTAGGCTTTCAGCAAGCAATAAGCTAAATACATTTTCTCAAGTTTTGATTACATAAATTGAGTTAATTTTATATTTATTTATTGCCTCTAATTTCGTGGAACAGTTACTCCTGATTATAATTGTCATGGTTACATCACATTCAATTTCACATTTAAAAATGTATATATATATATTCCAAAACAATCACAAAAATATAATTTCCAAGGTAGCTAAATGAAATGGAGATTTATATTAAATGCATGATATTCTTTTTCATTGCTTCAGTGAAAACTAAGAAAGTAACTGAAACAGTGGCTATAAGCCAAACCAATGAGCACTGCAGGAGTGATAGCTGGCGAGAAGTTGCAAAACAACAAGTGAAGGATGTCTTAAACAGACAATACCCTAGTTTGAGTAGAGCGTGGACCAGAGTAGCATTTCTCAATATGTCTGACATGCGACAAAATTTTCCTTCGAATTGGACAGCTGGTGATATCAATGGAATTAGAGGTTGTAGACAACGTAATCCATCACTTTATTCCTGCAAGTCAACTTTTTATCCAACAAATATCCTCTACTCCAACATTTATGGAAGAATATTAGGGTATGCAAGAGGTACACCTGATGCTTTCGCCAACTCAGTCATAGATGGCTACACCAGCATTGAAGAAGCCTATGTTGATGGAGTGTCTCTCACTCATGGAAACCCAGGATCGCGGCAACACATTTGGACCTTTGCAGCAGCTCTCTCTGAGACAACTCATTTTAGCCATCAAGCTTTCGTTTGTAGGTGCAATTCACTAGATTTGAGTTGGATGTTCAATGAGCCTGCATATGTTGGGAGAGGTTATTATTGTGATACAGTCGAACCTCCCTACAACGGGACTCCGAGAAGCGGTCAGACTCTCAACAACGGTCAGACCGTTGGGAACGGAGTATTTTCTGCATGTATGTAATGGATTTTTTGACTCCAAGTAACGGTTGACTCTCTACTCCGGACAACGGCCAAGTTGTGTGCCCCAAAATGTAAAGTCTTATACAAAATTTACTTCTTGGGACGGCCAGTTAGCCACACCCAACTTATTGATTCCTGCCTAGCCTTTCAGTTTTAGCTTGCCACGCCTAACTAATTTATGACTTGTGTGCCTTTCAATTTAATAAAAGACATAAAACTAAATGAATGCTAATTACTAATTGTACATTCATTACTATTATTAACTACTTCTCTCATTGGGCAGACATAAACAGGTGGGCCGAACACGCGGTAGATACAGGGCACTTCCAGCCGCCATAACCGGAGCCTTTGTTCACTCTCTCTGGACCACAGCGTGTGCTATCTACTGGATCCACGTCAACATGCGAATCAGAGGAAACTTGAATTGAATTCTGGACATTGAGTGAAAAAGAGGAGCCCTGGACTGATCCATAGACAGATCCATTTAAAAGAAGCTTGTTGCTTTTACCTTTAATGTCCTTTGGGTTTGCCCCAGAGGAAATCAAAGACTTTCTCTCCTTTAAGAGAATACTCTCAGAGTTTCTCTAAGCTGAACTTACGTTCCCATATATTTACAAATTCTGTGCATCTTCACTTGCACATACAGTTTCTCTTCTCTTTACTGTCATTATGGAATCTCATTCCATTCCAGCTGACTGGAAGGTACACAAATTATTTCCTCTCCACAAGAAAGGAAGTGTATCTGAAGTTAGCAACTACAGGCCTATTTCTCTCCTAAACATTCTTCATAAAGTACTAGAATTAATAGTCTACTCTAAGATAATAGATTTTATATATCCAAAAATTTCAAAGACACAATTTCGTTTTATCAGAAATAGATCCACTCTTCAACAACTTCTTCTATCATAGCTATACTTCAGTTTTCAATTCTGTGGAGTCAAAGCGACACACAGAAATTGTGTTTCTTGATTTTACCAAAGCCTTTGATTCAGTCCCCCACAATGAACTTCTGTATAAACTTTGGCTAACTGGCATTACTGGTCCTCTTTAGTTACTTTTCAAAGATTACTAACAAAATAGAAAGCATTTTGTTGAGGTTGAAGGGTGTAAATCTGACTTACTTCCTGTCAAATCAGGTTTACCTCAAGGTAGTGTACTTGGACCTCTGCTTTTTCTTATTATGTTAACGACATACCGTCTCTCTGCTCTTTTTCGTCTGTGTTTTTATTTGCTGATGATGCCAAACTTATTGCCTCTCTAAACTCTGCAAGTGAGAATTTAGCTCTTCAAAAGGATCTTGACAATTTATTGTCACGGTGTCAATCTTGAAAACTTTCTTTAAATACTTCTAAATGTGCATACATGAACGTCTCCCTATCATCATCTACTAACAACAATTACACCATCGGTAATGATACAATTAAAACAGTGACTCAACAGAAAGAGTTAGGTATTTTAATCTCTGATATAGTTTATCTTGGTCTGTCCACATCAAAGAAATATGCAGCAAAGCTTATTGGTCTCTGTATTTAATTAGGCGAACAATTCCTTGCACATCACCCATTAACATTAAGAAGTCCCTCTATCTATCACTTGTAAAGATCTCAGCTGACCTACTGTTCCCAGCTATGGTTTCCCAACAAAATACAAGACATTATCTTATTGGAAAGAGTTCAACGGCGTGCAACTAAATACATTTTAAATAATTATAATATTTCTTACAAATTCATCTCAATATTTTACCACTAATGTACTACCTACAATTACTAGACCTATTATTTTTTGTTAAATGTCTTAATAATCCGTCTGATTCATTTAATGTATTTAATCACGTCACTTTTCATTCTGGGTCCACAAGATCTTCATCTAATCCAAAAAACTCCGAAATAAGGTCAAACTCTCTACAAAGGCCAAAGGGTTCGTCCCCATGCATGGCTGTTGTTCGGAGGTTCGACTGTATTCCAAAAGCAGGATTTCTGTTGTGGAGTAGCCAAGGTTGTGGACAGCAAAATAGATGCTGTGAATTCAGTGATCCTACACTTCCAGAGATGACAGACGATGACTTAGAAGTAAGACTTTGTCTTGGACATCCACCAAATGATGAGGATCTCCTGATTTCTCTTATTGAAATGTATGTGTCCTGAGGATGTAAAACTTTGAATTACCTTAAATTAGATATCCTAAGATACAAAGTAGAACTGCCATTCTGTCACAAAAATAACACTCATTTAACACACTAAAACTTTTTCATTAATTCAACACATTTGTCATAAGATATAAATGAAACAATAGTGGATTGGTTAAACCATAAGCTTTACTGCTTATTCGAAGATATGTAGTATTATGACCTGAAAATATTGACGACTATAAGTACTGAGCAATATTTTCTGAGCTAATCATAACTATTGACAATATAAAATCCTAAAGATATTATTATGCCATTCCCAATTTAAGGTTTAAGTTATGCTGTCGTCTCCGTTCAAAATGCTTGGCTAGTTAGCATTAATTAAATCCGCGTATGCTACTCGATCATGCGCGCAGCGCGATAAGTAGCGTTTTCAAGAGCAACGGGCGTGTACGCTATATTCACAGATTATACCTTGAGTATTTTCTGTGAGGACTGATTTATTTCTGTGCTTAGAGTAGAGCGAGAAAGTGAAAATATTAATAGGAAAAGCGACTACTATGACAGTGAACACTCTGTATTTAACGCTTACTGTTGTATGGAGCATACTTATTTTTAACATCTACGCAAGGAAATGCTGCGATACAGATTGCTCAAGTAAGAGCATATTTCGTAAAACTATGTGCAATATTTATGACTTAATTTTTATTATTCTTATAGTTACAATTTTTGAGGGCCGAACAATGACTCGATTTCAGGAACACTTCCCTGGTTTTATAACTTATAAAGAAAGTGAAGCTGTAAAAGTTCTCAGCATAGAAAACATCAATGGAATAGATTTCTGGGAAGCTGTGGTAAGTCATTGACAAATTGAAATTTAGTCTTATTTAATGTTCAATATTTCTGCAGATTGAAGGTGAGAAAGGTTATATAGAACCTGGAGCTGTTAAAGTACATACAACACTTTGTCGGCCTGTTGAAATAGTAAGTTATAATAAATACTTCATACAACTTGGATCAGTATTAATACTAGTGGTGTGCTTGAGCACATTAATGGCGAGCGAGCCTTAAACTACACTATTGTTAAATGATTGATTTTAACAAGTAACACTCAAGCAACTAAAATATAGTCAAGTTTTTTAATTATTATGGGGTAAAGGGGATTCAAAGCCATAGTAACCGCTCCCAGCAACTGTTTGAATTGAAAAAGAAGCAACAAAATCAAGTCACTTTATTTAAAGTTTCCTTTGTGACATTCTGGATAGTAGTTGTAACGCACAATACTTTCACACAACTGAACATACCTACGCAAGACTTACCTTCGCGGTTCGTCTAGTGGACAATGAATTTACAAGTAAATGCTGTTGAGTAGGGCTTATAACTGTGACAAATAGCGACTAACTCGAATAGAAATGGAGCTCCCATAAGTTTTTGCGTTTAAAATGCACCCGCAAAAGAATTCAAAGCAGTAAACAATTCAATTTCTAAGGTGATACGGGTAATGGTCGCTAAACCGGAGAATTCTGTTTAGTGAAGTTTGGGACGGGGTCGAACGCGGAGCGAACACAAAAATACGGAGGGTCAAAGTACAAAATGACATACATACGTCCATACATATATCTAAACTAGTGATGTGCTTGAGCACAAATGGCGAGCGAGCCTAAAGAGTTTTTAAATTAGGCATACACTGTAAAGGGATTTCAGTACCATAGTAACAACTCGATGCAACTGTTTGAATTGAAGGAAAACAACAACAACAAAACAATACACGCTATTTAAACGTTTTCTTTGTGATATTCTTTAGCTAAATAGTGGCTGTAAAGCACACGACACACCTATACAAGACTTACCTTCGGGGTTAGTCTAGTGGACAATGCATTTTCAAGTAAATACTGTTGCGTACGGCTTATAACCATGCCAAAGAGCGCATTGACTTACCACTGCCACTAACTCGAATAGAAATGGAAGTCCCGTAAGTTTTCACGTTTTAATAGCACCCGTAAAAGAATTCAAAACAGTAAACAATTCAATTTCTAGGGTGATACGGGTACTGATCGATAAACGGAGGATTCTGTTTAGTGAAGTTTGGGACGGGGTCGACCACCGAACTTACACAAAAACGCGAGGGTCAAAGTACAAAAATGCCTTACGTACGTCCAAACATATATATAAACTAGTGGTGTGCTTGAGCACAAATGGCGAGCGAGCCTGATAGCTAGGTAACATAAAATGTTACTATTTTTAGCTTTCTTCATGCAAACACTATAATAGCAGTTATGACATTTGATTACAGCAAACAAATACAAAATCACTCTCTTACCTGATTAATGGTAACTTTTGTAGTATCAAACATCAACCATTCTGATAATCTCAATCACCAGTAACTCTTGAACATTTTAGCCAACAAATATGGAATTACTACTTACCTCATTCTTGAGTATTGATAACTTCTGTAGTATCAAATTGAAGTTACTTTGACCATCTGAATTACCTTGAATTCTTGACAAGCTCTCACCTACAAAAACAAAAGACAATCAATTTTAGCACACAAAAACAAAATTACCTTCTTACCTCATTTTCTTGAGCAGTGGTAACTTTTGTAGTACCAAATTTGAGCCAATCTGACTATTTGAATTTACCAGTCACTGTTGACAAGCTCTTAGCTCAAAAAAGAAAGGCCCGAGTTAATTTTGCATATTTACCTTACAAATATGGAATTACGTACTTACCTCAGCTTCCCTCGAGAAGTCGTAGCTTCCTTAGCATTAATACTACGGCATTCTGACTACCAACGGCTCTTGACAACCAACAACGGGCACTCCGTATCCCCCATAAAACGGCGAAGTTTTGAAATTAAGTCTGGAAAAGGGTCTTCAATGCCATAGTAACCTGTTGAATCAACTTTTTGTTTCTTGAAAAGCAAGCATTTTCGCAGGAATTTTCTCACACTTTGGAGCTTAAGTATAAAGTAAGGCTTGCTTAATGCTGTCGTTTCAGAATAAACTGGGGTCAAGCCTAAAAAGCCGTAGAAAAAAGTTTCCCGCGCGCGTTTAAAGGGCATACGTACCATCCCACATACATATATACCTATAACATATACCCGATTTTGCATTATCCACCCCTAATACTGTCTCGCTCGCTACGCTCGCTCGCCAACAAATAAACATCCCCGATTTTCGATTGTGTTACCCCTGTAAGTGTCTCGCTCGCTACGCTCGCTCGCCAATAAACAAACATCCCCGATTTTCGATTGTGTTACCCCTGTAAGTGTCTCGCTAGCTACGCTCGCACGCCAATTATATCCTTTAGAATGATGGAATGGGATATTCAAATCAGCAAATCAATAATCTTGAGTCTGATTCTATTGCTGCTAAGAATGAAAAGTCGGACTTTTTCTTCAGTAATGAATTTTCTTCAATAACCTCTATAATCTTTCAAGGATTGAAGATGATAGAATTATATGTAGGTCTCTTTGATCATATCTACATTTTATGGGAGACATTTGAGGACTTCGTATGTGTAAGTTTACAGGTCTGTGTCATTTTGTAAATTATATAAATATTTACCTATATATTATAGAGTAATGGAATTCCAGTTGTTGTATGTGTCCTGATTCTAAGTGGGATCATCATTTCAAACCTGAGTCTAAGGAAACAGATTAAAAAGAAAGATTGTGAGTAGAATTACAACGTGTGGCTTACATTTATTGTAGTAAAATGTACCAATTATTCACAATTCTGAATATATGATAAATATGGTGCAGGTCTAATTGCAGAGCTTATTGAAAGAAGTGGTAAAGCTGTCTTCCACACCTACATGTATGAAAACAAGATTGAAGAATTGGGCAATTTGGTTACAAACCTAGAGGAAAAAATACAACGTTTGACTAAAGAAAAGGAAGATGCTGAACATAGTGCTGCACACTTTAAGGTATGCTTAATATTGGTAGCAATAGGGAAGGTTACATTTTCTCTCCAAATTCTATTAGGGAACTGAAGACTCTTATCTTCTGGACTTGAAAACTAAACTACAACAACTGGAAAAACAAGCAGCAAATATTGAACAAGAAAATTCTCAGTTAGCAGCTGAGAAAAGGTATGTCATCAAAACAATTGCTAGCCTCAAACTTGATCTGGAGGACTTGGAAGCTACTAAAGAACAGTTAGCAGAGGAGCGCTATCGACTGGAGATGCTACTAAACAAGAAGGACACACAGTATTTGCAGGTAAATAGTCTCAAGTACATGTTGGAGGTGTTGATGTAAATCATACTAACTGTACTCAGATGTTACAAGACAACAAAGACATGGAATCTTTGATTCAAAAACTGGAGTCAGAACTTGCTACTGAAAGAAACAACATTGCAGAAAAGAGTGGTGCAGAGATAGATCTCACTACAGAGTTCAACATGCTTCGTAGCAGCATGATAGAATTTTTAGGAAAAAAGAACTCGACGATGATAATGGAGAACTCTGATGTTCGCAAAATTGGAAAAGATTTCCTGACAGATAACAAGGAACGATATAAACAAAGTGAAGATATGCTAAAAACGTCTAAGGTAATCTATCATTTTGATAAAGTAAAGGTATCATAAATACAACCATAATGTATAGAATTATTTGTTGTTACAGAGACAACTTAAGGAAGCTGAACAACAAAGAGATGAATGCAAGTTAGAACTTCAGAATATACCTGCCCAACTAGAAGCCGCTCACTGTAAGTCATTAATATTAACCTACTGATTATCTTGTGATTTCATATATACAACTTAGCCAAAAACAAGAGCCTCATCAGTATGATGCAACACATGGAACCGGAATTAGCCGAGTGTAAGAGATATTTAGCAGAGGAGAAGGCTCGTTCTGAGGTCATTGTTGAATTTTATAAGGACGTTATGCATTCAGAGGAATATGGAGCTCACAAATGCAGCTATCTACAAAACAATGCCTCCATCAATACATCACGCTCTAGCCAGTCAGCAATAACATCTTTAAAGTAAGTTTAAAATTATAGATATATCATGAAAGGAATTGTAGAATTCTAGACTAGACTATGAGCTAACATGAAAATGAACATACCAACCATTTAGAAATGTGTTGTCTCTTAAAGTATTTACAACATAGTTTTTTATATAGCCAACAAGGGTGCTGGAAATTGTGTCAAAGTGTGTGTGGCGGGGGGGGGGGGGGGGGGGGGGGGGGCACCATGTATCACACAACAATTTACTCTCATAAAAACCATTTGCATATTTTACTGAAACATAAACTGAACTAAGTAAAATTGGATGGAAAATTGGATGATATAAAAATATAAAATTACGATGTAGCTAGTCAATAAAATTTTCGGTCATTTCTTCCTATGATTTCCTTAGCAATGTCCGTCAATTCAAGTTGGCGGCTGCTTTGTCTCTGTGAATATGAATCAAAATAGCATAATAAGTGCAAGGTGTAATAAATGAGCATGCTGGTGGGTGTCCCTCCTGTGCCCCCTAAGTCATAAATCCGGTGGGACTGTGCCCCCCTCCCTCACTTCCATCACTACTGGCCAGAAGTCTGACATGGCTATATAACTCACTTACTCTAAGTTATGATGTGAACCATTGTATTTTTTATGTGCAGTAGACCACCATACTCTCCAACTGCTTTCACCAAGCATGGATGCTGAGGATAAAAAGATTCATTAGACTTGTGTCATACAATCTTATCACTGCACATTTCATAAAACTTTATTCATCATTGCATCATTCATCAAATTTATTGTATGGGCATATGTAATGAAAAAAACAATTTATCATCACAAAACTGTCCTTAACAGTTCAAATATGAACTCCATCCTTACTAATCTAGTTGAAAATTTGAAGGACTTAAGTAATTATTATTAGTGCCTAACTTAGTACAATAAAACACCAAGAATCTTAGATTCACATCATCTTTACCTTAAACATCATGTCCAGTAATAATTAACTACTTAGAAATGAAACTCACCTGGTACAGTGATCAATTTCAGAACACAGATTCCAACCTCACCAACACACTGAGCAATCTTGCTACACTACCACCACTTCATAGTGATATAAATGGAATAAGAGGTTGTAGTCAATGCAATTACAATTCATCACTTTATTCCTGCAAATCAACTTTTTATCCAACAAATATCCTATACTCCAACATTTATGGAAGAGTATTAGGATATGCAAGAGACACAACTGATGCTTTCGCCAACTCAGTCATAGATGGCTACACCAGCATTGAACAAGCCTATGTTGATGGAGTGTCTCTCACTCATGGAAACCCAGGATCGCGGCAACACATTTGGACCTTTGCAGCAGCTCTCTCTGACACAACTCACTATGGCCATCAAACTTTCGTTTGTAGGTGCAATTCACTTGATTTGAGTTGGAGGTACAATGAGCCTGCATATGTTGGGAGAGATTATTTTTGCGATATTATGACAGCAAATAAGGGCTTAGGGTGCGAGTCAGATAGTCGACAATCTCGAGCCTTAACTAATCCACTATTGTTTCATTTATATCTTATGACAAATGTGTTGAATTAATGACAAAGTTTTAGTGTGTTAAATGAGTGTTATTTTTGTGACAGTGTGGCAGTTCTACTTTGTATCTTAGGATATCTAATTTAAGGTAATTCAAAGTTTTACATCCTCAGGACACATACATTTCAATAAGAGAAATCAGGAGATCCTCATCATTTGGTGGATGTCCAAGACACAAGTCTTACTTCTAAGTCATCGTCTGTCATCTCTGGAAGTGTAGTATTGAACCATGGGGGATCACTGAATTCACAGCATCTGTTTTGCTGTCCACAACCTTGGCTACTCCACAACAGAAATCCTGCTTTTGGATGTATTAGCTATAACGATAGAATATTGACCTCTATAAGTACTGAGCAGCATTTTTTTAAACTAATCGCATTCTGTTGACAATAAAATCCTAAAGATATTATATCATTCCCAATTTAATGTTGAAGTTATGCTGTCTCCATCCAAAATGCTTGGCTGATTACCATTAAGAGCATTTCAGAAAGTTGCTGCATTGTAAAAATTGTGTTTCTCATGAGGCCTTAGAGATATCTCTAATTCACCATCATACGAGACAAAAATGGATCACTCGTTAAATCCGCGTATTAAGCTCCATGAGCGCAGCGGGTAAGTAGAGTTTTATTTTTGGTAGGTATTTTCTCTAGTAGCACTTGCTGTCCCGCAGACATTGTTTCTTGCACTAACTTTGTGTATCATAGTTCTCTCTGCAATGGGACTCTGAAAAGCAACAAGACTTTCAACAATAGCCAAAATCAATGAAACAAATGATCAACCAAAATACAAAATATATACTACATAAAGACATACTCTTTACAAAAGTCATAACCCGCATAGCAATTACACTAATATTTGCACACACACTGAGGTATGAAACTGCTTAGTTTCGAGGGCCAGACCCTCATGCTAAAAAAAAAGAGCGTCTGGGCACACTCGCCGTACTCCCTTGTTCTGGAGGAATGCAATCACTGCGGGAATATCTATATCCGAGAGAGAAAAGAAAACATCTTTTCCCTGCAGGAAGGAAAGAATTACCCTCCGCTGTTTTGCACGCGCAGCTTTGTAACCAATGCCCTCCACAACACTTCGCAAAACTTCTTCCAACGTTTCCATATCGCAGCAACCACACAGCTGACTAACCGACGCGCGGTGGAGAGCTACCGCTAAATCATTTCAATTAGCAATAAATTAAATAGTTTGAGGTTAGTCATGTAATTGGTACAATCTGATTGGCTCTACGTACATTCCTTTATCTCTGGTCACTCATACTTAATATATTTGGGAGTAGGTGAGGGGCACAGGCTGCCCTTGCAAAGGGAGGAGCTTGGATAGCAAAGCTCCTCCCCGCATGGCAACACCTACTAATGGGCGTTGCTTGCTGAGGTATATTCCCTTGCAATGGTATGTCTCCTGTTGTATTTCTCCAGGTGACACTGTCTTTGGCTTCATCTGGGAAGATGCTGTCTGCCCCAAGTGGTGATGCTGTCACCTGCGCCTAACTGGCTGGGCTGAGCTGTCTGCCCTTTGTTGGTGACGCTGTCACCCTAGCCTAACTGGGTTGACACTGTCCGCCCTATCTTTGGTGACGCAGCCACCATACCATCACTTGTCTGGCCCTTATTAGTATGTGCTTTATTTTCTTTTGTTTTTGGGGTAGCCCCCCCCCCCCCCCCCCCCCCCCCCCCCCCCCCCCATCCCACTCGCACGCTCATGGGTTGCAAGAAGTTAATCATGAAGTTAATCATGAATCAATGGCATGAAATACAGGTATTTGGTGACTGAGAAAATGCCGAGCATATGAGTACACAAATGAACACTAAACAAGATTTGCATGAGGATGGGTGTTGTGCAGGAGTTTATTATGGTTATCAATGAATGTATATTATTGTCTGGCCAGTTGGTGAGCAGTATTTGCTAGTTGGTGATAAGATGGTCTTATATACCTGATGTAACAGTCGCTCCTTCATTGCCCTAGCAACTGAATTGTGGCATCGCTTATGCCGCATGCCGCTGCTGTTGTAGCTGCGCCATCCTGAAGGAGTGGCCTGAGTAGTGTGAGGAATCCACCCCCGCCTGCATCAGCGCTGCCTTCACCTTTCCCATGAATACCTGTCTTGTAAGTGGTGTTCCATCCCTGAACCGGAACAGGGGACCGTTGTCGATGCCCCTGACCACTAGGTACCGAATCATCGCTACAACTGGGCAGAGGTGATTATGTGTCCTTCCCACATGTATATCCGTGCCTTGCCGTGTCTGGTCTGTCTTCGAGGACTTTAGCCTCACTTGATGGGTTGTTTATGCTATCAAATGATATGTCCATAGGCATCGGCTGGGTTGTGGGGTCGAAAGCCCTGCCATCTGTGGTTGTCAGTTCCCCTGACCGACCCAGAAATGCAAAAAAACCCAGGCGCAACAGGCTGCCCATAATAGCAGCTGCTCGTGATGATCTTGGCTCTGGGTGAGTGAATTCCCAATTGTCTGCAGCAGAAGAGGGGTGATAGGAAGGCGCGGGTCAGCTCCTGCGGAAACCCCGGAGCGCCAGACCAAGGCGTTCTGCATTGATGAGAGGGTCTTGCAGTCCCGAGGACAAATGTAGGTGCCGTATGGCTGCTAGGTAAGACCTAGCTGTAGAATAGCACACTCTTTGTGATAAGTCTGCTACGTACAGGATTAGGACCCGTTCTGTCGTAGGCAATGCTGGTAATTGGAGTGCTCGGCAAAACTGGATAAAGGCATTTTGAGCTGCACTGTATGACTTCTGTGAGCTCCTTGCTAGACTGTCGCTGACGAGGCCCGCAGCAACCCCTTCCAGGCGGGCAATAGCCAGGCATGGTAGTCCAGCGTGAGGAGAACCTTGAGTGCCGGTGGGATTGGCGTTGGCAAACTGTCTGCATGGGGAACCGCTCCTCGGAAAACCTGCATTTGATTACGGGAAATACTGTCAGCCACAATGTTCATCCCTGGTATATGCTCGGCCCTGATCTGAATATTAAACAGTGCCATGTAAAAGAACAATGCTCTAAGTAGATGCATAATTGTGGGCTCTTTGCTCGATAGGGATGTAATCACCTGAACTACTGCCATATTGTCTGATCTTGCCAGGACCAGTTTGTTTCGCCACTGGCCACCCCAGACAGCACATGCGATTACAATCGGGACTAATTCCTTAATGGCAATCTGTTGCTCCATCCATGTCCCCTCCCATTCCCATTGAAGCCAGTGCCCATCCCAAATAGCACCACAACCCCACCCCCCCGGAGGCATCAGAAAACACGGTTATATCTGGGGCGGTTGCAAGGTCAATTGACTGCATCATGCAGAGCCTGTTCCAAGCTGGAAGAAAGGCCTTCCACCAACCTAGGTCCGCGCGGAACTCCATATTCAGATGAACCCAGTGGTCAATCCGTTTGGCCCTTGAAGCTAGTTCAATCATTCGTCGCAGGAACAGATGGCCCACCCGAACGAATTTTATATTTATTTATTGCCTCTAATTTCGTGGAAGAGTTACTCCTGATTATAATTGTCATGGTTACATCACATTCAATTTCACATTTAAAAATGTATATATGTTATATTCCAAAGCAATCCCAAATATATAATTTCCAAGGTAAATGAATACAAATATCAAATATTTGGTAGTGTTATGTAGGCTTTCAGCAAGAAATGAGCTAAATACATTTTCTCAAGTTTTGATTACATAAATTGAGTTAATTTTATATTTATTTATTGCCTCTAATTTCGTGGAACAGTTACTCCTGATTATAATTGTCATGGTTACATCACATTCAATTTCACATTTAAAAATTTATATATTCCAAAACAATCACAAAAATATAATTTCCAAGGTAGCTAAATGAAATGGAGATTTATATTAAATGCATGATATTCTTTTTCATTGCTTCAGTGAAAACTAAGAAAGTAACTGAAACAGTGGCTATAAGCCAAACCAGAGCACTGCAGGAGTGATAGCTGGCGAGAAGTTGCAAAACAACAAGTGAAGGATGTCTTAAACAGACAATACCCTAGTTTGAGTAGAGGGTGAACCAGAGTAGCATTTCTCAATATGTCTGACATGCGACAAAATTGTCCTTCGAACTGGACAGCTGGTGATATCAATGGAATTAGAGGTTGTAGACAACGTAATCCATCACTTTATTCCTGCAAGTCAACTTTTTATCCAACAAATATCCTCTACTCCAACATTTATGGAAGAATATTAGGGTATGCAAGAGGTACACCTGATGCTTTCGCCAACTCAGTCATAGATGGCTACACCAGCATTGAAGAAGCCTATGTTGATGGAGTGTCTCTCACTCATGGAAACCCAGGATCGCGGCAACACATTTGGACCTTTGCAGCAGCTCTCTCTGAGACAATTCATTTTGGCCATCAAGCTTTCGTTTGTAGGTGCAATTCACTTGATTTGAGTTGGAGGTACAATGAGCCTGCATATGTTGGGAGAGATTATTTTTGTGATATTCCAAAAGCAGAATTTCTGTTGTGGAGTAGCCAAGGTTGTGGACAGCAAAACAGATGCTGTGAATTCAGTGATCCCCCATGGTTCAATACTACACTTCCAGAGATGACAGACGATGACTTAGAAGTAAGACTTTGTCTTGGACATCCACCAAATGATGAAGACCTCCTGATTTCTCTTATAGAAATGTATGTGTCCTGAGGATGTAAAACTTTGAATTACCTTAAATTAGATATCCTAAGATACAAAGTAGAACTGCCATACTGTCACAAAATAACACTCATTTAACACACTAAAACTTTGTCATTAATTCAACACTTTTGTCGTAAGATATAAATGAAACAATAGTGGATTAGTTAAACCATAAGCTTTACTGCTTATTTCGAGATATGTAGTATTATGACCTGAAAATATTGACGACTATAAGTACTGAGCAATATTTTCTGAGCTAATCACATCTATTGACAATATAAAATCCTAAAGATATTATTATGTCATTCCCAATTTAAGGTTAAAGTTATGCTGTCGTCTCCGTTCAAAATGCTTGGCTAGTTAGCATTAATTAAATCAGCGTATGCTACTCGATCATGCGCGCAGCGCGATAAGTAGCGTTTTCAAGAGCAACGGGCGTGTACGCTATATTCACAGATTATACCTTGAGTATTTTCTGTGAGGACTGATTTATTTCTGTGCTTAGAGTAGAGCGAGAAAGTGAAAATATTAATAGGAAAAACGACTACTATGACGGTGAACACTCTGTATTTAACGCTTACTGTTGTATGGAGCGTACTTATTTTTAACATCTACGCAAGGAAATGCTGCGATACAGATTGCTCAAGTAAGAGTATTATTTCGTAAAACTATGTGCAATATTTATGACTTAATTTTTATTATTCTTATAGTTACAATTTTTGAGGGCCGAACAATGACTAGATTTCAGGAACACTTCCCTGGTTTTATAACTTATAAAGAAAGTGAAGCTGTAAAAGTTCTCAGCATAGAAAACATCAATGGAATAGATTTCTGGGAAGCTGTGGTAAGTCATTGACAAATTGAAATTTAGTCTTATTTAATGTTCAATATTTCTGCAGATTGAAGGTGAGAAAGGTTATATAGAACCTGGAGCTATTAAAGTACATACAACACTTTGTCGGCCTGTTGAAATAGTAAGTTATAATAAATACTTCATACAACTTGGATCAGTATTAATATTATATCCTTTAGAATGATGGAATGGGATATTCAAATCAGCAAATCAATAATCTTGAGTCTGATTCTATTGCTGCTAAGAATGAAAAGTCGGACTTTTTCTTCAGTAATGAATTTTCTTCAATAACCTCTATAATCTTTCAAGGATTGAAGATGATAGAATTATATGTAGGTCTCTTTGATCATATCTACATTTTATGGGAGACATTTGAGGACTTCGTATGTGTAAGTTTACAGGTCTGTGTCATTTTGTAAATTATATAAATATTTACCTATATATTATAGAGTAATGGAATTCCAGTTGTTGTATGTGTCCTGATTCTAAGTGGGATCATCATTTCAAACCTGAGTCTAAGGAAACAGATTAAAAAGAAAGATTGTGAGTAGAATTACAACGTGTATTTATTGTAGTAAAGTGTACCAATTATTCACAATTCTGAATATATGATAAATATTGTGCAGGTCTAATTGCAGAGCTTATTGAAAGAAGTGGTAAAGCTGTCTTTCACACCTACATGTATGAAAACAAGATTGAAGAATTGGGCAATTTGGTTACAAACCTAGAGGAAAAAATACAACGTTTGACTAAGGAAAAGGAAGATGCTGAATATAGTGCTGCACACTTTAAGGTATGCTTAATATTGGTAGCAATAGGGAAGGTTACATTTTCTCTCTAAATTCTATTAGGGAACTGAAGACTCCTATCTTCTGGACTTGAAAGCTAAACTACAACAACTGGAAAAACAAGCAGCAAATATTGAACAAGAAAATTCTCAGTTAGCAGCTGAGAAAAAGTATTTCATCAAAACAATTGCTAGCCTCAAACTTGATCTGGAGGACTTGGAAGCTACTAAAGAACAGTTAGCAGAGGAGCGCTATCGACTGGAGATGCTACTAAACAAGAAGGACACACAGTATTTGCAGGTAAATAGTCTCAAATACATGTTGGAGGTGTTGATGTAAATCATACTGACTGTACTCAGATGTTACAAGACAACAAAGACATGGAATCTTTGATTCAAAAACTGGAGTCAGAACTTGCTACTGAAAGAAACATTGCAAAAAAGAGTGGTGCAGAGATAGATCTCACTACAGAGTTCAATATGCTTCGTAGCAGCATGATAGAATTTTTAGGAAAAAAGAACTCGACGATGATAATGGAGAACTCTGATGTTCGCAAAATTGGAAAAGATTTCCTGACAGATAACAAGGAACGATATAAACAAAGTGAAGATATGCTAAAAATGTCTAAGGTAATCTATCCTTTTGATAAAGTAAAGGTATCATAAATACAACCATAATGTATAGAACTATTTGTTGTTACAGAGACAACTTAAGGAAGCTGAACAACAAAGAGATGAATGCAAGTTAGAACTTCAGAATATACCTGCCCAACTAGAAGCCGCTCACTGTAAGTCATTAATATTAACCTACTGATTATCTTGTGATTTCATATATACAACTTAGCCAAAAACAAGAGCCTCATCAGTATGATGCAACACATGGAACCGGAATTAGCCGAGTGTAAGAGATATTTAGCAGAGGAGAAGGCTCGTTCTGAGGTCATTGTTGAATTTTATAAGGACGTTATGCATTCAGAGGAATATGGAGCTCACAAATGCAGCTATCTACAAAACAATGCCTCCATCAATACATCACGCTCTAGCCAGTCAGCAATAACATCTTTAAAGTAAGTTTAAAATTATAGATATATCATGAAAGGAATTGTAGAATTCTAGACTAGACTATGTGAGCTAACATGAAAATGAACATACCAACCATTTAGAAATGTGTTGTCTCTTAAAGTATTTACAACATAGTTTTTTATATAGCCAGCAAGGGTGCTGGAAATTGTTTCAAAGTGTGGGGGGGGGGGGGGGGGGGGGGGGGCACCATGGGGGGGGGGGGGGGGGGGGCACCATGTATCACACAACAATTTACTCTCATAAAAACCATTTGCATATTTTACTGAAACATAAACTGAACTAAGTAAAATTGGATGGAAAAATTGTATGATATAAAAATATAAAATTACGATGTAGCTAGTCAATAAAATTTTCGGTCATTTCTTCCTATGATTTCCTTAGCAATGTCCATCAATTCAAGTTGGCGGCTGCTTTGTCTCTGTGAATATGAATCAAAATAGCATAATAAGTGCACGGGAGACCCCCGCTCTACACAGTTCCTCCAATGTGTAATAAATGAGCATGCTGGTGGGTGTCCCTCCTGTACCCCTAAGTCATAAATCCGGTGGGACTGTGCCCCCTCCCCCCCCCCCCCCCCCCTTACTTCCATCACTACTGACCAGAGGTCTGACATAGCTATATAACTCACTTACTCTAAGTTATGATGTGAACCATTGTATTTTTTATGTGCAGTAGACCACCATACTCTCCAACTGCTTTCACCAAGCACGGATGCTGAGGATAAAAAGATTCATTAGACTTGTGTCATACAATCTTATCACTGCACATTTCTTAAAACTTTATTCATCATTGCATCATTCATCAAATTTATTGTATGGGGCATATGTAATGAAAAAAAACAATTTATCATCGCAAAACTGTCCTTAACATAGGCTGAAGTGTGACTTTTCTATGCTAGCTATCAAATTTCTCAGCAAATGAAATGTACAAGCTATCTTAATTGGTCCAAGTATGAACTCCATCCTCACTACATCTATTTGAAAATTTAAAAGTATTTAAGTAACTAGCTATTAGTGCCTAACTTAGTATGATAAAGCACCAGGAATCTTAGATTCACATCATCTTTACCTTAAACATCATGTCCAGTTTTTCACACATATAAAATTGGTTCTGTAATATTTTAAAATAAAATAAAAACTACTTAGAAATGAAACTCACCTGGTACAGTGATCATCTTAGAACACAGATTTCAACCTCACCAACACATTGCTACACTCCCCACCACTTCAATGAAATTAATCTAGGTAAAAATAAACACATGAAGAGAACAGAGCTACAGCAAAGAAAAATGTTGATATTTTATACCAAATTACTATTATTTTTACTTAATCTATCCAAAATAATTATGTATATTATATATATATATAATACAAGAAAAAAATATAATAATAATTATAATATAAGTCATAAAAATAGGTACATCTAAAATGATGTAACAGCTATGAGTGGGGTTGACCTTGCTAAATTTGTACAAATCATTCTTTTGTCGCATAGAAGAAACCATCATTCTCAACGCACACGTGGTGTGACCGGAAACGGCACGGCCGCAAAATGCCCGGCCCCCTTTTGTTGTCAAGATGTATGTGTGTGTTTGTATTATTTACTTACTATTTGGCGTTAGGCCCAATTTTTTTTCGATTTGGAGTGAACCTGGCTGCATAAGGGAACCTTCCATCTGTATCACACCCTGGTCTTGGGGTAATTCTCTGTGACTAGTCGTAAACTGCGCGTCCCCTGGCTGAACTAGGGGGGGCTGAAGTCTGCAATTGTTGAGTCTCGGAAACTTTTTAAGTTTAAGCTTGAGTGCGTAGTCTGGGACGTTCCTGAACTCTCCGAGTGGTACTGTTTGAGTTAGTCATGGTGAGTAGTCTGGGTTTTTGTATTAGAAATTATTTTCTTTTTCCTGCCTAAACTCGTTACACAATCTCTTCTTGTGTGAAGAAAGCAACATGAAAGCCTGCCTGAGGAGCTTACTTGTAGCTAATAAACTACAAAGAAAATTATTAGGGACCACTCATTTACTCTGTGCAGGCATACCACTGGCAGAGCAGGAGCAAGAAGTCAAGTGGAGTGGAGGACATGGTCCTTCTTGTCAAAATCCAGGAGGCAGCCATTGTTGAAAATTTGAAGAAAAGATTCTATGATGACCTCATTTATGTATCCTTAGCAACAATTGCTATTCGTTAAATAAGGAAGGGCTAGTCATTTTATTAGTATAGAATTGTTTGTTTTTAAGAGAGATATCCAGCAAGTCCTAGTGGCTATGAACAATACAGTGTGGTTAAAATCATGATGCATGAGAACCCACTCAGCTGACAAGCTTCTGGTCTTGTGGTGCTAATTTAATTTGCAATTTTGGAACCAAAATGAAGGGAGAGTTTCCCAGTGTGGTTGGTGGACAGTTGTTGTTCTTTAGTTGTTGTTGTTGTTTTGTTTTTGTATTTTTGTCTCCAACAAATGGGATGTTGTGTGGTTAGTTAGTAATGACTGCGTCAATTCCACTGGTTTCCCTCATTCTGTACTTTCACTATAAGGAAATCTTGCAAACATTGAGGTAGTGTCATATCAAGTTTATGATAAGGATATACCAAGATGAAACAAATTTGGTATACTGGAATAGTATGGGCCTGTGTTAATTGTGTGTGTATGTGTGTGTTAGTGGACGTATGAATTGGTACCTATGTATTGTAGAATTTTTGTTACTTGACAGCATATTTTTTCACCTTTGAGTACTTGCCAACTGATGTTAGTCGTAAGCATACATGCATATGTGTGTGTATGTGCATGTGTGTGTTATTATACAGCTCATGTAACATGCCCTCGTCAGACCTGCACGTAAGATGACAAGACTGGATACAATTGTGCCATGATTTATTATTATTATTATTATTATTATTATTATTACTATTACTATTATTATTATTATGGTTGTAAATGTGAATGGTGAGTTGGCCTTCACTTGGCTTCCTGCTCGTTGCCTTAGTATACACACTAGCCATATATGGCCGAGCTAGTCTATAGAGTGCTCTGTGTGTGTGTGTGTTGCCATCCTTTAGCTATTAATGGCTTTATTGCCTAACTAGCAAGATTCTCTACTAGGCATGGCTTTTTGTGAGCTGTGTGTGTGTGTGTGTGTGTGCGTGCGTGTGTGCATACATGCACAGGTGTTGGATAAATGTGTGAGTTTAAGTTGGTGTTCCTGTTAGGAATGGAGGAGTGTTTGTGCCCCAACCTGCCCGTGAATGAGAGCTGTTACAAAATTTATGTTCCCTCTTTTCTTTTCTTTCCTTTTTTTTTTTTTTTTTTTTTTTGTGAGGTTTGTAGTGTCATGGAATTAGTTCAATGGCTTGTGTGTAAAAAATTCATACCTCCTTCATTACATGTGATTCGTATCGTGCAACCTCAACTATATGAAGCCTTGAAGCTCTTAAGGGTGGCCGCACATAGCAACGCGCACCGCCTGTAGATCCGGACATTAATTCATTCCCCGCCAATACCCCACCATTTGATAATACGCGAGCAGAAACTATCGCGCAGTAGTAGCAGAAGTATACTTTGCGAAGTTGTAGTGTTTTAGTTTAGCTTCTTGTTGTCTCATATCTGTTTACAGCAACTCTTCATACGTCGTCGGAGCTCACGCAGCAAGGTGCACCAGGCTGCCTCTCCTCCTGTAGCCGTTCTCTGAACTCTGCGCACCTGAACTCAAGTGGATGGATATTATACCAGGCTCGATTTCTGCGGAGCGAAGACTTCCCAAGCTGCGCAGATCTAATACCTTCACCTACGGCTATCTCCAATAAACTGCTCTCTCTTCTGACTCTCTTGTTTTGTTGTATTGATGTTTGTTTACTCTTGATATAGGCGGGCTCTTTTTAGAACCAATACAATCTAATTGAAAAAAAAAATTGCTCGCGTACTCGTAGTACGAGATATGGGGGTGGGGCTATTTCTTAAGAATTGCGAGTGGAATAGAAACTCTAAATTTTGAACGAGTTTTTCTTGGAATCTAATAATGAGAAAGACAATATTTTTTTGCACACGGGTAGAATACAAAAAAATGAAGTGCACCACAATTTGAATTTTTCAATATCTTATAACATGAAAAAAATTCGAATAAATAGTAAAGTAAAGTCGAAAAGAAGAAAAACTCGTTGTGTTGCAGTAGAGTAGAGTCTTAGCTAGTAGCGTGCCAAATTGCGGGGCTTCAGCTCCCCGCATAGCTCCAGAAAACTGCTTCAAAATTGTAACTCGGGGCCATGAAAACTTCGCCGCTTCCGCTTCATAGTTGGAGAGTAGTATCTTCGGGAGGTACTTGCAGTTTGTAGATAGGTAGAATAGTCTTGCAAGGAGAGGATCTGTAGTTAGAACACATAGCAACCGAATGCGTGGGCGGTGTGCGGCCACCCTTAACAAAGAATAGTTGGTTGAACGTAGTTAGTATCCAGAGCAGTAACTGTTACTTACCCCCACAAATGGAATGGTTACAAAAAAACTATACAACATGATTTAAGGACTTTATGGTCCCTCAATTCAAATTTAGTAGTTATATCTCCCCTTTTTAGTGTCATGGTTTCATCTCCTCATTCCTGTTTGATCCCCATTCCCATGTCATAGTTTCATCTCCCCATTCTCATGTCATGGTTTCACCTCCCCATTTCCATGCTATAGTTTGATCCCCATTCCCATGTCATGGTTTCCATCCTATGCAGGTCATCAGTTCCTAATAAGACGAGCATGAGCTATTGGCACTTGAGTTGCACTAATATAGCCATCTGTATTGGTTCATTTGGCATAGAGTACCAGCTTAGTTCATTCTCAGCACACAGCCTTCATGTAATGCTTTGTTTTAGGTAATATTTTGGTTTAAGTTTATCAAACACTTTAGGGCGTGTTATTGTTGTGTTTTTATGAATTGCTACTAACGGCAGAAAGCAAGTTTATATACGGCTAATCTATATTGCTTTTTGAAATGCTGATTTCTAAATACGCTATGCTATTTTAGCAGGATATCTATATCACAATCATTATTGGCAGTACAATATTGTATAATCAGCAAAAAAAAATGACATTAGAGCAATTAAGTAATTGATGCAGTACTAAGATATGATAGTACACCACGATTAATGTGTTTAAGCTACTTGCGCTCCATTAGTTAGACCTCATCTACCAGTTGTCAATAATAAGGAGTATGGTACATACTTATATGCTTAAATGAATGATTGAAGTATTGGTCTGGTTCGTTAGTCATGCATGCAGTCTAAGTAGCAAGTACTTTATGGAGTTCTTTACCAGAACAGATGATTTAATATACATGCACACACACCATCACCGGCAGTGGGAGTGTGGCCCCATGTATGGGCATTAAGAATCTGTTGCTGCCTAAAGACAATGGCTTCTTCTATGAAATTTGAATTCAAAGTTTGACATCTCTGATACTGTAAGCTTTCACTTGTACTCTTTAGAAATATCCAACCATTTTTTTAAAACCGTTATATGCAATGGAATATATAGAAGTTTGAAGGGAAGAGGATTGTGATCACTGGCAGGGTCGTGTGGCCCTGTGGAAGTTTAGGCTAGTTTTATTTCTACATTGCTGCATCGTATTCATGCTAGTGTCACCATCTGTTGCAGCTGTTTGAGAGATGGAATGACGTGGGTATTGTGCCACATCAGTACTATCTCTATAATTGGGGGAAAACTGCTCCTTTCAGATTACAAATTAAATTATGTACACAGGGTTGAAGTATTCACAGGAGGTATTTGAAAATGTTGTGAGGTTTGTGTTTGGATGTGTGTGTGTGTGTGTGTGTGTGTGTGTGTGTGTGTGTATGTGTTGACATGGTGAAACTATCTTTTATCTTGTATACCCTTTGGTCTTATATGGCATTGTTCTACCATTCCATGTTTCTCTTTAAATACCTACACAAGAGACTTCCTTGTTGGTATTACGCTGTCCATTGGTATCTTCCCACATTCCCTCTTGATCTTAGTAAAAAAAAAAAAGGTTGTTATTTAACAATGTGTGAATTTCACATGACCAATTGTTTCAAGTTCAATAGGTCACCGTGGCATTGACTGTGTACAAAATATTGTGTGATTTCTGTGCTTGTTTCCTTATATAGTCATGCAGAATTTCAATATAGAGTCAAATATGTATTAATTTACTTTATTTGTTTCCATGGGAATGAGTTAGTGTCCTGCTGTCGAAGATGTGTATTGGTCATTTTGAGAAATTTTTCATCTATTCTCCCATTAGGATACTGACTGTTGTCACCTTTACACTCTAGTGTCTCTGACTGGGGTGTGAGGATTGTTGAGGCTGTCAAGTTAGGTATGGGCTAGTTGTGATGACAGAGCTCTTTATGTAGTGTTTTTGTGACTTTATTGTACTTAGTTGACGTTGTTTGGTGACACCCGAAGGGTTTAAAGGATCAGTGTATCTTTTAGTAAACTTGTATTTATTGTTTGTACTAACAGGAAGGACTAGTCATTGTAGGAGAGAGCATTGGTGAAACTGCAACTTTACAATGCCTTTATACTGTGTTTTTATCCTAATTTCATATTTGTTAGTTTTATTTGTTGGGAGGACAACATACCAAGGGATCACTCATATTGGGTGAAAAAATAGGTTTTCTTTTCCCCTTTTCTTCCAAAAATTGTAAAATGTTTGGGAATCAATCAGTGTATCCTTTTATCACCATTTTGCTAATTAGAATGTTTTTTGTTTTTACTTTTTCACTTTGATATGATTTAGGTTTGATAACAGGTGATGACACTTTCAGTGTAGATGTGTGTGTGTGTGTGTGTGTGTGTGTGAGGGATGGGGCTAGCTTTGTTTGGGGACAGGATGTGTGCTTGCTGTGTGGATGGTTGAACTGTTTTAGTCCATATTTGTCAATGACTCGAATTTGTTTTCCTGGGAGCTCCAGCAAAACTCTAATAACGCTAAATGTAGATGTGAAAGAAGCACAAAATTCTTCTTTTTTTTTTTTTCTTTTTTTTTTTTGTTTTGTTACCTTCATATGAGTGGTGTGGCAATGTCAAGTGGGAGTGGTCCAATGCTTGTCCTGAGTTCTTTTAAGGAATTATGTTTGTTTCTAATATGGAATTATTATATTCACGACACTTAGCTTTGTGAATGTAACTACATCAGGCTATAGCTAGTTATCCATGCCAGTCTCCTCCCATGTAGTTCTGTTTATAACACCACCATGCACGATCAGATACGTATAAATGTCAGTGGTTGTCATCTTTGAGCTGGAACTTCATGTTTGTAGCCGTATGCTTACTCGGAAGTCTTCCCTTGTGTATCTTGTGGTAGTGTGTGGTTTTTGACTTACTCAGTGAGGAAGGAAGACATAATTTGTGGAGCAAGTGTGTGTTTATCAATTGCCTTCTAGATGAATGTATTCATTGAATGGCAGTGATAGTGAGACCTGCTCAAGTTATGTTTGTTAGAACTGTGTGTACAAGTGTGAGATAAGAAGTTTGTGTATGTGTATGTATGTGGGAGTATTGGGGTGTGTGAGCTTTAAGGTGTGTGTGTGTGTGTGTGTGTGTGATGAAGTCATAGTGGTGTTTACTGCTGTAGTTACTCCAGTTATGTAAGGAAAAATAGACTTTTGAGAGAGAATGTGTGTTCATGTATGCAGTTTTGAGGTATGAATGTGTGTGTGGAGGGGAGGGGAGGAGGTGTGGTACACAGGTACAGGTATGATGTGCATCAATCTATCAGTGTTCATGGTTATCAAGTAGTTTACAATTTGTGTGAAGTTACGCTGGGATGGTGTCGTGACTTTTAAGAGCTAGTCAGTTCCTGCTAGAGTTCGCTGGGATGGTGTCGTGACTTAGAGCTAGTAGGTTCCTGCTAGAGTTCGCTGGGATGGTGTCGTGACTTAGAGCTAGTAGGTTCCTGCTAGAGTTTGCTGGGATGGTGTCGTGACTTAGAGCTAGTAGGTTCCTGCTAGAGCTTGCTGGGATGGTGTCGTGACTTAGAGCTAGTAGGTTCCTGCTAGAGCTCACTGGGATGGTGTCATGACTTAGAGCTAGTAGGTTCCTGCTAGAGCTCACTGGGATGGTGTCGTGACTTAGAGCTAGTAGGTTCCTGCTAGAGCTCACTGGGATGGTGTCGTGACTTAGAGCTAGTAGGTTCCTGCTAGAGCTCGCTGGGATGGTGTCGTGACTTAGAGCTAGTAGGTTCCTGCTAGAGCTCGCTGGGATGGTGTCGTGACTTAGAGCTAGTAGGTTCCTGCTAGAGCTCACTGGGATGGTGTCGTGACTTAGAGCTAGTAGGTTCCTGCTAGAGTTCACTGAGATGGTGTCGTGGTGACTTAGAGCTAGTAGGTTCCTGCTAGAGTTCACTGGGATGGTGTCGTGACTTTTTACACCAGTTTCCATCTTTCTGAAAGAGCTGGTCCGTTTGCTGGCAGTTTGTCGTGCATTGGGCAACTTTGTTCACAACTTCAGCTCTAGAGAAGACGCTGTTGTCTGCATTAACCTTGTTGGTCCATATTGTGTAGTCCCTCTTAGTCCTACAGGATGTGACTCTGAAACCATGGTTACCATCAGTACATGACATGATGTATGTGCACACCATGGGCTGTTCACACTAATACCTGCTGCTTGGGACACATTATTTGGCGTATATGTCTGACAGATGGTACAGATGGGAACCGTTCTTAATTAAAACAGTAAGATTTTTTTTTTTCACCTAAACTGACCAACCACTTTGATTTCATATAGAAGTTAGTATGGGTCGGCAACCAGTTTCAATGGTTTCAAGTTTACTTGTTACTGAGCAACAACAACAACAGCAGGCATGTTTGTATTGGGTGATATGTGACCTTCTCCCATAAGACATGCAAGCCATTAAATCACAGAATGCTGGCTACTTTCACATGTCAAACAGCTAAAATGGCAGAACATAACTGTATGCATAGCAGTAGTAGTAGTAGTAGTAGTAGTAGTAGTAGTAGTGTATGTCCAGTGCACCACTTCTAAGAGATGGTTTGATAGTAGAGGAGGTTTAACAGTACATAAATGTCGCCATTCAGAACGGCAAAGACTCTGGCAGAGAAGTTCACTCTGTGATGCTTGCAGCGCAGAGATGGGCCCACGTGACCATTTGACGGCAGCAGGGTTACAGCTGTGTGTATGAGTGAGTCAGCCTGTCGAGCTTGCTACAGTTAATGTTTAGTATTGAACACAAAGGGTCCAATCTTTACTAAACTGAAGGCCTGCATTTGTTTTCAGCAGTTGGTTAGTACCACCCAGGGAGCACCCTTATACACAGCACGCTCACACAAACTCATCTCTTACCCTTCACCTCTGGCCCAGTGCTCTCTCTCTTTCCCTTATTTGGCTTGATTTTTTTGGTTGAGTTCCTTGTGTCCTTGAGAAGGGAAACTAGGACCCACACTTTGTGTTTTTGTTCCATTTTGCTGTTGTTATGGTGCAGCTGAACTGGTGCATATTCTACTTGTGTATTTTGGGGCTTGGAACTTGGATTGGTTGGGTGTATTGCCTTAATAAGGGAATGAAACAGAGTGGTGTGTGTTTAGGAGGGTTTGTACGTGTTGGTATGTGTATGTAGGGGCAATACAGTAAACAGTACTGCTGTATTAATTTGTTCATTAAGTTGTCTTTATTTAAGATACAAGTGTATACATTGCATGTTAGTGTTCTTCATTTACTAGTGATGTGCTTGAGCACAAATGGCGAGCGAGCCTAAAGACTACACTATTTTTATATGAATGATTTTGACTTCTAACACTGAAGCTACTGAAAATAAGGTCCAGTTTTTAAAGTTCGCATACACGGTAAAGGGATTTCAGTGCCATAGTAACAACTCTCTGCAACTGCTTGAATTGAAGGAAAAAAACAACAACAAAACATAATACACGTTATTTTAACGTTTGGTTTGTGATATTCTTTAGCTAAGTAGTGGTTGTAACACACAATGTTTTGACACAACTGGACATGCACCTAAACAGACTTACCTTAGCGGTAGTCTAGTGGACAATGTATTTTCAAGTAAATACTGTTGTGCACGGCTTATAACCATGACAAAGAGCGCATTGACTTACCACCGCCACTAACTCGAATAGAAATGGAAGTCCCTTAAGTTTTCAAGTTTGAAATGCACCCGCAAAAGAATTCAAATCGGTAAACAATTTCTAGCGTGATACGGGTACTGATCGATAAACCAGAGGATTCTGTTTAGTGCAATTTGGGACCGGGTCGACCACATAACTAACACAAAAACGCGAGGGTCAAAGTACAAAATGACATACATACGTCCATACATATATACAAATAAATAAATAAATAAACATCCCCGATTTTCGATTGTGTTACCCCTGTAAGTGTCTCGCTCGCTACGCTCGCTCGCCAATAATTGAGATGGGTTGGGAGTGGGAGGGAGTATTTTAATTAATTACATAATATGTTTAGGGGCAACAACACAAGACAAGGTGTTGTTTAAAACAACACCACAACAACAACAGCATCACAGCAATGACACCACAACATTGGCACCGTTTGAAATGAGCTAAGTGGTTATACAACTACTTAGTTGTGGTGGTCACAGTAGGAGTGTCACCAGTGTTGAGTTGAGCTGAAGGATTTGGTATGTATAATTCTTAAGATTTAGTAAGTATTGGTGGTGGTTAAACATAAAGTAATACCTCATGTCTTAGTATAAGGAATATGCAACTGGTACCACACTCTCTTTCAAATTCTTGCTGGTGCCTCAGCTGTACTACTGAACATAATTTGGTAACAATATGTAGATTCCTGTACATAACCATGATACTGCCTTCACCAATAAGGAGCCGCATACAGTGAGTGTTTGCCATGACACTACATTGTGGTGTTTTCTCGGTGCTATACTGATTTTCATGTAACACTACTAGCAACCCATAGTAGTTACAATAGCCCCAGGGCCTTACTGGTACCTTTAGTACATGTGTCACCTGATGCAGCCTTTGAAATGTTACTAGTGTATTTCCTTATATGGCAATGTTCATAGAATTCAAGTTTTGTGCACATAATCCCAAATGGAAGTGTATAAATAACTGACTTTACTGTGAATTCAATTTCAAGTTATTAGCACACTCTCTCTCTTAATTAATTAATGTTGATTGTTTTACTCAAACAGAAATGTACACCTCTATGTTTGAGAGGCCACCATGGGCGTACGTGTGTAGAGCATGCCAATGTGTCAATCATGATATATGCACATGCCCAGTTCGTTTCAGTACACGTATGTATGTGTGTGTGTGAAGTAGTATTCCTCCCTCCTCCCCACCTTCCCCAAGTGGGTCGGTTGCTGATTACACTGCTCTCTGCAACTTGCTCCACTCACACAGCACATTAGTTATTTCTCAGGTTAACCACACCCTCATCCTTAACCACACCCTCATCCTACCTTGTGGTTCCTAGTTACGCATGAGTGGAAATCCCTATCAATGCGCACTGACCAGGGGGGCGGGGCGCCTTATAGTATTAACCCCACCTAGCGTGCTGCCAAATGGCCACTCATGTGTGTAGTATGTATGTGTGTGTGTTTCATCCTCCTCTACATGGTACATGAGCATCTCGTGCCAGAAGAGTTCTTCGTAATATTATTTAAGGACAGCAATTTGTATGCCAGAAGGTACGATCAACTAACAATATTGAAGTAAAAGTCACCATGCAATAATGATTAGCTTGTATTAAGATAAAAATCCTTAACATGGCTTACTGCTACTGCCTCTGACAGACTTATATCGGACCAGTGCTCATCTCTGTGAATCCCTTCAAGCAGATGAGCTACTTCACCGACAAGGAGATAGAGATCTACCAATGTGCGGTGAGTCCAGTACTCTGTTCATTAACAGTGTGATGTGTGCATTCAATATTTCTAGCATGACGGGGAGGAGGTTGGGTTGGTTTAGCTGTAGTTGTTTGACTCTGTGTAGTTGTCTGAAGTTAGTGTTGACATGATTCTATTTTCTTGGTGTGCTCTACTTCACCAGTGTTTTATTGTTCCCAAAGTCTGATTTGTCAACACACACACACCATCACTCACCAGTAGGTGACAACTCACCTTTCATGCACTGACTTTTCACAAAGGATATGAGGGGGAACTCATGCTGGGAGTGGAGGGAGTGGTGTCAATGCATTAACCTGTTTACAAACATACAAGTTAGTTAGTCACGCAATATTCAGACGTGTTCCGAGCAGTTATAAGCTTGTTTTCATGAGTTGTTTACATGAGTTGTTTACATGAGTTGTTTACATGTGATGTTTACAGTCATTCACTTGTTTATATGTGATATTTGTAAGTTTCACTCTTGAGGAATTAATCAAGTTGAAAGTCTTCTTTATTTTTTATCAAGTTGTAATTTGTTAAAGTGTTTTATCTTTATAAAATCTGTACATTGAGATACGGCACTAATTGAGAGTGTGGCTCTCACACCTGCTCTCTGTACTTGTTTGGTGGGCTATGACTCATGTGTGGAGACTACAAGGATGTGTGATCACCGATGACTCTCTTCAACTTTCTTAGCTAGATTTGTTTTTGGCCCTCCTAGATTTGTTTTTGGCCCTCCTAGATTTGTTTTTGGCCCCTCCTAGATTTGTTTTTGCCCCTCCTAGATTTGTTTTTGGCCCCTCCTAGATTTGTTTTTGGCCCTCCTAGATTTGTTTTTGCCCCTCCTAGATTTGTTTTTGCCCCTCCTAGATTTGTTTTTGGCCCTCCTAGATTTGTTTTTGGCCCCTCCTAGATTTTTTTTTGCCCCTCCTAGATTTGTTTTTGCCCCTCCTAGATTTGTTTTTGGCCCTCCTAGATTTGTTTTTGGCCCTCCTAGATTTGTTTTTGGCCCCTCCTCGATTTGTTTTTGGCCCTCCTAGATTTGTTTTTGGCCCCTCCTAGATTTGTTTTTGCTCCTCCTAGATTTGTTTTTGGCCCTCCTAGATTTGTTTTTGCTCCTCCTAGATTTGTTTTTTGGCCCCTCCTAGATTTGTTTTTGGCCCCTCCTAGATTTGTTTTTGCTCCTCCTAGATTTGTTTTTGCTCCTCCTAGATTTGTTTTTGGCCCTCCTAGATTTGTTTTTGCTCCTCCTAGATTTGTTTTTGGCCCCTCCTAGATTTGTTTTTGCTCCTCCTAGATTTGTTTTTGCTCCTCCTAGATTTGTTTTTGCTCCTCCTAGATTTGTTTTTGGCCCCTCCTAGATTTGTTTTTGGCCCTCCTAGATTTGTTTTTGGCCCTCCTAGATTTGTTTTTGCCCCTCCTAGATTTGTTTTTGCTCCTCCTAGATTTGTTTTTGCCCCTCCTAGATTTGTTTTTGCTCCTCCTAGATTTGTTTTTGCTCCTCCTAGATTTGTTTTTGCCCCTCCTAGATTTGTTTTTGGCCCTCCTAGATTTGTTTTTGGCCCTCCTAGATTTGTTTTTGCCCCTCCTAGATTTGTTTTTGCTCCTCCTAGATTTGTTTTTGCTCCTCCTAGATTTGTTTTTGGCCCCTCCTAGATTTGTTTTTGGCCCTCCTAGATTTGTTTTTGCCCCTCCTAGATTTGTTTTTGCTCCTCCTAGATTTGTTTTTGCCCCTCCTAGATTTGTTTTTGGCCCCTCCTAGATTTGTTTTTGGCCCTCCTAGATTTGTTTTTGGCCCTCCTAGATTTGTTTTTGGCCCTCCTAGATTTGTTTTTGCCCCTCCTAGATTTGTTTTTGGCCCTCCTAGATTTGTTTTTGGCCCTCCTAGATTTGTTTTTGGCCCTCCTAGATTTGTTTTTGGCCCTCCTAGATTTGTTTTTGGCCCTCCTAGATTTGTTTTTGACCCTCCTAGATTTGTTTTTGGCCCTCCTAGATTTGTTTTTGCCCCTCCTAGATTTGTTTTCTGCATGCATCCCTGATTACAACTCTTGTTAGTGTCATACTTCATAATGAGTGGACCTCTCTGTCATCACAGCTTTTAGAAGGAGAGTTTGGAATACATATGTGTTTGTGAGTATTGCGTTTCACAATATTCATTTTGTCCAGGTATTGATTAATAGACCCTAAGGGATTGACCGGGAGTCACGAGGTGGAGGTCGGTATGGGATTTACACAACCGAGGGCCGAAGGCCCGAGGATAGTGTAAATCCCGTACCGACCGCGCACCGAGCGGTGCAACCGACTTGTACCATGGCTCTAGGCTATAAGAAACGCATAACAACCTTTTTTTCTGTAGCCTCATTGGTCGCCGCTTCGCTTAGCTACAGATCGTAATTCTAGGCCACGGGCAAAAAATATTCACCTCCTAGGCGGTGTATAAGTGATTTATTCACCCCGAATTGAGAAATCTGATTGGACGGTTTGAACGAACCATGGTATAAATATATAATACATGCCAGGACTGGGAATGGAATAAAATATATAATACATGCCAGGACTGGGAATGGAATATAATACATGTCAGGATTGGGAATGGAATGTTTCATAGTCCAAAACCAAGAAGGAAACTTGACTTAAAAGTTGTATGAGGGTATTATGATTAATGAAAATTGTATAAGATGTTCAGGAGACCACGTTACCTTTACTGATTTCCCCATCTGTTCATGGAATTGTAGTTGTGGCATTGCCAATGAGCCATCTACATCAGGCATTGCCTCACGTATGTGGTTGCTAGCATTTACTTCTTTTTTTTAACTTAATTTTTCTAAACATTGGAGCAGCAAATTATATTTTTGCCGAATGAATGCGGTCTAAGGGATTGGAAACACAACTAGACTTGAAGACATTAACTGTTTGGGGGGGGGGGGGGGGGGGGGGGGAAAAGTGGAGTAAAGGGAGGGGACTTGACAGTAGTGAGTGACAGACAGTAGTTGCAGACATTTAAAATGTTTGATCATTAATTATTGGCTTGAAGCATCACTTTCATGATGCATTTGAGTAGTTGAGTAACATAAACATCAGTATTGAATGTTCTTTCTACCAGTAGATTCCAAATATTGGACTATAGTTGTTTCAGCTTCTATAAATATAAAGACCACCTAAAACTCTGGTAAAGCTGTTTTGAGCTCACGAAGCTTAGCATTATTGTGAAGCGATGACTTTTAATGAAGCTTGCCATTATGTGTTTATATAATTGACTATACTTTACCTACTCTATCCTCCAGGCCTCCTATGAGAACCCTCCTCACGTGTGGGCGCTTACGGACAGCATGTACCGCAACATGTTGATCGAACTGGAGAACCAATGTGTCATCATTAGGTAAGTGGACGTCACAGTGCCCTTCTTGGTCTCATTTCTAAACTTCTGTCCCTCTGTCTTGCTGTAGTGGAGAGAGTGGAGCAGGGAAGACCGTGGCTGCCAAGTTCATCATGCAGTACATTGCTAAAGTGTCTGGTGGGGGATCTAATGTTCAAGTGAGGATATGAGTTGATATTGCTATAGAGTGTGGCAGGTGGGAGGAGGCGTGTAGCAGGGGAGGAGGGGGCAATGTTCAAGTAAGGGTATTTGATAGGATAAAGTTTAAATGCCGGTATGGCGAGTGTAGCAAGCAAGACACTAGACAGGTGCTCTCATATAGTAACAGATCTGTACTCTTCTTCGGTGTGCCACTAAAGAGCTGATACACTTCCACTTAAACATACTTGCTACTGGCTAGACTTTAGAGGTGGGATGTAATTACTACTAATGAAAGGAGCCTCACTCAATGAACAATGTCTGTTCTGGTAGATTGTGAGGTGTCTGACTGCATCAAAAGGGCAGGATAGTGTGTATTTCACTTTGCTCGCTCACCAGTAATGTAGTTCTTGAGAGTCATAGTGACGTGGTTAGGTAATTCTGTTGATTAGCTGTATAATTTTGGACTACACGCGTCAAGTAAACTTAATTTTGTAAAAAATTAAAAGTTTACTAGACGCGTGTAGTCCAAAATTATACAGCTAATCAACAGAATCACCAGTAATGTGTTTATGATGAATTCTTGGCTAGCAGCTTACCTGATGAAGTGCATCACTCTGTTTAATTATGTTACTGTTTTGTGGTTGTAGAGAGTGAAAGCTGTCATTTTGGAGTCCAATCCTTTACTGGAAGCCTTCGGTAATGCCAAGACTGTGCGAAACAACAACTCCAGTCGATTTGTGAGTCCTCTGTTCAGAGTAATATTTGTGAGTCCTCTGTTCAGAGTAATATTTGTGAGTCCTCTGTTCAAAGTAATATTTGTGAGTCCTCTGTTCAGAGTAATATTTGTGAGTCCTCTGTTCAGAGTAATATTAGTGAGTCCTCTGTTCAGAGTAATATTTGTGAGTCCTCTGTTCAAAGTAATATTTGTGAGTCCTCTGTTCAGAGTAATATTTGTGAGTCCTCTGTTCAGAGTAATATTTGTGAGTCCTCTGTTCAGAGTAATATTTGTAGGTAGACAGAAATTAAGTTTGTGATTATAATTATCGCAGATCCAGCTAGTTAGCCATGAAGGGTTCAATACATCCAGCCTGTAAATACCTAAGTGTGAATATGTTGGTATGTATTTACTTCATTGCAGGGCAAATACATGGAGATTCAGTTTTCTAGAGCAGGGCAGCCTGATGGAGGAAGGATCTCAAATTTTCTGTTGGAGAAGGTGATTGCAGGATTATCTAATGTTTAGTTTATATGGAAAGAGGATCTGATGTGCAAGCACATTCTTATATAGAAGTATGATGCAAAATACATTGTAACTGACCATCTTGGAATCAGCTTATTATGTCCTAACATTTCCTGGGAAGTATTTGAAACACTTTGCATGTGATATCAACAATTATAAAAACAGCTTCTTTTTCATAGGATTACAGCTTATATTTGTGTGTGTGTGTGTGTGTGTGTGTGTGTGTGTGATCCAGTCACGTGTTGTGGGCCAGAACGAAGGTGAACGATGTTTCCATATATTTTACCAGCTTATTTCAGGGGCAGAGCAGGCAATGAGGGGTGAGTTGTATACTATACGAGTAATGTATAAGTTCTTATAGCCACACCTTACCTGTCCCATGGCTTTGATATGATACCATACCAGTTAGAAAAATCAGTACTGCATGTCATAACCTGCCAAATTGACGATGCTTTACCCGTTCTGCAAAAATTATTTTTTATTTTTTTGTTTGTTTGTTTTTTTACTATAGCTTCCTCTCATGACTGGTGTGTGATTTTTAAGCTTTTAGCATATAAAACATTTCCTAGAAGTATCTCTTTCTATACAGCAATATTTCATTTTGTCAGCAGTTTAGTATTGCTTCCCACTACTGCAGAGACTCTTGGCATTGCTAATGTGGACTACTACTGGTACCTGAACCAGAGCGGGACATACACAGTGGACGGGACAGATGACAAGAAAGAGTTTAATGATACTATGGTACAATAATACAACTTTGATTTGTATATGGCTCATTTTCATTTGTTGTTGTTGTTGTTGTTGTTGTTGTTGTTTTTTAGCGTGCCATGGAGGTAATGAACATTAATGGAGACATGCAGGAGAATGTTCTCAACATCATTGCTGGCATCTTACATCTGGGGAACATTGCCTTCACTGAGGTGGCCAACTACGCTGTGCCTGAGGATGATGGCTGTGAGTCATGTGACCTAAATGTGGTGGTCATGTGATCGTGTAGCACTCGTAGGGTAGTGGTGGCAGTCATGTGACTGAGATAGGGCATAAGTTGCCACACTATTATTGGCTTTTTATTGGTTCAAGGTGCTGGGAGGGGGAGGTGTAAAGGTTTTAGTATAATGCATTGTACAAGAATTGCAGGATTATCATAGTGAAGTGAGATGATAGTCGTGTGTGTGTGTGTGTGTGTGTGTGTGTGTGTGTTGCTTGCTTGCCTGCAGTCCTGCAGTTCCCAGCCTACTTGCTTGGTGTGGAAGTGGAGGATCTGAAGAAGAATTTGACGGGTCGTGTCGTTGAGAGTAAGTGGGGTGGCAAGTCAGAGGTCATTGCAATGAAGCTGAATGTGGAGCAAGCCACGTACACGAGAGACGCCCTCTCCAAGGCCCTGTACTCCAGACTCTTTGACTGGCTGGTTAAGGTGAGTTTCTTATGCTTGGTAAGGTGTGGCATGTAATTCACAATTCAATTGGAGATGGTAGAGATTCATCTTGATGACCATTACCTACAAGTCTTTTTTTTTTCTTTTTTTTCTTTTTTTTCTTTTTTTTTCTTCATATTTGTGCTGCATCAAATGTTCGTAAAATTAAATTATGGACCAGTGAAGTAAAATGATTGTGTACTCAGTCATTAATTCTCAGCAATTCCAAGCATCTATAACACTGACCTGAACAGAAACGGCCAACAAACATTACGGTTTCAAGGAACTTAAGTGCTCATTTTTTCTCTGTTTAGAGTCATTAATGACAATGGTTCAGTCATTCTATGATCATTGGGTTTTTAGTTGTATTGTATTGGGTTATATGAACAAAGGATACTTCTGCAATAATTGTTGATTTCATTATTCTTCTGTTTAGACAATCAACAAAGCTATGCAAAAGGAACAGCAAGGGCTCACCATTGGCGTCTTAGACATATATGGCTTCGAAATTTTCATGGTAAGAAATTGGCCTTGTTTAATTGGTATCCATGGTGACACTTGACTGTGTTGAATGCAAGTTGACTAGAACTGCAATTTGAACTCAACTGCATGTGTTGAATGATCGATGTGTCCTATCAGAGAGAGATGTAGGGAAAGTGTCCTATCAGAGGTACATGTAGGGACAGCTGATTGGAATTGCTCCTCCCTCTCTGATGAACATACTCTTACAGTTTCTCAGTTTGATACATCTGGTCACTCCTATTCATTGTTGAGATCAGCCACAAAATTCAAGTGTTTCATTGAGAGAGAAGCTACAAGCACTGGACCTATGTTTGTCTGAGTCCAAGAGTCAGAGTTGTATGTGTGTGCAGCAGTGTATAGGGAGGGGGTGGGGCTATAAGGGCATGTGTGTCATGGTTTAAAGATGTTCATATGAGAAATCGCCTCTTTAGATTGTGCTTCAAAATGGAGGGGGGGGGGGGGGGGGATCCAGTCCCTGAAGCATCCCCCCCCTCCCCCTCATCCCATTCTTCTTACTTCATGTGTGTGCGTGCTATGTATCCAAGATCAGCAGTTAGGCTACACTGTGTACGGAATTATCAGCTGTAACATTTGCTTTGATGTGTTCTATCTCAAAGCTCCAGGACTAGTAGAGAGTGTAGTACTCCATTATCAAATAAAGACAGTAGAGTGTAGTAAGGTGTCTGTCTGTCTGGTGGGATTGCAGATTTCTGGGGAGGAGGGGGAGATAGGTGGGGGTACACAGTGATTGGGTCAGTCTCAAGTACACATGTAGAATGCTCAGTGTATTGGATGTCTATTATGCACTTGCCCATAATGCATGTATTATGCCATATCTAATGCATGTATTATGCCATATCTAATGCATGTATTATGCCATATCTAATGCATGTATTATGCACTTGCCCATAATGCATGTATTATGCCATATCTAATGCATGTATTATGCCATATCTAATGCATGTATTATGCCATATCTAATGCATGTATTATGCCATATCTAATGCATGTATTATGCCATATCTAATGCATGTATTATGCCATATCTAATGCATGTATTATGCCATATCTAATGCATGTATTATGCCATATCTAATGCATGTATTATGCCATATCTAATGCATGTATTATGCCATATCTAATGCATGTATTATGCCATATCTAATGCATGTATTATGCAATATCTAATGCATGTATTATGCCATATCTAATGCATGTATTATGCCATATCTAATGCATGTATTATGCCATATAATGCCATATATGCATATTATGCATATCTAATGCATGTATTAATGCATGTATTATGCCATATCTAATGCATGTATTATGCCATATCTAATGCATGTATTATGCCATATCTAATGCATGTATTATGCCATATCTAATGCATGTATTATGCCATATCTAATGCATGTATTATGCCATATCTAATGCATGTATTATGCCATATCTAATGCATGTATTATGCCATATCTAATGCATGTATTATGCCATATCTAATGCATGTATTATGCCATATCTAATGCATGTATTATGCCATATCTAATGCATGTATTATGCCATATCTAATGCATGTATTATGCCATATCTAATGCATGTATTATGCCATATCTAATGCATGTATTATGCCATATCTAATGCATGTATTATGCCATATCTAATGCATGTATTATGCCATATCTAATGCATGTATTATGCCATATCTAATGCATGTATTATGCCATATCTAAACTATAAATATACAATTTGTCTATGTTCCTTCAGGCAAAGTAGGGAGTGGCGGGGCAACAAAGTACATAATTAGCAAAAATAATTCACATGCTAACTAGTCATTAACACACAGCTTTAACTCTATAAATTGCCTGGGTCATTTGGCTCTATCCCTCACCACCAACTTACCAATTACACGCCCCCATTCACACACAGCTCAATATCAACTGAGTGGCAACTAAGCCTTAAGAAGAAGTGTAGGTTAATAGGTTTAAGCAAGAATGTAGCAGCTCTATGAGTTTCCGCAATGACAGGAGAGAAAGAATTAAAGAGTGAAGGTGAGAGTAAACACAGAAGTTGAAAGCATTTACAACAGAATCAGAAGTGCAAAAAAATGGCTAAGCTCACCGTAGTGAGTAATAAAATTAAAAAAATTATTATGTATGTCCGAATTCAGTGTACAAAGTATTTTAGTTTCTGCTTGCTATTTTCCTGAGCTTCAAAATAGAGAGAGAGAGAGAGAGCAAGGGCAGCTATTTTCAGCAAAATTGTTGTTGTTTTGTTCTACTTGGCCAGGTAGTGTAGCTCTAAACATTCTTGCATGATTCAAGAATTGCTTTGTTAGTATTAGTTGTTGGTTGTTGTTAGTTGTTTTTTATAATTAAGGTCCTCCAGTGACATCTGAATTCGTTATTTAGTGGGTTATTGGATGTAATGTAATAATATACTTTCTTTTTGTTTTTCTTTTTGTTTGCTCAGAAAAATGGTTTCGAGCAGTTCTGCATCAACTTTGTGAACGAGAAGCTTCAGCAGATCTTTATAGAGCTGACTCTGAAGGCGGAACAGGAGGAGTACGTCCAGGAAGGCATCAAATGGTCGCCCATTGACTACTTCAATAACAAGATAGTTTGTGAGCTCATCGAGTGCAAGGTGAGTGGGCATGCTGACCGTGTGAGCGAGCATGTGCTTGAGTGCTGGTCTGCACGTGGGCATAATGTACGATGACAAGACAAGTTTAGAGTAGCTTTTGATTCTTGTGGGTTCACGAGCGTGTGTAGTTTGTAGTAAGCTGGCGGAAGAGGAATTTGCACTGCTGGGGGTTGTGCAGGAAACTGCCAGTTAGAGGTTATGAAGTAACTCTGTGTAGTGACCACAACAAGTGGGAGGAATTCAATGTCTCTTTGTTGTGGAAGTGAGGCTTCTTGTGTGGTAGACCGAGTAATTGTACCCTTCTGTGTGTGTGTGTGTGTGTGTGTGTGTGTGTGTGTGTGTGTGTGTAGAGACCTCCTGGTATCATGTCAGTGCTGGATGACATCTGCTTTCAGATGCATGGACAATCTGAAGGAGCAGACGTCAAGTTGCTAGAAGTACGTTCCATTTAAGCCTTGAAATTGGAATCAATGACTTTATAGAGTCTGCAAGGAGATACGATATATACTTCGTAGCTTAGAAGGAAAAAATGAGAAGAAAAGAAAAAAAGCTGATATTTATTGGTTGTGTGTTATTTAGAAACTGCATGGAGTTCAGTTGCCTGGCCAGGAGCATTATGTTGGGTTCTCTGCCGGCTTCACCGTCCAGCACTATGCAGGCAAGGTGACTTACGAGGCAGAAGGATTCTGTGACAAGAACAGAGATGTGCTGTTTAAGGATTGCATCGAACTTATGCAAGGAAGTCAAAAGTAAGATACCTTTTAGAAGGCTGGGAATTTGCTACTTGCTAGTGTCGCACAAAAGGGCATGCGTGCTTTTCTCAGTTCAAAGTGACTTCAGGCCATTAACTCCTCCACCAGCTAATTTCTGGCAACCATTACAAAGTGATTACTACATTTGTTGAAACGTACAGTCAAAGAAATCATCTCAACTTTTTCCAACTGATTCTCATTAATTCAGTTGTTGTTTTTTTGTTGTCAATATTGTCATTGTTTGTTTGTTTGCTTGACTTCCTACTTGTGGAAACACCAATCTTCCCCCCCCCCCCCCCCCCCCCCCCCCAACCTTAAAAATTAGTTATAAAGTATTAAATGGTAAGCTAAACTGAGGGAATACGAGTTTGGGTTTTCAAGTACATTTTTAGGGTTGGTTTGTTTCTTGTCTTATCAATGGTTCAATATGGTGAGAAATAGACTGCAGTTTCAGTATTTGAAGTAATTCTAATTATTTTCAATCTTCTTCTCCCTCAGTGCCTTCATACAGAGCCTGTTTCCAGACGACACCAGCAGTGACAAGAGAAGCAGACCGACTACAGTCAGCAACAAGATCAGAGTGAGCTACCATTCTTGTGAAGGCTTTGTTCTTATTTGGGCATGTCTTAGCATTTGAGGGTGAGGTAGCAAGCTAAAGCCTGCTATAGTAGTACATGGTTAATAGTACTATGTTGGTTTTATTGATAAGGTTGTAGTATTTATATGGAAATTACCAAGTTTTTTTTGGTATAGAATTTGACCAATAAGTTGGTATAGCGACTGTATTTACATATTAATGCATTCATTTGTGTGTGTGTATATATATATATATATACAGTAGGAGTCAAAAAAAAGTTTCGAATTCCGTTCCGTAGTACGGACCTAAAACGGTAGTTTTTTAACCGTAGTTTTTATCGTTGCGTTCCGTACCGTTTTGACTAAACGGCCGACACCGTTTACTAAAACGGTAAAAAACGGTGAAGCATTTCCGTCGATTCACAGATATTTCCTAGCTAGAAACTCTTCTATAGCTATATCAGCAAGCTAAGGCCTTGTATCGACCATTAAACGCTATGGGGATAGTGCAAAAAAGCTCGTATAAAATTTTAACTTGCTTCAATAAAGCTGCAGACTGAAGTTCCGACGGGCACAGAGCTATAACGAGGTCCGCACTTCGTAGATCTCCTGTTAGCTACTCACGGACCTCCAGTAGTAAAAAATCTAAGCCGGAGAAGGCCCTAACAGCGAGAAAACGTCGATACTGTGCGGTGGTCGAACTAACAATTCTCCGCGAGACAACTTCGAATAGGACGGCTTCAATTTTTTTTAACCCGAAAAGCTCCGCCTCTGGAGCCTGTAAACAAAAAATCGGAACGTTTTATTGGATAAACGATTTTTTTTATTTCTTTGAGCGAGACATACGGTGAACGAGAAAGATTAAAACGGTAACGCGGTCGAACGGAACGGCCGTTTTTCAACATACGGCGTACCGTTTTTTCCCCGTTTTTTAATTTTGCGACGGCCGTTCTACGGAACGGAATTCGAAACTTTTTTTTGACTCCTACTGTATATATATATATATATATATATATTTGTGTGTGTGTGTGTGTGTGTGTGTGTGTGTGGTAGAACCCATGACATGTTTAGAAAAAGTATTCACAAATTTTACAATCCCAATATGTTCACCTAAACTTGCTCCAGGACAATAAAGAAAATCATTCGGTGTTTTACATAATTCTAATTAATAGATGAGTTACAGTGCATGGATGGAGGGAAAAATGAAAGAGATTTACAACAAAACAAAAAGAAGAAGCTATTTACTGTTAGGAGACTTACTAATTTTAAATTCTAGTCACGCACACACATACTTTTAGATTTAAAGTTGAAACCTTAAAAGGTCTCGGCCTATACATGTAGCAATTTGCACTCCATTTTGCCGTATTTCAGAGCAGATCTCCATGCTGTTACAGTTCACTTGATCGCAGCTTTCTTGAAATCCTGTGGTTGAACAAGAAGACCCCACAAGTGTGTCTTCAAATATTATCTCCTCGCAGTACATTGGTCCAATGCACGGGTCTTTTTTAGACTTGCAGTCGACGCCGAACTCCATTTGTGTGCTTGCGCAGGTTGCGTTAATACCCGTCATCGAAGCCAGGGCTTGAGGCAGTTCTTCACATGTTTGTCCGAAACGGCACTCATCGAATACATCACATCCACTGCAGTATATTCCAGACGTTCTGTCGCTCTGAAAACCACTTAAACAATTGTCCGAGCACAATATGGAACCATAGTTGTCACAGCTAAAAGATTTAATTCCCTCCAAGCTTGCAGTGATGTTAAAATAGCAGGTTGCGATGGGAGAGCTGGTGGGATCCGAAGGTATAGTGAACACAGCGCACGGGGAATAGATGGGGCATGTTATTTCACTGCAAGTTCGTCCTATCTGTATATTCGGTACACATGCACTCAATCCTGTTGCTTGGTCGGTGAAGCAGCGCTCGTTCTCTCCACATTCAAGCACATCGCAGCCTCCCAGCGCTTGCAAGAGTGGTAGGGTCGCATTGGTGCTGAAGCAGGTGGTGAAGCGAAAGTCCTCCACGTCTTTGAATGTGATTTCAGTACACAGCATATCAACAGGGCATTCTAGTTCCTCACATCCTCGAGTTGTCGAAACTGGTGTAGTTGCACTGCAGAAAGACCCCAGCATGATCTCTTCTGTACGACTGTTAGCACACATCTCCCCTTCGTCACACTTTGGCGCACTCTCCGACTCACAGCTGACGCCAAAGTTGAATTCCACATCCTCTGGTACACAACTACTGTCGACCGGTATGCCCCTGATATTGCTTGGTACGTCTATACATTTGGTGTCGAAGGGGCAACTTATGTTGCCAGAGGAGCAGTCAACGGTAGAGCAGAATCCTTCTGTCAGTCTGTTCTCTCCGTAGGTATCGATGCAGATTTGTCCTTCTGTGCAGGTGATTGCTTCACAACTACGATTAGTAGAAGAGAGAACGTTCTGTGTATCTGGGAGCGCACACGTAGCCACTGTCAAGTTTAGGTCTGGAATCCGTGACATCTGACAGATGGGTGCAGTGGAGGGACAGTTCAGAGCTTCACACGATAGTGCTATGCTAGTTGTAGGACCTGTTGGCTCAGGGAATAAGGTTGGCCGTTCATCAGTAGTGGGAAAGATGGGAGGTTCAGTGCTTTGATCGATTGGTGGTGCTGGTATGAACACGCAGGACGATATCTTTTGCAGAGGTTGAATGTCGAAAGAAGATTCGATACACTCGAAGGTATCTTGGCATTCAATTTGATCACAAGTACGAACTGCAGACACTACAGGAGAGCAGTAGGACCCTATGGGGATATCTCCAAGTCTAACATCAGCACAGTACGTTCCAAAGTCACAGTTGGGAGCATTTGGAGAACCACAACTTACATTGTAGTTCACAAATACAGTGCTTGGGATACAATGTGTGTCTCCTAGCATTGTTTTGTAGCCAGAGGGAACATCCACACACTTTTCACCCTCAGGGCAGCTGCTGTTACCAGCTCGGTCACAGTTCATGGCCGAGCAGTAGCCACCAGAATCAATGTTTTGCCCGCTGTAGTCTACACAAACTTCATTAGCCAGGCAAGACCGTGCAGAGCAAGGTTCTCCTGGATTTTCTCTTGCCTGGTTCTCAAATGCCTTGAGGGATTCTTCAGTTTCGCATGTAGCGAATGAAGTATTGAGGCTTGGAATGACATTGAGTTGACAGAATGGAGTGTTCTGAGGGCATTGGAGGTCATCGCAGGAGACGGCAATGCTTGGCTGAGTTGGTTCGACCCCAGTGGTTGTAGGAAATGTGGTAAAAGATTCATCAGTGGCCATTTCTTCAGTCTCCTTAGGTTCTTCAGTAGATTCTTCAGTAGGCTCTTCAGTAGTAGGTTCTTCAGTAGATTCTTCAGTAGGTTCTTCAGTAGGTTCTTCAGTAGGTTCTTTAGTAGGTTCTTCTGTAGATTCTTCAGTAGGTTCTTCAGTAGGTTCTTTAGTAGGTTCTTCAGTAGTTTCTTCAGTAGGTTCTTCAGTAGGTTCTTCAGTAGGTTCTTCAGTAGGTTCTTCAGTAGGTTCTTCAGTAGGTTCTTCAGTAGGTTCTTCAGTAGGTTCTTCAGTAGGTTCTTCAGTAGATTCTTCTGTAGGTTCTTCAGTAGATTCTTCAGTAGGTTCTTCAGTAGGTTCTTCAGTAGGTTCTTCAGTAGGTTCTTCAGTAGGTTCTTCTGTAGTTGGGTTAGGTATGCATGTCACTCTTCTCTGACTTACACTACAGTAAAATCCTGGGTCACAGTTAATGTTCTCGCAGCTTATGAGTCTTTCTTGAGGAATGCAGCGCACGATAGGATGCAGGTTGCCTTCTCTCTCCCTCAAGCGACACACTTGCCCAGGTTTGCATGTGACGTCACTGCAATCCATCGGACGAGGTGGTCTTACCAAGACGCATTTTGGTCTCACATACTGACGGCAGTTGACTCTGGAGCCACAATTAGCAGTGATGACTTCTTCCATGCACTGTCGAGTGCTTCTACAACGTTTATTCTCGCAAGTTTGTTTATTGCATCTGCTGGTGACGTTCCTGTTGTTCCAGAAGAAGGCTGGCTCGCACGGAGGGTTGTCACACATGTCATCACGACATTCGGCGTTGTAGAATCGAGGGCAACGGGCGTTTTCACAAGTTGCATGCACTGTGGCAGCACAGGTCATGAGGACCAGGATTATGTCCACGGGTCTCATTGGAAGCTTCAAAAAAGACATTCTCTCTGGGGTAGAAGTGTTCTAGAGCAAGTCAGAGTTTCCCTTTTATATTTGGCTGGCAACTTTTCCTGTTTTTTTTTCTGACAGCAATGCAGGAAGTTGTGTTTTGTGACAGTAATGCAGGAAATGGTTACTCTAGTAGTAGTAGTAGTAGTAGTATCCTATCATCCTGGGAGTAATGGAGTGATGATAAGTGTCGAGTGTTTACTTCAACTGTTGTCTATTAGAACTACTGCACTGGAGAACACATGGCGTGGAACTTTATTGGTAGCTGTGAGGAACGAGTCCACACTAAGTGTCACTGTAGAGAACTTTCTCTCGCGTCTTGTTTGTGACCATGCAAACTGTGTAAACTAGTTGTATTGCATACTGAACTGTGTCCAGTGACTGTTGCCCCATAGGAAGGAAGTAATCAAGCTTTTGCTTTGGGCAGTATTTTCTCATATCACCTGAGTTCTTAGTTCTTACAGTGGGATATTATGTTGAGTTATTAAAGTCCCCCCCCCCCTTGGTTATATAGCATTGTACTTTTTACTCAATAATTTATTATTCATTTGATACAGGAGATTCACTCGTTTGACTGGCCACTTTTTCACTAGTGCCTGCGACAGTTGTGCACATACTGAGCCAACAGACTCACGATATTCTCCTGTATCAAATAAATAATATATTTTACTAGGTTTTCAAGAAACTTTAAAAAAAGTCTAATTTGTATGCCGTGACTTTGATATTCTGAATGTTTTTGATGCTAGAGTAGCTAAAACATGGAAGGAAAAAGACACATACATTGATGTTGAAATTTTTTGGCAAGTACTTCTTGTAGATAGCAAATTGCTTCAATATTCAATGTTTGACCTTGCCAGAGAGATACGTGCTCACTTGAGTTTGAAGTTATTATCTATAACTACTTAATAGTATCCAATAATAACATTTTAACAAACTCCTATCTGCAGTTGTCAAGAAGTTAGTTTCTTACAAGAAAGCAAGAGTACCTATAGAACAAGCCTCGACACCAGTAACACCTTCAGCACTGTCCACACTGGCAAATCCTAAGTCAAATCAGAAATTTCAGATTAATTGAGTTTATTCATGCATATCTATAGAACAACATCAATGAGGAGATGTCTCAGCTGTATCTAGACTCAGGATAGCAAGGAAACCTAATTTTATAATTCTCTCAAAGCTTTCTCTAGAAGCATGTAGGAGGTGTCAGGATATATGTGCATACATACAGGGCTCTATGCTGCAATATATTGTTTTATGAATTCCTGGCGAAAGTGGAAAAGCCATGAATTCTAGTGTGCCATTGAGATCTTTTTCACTATTTAGGGTTGACCAGGGTGGCCATGAATGCTTAAATATCAAAGTATGTAAGGGATTTAAGACAGAATTTGCTGGGAGTAAGTGATCGATGACTTAAACAAGAATAAAAGTTTTTTTAATGTTTTTAAGTAGGACAAAAATAATTTCCCCATGGCCTAACCTAATGGATTCTTTCCACTGGGGTGTATTTCTGTTTCTCTGTTACCTCCCGTGTATGCACTACTGTGATCACATTCCATTACTCTATAATTGAGGTGATGAACAAATAGTGTGACTCAGACCCGAGTCATAGCAAGAAGAACTGTTTAGTGATTATTATTAGCTCAATCTCATGATATTTTATGATACAGTATACAACAACAGTGCTGTCACAATAGAGTGCTGTCACAATAGAGTGTTGTCACAATAGAGTGCTGTCACAATAGAAGCTATTTAGTTAAATATATCATTTTTACGTCATCATATCACTATTAGAATTACTGGTGCTATTCCAGCAGCTTTCTTGTCCTAATTGTGAGAATATCTGAAATATTTCATCTTCATGAGTGCACAGAGAATGTAGCTGTACAGAGCCGAAAGAATGTTCGCTGCAAACCTCTCGTTCTGCTAAACAGGTCCGCTCTGCGCAGGGGAGCTGGGGGACTACTCCTCTGTCACAGAATGATCCCACCAGAGTGTCACCTATCCAGTACTCTGTGCACGTTCCTCCCTGAGCACAGTCCAGATCTTCCAGGTCCTCGCAGCTAGCATCAAATGTCATATCGGCATCGCTTGGTATGCAGAGGCTGTCAGTCTCCAGCTGCTTAGCTGCTTGAGTGTTAGCTATTATTGCACATTTCTGTCCCCTGGAGCACAAGTTCTCCTGGCAGTTGAACAGAGTGCAGTCCGTGCCAACTTGAACGTAGTGGTTTTGGTAAAGGTCAGCACAGCTCAAGCCATTCATGAAACACTTCCTACGGACGCTCAGGAAATCGCAGGAGCCGCCGTATCCTTTTCGGCTTTCCATGTAAGCATCTAGTTTATCTTGTGAGATGCACGTTGCCGCAGTGCAGTTGTTTAAACTTGGGTGAGTTGCCAGGCTGCATATTGGTGCTTCAGACGGGCAGCTGAGCTGGTCGCAGGAGGCGTTCACATGGACCGGGATGCAGGCTGTGTGGTTGGACGAGGGAATCGTGGTGCAGCGTTCTCCGCTATAGCACACAGTTCCGTCATCACACAACTCATCCCCACTACCACTGCCTGGTGGCTCTCTCATTCCACTTCCCAGTGATGATGTGGGCGTGGTTTCACTCGATTGGGGCGAAGTCAGTGTGACGGGCTCGGCAGTGCCTGAATCTTCAATGCACCGTATCTTAGACTTCTCTTCCACACACTTGTGGCCATTGCTGCAGTGGATGTTAGTGCATGACCTCTGCTTCTTCATAGAGACACATCGAACCACCGGGTGGCGGCCTGTCCTTGCTCTAAATCGGCACACCTCTCCTAAGTCGCACTGGATATCGCCGCAAGACATAGGACGATTGGTCTCCATTAAGACACACCTTGATCTCAATATCTGGCGGCAATCAGTCCTGCCAGCCGGGCATGATAAAGTGGTGACTTCCTCTATGCAGCGACGGTTCTTGGAGCAGTTCTTCTCTGCACAAGTCTCCACTTGGCATCGACTGGAGACGTTGGCTCCTCTGAAGAAGAAGTGAGGAGTGCATGTCGCATTGACACAATGGTCATCTCTGCACTCTGCATTGTAGAACCTTGGGCAGGTTGTGTTCTGGCAGACATGACTAGAAATAGCAGCAGAGAAAGCTAGCATCAAGACAGCCCGGTACATCGCTGACTGGTGCCAATGAGGAGTGGTTCTCGTTGCTTCCTAACAACTTACTCTGCTTTGTGACACGTAGGGATTGAACTTTCTCAGAAAATGTGCGATTGTGTTCTGATATGGAAACATGTGGAGGAGTTGTTCAGAGTAGGCCTTACTACACGGAGTCTCTTTCTATTCATATATGGCGGATGGGTACTCCGTCTGGCTAATTGATAACAATTGGTACTCCGTCTGGCTTGTAATAACAATTAACTTTTTATCTCGCCCAAGCTGTAGGGTAGTGTAATCGTGCCTTCTATCTAGAGATGATTGTCCCTTTACCATATGCACAGGATGGTACAAACTAGGGCATATGCTCACTTGTGTTACTAAAGGTAAATTTTCATTTACCATGGTGCCCACCTACAAGTGTCCTGTTGTGGACTCACCCATCTATGTTAGATTGCTACAGCAACAGTTCCTAATCCACCACAACGTAGTGTGAGAGTGGGCCGGCCAGTATCCCCCATCATCTGGGGCATTGATTTCTTGTTCATGTTGCATGGTGACTCCTCCATGTGATAACTAGTCATTTTGCACTTATGGTACAGAATGATGGTATCACCTGCCACTATTCTTACTGCTGTGGTCTGTATTTTAGTATAAGAATTCCCCACCAGTTTCCCCACTTTGCAGAAGCGAGCTTTCAGATGGTGCAAATTAGATATTACTGTTTCTATTCTTTCATTTGATCAGCCAACTCAACCCAGCCGATATCCTAATCCTCCAAGGGGCCTTTTAATGAACTATGTATAATTATTTGTGTGTGTATGTGTGTGTGTGCGAGCTAATGATTGAATTTGGGGCACCAGGGGAAAACCAGTTAAACGTTTGATTGTCATATCAAAATTGTTACCCGTTTATCCAAACTCTCGCTAATCCGAACACCATTTTTTGGAATTATAATGATATTCATTGGAAATAAGAGATTAAAACCCCATTCAAAATGACTTATTTTGATTATCCGAACATTTCAAATATCCGAACAACCCTCGGTCCTGAGGTGTTCGGATAATTGAGGGTCTACTGTATATTACTCAAAGTCCATTCGATACATTTAGCAAAGAAACAGCAGCAGCAAAAATACAAGTGGAATATGTAATAAGAAAATGACTAAATGATGTAAACTAATTCACTCAGTTATTCACACTTACAAATGAATTCATAGTTGCATAAACATGTTACGATGTTTCTTTGCATGATGGCATGGAGACACACTCGTATTCGTTGGGGCAGGTAACAGCCTCGCACAAACTACCCAAACCAGATCCACTGCTGGCTCCACTGCCGAGTCCCAATGGTCCTTTACTCACTTCTCGTCGATTTCTGGTATTTGGCGGCCTTTCAGAATTATCAGTATCTTTAGGTTCAGCTCCAAATATATCTGTTATTAGTTGGTCGAAAATATCTTGACCACTCTCCATTCCACTTCCGATACCACTTCCGATCCCACTTCCGATACCACTTCCGATACCACTTCCGATACCACTTCCGATTCCACTTCCGATTCCACTTCCAATTCCACTTCCAATTCCACTTCCGATTCCACTTCCACTTCCAGTAATTGGCATGCACTGTGATGTTAGTGCACAGCTTTGACCCGTTGGACACTCAAAACCCCTGCAAGCATCAGAAGGAGTCTGTGCGGTTGCCAAGGTGATGGGTTCAGTTGTACTCGGCTCAGTGACTGGTGTGGTTGTCTGCATCTCTGTAGTATCCTGTTCAGTTGTGCTGGCATCCGTAGTGGCTGGTTCGGTGGTAGTCTCCATGGTGACTGATTCAGTTGTTCCAATGTTGGTGGTCTCAGGTTCAGTGCTGGTCTTAGGTTCAGTACTGGTCTCAGGTTCAGTGCTGGTCTCAGGTTCAATGGTGGTCTCAGGTTCAGTGCTGGTCTCAGGTTCAGTACTGGTCTCAGGTTCAGTACTGGTCTCAGATTCACTGCTGGTCTCAGGTTCAGTGCTGGTCTCAAGTTCAGTACTGGTCTCAGGTTCAGCACTGGTCTCAGGTTCAGTGCTGGTCTCAGGTTCAGTGCTGGTCTCAGGTTCAGTGCTGGTCTCAGGTTCAGTACTGGTCTCAGGTTCAGCACTGGTCTCAGGTTCAGCACTGGTCTCAGGTTCAGTACTGGTCTCAGGTTCAGTACTGGTCTCAGGTTCAGTGCTGGTCTCAGGTTCGGTACTGGTAGCAGATTCACTGCTCGTAGATAGTTCAGTGACAGTAAGTTTTGTGGTAATAACCATTTCAGTACTGGTAACTGGCTCAGTACTGGTAACTGGCTCAGTACTGGTAACTGGTTTAGTACTGGTAACTGGCTCAGTACTGGTAACTGGCTCAGTACTGGTCGTGATGATACTTGTCCTCAGACAAGATAATTTTGCCGTTTCCCTGACACAACTAAAGCCAGGCTCACACACTAGGTTCTCACACGACTTCTGCCTGCTTAAAGGCACGCAGCGCACTACAGGTGGCCGATCTCCTCTGTCTCTGTACCTGCAGATATTGCCAGGGGCGCAAGTGATATCACTACAAGTCATTGGGCGTGGCGGAAGAACAAGGACGCAGACTGCCCTCAGATACTGCCGGCAAAATTGCTTCTCCACCTCGCAAGTAGGCGGGCGTAGTTCTTCCATGCATCTGCGAGTTTCCTTGCATTTCTTCTCTTCGCATGTCTTCACAGCGCATCTGTCAGTAACATTGGCTCCTCTGAAGAAGAAGTGTGGGGTGCAGGGAGGGTTGCTGCAGTGCTGGTCACGACATTCAGCGTTGTAGAATCTTGGGCAGATGGCATTCTCACAGGTAGCACTGGTAGAGGTTAGGCAAGCTGCTAGTAGTGCCACAATCAGTCCTGCTAGGGAAGCTGTGTCCATTGCTATGATGAGCTAAAGCTTCAAGTTGGACTTAGCAATGAGAAAACTACTGAGAGTAATTTGCCTAACTCTGGCTTTAAAGCAGTCTAGTAGTGTTTGTGAGACTTCAAATAAGCAACAATGATAACAATGTATCCACCGGGTCAGCATTTGTGTAGGACTACTCACCTGTGGTTGAGAAGACAATGTATCTCCTCGCTTCCCACCCCTCCTCCCTTCTTTCCCCTCCTTCTAATTAGTTGTTCAGTGTAACTTATTCATGGGCATTGACATATTTTCAAATTAGTGTATCTGGAAGTCTATCTGAAGCATTGGTCTTTATTCCTTCACTAGATATATTAGGTGGGTGTGGTACTTGTCAATGTTAAAATACACATTATCAATTATTAAATTCCAACATCACACACACACACACACACACACACACACACACACACACACACACACCCGTGATACCAAATAAAGGTTGGGGGGTGATTAGATTCTATTTGAAGTTTGGTAGAGTTTTTGTCCAATATTTTTTTGCTTGTAGCTGGTGGAGTAGAACCCCACACAGTAATATCTATTGTATAATAAACACTTGTGGGTCTGTAACAATAACGACAGTGTATGTATTTCATTAGCTGAGCCGGGTTGGTAAAGCGTCATTAGTAACAACGGCGACATGTGTGTGTGTTCATGAATAAAGCTGTGTCTGGTTGGTAAAGTGTCATCAGTACTGCCACCGCCACTAACGGTGGTGTTTGCATTTATAAATACCTGGGTTGCAGATTGGTGTAACTAAACCAAATGAATGAAATAGAATACCCCATGCACACTCTGCATTCGTAATTTACAAAAGTTAGTCTTCTGTTTCCACTGTGTGGTGGGTGGGGTTCTGTTTCCACTGTGTGGTGGGTGGGGTTCTGTTTCCACTGTGTGGTGGGTGGGGTTCTGTTTCCACTGTGTAGTGGGTGGGGTTCTGTTTCCACTGTGTGGTGGGTGGGGTTCTGTTTCCACTGTGTGGTGGGTGGGGTTCTGTTTCCACTGTGTGGTGGGTGGGGTTCTGTTTCCACTGTGTGGTGGGTGGGGTACTTGCAAGTCTTTTATATCTTCACACACGCACTATACATGCATGTGCAGACGCAGGCCAATGTTCTGGTGGACAAGCTTATGCTGTGCACTCCCCACTACATTCGCTGCATCAAACCCAACGAGACTAAGAAGCCACACGATTGGGAGAATGAGAGGTGAGGGAGGATGAGTTTGTGTGTCTAAACACGTGACTTCCTATCTGTATATGTGTGTTCCAGAGTGCGTCACCAGGCGGAGTATCTTGGTCTCAAAGAGAATATCCGAGTGAGAAGAGCTGGTTATGCATACAGGAGAGAGTTCGACAAGTTCCTAAGAAGGTATGCACAGAGCTGGGTACAACTAGTGTGTGTTTTGAATTCTCTATCCTCCCTGTAGATATAATATCCTGACGCCAGAGACTTATCCTCGCTGGACTGGCTCAGTAGTGGAAGGCATCCGGCACTTGATGGCTGCCGTCAATATGGAGCCTGACCAGTGGCAGCTGGGCAAGAATAAAGTATTCGTCAAAAGTCCTGAATCAGTAAGCAACCAACTCCTCCGACCTAAGATTTCATGCCTACAATCCAATATGAGAGCCCCAGGATTCTATAGAATTAATAAATGAAACTTGTTTCTTCACAGTTTGACATATCCCTCCTCTCTCTCTCTCTCTCTCTCCCCCCCCCCCCCCCCCCCCCCCCCCATGAATTGCAGAGCTTTGACAGTACTTGTACATATAGTATAGAGTATAGGGTGGGTTATCAGTGATGATATAGTCCATAATACATAACTACTAAATTCATATGGCATTTGATCTCTACAATAAGCTAGTCAGACTTTGATTCTGTTTGCTGTATTAGCTATTTTTACTTGAAGAGCTCAGAGAGAGGAAGTACGATGGCTTCGCTCGTAAGATTCAGAAGGCATGGAGAAGATACAAATCTGAGCAATACTTCTATGAGCTCAAGAAGAAAGGTACTCACACTCAATTACTGCTGTAATGTAAAAAGTACTGATTACTTGTTTCTTTCCTAATTCACTAGCCTCTGATATCCTCATAAACAAAAAGGAGAGAAAGAGGCTCTCTATCAACAGGAACTTTGCTGGGGATTATCTGGGATATGCAGAGAACCCTGCCCTCAAGGCACTTATTGGTGAGAGCTGGCTAAGGGAGGACAACAAATGTTCATTGGACAATTGTTTTTTTTCCTTGTAGGAAAGAGAGAGAGAATTGATTTTGCTCAAACAGTTACTAAGTATGACAGAAGATTCAAAGTAAGGACTAGACGGGGGATCTAATTTTTAATTTTATCGAGTGTTGTTTGTTTGTTTAGAGTCAGAAGAGAGACCTTATGTTGTCAGCTCAATATATTTATCTGGTGGGAAGAGAAAAGGTAAGAGCTGCTTGACTTTGTTTGGGATGTTCTGAGTCTTATTTATTGTTACTATTATTATTGTTGTTGTTTGTTTGTTTAGATTAAGAAAGGCCCTTCAAAGGGTCAATTTGTGGAAGTGGTGAAGAGAAAGATTCCTATTGATAAAGTTGCTGCAGTGTCACTTAGGTATGGTTACAACTATATTCATGACCCTCCTTACCATGTGTACCTCTTCCAGTATGACCCTCCTTACCATGTGTACCTCTTCCAGTATGACCCTCCTTACCATGTGTACCTCTTCCAGTATGACCCTCCTTACCATGTGTACCTCTTCCAGTATGACCCCTCCTTACCATGTGTACCTCTTCCAGTATGACCCTCTTACCACGTGTACCTCTTCCAGTATGACCCCTCCTTACCATGTGTACCTCTTCCAGTATGACCCTCTTACCAGTGTGTACCCTCTTCCAGTATGACCCTCCTTACCATGTGTACCTCTTCCAGTATGACCTACCACCATGTGTACCTCTTCCAGTATGACCCTCCTTACCATGTGTACCTCTTCCAGTATGACCCTCCTTACCATGTGTACCTCTTCCACCATGTGTACCTCTTCCAGTACCCTCCTTACCATGTGTACCTCTTCCAGTATGACCCTCTTACCATGTGTACCTCTTCCAGACCATGTGTACCTCTTCCAGTATGACCCTCTACCATGTGTACCTCTTCCAGTATGACCCTCCTTACCATGTGTACCTCTTCCAGTATGACCCTCCTTACCATGTGTACCTCTTCCAGTATGACCCTCCTTACCATGTGTACCTCTTCCAGTATGACCCTCCTTACCATGTGTACCTCTTCCAGTATGACCCTCCTTACCATGTGTACCTCTTCCAGTATGACCCCTCCTTACCATGTGTACCTCTTCCAGTATGACCCTCCTTACCATGTGTACCTCTTCCAGTATGACCCCTCCTTACCATGTGTACCTCTTCCAGTATGACCCTCCTTACCATGTGTACCTCTTCCAGTACTCGTGTATTTGAATGCCATTTTTGTTTATTTTTATTTACATTTGTGTTGTTCATCCTCAGTCCTTACCAGGATGACTTCATGATCCTGCATGTTCGCGAGGAGTACGACACTGTCCTTGAGACGGTACTCAAGACAGAGTTCCTCACGTTACTCTCTGAGAAGTACAACCATCTCACAAGGACATCTCTCAGTTTTACCTTTAACAAGAGGTGTGTGTGTGAGTTTAGTTTTATATGCCAGGACAGGAAGGAGAGGGGGTGTGGTCAATAAATATGCTCGGCATTGGATTGCTATCTTTTTTGCTGGTTTGTTCACTTAGTTTACAGTTTCTGGTGAAGAAAGAAGGTTTTGGAGGAGGAGGCACTCGAAACCTGCATTTCCACCAAGGTCAGACTGAGTATGCAATGCTGAAAGCTTCAGGGAAGACTCTTAACATCAGTATTGCACCTGGACTCCCTAGTAGTACCCGTAAGTTGACTTAATGGCATGCATTTTTAATTTAGTAAATACTCGTCCATATCTTCGTAATGTGACGATATTAAATGATGTGGTAAAGGGTTATTTATTTTATTCTTACAGAAATTGTGTACTAATATCATGAACCTAAAGGGTGTGAGGTGTTCTTATAATTGATGGGAAATGTTGGCTTTTCTGGTTTTGTTTATTTTTTGTTTTGTTTTTGTTTTGTTTTTTATTTGTTTGTTTGTTTATTTTGGGTGGGGGGTTGAATTATTATAGTCTGTGTGTGTGTTTATTTAGAGCCCTCTCATCAGCAATCTAGTGGTCGTGGTGGAGTAGTAGGAGGAGGAGGAGGAGGAGGAAGAGGATACAGTGGATCAAAGCCTGCTCCTGGAGGGGGACGACCTGCTCCTGGTGGAGGAAGGCCAGCCCCAGGTGGAGGAAGGGCTCCCAGCAGAGGTGGGAAACCAGCTCCAGGTGGGGGACGTCCACCTCCTGGTGGAGGTAGACAGCGTCCCTCGCAAAATCTTGATGCTGGCAAGGTGAGAGAAAGGCGTCCACTGGCTATTATAATTATTAATCACATTAATGAATTGATGGTTATAGTAATTGGTAGAGCATGTTAATAGCAAGTAGCTGGTTAGCTAACCCAATACACGTGTGTATAGCATGCAGCTGGTTCCTGGACTAAGCTGAAATTATAACGTGTGTATTGCTCTTTGATAGATATCTGGCATGGTGGTAGACTTGCATGAAATTTTAATGATTAATTGTGTACCCACGTTCGTTACCAAACATACTTATCGACATACCAAACCTAACGCAGTACCACCAACTTAATTGAATTTTCATACTTGCATAATGGAGGAACTGTTGCTGATGTAGCTTACTGCTGTTACTGATTTTGTGTCACCATCTGTAAACCTCAGTAAACTAGCTCAGTAAAATACCTCATTAAAAAATACTTCAGCAAACTTTCTCAATAAACCACATCTGTCACTGTCACAAAAAAATTATCTCTAGCCAGTCACATGACTATCACATGACATTGATTGTAGTATTATTATTATCAGTCCAAGAATCGATCAAGTCGTAGCAGCTTCAACAGACAAGGCAAGCCACCTCCCAACTTGCATGCCACTGGAGCCTCTGGTAAGGCACGCACGGAGAGTATCAGTGACTACTCCGCCCACGAGTTCATGAAGACACCCCAGGGAATAAAGTGAGAGTTGTGTGTCGTGTTACTGAAAGTTGATGTTGTTGTTTGTTATTGTTTTGATTTATATGGTTAATACTGTCTAATTGCTTACGAACACAACTGCATGTGTGTAGTCGAAACCCGCCCCCTGCCAAGAAGCGGCCATCAGCAGCACCCAAGCCCAGCGCTGCACTGCCGAAGGTGAAGGCCATATTTGACTACGATGCCACCGATACTGATGAACTCTCATTCAAAGAGAATGACATCATCGAAGTCATTAAAGAAGGTAAAGTGTGAGTGTGTTAGACAAGTGGTGTGCTGCAAATGGCTTTCATAGATCTCATGTTCTTAGAGAGAGAGAGAGACTAACCCAGTTACATGTCATTTAGATGCTAGAAAGGAAGTCTGGTTGTCTTGTGGTCCACACATGTGTGACCTGTCTATCACATGTGTGACCTGTCTCTACCACACACACACACGTGTGACCTGTCTCTACCACATGTGTTCTGTAGATCCATCTGGCTGGTGGAAGGGAAGAATAAGAGGCAGAGAAGGTCTCTTTCCTAACAACTACGTGGAAAAAATATAAACTGAATCGTCTTTGTTATATTTTTAATAATTTTATCATGAGCAATCAGGTCATGTACATATTTTTTTCTTTTAAACATTCACTACATGTAGCTATTTGTGTGAAACATTCAGAGTGTCTGGGACTACTCAGATTAGGTGGTTATTTTTGTTAATTTATTTTTCCCATTAAATCTAGTGTATGAAAATTTATTATAAATGGCTATTGTGCTGTCAGTGTATAAAAAAAAAATATTGAAAATGCACATTATGGCAAGTTTCATGTCTGTTTTGTGGAGTTGATTTGTTCTTTTGTTGTTGTTTTTCTAAATACCACATTAACTGTAAAGTGGATAAGGTACTTTTAACTTGCACTGAGTTATGCATGCTCATTTCATTATCCCAAGATACACTAGAAGTTAATAGCAGATCCCCAGATGGTAGAGGCACTTAAACTATGCAGTGAAGATATCTGGTGTAGAATAAATTACTAATTGCTCTTAGAAGACTGGTGTGCCAAGATTCTCACAAGTAGGCTGTTGTATTTTCACGAGCTGCAGGTGAGTGAACGTGAAGCTGCTCGTGAATTATCTCGCCATATCACTGACGTGTATAATAAGTATTAATGTAGATGTGTGTATATACATGTACACATAAAAATAGGTGCATTACATAAAAAGTCAAGTTCAGTAGCCTGTGATTTATATTTATTTGTAGCTATACTACATTCGTAGTTGGATCAAGCATGTGTTTGCCTGGTCATGAAAGTGTTTGTGCCTGTAGCCAGTCGGGACTCGTCTGCTGCTTGGAAATTTCATTTCAATGGCTTTGGTCAGTCCTGTATCAAGTCTTTGAGGCAAATTGTTTGAGAGTTGTGTCCATAGAGACTGACTAACAAATAGCCACTAGTGATGTAAACAAAGACAGTGGGTAAAAATACTAGCCCTCAAGAATTCATTAAGCAGATTTATAGTCTTTAACTGGCCGGTCATGTGACTAAAGTGCTTCTTGGTTCCATTCACTGACTGAAAGAGTGTTGTCAGCAGCTGTATGTTGTTTCAACTTGAACTGCTGAGGTATTTTCACAAGCCAGTGGCAGAGTGACATGCAAACATGAGAGTGAAATATCACCCCCATATTGCACAGGTATAATAAATTGCTTGGATATTTTTTCCAAAACAGTGAACCTGTGTGCTCTTGGTGAGAGGCAACTGCCATAAAATATAGTTGTCCAGAACTACCACAGGCACATTGGAGCATTCCCGATATGGGAAAATATTGAATACTGCATGATGCAGAAATATTCAAGGAGTTTCCAATGTACAATTAATATTATAGTGCTTATTAGTTATGAGTAATAGCACAGGTAACCGTGCTATTCGGGATTAATAGCACGAGTAACGATTGAAATAGCACGAGGCGAAGCTGAGTGTTATTTCAATTGCTTTACGAGTGCTATTGATCCCTAATAGCACAGGTTATCCGTGCTATCACTCGCTAATAGTAGGCCAGCTTTTTAAAAAGTCTCTTGCACATTGTCCCCTACTAGAAACTACTCGAACTGTACGTTTCCAAGGTTAACATTCTACGCGTGTGCACTTACCCTTACTATTTCACTTAGCTACCGAGGTATTTCACTTAGTTTCCACTTAGTTACTGAGGTATTTCAATTAGTTACGCGTTATTTCACTTTCCCCGTGCGATTTCAATTGAACAGCGATTTTTCCCATTCAATTTTGAATTGGCAACTTACGCGTGGTACTATTACATGAGTTAGAGTGTGATATGGTGAAATATTTCATGAGCAGGCTAATTTATTTTCACAAGCGAGAGGCCAGTTTCTAACTACTAGGGTAATGAGCTGTACAGGTGAAATAATATCATGAGTTATTTCAGGGTCATGTACCTAAACAGGGATGGAGACAGCAAGTAAAAAGTGGGGGGGCTGACCAGGGGTGGCCAGCCAAATTTAAAGATGCAGACTGCATGGCCATAAGGCCACACCAGGGGGAAGGTGTGCGAGGGAGATGCGCCCCCTTCCACACGAAGTAAAATTGACATTTTTTGAAATGCTAGATTGACATGAAAGTATTCATTACATAATTGCTATTAAAAATACCCAAAATACTTGTTATGTTCATCATTGTTCACAAATTCTCTAGCTACAGAAACAATTTCTAAAGAGTCGGTGAGATCTTTGTGAATGTGTAAAAGAAGGCAGTTATTTAACCTAATTTCTGTCATAGTAGACCGAACATAGGTCAAAACACGCTTTAGAGCTGAGAATGTCCTCTCTGAAGTTGCTGATGTAACTGGAATTACAAGATATAGCCGAAGAAGCTGATGCACAGTTGGCAGCATCTTCTTGAAAATGTCAGATTGTTTATTCATCGCATCACAAATGGTTTGGATGGAAGTGACCCTCTTGATTTTTGGACTACTTTGCTTGATTACATCCTGTAGCAATTGAAGGTGTCTGGTTAAGCTAGGCATATCAATATCATCCTTGTAGCAGGATGTTCTTAGTACCTCCATAGGATCTTCAAAGTCCTGACCATTAGCTGCACATATGAGCGCTTTTTCAATAGCAATAACAGAAGACATATGCTTGTCCTGAAATCGTTTGTCTAGCTCACCATGAAGTAAGTCACAGGCTTCAAAATACATTTGACGGAAATATGTCTTAGCTGATGAAAAGACATGTGGGTCACTACCATCCTCGTATCTTGCAGGACGCCTTCTGTAACGAGGCAGCTCTGGCTGACCAATGCTATGCTCTTGGGCTATCGTGACTGTCTTGTCATAAAATCCGTTAAAACTCTCATCAGACCTTGTTCTCTTGAAAAACTTTTTGGCTACTTCAACAGCACTTAGAGCTTCATTCAATGCTATATCTTTCTTTTGCAGTGTGAGTGAGACTTGCTCTGCTGCAGCAAACAAAAGATGACTTAGCCGAAGTCCGAACAACGTGCTAAACTTTTCCAATGACAGCAACAAACCACCTGCTTTTTGTCCATATTCATCATGTGTAGTTTCCTGTATTTCATCCAAAGCCTCCAATAACAAAGTATAATCAGTAAGAATAGCTTCAATAGCAGCAGTTCTTGCTGTCCATCTAGTTGGACAAAGTGGTTTCAAAGTAACACCATCGCCAGATTCTTGCAACTTTGTCGAAAATAGATGCGAGCGTTTGGGTGAATACCTAATGAGTTTGCCTATTTCTTTAGCTGTTTCCAGAGCATCACGAATACATGTTAATTTCTTCCAGCATCTTGTAAGCAAAGGTTCAGTGAATGTGCACAACAGTGCACAGCTATAGCAGCTGGATTTTCATCCTTGAATCGGGTAGCTACTCCAGATTTTCTTCCCAGCATATTAGAAGCTCCATCGTAAGCTTGCCCACGGCATAGTGAAATGGGAAGGTTACACCGAATCAATAAATCTTTTATCACTCTGAAGAGAGTTTCTGCTTTGGTATCAGGCACACGAAATAATCCAACTGTATCTTCTCTAACTATGTAGTCAGCACCAACCCAACGAATGGATAAATTCAGTTGTTCACTGTTTGTCACATCCGTTGCTTCATCAGCAATAACTGCATACCATGAAGGCTGATTATCTTTGATGCTTTTCAGGAGTTTTCGAAGAACTGCCTGTCCCAAAAGACATATCTGTTCATTAACTGCCTGGTGTGAGGTATATCGGTTTTCTTTTATCCACTCCTTGAGACAATCATTGTTCTCACTCCATGCTAAGAGAAGCTGGGAAAGATTTCCTTCTTCTTCATCGTTACCTCTTAATGCAAGCCCTTGACGGGTGAGATATTTTATGGCTTTTAGTTGTACCACAAGCCCCTCTCTTCGGGTTTTTTGAGCTTCTGCCATTTGGGAGCTGAGCTGAGTGGTAATAGTAGGCATACACCGGGCGATCCATTTCAACTTTGCTTCCTTGTGAGCATGAGAATTTTCATGCACTCTAAACTTTTCCAAGGCTTTTTTCCAATTATTGAAACCTGATTTGGTGAAAGTATCTTCAGCGCACTTGCTGAAAGCCAGCAAGCCATGACTACTGCCATAACGGCAGTATAAGCAAAATACTTTCTTGACAGTAGCACAAACACTGAGCCAAGGGTAATCTTTGTACCACTTTGATTGAAAATTTCTCTGGTTAAAGGATAGCCCTGATAAAGTTTGCTTATCTACAGGCTGAAATGCTTCTTCATTATTGATACAACATTGAGCTACACACTCCACATGTGATTGCTCTGGATTATTTGCTACCTCATCAAGAGAATGACTTGATTGCTCAGGGCAGGAGGCAACTTCAGCACTTGCACTCTCAGTAGGTGTTGGGTTACCACCACCAGAATCTCCAGATGTTTCATCTGACTGTATTCTTGCTTGCTTCTTCCAAGCTGACACCAAAGTCATTTGTCTAGTTCTCTTAGACATGGCTCTGCTAGCTAAGCTAGATGGAAAAAATAATAGATAATGGCCATGTGACTAGCAGCTGCATTATGACAGGCTTGAGTAATTATGACACAGTGACATTCATGCTTGTGGCTTAGCTACTAGACTAGCTGCTTTATAATATTATTGTTATGCTAATGTGTAGCAATTGTATGCTAGACTGTTTAGTTATAGTGAAAAGTGGGGGGGCTCTGCCCCCCCAATTCAGAAAGTGGGGGGGCTAAAGCCCCCCTGCCCCCCCTGTTTCTCCCCCCCTGCTAAAGATATTATTGTGAAGATATCTAGGGTGGAATAAATACATTAATAGTACTGCGCGTAAGTTGCCCATTCAAAAATGAATGGGAAAAAAATCGCTGTTCAATTGAAATCGCACAGGGAAAGTGAAATAATGCGTAACTAATTGAAATACCTCAGTAACTAAGTGGAAACTAAGTGAAATACCTCGGTAGCTAAGTGAAATAGTACGGGTAAGTGCGCACGCGTAGAGCGTTAACCTTGAAAACGTACAGTTCAAGTAGTTTCTAGTAGGGGACAATGTGCAAGAGACTTTTTAAAAAGCTGGCCTACTATTAGCGAGCAATAGCAGCACAGATAACCTGTGCTATTATTAGGGATCAATAGCACTCGTAAAGCAATTGAAATAACACTCGGCTTCGCCTCGTGCTATTTCAATGGTTACTCGTGCTATTAATCCCGAATATCACGGTTACCCGTGCTATTACTCATACATATTACTGTATTAAAAATACTCTATTAAGTAACTTTTATTATTAATAGAAGTGATAGTAGTTGTTTTCATTACAATTAAATATCTACTTCAGGGAACTGTATTTTGTGTACTATTATACAGTAAATGAGTATGATTAAAAATATAGATAGTATCTAGTCAGGTGTGGTTGTTTATGATTAAAAATATAGATAGTATCTACTCAGGTGTGGTTGTTTATGATTAAAAATATAGATAGTATCTAGTCAGGTGTGGTTGTTTCAATTACAAAGTGAGTACACACACTTAAATGGTTTTGATCAGTTTAGTAACCCAGACAAACCAGCCAAAGGTGTAAAATCACAAAAACAAACAGCTTTTGAAGTCATTTGCCATTACAGTGTACTCAGTGATAAAAGGGAAGCTACTTCTTCATAGTGGGTGTTTTTAACAGGTTACCTACTGTTGATTAATAAAAATAAAAAATGTTAGCAGTCGTAGTGTATTCTTCTTGAAAGGTAATGTGGTGTGGCTGACCAGAACTCTACCTACTGTTGTACAACCAACTGCTCTTCTCTATTAAACAGAGAGTAACTCTCCAATGACAAATAGTGTTTGGGAGCTATATAAGTAACTAGTTATTGACTCTATTTAGACTTGACTTCACTGTTGCTAATTCAGCTGTTATGGCAGAGACAGGATCTGGAATTCTAGGTGATGTGGCAAGCCTTACTTGTGCTGTCTCTAGCTTCTATCACACCAATTTCTCCTCTCTACCTCATGATATAGATATTGCTGTTACAGTTGTTAAATTTCCCATTGATTTGCTTCGAACAATCCTCGGGCTCTTCTTGAATGGACTTCTAGTATTCCTTGTGATAAAATTCAAAAAGTTGAGGAATATTTCATTTTCAATAGCCTCTCAGATTGCCACTGCAAACCTGTTATTAACTTTGGCCTATTCTATTTCAATTATCCACGGGCCACTTGGTCAATGGCTCTTGGGCTTGAATTCTTGCATTGCAGCTGCCGTTGTGACCACCATGTTGACTAACATTAGAGGATCTCTCATATTCCTGTTTTCACTGGATAGATTCTGCCTCGTCTTTTTCCCCTTTCGGTATCCAAAGCACAGTCTTAGAATGGTTACCACGCTCTGTGTGATTCTGTGGTGTCTGAGTTTAGTCACCAGCCTGATACCCATTCCTTCCATACTGGACTGCTACTTGTTCGATGAAGGAAGCCTGTTCTGCTATTTGTCCCACTCTTGCAACCCAAGTTGCCTGATCTTCAGGTACGTGCACGGCGCCAGCCACACAGCTCCCATTGTGATATTGCCGATCTTCTTCTTCACAGCCTTGTACGTAAAGGGAGGAAGTTGCACAGACAAATATCCAGAGAGGGTCAGCAAGGCATGGGCATGAAATCCGAAGACTGGAGAGCTCTAAATACATACATCCTTCTGCTTCTGCCCAGTATTCTGTATGTCCTAGTGCTCTTCTTATTAATCCCCATCCTCACCCACACATCCCGAACTGTCCGCATATTGGTCACTGTTGTCTATGGAGTGTTATTTACCACCCTCGTGGTTGTAGACCCCATCATCTTCATGAGAAACAAAGATATTTATCATTCTTTTACTTTGCTGATGAAAATCATCTGCTCCAAGCACAACTACTTCGCAAAACATTGTATTTATCCTGAAAAAGTCAAAGAAAGGACAGATAAGAGTAGCTTATAGGATTATCTTCAGGAAGGAATTTTATTGTGTTCATTTTTTGTAGTCTGCATATCTCCAAATACATAACTAAATAAATTCTGAAACTATCACTCCAGCTCAACAAATAAAGTCAATATACCATATGATCATTTAATTGTATTACAATATCAAATTAATCATTATAATTATAATGACTTCTAAAATTATTTTTAAATTTCATTGATTCAGGCAAGAAGTCGAAATGCCGGGTTAAGTTATAATGAAATATACTGGGCTGTTCTGAGAAAATTTGCTATTATTAAAAAATAATAATTTTTTTACGATAAATAGTTAAAACAGAGACAGTATTAGAAAATGTGACGGTTTCCCAGAGTTTTGACTCTAGTTGATGTAATATCGCACTGGAGGAGGCACCGGAAGATCTTCATCGTCTTTGCCATCCACAGCAAATGATACAGTCAGATCTACATACGGCTTATTAGGATCACACTTGAGGAGCTGGATCATACTACAGAAACAACAACAACAAAAAAGTGATCATTCGGCTGCTAATACTTCTGAAGGTACAGAGTTCAACAAAAATGAAATCAGGATAAAGTGCAGAATGTAATGAGGTAAAAAATGTGTGTGAAGTTAAAACATATGCAATGTTATTGCGACAAATTTCACTAAACTCTAAGAACAATTCATCATAACACCTACTACACTAAAATCATGGTTTTTACTCACAAAGAGTTCTATAGTATCTATTGTATAAGAAACTTTAACCTAGCCGCATTTACTAGTATGTAATATCAATATAGTGACAAGATGGAAGGAACTCACGGTTTACTCAGTCTCTTAGAATGTCCTGGCATGTAGGGGACATATATAATCTTCACACCTAACACGACCATAGTTGGCTCCACCCCATAGCGATCCTGAAACACAACAGAATAATAATAAAACAACAACAAAGATATTGTTCTAGTGCCTATGAAGATTCCCTTGTGGGTTGGAAGAGTGGGAGAGGAAAAGAGGGTGGGAGAGAGGGTGGTACAAAAAAAAAAGGAAAAAAAAGAAGCTTGTCTAATAGTACTTACAAACAATCTAGGTTGAAAATACATTTCATACTCCCATCTGTCCCACAATGTGAAACTCAGCCCCTCAGTAATGACAGTTCTAATTGGAGGGGCGGGCTCACAAAATAGTACCGAGTGAAGAGCCAAATTTAAGAAAGTGTTCCTCAGATTTTCAAGAGGTTGTTCAAGGATGGCTTTCACTAATTCAATACAGGCCTGTGGCGGGCAGTTATCGATCCTTTATCAACTCATCAAAAAACGTTCACCTCAGACGATCATTACCACACACATGCTGTATCATAACCGGTCATACTGGGTTTGTGACTTTGTCGTTTCTCTTTTGTTGTTTGTAAGTAAGAAGTGGTATAATCACGCTTCATTGGTGACCTTGATGCCCGAACATTGAACTCGCTATGTCTGTCGAAAGTGAAGATGCTTCAACGGAGGAATCAAGAATGCCTGCTGCTGCCGACATTTCTGCGGTAACGGTCAACCTCAAACTTCCGGCATTTTGGCCTTCTGACCCGGAAATATGGTTCGCGCAAGTGGAAGCCCAGTTCGCCTGCAGACGCGTCACAGCCCAGCGGTCGAAGTTTGACCACGTTATCTCTTCCCTTGCTCCCGAGTACGCGGCCGAGGCACGCGACTTAGTACTTAGACCGCCAGGGGAACGCCTTACGAAGTCCTGAAGGAGCAGCTCATACACAGAACTGCCGCTTCTGAGCAACGGAGGCTTCAGCAACTTTTCACTTCAGAAGAGTTAGGTGACCGAGCCCACACAACTCCTCAGAAGTATGCAACAGCTCATTGGAGATCGCCCAGGTATTGCAGATAGTTCCTTTTTGAGAGAACTGTTCTTACAGAGGTTACCACCCAACGTGAGGATGGTCTTGGCGTCTACTCCAGAAACTTCAAGCCTAGACAAGCTAGCTGAGTTGGCTGACAAAGTTTTGGAGGTAGCCGCACCCACTGTATCTGCAGTCAAACTTCCTTCAGAAGTATGTACTGAGATAGAACAGCAGTCTCTCGCCTGCAGAAACATGTTCACTCACTAGATCAGCGCTCCTATTTTTCTCGTTCAACTTCTTCCTCTTCACATCACGGCTCTTCACCTTCACATCGCTCTCCTACACCGACCCCTCCTGCGTCAGATGCACCCTCACTGTGTTGGTATCATGCCAAATTCGGGGAACAAACTAGAAGATGCAGATCTCCTTGTGACCGTCAGTTAAATGACCAGGCCAGTCCCTAGGGGCGACGGGTGTACCTGGCCTTCCATTTAGTCGCCTCTTTTACATACACGACAACTCCACTAGTTTTCGTTTCCTAGTTGACACTGGGGCTGAGGCTAGCATTGTGCCTCCATCCCGCACTGATTGTAGTCGACGAGGGAATTTCTGCCTTCAAGCTGTCAGTCGAACAGATATTGCGACCTATGGTCAACGCTCTCTCGCACTCGACCTCGGCCTTCGCCGTACCTTCAGATGGGTGTTTGTCATTACTGACGTGAACCAGCCCATCCTAGGTGCCGACTTCCTACAACACTTTGGTCTTGCAGTGGACGTTCGTTACGGCAAGCTGTTGGACACCACTACAAAGTTGCAGGTCAATGGAATCATGAGTTCATCGCCCCCCGTGGCCCCTGCTATCGTGCTACCCGTCCCAACCGATACGTGTTATTCTCGTCTACTAGCAGAATTTCCGACTGTTACGCAACCGCCATTCCGTAACCAGCCGGTGAAGCACCATGTTTCACATCACATCACAACCACAGGTCCTCCAGTGTCTGCACGCACTCGTCGACTCTCTCCGGAACGACTTAAAATAGCATGTCAAGAATTTGATCACATGTTGGAACTTGGCATCATTAGACCCTCCTCGAGTAACTGGTCCTCACCGTTACACATGGTGCCGAAGAAGACAGAAGGCGACTGGAGACCATGTGGCGATTATCGAACTCTCAACAATTCAACTGTACCGGATCGATACCCCATCCCACATCTCCAAGATTTCACAGTTTCACTCCAAGGAACCACTATCTTTTCGCATATTGATCTAGTGCGAGCGTATTATCAGATCCCAGTAACGCCCGAGGATATCCCCAAGACTGCAATCACGACTCCGTTCGGTCTTTTCGAATTCTGCCGCATGCCCTTCGGGTTGAGAAACGCTGCCCAAACCTTTCAACGTTTCATAGATGAAGTCCTTTGTGGGTTGCACTTCTGTTTCGGCTACATCGACGACCTGCTCATCGCTAGTCACTCCCCGGATGAACACCTTCATCATCTTCGCTTGGTCTTGGAACGACTTGAAGCTCATGGCATCGTGATCAATGTTGCTAAGAGTGTGTTTGGTGCATCATCCCTGCATTTTCTCGGTCACGTTGTAGACTCAACTGGCATTCGTCCACTAGAAGACAAGGTCCAAGCGATTCAGGATTTTCCCCAACCAACCACTACTCGTAAACTTCGGGAATTCTTGGGACTCATTAACTTTTATCGTCGTTTTATTCCACACTGTGCCTCTATTCTCTCTCCACTCACCTCTCTGCTCAAGAACCATGGGCGTCCTTCAGACATCCTTGAATGGACAGACGCTGCTTCAGCTGCATTCACTTAGGCTAAGAATGCCCTGGCCAATGCCACACTGCTGTCACATCCTACACCTGACGCTCCTACTTGTGTCATGACTGATGCCTCAGATATGGCAGTGGGAGCTGTGCTGCAGCAGTATCGCGATAGTCAATGGTGCCCTATTGCCTTCTTCTCTAAGTGCCTCAAGCCAGCCAAGACGCGGTACAGTACTTCCGATCGGGAAATTCTCACAGTATATCTTTCCATCACTCATTTTCGTTATTTCTTAGAAGGCAGGGAATTCTACGTCCTCACAGATCGCAAGCCATTGACCTATGCTCTATCTACTCGTCCAGATCGTCATTCACCGCACAGATGCGTCACCTGGATTTCATCTCTCAGTTCACAACCGATCTCCGTCATGTACAGGGCTCACACAACTTAGCTGCCGACGCCTTATCGAGAATCACTGCTAACGCATTGCACACAGGAGACACAGCCCCGGTAGTGGATTTCAGGCTCTTAGCAGCAGCTCAGGCAGGTGACCCGGACCTGCCAAGAATCCAGGCTGATACGTCCCTTCAACTTCAGCACATTCCTCTAGCTCTGTCTGATGGCGCCACCATTTTGTGTGATGTCTCCACTGGAACTCATCGCCCGTACGTTCCTGAGAGTTTTCGCAGAGCAATCTTCAACTGTCTGCATTCTGTCGCTCACCCTGGAATTCGGGAGACCCAGCATTTGGTGACAAGTAGATTCGTGTGGCCTGGAATCAACATGGATGTGCGGAACTGGGCTCGCTCCTGTGTGAAGTGTCAACGCTCCAAAGTTCATCGCCACAACACTGCTCCACTCGGCACCTTTTCCAAGCCAGATGTTCGCTTTGACAAGATTCACATTGATCTTGTTGGTCCACTTCCTCCTTCGAATGGTTGTGTGTACGTACTCACCTGTGTCGATTGCTTCACACGATGGCCAGAAGCCATTCCCATTCCAGACAGTACTGCTGACACGGTAGCCCGAGCATTTGTGCATACGTGGATATCTCGCTTTGGTACTCCTTCTACAGTAACAACTGATCGTGGACGTCAGTTCGAGTCGCACCTGTGGAAGGCTTTCACTAGGCTCCTTGGTACCAAGTACTTACGTACTACAGCCTACCATCCCATGTCTAATGGACTCGTTGAACGGTTACATCGCCAGTTAAAAGCTTCTATCAAGTCCTATCCTCATCCTGAACATTGGACGGAGGCACTTCCCTTGACCTTGTTGGGAATTTGCTCTTCTCTCAAAGAGGACATAGGTTGCACTTCTTCTGAACTAGTTTATGGTACTACACTACGTCTGCCTGGAGAATTCTTCGTCTCTGCTACTGATGAGCTCAACACTGACCCTGGCAGTTACATCATGGAGCTCAAGCGGGCTATGCAATCTTTGCGTACGACAAACTCCCGTGTGCACTCTTCCCCTCAATCCAGCATCGGTGGTGATCTATTCTCGGCACCTTATGTCTTTGTGAGTCATGATGCAGTCAGGAAGCCACTCCAGCCGCCCTACGATGGTCCGTTTGAAGTTTTGCGTCGTACAGACAAGTATTTTCTTCTGGACCTCAACGGCCGCCAGGACACAGTATCAGTCGACCGACTCAAAGTGGCTCATTTAGACCCCTCCACTGCTGTCACTTCGTCACCACCAAACTCGAACTCATCCAATTCAGATATCGCCACGCCCAGGGGAGGATCTAGAGGGGGCTCGAGGAGTGTCGTTCGAGCCCCCCTTTTCTACCTACAATATAGTACTTAGCTTTTCCACTTCCAAAGTTACTACCCCCATCAATCAAGCAAAATTAGAACGAACGAAAGACTTGACGCGTACACAACATTTAGCGGTACTATTTCTAATTAACGTACACATTCTCTATTCGATATGAGTAAGCATTTTTATTTTTGTTGATTGTTAGTGGATTTTTTGTGAGTGTCTCTGCCTTGGTATGTCAAGGCAGAAAAGACTTGATGTTTTCTTCAAGCCTCCTAACAAGTGAGTCTATTTAATAGCTATAGATAACTTTGGCTAGCAAGGTTAGATGTGGTTCCTCAAGTACCTCGAACAGCTTCTCGGCAACAACATCGCGAAAATATTGAACATGGCTCAACTGAGGAATACTATCGTAGATCCATTTTCCTTCCTTTGTTAGATTATTTGATCCAGCAAATGAATGATAGATTTGGTAGCACTCAGATGATAGAAGCAAAGTTAATTAATTTAGTGCCTTCTGTAATTACTACATTTACGGAACTTTCATATGAGGATGCAACATCGTTCTTTAAGGATGACTTGCCTAGTTCTTCTTTGGTTCCCACTGAAGTGTGGAGGTGGAGGCAGAAATGGTGCCAGGTGGATGCTGCTGAGCAACCTGCTACACTTTACACTGCTTTAAAAGCATGTGATAAAGATTTTTCCCCTAACATTCATGTATTTTTACGTATTGCTTGTACGATTCCGGTTACTTCATGTGAAAATGAGAGGGCCAATAGTGTACTTAAAAACTTAAAGACCTTTTTACGTAATACAATGGGGCAAGAGAGGCTTTCATCATTAGCACTTATGCACATTCATTACAATTTACCAATTGATCTTGAAGATGTTATAGACACCTTTAAGCTTAAATGCAATAGAAGAATATCACTCTAAATACTTGTATCATAATTCATATCATAAATTCAATTCTAATTCAGTTAATTTCTCCAAGTCTAACTGCTATATATTGTCAATCATGTATCACTTTAGGCATCGAATAAACTGATAAATTGGTGCCCATAAAAGTGGGTATAATTTTTTTTGCACATGTGGAAGTATCCACTTGGTCTTCAAAAAAAGCCCCCCCTTTTCAAATCCTGGATCCGCCTCTGCACGCCCTTACCTACACCCCAACCAACCACCCCAAGTGTGACACATTCTACGAGGTCAGGAGGTCAGGACATCATGTGCATTGGCCTTCCCACCTGGCCAGCTACATCCACTAATTGTTCACTTCTTGTTCACTGGAGGGGGGGGGGCAGTTATCGATCCTTTACCAACTCATCAAAGAACGTTCACCTCAGACGATCATTACCACACACATGCTGTATCATAACCGGTCATACTGGGTTTGTGACTTTGTCGTTTCTCTTTTGTTGTTTGTAAGTAAGAAGTGGTATAATCACGCTTCAGGCCTTTTAAAAAGGCACCAACAAAGTAACAAGAAGGGCGTGAAGACATGATAATCCTTACCAGTCCAGCTAACGCAGCTGTGGTGGTGGCAATGGCCGGTACAATCCTTCCAGCAATCAGTTTCATTTTAAAACGATCTACTGGATCAATTGAATACATTGAAGCGCGAAGATTCTGGAAAGCACACAACACATAAGAACGTCTATAATGATATTCACAACTAACCCAAACCCATCACACTAATCTGATATTGATGCCAATTGTATAAGTGAAGGTATAATGAAAGATATTAGTGTCTTGGTCTGAAGCTTGTTTTAGGGGCCACAAGAGGGGATATCCCACACTAATTGTGCCCTTGGGAAGGTCTGAGACAAAGGTCACCTCACACTCCAGAGGGGTGACCCTCTAATGAGGGGGTGTGTCACCAGAAACAGGCCTGGGATGCATTGTGTGCAAAAGACTGCAGGGTGAGGAACCTTCCTTGTCTGCAGGATGCCAATGCATGCCTCAAAGGTTGAAAAGGTCACACGGCCAGCTACTGTAGTCCGATGAACAAGGTGCCAGTCACCACTGGCATAACTCAATTCAGACTACTCTCAGCCCAAGACTTTTTACTTTTTTCCTTCAAGAATTTCACTTTTATTCTCCCCAGTCAATCCAAGATACAGTTTCAACACCTTTCGTGAAACCCATGTAACTTTCATTAGCCAGGTACCTTTCTCTTGCAGTTTCACATACTGGAACAGAGAACTAGAGAGACAGCGATCATAAAGACCTCACATGAAAGAAAAATGTCACTGAACAGTTCCTCTATGAAAGAGAAATGTCACTGAACAGTTCCTCTATGAAAGAGAAATGTCACTGAACAGTTCCTCTATGAACTAATAAAACACTATAGTATCAATATTACAGCTTCAGTGCATACAGCACAAGTAAACTCACTGCTAGGACAGTAAAGGACAGGATAGCTAATGTGTGCATGAGGACACTATCGTGTGCAAACAACTATACAGCAAACCGGCAAGTATTCCACCACACAGTGGCACTTGATGTATGAACTTGTGCAAATGCAGTAGCACAAGGTACTTAATATTCATTTATATCACTTAACATCATTTCTTCTCACCTGTTCTCTTTCTTCCTACCCTTTCATCTCTTCAGTTCTTCTTGAGTCATATATTATTTTCTCCTCCTTTGTCCACCTCTTCCTGCTTCTCATTTTCTATCCCATGATTGTGGACTTCTTTGTGAAACTGTTCCCTTCTCTTTTGTGGAATAATGTACTCTAATTCTGTGTCATTATTTCCTGTGTGGTTTAACCTTATGTCATTTATTGTGTGGTTATGTTTTACTTCCTTCACAACTTACATTTATACCTTTGACTTTGTGCATTGGGGGGGTTCGGTATCGTTGCTTGAAAGATTATTAAAACATTGATTATTCTACATGGTGGCAGCAGTGGGATGTCTTCCTTGCAATTACGCCCTCCAGAAATGTTTGACTTTAAATGCCCAGACAACTGGCCGAAGTGGAGACGTCACTTTCAGCAGTTCCGTGATGCTTCGGGGTTAAGTGCAGAAGATGACACTCGACAAGTTAGCACACTTCTGTACTGCCTTGGCGAAGAAGCCAACGATGTCCTAGCCTCCACGCATATCTCAGAGGAAGACAAGAAAGTCTTTTCTAAGGTGGTAGAGAAACTCGACGACTACTTCAAAGTCCGTCACAATGTGATATTTGAAAGAGCTAGGTTTAACCAGAGAAATCAAAGTACATCGTGGAGATATACCGGTTAGCAGAAAATTGCAAATTTGGAGCACTCAAAGACGAACTCATATGAGATCACCTGGTGGTTGGAATCCTTGACAAAAAGACCTCTCAACAACTACAGATGGATTCAGAACTTACCGTCGAGAAAGCAAAGAAAACCATAAGGCAAAAGGAAGCCGTTCAAGAACAAGGCAAAGAACTGGAAAGCAAAAAGAGAAAGACAGAGTCTTTGGAGGAACTAGAGAAAACTATCGCCGAGTTACAAGCTTCTATGGATGAGCTTAGGAGAGAGAAGGGAAAAGGTCGCAGAGGAGGACCGTGGCAGCAAGGAGGAGCTGGTGGTAAACTGATAACATCAAAGTCGGCAACTTGCTCTCGCTGTGGTTTTGGTCAGCACAGTTGTGGAGGGAGGTGCCCAGCTGCTGATGCTAGATGCCACAAGTGTAACAGGAAAGGCCACTTCAGCTCAAAATGTTTTTCTAAAACAGCAGCACCAACGCCTATGGCAGAGATGGACTCTCCAGACTCTGAGATTACTTAGATGCAGTCAGTGACCATACTTCAAACACTTGGAAGACTACAGTGAGTATGCTCGATAAGCTGGTGGAATTTAAAATTGATACCGGTGCAGGTGTTACAGCCATCACGGAGGCCACATATCTCGAACTCAAGCAACCGAAACTACACCAAGCCCACAAGAAACTGTGTGGACCCGCCCAGCAGAGACTACAGGTGTTGGGGATTTTCCAAGCAGACCTTGAAGGCAGACAAAGAGTTGCTAAGATGGACATCTATGTGATCAGAGGCTTGACGAATAACCTCCTTGGATTACCAGGAATCAAAAGTCTGCATCTGTTGGAGAAGCTCTGTGAAGTCAATGATGAAAGCATTATGGATCAATATTCAAAGGTATTTACCGGTCTGGGTAATGTTGGGAATGAATATGTTATTAAACTAAGAGAGAATGTCACACCTTATGCTCTTCATGCACCCCGGAATATACCCATTCCCTTAAGAGAAAAAGTTCAGAAAGAGTTGGAAAATATGGAGCAAATGGGAATTATTCGGAAAATTTCAGAGCCAACTCTGTGGTGTGCGGGGATGGTAGTGGTACCAAAAAAATCTGGGGACATAAGAATATGTGTTGACCTACAACCGCTAAATGAAAATGTTGTGAGAGAAATCCACCCGATCCCTAGTGTTGATGAAATTTTAGCTCAACTTGCTGGAGCAAAGCTCTTTAGCAAACTGGATGCTAACAGCAGTGGGTTCTGGCAAATCCCATTAGCTAAAGAATCCCAACCCCTTACCACATTTATAACACCGTTTGGTAGATATTGTTTCAATAAGCTCCCATTTGGCATCTGTAGTGCCCCGGAAGTGTATCAAAAGAATATGAGTCAAATTCTGGAAGGTTTACCGGGAGTTCTGTGTTTAATTGATGACATTCTTATTTTTGGACAGGACAAAACTGAACATAATCAACGATTACACGATACACTCACACATCTACAACAGGCCAACGTCACGCTTAACCCAAAGAAATGCCGTTTCAACCAACAGTCACTGAAGTTTCTTGGCCACATAGTGGATAGCCAGAGAATACGAGCAGACCCGGAGAAGACCACTGCTATTGAGAACATGGAAATGCCCAAATCAGTTACTGACTTGCGAAGATTTATGGGCATGGTCAATCAGCTTGGAAAATTCTCACCCAATATAGCAGATCTTGCCCAGCCACTCAGAGTCTGTCTAAGCACCAAAAATGCTTGGACATGGGGCCCAGCACAGGACAAAGCATTCCTAGAGGTCAAACAAGAACTTGCTTGCACACCCATTTTGGCTCTTTATGACCCAAGGTTAAAGACTAAAATTATGTCAGATGCATCATCTTTCGGTCTTGGGGCCGTTCTAATGCAAGAACACCAGGAAGAATGGCGACCAGTAGCTTATGTTTCTAGGGCTATGTCTGACACTGAACGCCACTATGCTCAGATCGAGAAAGAGGCTCTTGCAATCACATGGGCATGCGAGAAGTTTCGCACCTACCTTATGGGCCTGACATTACTGGTGGAGACCGACCACAAGCCTCTAGTTCCACTGTTTCAACGAAACACTTGGACTCATTACCGCCTCGCCTGATCCGATTTCGATTACGTCTCAGTCACTTTTCATATACAATTGAGCATGTACCAGGGAAATTGTTGTATACTGCAGATGTTTTATCTCGAGCTCCAGAAAGTGCGTCATCGAATTCTGTTATAAATGACATGGAACACTTTGTTTTATCATCCATTATTGCTAGTCTTCCCGCCAGTTCAAGGAGATTGCAACTTATAGTGATGCCCAGAAACAGGATGATATTTGCAAACAGATAAGAGAATTTTGTAGCACTGGTTGGCCTAATAAAGAAGCAACTCCTCCTGAGCTAAAGCCATATTGGAAGAGAAGCAATCATTTTCGGTATGTGAGGATTTATTGATGTTCAACTGCAGAATTGTTGTCCCGAAAAAAATGCAGAAGGAAACACTTGAGAAAATCCATCAGGGTCATCAGGGAATAGGACGATGTTTACTTCGGATGAAAAGCTCAGTGTGGTGGCCAGGGATTACAAGTCATCTGAAAGGGTTGATTCAAAATTGTGCAACATGTTGTGAAAATGCCAGGCCCCGAAGAGAACCCCTCATGACTTCACCATTGCCGGAATACCCATGGCAAATGGTAGCAACCGACCTCTTTGAGTATCAGGGGCAACACTATCTCCTGATAGTTGACTATTTTTCCCACTACCCTGAAGTCAGTAAATTATCAATAACAACATCAGCTGCAGTTATCAATATAATGAAAGGAGTTTTCGCCAGGCATGGGATCCCAGAGATTGTTCGCAGTGACAATGGGCCCCAGTATTCTTCCCATGAATTTGCATCATTTGCAGACTCGTATGGATTTCAACACTTGACTAGTAGTCCGTATTTTGCACAGAGTAACGGACAGGCTGAGAGAATGGTACAGACGGTCAAGAGGCTCTTATTGAACTGCTCAGATCCATTTATGGCACTGTTAACATACAGAGCCACCCCTCTTGCATGGTGTGGATTGAGCCCGGCAGAGCTTAGCATGGGTAGACAGATCCGGACTACCGTTCCTCAACCTCTGAAGTACCTCCTCGTACCTACTTGGGGAAACCTACCTGAATTCCGGAAGAACTATGCAAAGTATAAAGAGAAACAGAAATCACATTTTGATCAGCGACATCGAGTCTGAGAAGCCTTTGACATCCCTAACAATACAGATGTGTGGGTACGAAGTGGTCAGGAACCTGTTAGGGGCACAGTGACACGGCAAACAGATGAACCCAGATCATATGTTGTGAACACTTCATCGGGAGATATCCGACGCAACAGGAGTCACCTCAGCATGATGCCACCTCCCTCGGAACAAGCCACCCAACAGTCACCTCAAGTAACAACATCTCCTCAGCGATCTCCAATCAGGACCAGATCACATACAGGAACAGCTACAAAGCAACCAGAATACCTACGATTCTGAGAAAGGGAGATGTGGAATAATGTACTCTAATTCTGTGTCATCATTTCCGGTGTGGTTTACCTTATGTCATTTATTGTGTGGTTATGTTTCACTTCCTTCACAACTTACATTTATACCTTTGACTTTGTGCATTGGGGGGTTCGGTATCGTTGCTTGAAAGATTATTAAAACATTGATTATTCTACACTTTTGAACACTTAAGAACTTTCGCCATCATACAATACTTGTCAGGGTGAGCTCACTTGCTAGGCAAACTTTTCATTCACCACACACCATTGTTGTTGTTATTACAGATGACACTTTACCAAACAATCTCGACGATGCTTTACTAACCATTTCAGCTCGAGAGTTATTCATGAATACACACCATCACTGTCGTTACTGACAAACAAGTGTATTAACATATAGATGGCTATATTGTCATTATGAACAACGGGCAGCAAAGAGTGCATCACTTGCTAGTTCTTTTTCAAGACCAGCCATTGTTACTGAAATGAATGACAGAATGATTGCTGTAACATTCACACACATGTGCAGGACAGGTGAAGTAGCTGGGATGTATAATTATGACGCAGTGTTATATCTCACCTCCTAACCTTACCAGATCCCTTACATCATCAGCTATATCACCATACCAGACTATTCACCTTACCAGATCCCTTACTAACCTTACCAGATTCAAGTCTTACCGATGCTGCAGTGATGAAATCAATATGTCCATTCTTGTCTGCATCCTTCTCAAAACTCTCAGGCATCATTCTAAACCTTCCTTCCAAACTGTTTGAAGGAGAAGAGCAAAATGGAGGCCAGGCTAGCTGCACTCTACAAATTATTAAAGCCAAAAATTCATTTTTGATTAAGGAGAAGAAACTATGTGAGCTCACAGGGACACATTTACTTTTTAACTATTTATTTACCTTTGACGAGGGTTCGTATTCCAGTACAAGAGTAGTACGAACAATAGACTCCACTTTATCTTGTTGTAAATCCTAAAACATTAGAAACATCAATAGATACACATGTAAACCTATTGCAAAAGCTATAAAATAGGTTAGCCTTCTCTACAAGTTAGATTAGTTGGTAAGTTAATACTTATTCACTCAACCATACTTTCATAGAAAATTGGGTAAAAGGTCATCAGAACAGTATATTCAACCAAAAGACATTAAGCTTAGTCTTCCACATACTTGAATATGACGTGATCTAAATAGAAACTGTCTGTTTAGATTAGACTTGCAGTGAAGATATCTGGTGTAGAATAAATTACTAATTGCTCCAGAAGACTGGTATGCCAAGATTCTCACAAGTAGGCATTTTCATGAGCTGCAGGTGAGTGAACGTGAAGCCTGTTCATGAATTATCTCGCCATATCACTGACGTGTATAATAAGTATTAATATAGACATGTGTGTTCTGGCCATGCCTGAACAGAGGCTGGAATTGCTCATTGCATGGGTGACTGTTTACACTACTAATTAGTACCTCTTGTGTTCGCTCTCATTAACAGCTATTATATCTCATTCACCCTTACACTATTACTCTCCATCTCTAGCCTGCTCTTTGTTGACATTGCTTTGTTTGTCTCATAGGGGCCCTGCTCTGCTCTGCCTATAAAAGGGTAGAGTGGAGCATCCTCTCTGCTTCTATACTTGTACTACTACTACTACTGTTACTACTTTTGTCAGTTTTCTAATATTATACTATTTGTCGCTTAGTAGCCTGAGAACATTGGGTTATTAGTGTGGGATTGTTCTGCTGTGGGTTCAGCAGGCTAACTGTGGGCAGTTGAGTCACTAATCTCCTGTCTCCCTGTAACATAGTGGATATTTCTACCGAGCGAGCTACATCGTTTTACACAATGTGTGTATATACATGTACACATAAAATAGGTGCATTACATAAAAAATTAAGTTCAGTAGCCTATGATTTATATTTATTTGTAGCTATACTACATTCGTAGTTGGATCAAGCATGTGTTTGCCTGGTCATGAAAGTGTTTGTGCCTGTAGCCAGTCGGGACTCGTCTGCTGCATGGAAATTTCATTTCAATGGCTTTGGTCAGTCCTGTATCAAGTCTTTGAGGCAAATTGTTTGAGATTAATGTCCATGGAGACTGACTAACAAATATCCACTAGTGATGTAAACAAAGACAGTGGGTAAAAATACTAGCCCTCAAGAATTCATTAAGCAGATTTATAGTCTTTAACTGGCCGGTCATGTGACTAAAGTGCTTCTTGGTTCCATTCACTGACTGAAAGAGTGATGTCAGCAGCTGTATGTTGTTTCAACTTGAACTGCTGAGGTATTTTCACAAGCCAGTGGCAGAGTGACATGCAAACATGAGAGTGAAATATCACCCCCATATTGCACAGGTACAATAAATTGCTTGGATATTTCCAAAACAGTGAACTTGTGTGCTCTTGGTGAGAGGCAGCTGCCATAAAATATAGTTGTCCCTACCACAGGTGAAATAATATCATGAGTTTTTTCAGGGTCATGTACCTAAAGATATCATTGTGAAGATATCTAAGGTAGAATAAATACATTAATAGTACTGCGCGTAAGTTGCCCATTCAAAAATGAATGGGAAAAAATCGCTGTTCAATTGAAATCGCACAGGGAAAGTGAAATAATGTGTAACTAATTGAAATACCTCAGTAACTAAGTGGAAACTAAGTGAAATACCTCGGTAGCTAAGTGAAATAGTACGGGTAAGTGCGCACGCGTAGAGCGTTAACCTTGAAAACGTACAGTTCAAGTAGTTTCTAGTAGGGGACAATGTGCAAGAGACTTTTTAAAAAGCTGGCCTACTATTAGCGAGTGATAGCACAGATAACCTGGTCTATTATTAGGGATCAATAGCACTCGTAAAGCAATTGAAATAACACTCGGCTTCGCCTCATGCTATTTCAATCGTTACTCATGCTATTGATCCCGAATAGCACGGTTACCCGTGCTATTACTCATACATATTACTGTATTAAAAATACTCTATTAAGTAACTCTATTATTAATAGAAGTGATAGTAGTTGTTTTCATTACAATTAAATATCTATTTCAGGGAACTGTATTTTGTGTACTATTATACAGTAAATGAGTATGATTAAAAATATAGATAGTATCTAGTCAGGTGTGGTTGTTTATGATTAAAAATATAGATAGTATCTAGTCAGGTGTGGTTGTTTCAATTACAAAGTGAGTACACACACTTAAATGGTTTTGATCAGTTTAGTAACCCAGACAAACCAGCTAAAGGTGTAAAATCTCAAAAACAAACAGCTTTTGAAGTAATTTGCCATTACAGTGTACTCAGTGATAAAAGGGAAACTACTTCTTAATAGTGGATGTTTTAACAGGTTACCCTACTGTTGATAGCAGTCTTAGTGTATTCTTCTTGAAAGGTAATATGGTGTGGCTGACCAGAACTTTACCTACTGTTGTACAACCAACTGCTCTTCTCTATTAAAACAGAGGGTAACTCTCCAATGAAAAATAGTGTTTGGGAGCTATATTATAAGTAACTAGTTATTAACTTTATTCACTGCTTGCAGGCATATGATAAACTGAAGTGTACTGCTGGAAAATCTATAGTGTGCTTGAGAGGAAACTATGTAGTAAACTCTTATTCTGGAACAAAAATTACACTGGATTTGTAAAACATGAGTAAACATAGGAAGTTGTACATGTAGTTTGTAGTTTGTTCCAGAATTAGAGTTTACCACACGATAAACTATGCAGTAAATTTACAGTACACTTCGGTAAAACAAGGACTGGAAAACAGTGATTTAGACTTGACTTCACTGTTGCTAATTCAGCTGTTATGGCAGAGACAGGATCTGGAATGCTAGGTGATGTAGCAAGCCTTACTTGTGCTGTCTCTAGCTTCTATCACACCAATTTCTCCTCTCTACCCCATGAAATAGATATTGCTGTTATAGTTGTTAAATTTCCCATTGATTTGCTTCGAACAATCCTCGGGCTCTTCTTGAATGGACTTCTAGTATTCCTTGTGATAAAATTCAAAAAGTTGAGGAATATTTCATTTTCAATAGCCTCTCAGATTGCCACTGCAAACCTGTTATTAACTTTGGCCTATTCTATTTCAATTATCCACGGGCCACTTGGTCAATGGCTCTTGGGCTTGAATTCTTGCATTGCAGCTGCCGTTGTGACCACCATGTTGACTAACATTAGAGGATCTCTCATATTTCTGTTTTCACTGGATAGATTCTGCCTCGTCTTTTTCCCCTTTCGGTATCCAAAGCACAGTCTTAGAATGGTTACCACGCTCTGTGGTGTCTGAGTTTAGTCACCAGCCTGATACCCATTCCTTCCATACTGGACTGCTACTTGTTCGATGAAGGAAGCCTGTTCTGCTATTTGTCCCACTCTTGCAACCCAAGTTGCCTGATCTTCAGGTACGTGCACGGCGCCAGCCACACAGCTCCCGTTGTGGTATTGCCGATCTTCTTCTTCACAGCCTTGTACGTCAAAGGGAGGAAGTTGCACAGACAAATATCCAGAGAGGGTCAGCAAGGCATGGGCATGAAATCCGAAGACTGGAGAGCTCTAAATACATACATCCTCCTGCTTCTGCCCAGTATTCTGTATGTCCTAGTGCTCTTCTTATTAATCCCCATCCTCACCCACACATCCCAAACTGTCCGCACATTGGTCACTGTTGTCTATGGAGTGTTATTTACCACCCTCGTGGTTGTAGACCCCATCATCTTCATGAGAAACAAAGATATTTATCATTCTTTTACTTTGCTGATGAAAATCATCTGCTCCAAGCACAACTACTTCGCAAAATATTGTATTTATCCTGAAAAAGTCAAAGAAAGGACAGATAACAGTAGCTTATAGGATTATCTTCAGGAAGGAATTTTATTGTGTTCATTTTTTGTAGTCTGCATATCTCCAAATACATAACTAAATAAATTCTGAAACTATCACTCCAGCTCAACAAATAAAGTCAATATACCATATGATCATTTAATTGTATTATAATATCAAATTAATCATTATAATTATAATGACTTCTAAAATTATTTTTAAAATTTCATTGATTCAGGCAAGAAGTCGAAATGCCGGGTTAAGTTATAATGAAACATACTGGGCTGTTCTGAGAAAATTTGCTATTATTAAAAAAAAATTTTTTTTTTACAATTAATAGTTAAAACAGAGACAGTATTAGAAAATGTGACGGTTTTCCAGAGTTTTGACTCTAGTTGATGTAATATCGCACCGGAGGAGGCACCGGAAGATCTTCATCGTCTTTGCCATCCACAGCAAATGATACAGTCAGATCTACATACGGCTTATTAGGATCACACTTGAGGAGCTGGATCATACTACAGAAACAACAACAAAAAAAAGTGATCATTCAGCTGCTAATACTTCTGAAGGGACAGAGTTCAACAAAAATGAAATCAGGATAAAGTGCAGAGTGTAATGAGGTAAATGTGTGTGAAATTAAAATATATGCAATGTTATTGCGACAAATTTCACTAAACTCTAAGAACAATTCATCATAAACACCTACTACACTAAAATCATGGTTTTTACTCACAAAGAGTTCTATAGTATCTATTGTATAAGAAACTTTAACCTAGCCGCATTTACTAGTATGTAATATGAAATCTTCATAGGCACTAGAACAATATACAGCTAATGAGTTATTGTGTATTTGTTGTTGTTTTATTATTATTCTGTTGTGTTTCAGGATCGCTATGGGGTGGAGCCAACTATGGTCGTGTTAGGTGTGAAAATGATATATGTCCCCTACATGCCAGGACATTCTAAGAGACTGAGTAAACCGTGAGTTCCTTCCATCTTGTCACTATATTGGTTGGGAGAGTGGGAGAGGAAAAGAGGGTGGGAGAGAGGGTGGGGGGAGGATGGGTAGTAAAAAAGAAAAAGAAAAAAAAAAGCTTGTCTAATAGTACTTACAAACAATCTAGGTTGAAAATACACTTCATACCTTGAGCACTTTCAAGAACTCTTGAAGTGTCATTTTCTTTGAACCTTTGACCTCCCATCTGTCCCACAATGTGAAACTCAGCCCCTCAGTAATGACAGTTCTAATTGGAGGGGTGGGCTCACAAAATAGTACCGAGTGAAGAGCCAAGTTTAAGATAGTGTTCCTCAGATTTTCAAGAGGTTGTTCAAGGATGGCTTTCACTAATTCAATACAGGCCTGTGGCGGAGTAAGAAGTGGTATAATCACGCTTCATTGGTGACCTCGACACCCGGACATTGAACTCGCTATGTCTGTCGAAAGTGAAGATGCTTCAACGGAGGAATCAAGAATGCCTGCTGCTGCCGACATTTCTGCGGTAACGGTCAACCTCAAACTTCCGGCATTTTGGCCTTCTGACCCGGAAATATGGTTCGCGCAAGTGGAAGCCCAGTTCGCCTGCAGATGCATCACAGCCCAGCGGTCGAAGTTTGACCATGTTATCTCTTCCCTTGCTCCAGAGCATGCTGCCGAGGTACGCGACTTAGTTCTTAGACCGCCCAGGGAACGCCTTACGAAGTCCTGAAGGAGCAGCTCATACGTAGAACCGCCGCTTCTGAGCAACGGAGGCTTCAGCAACTTTTCACTTCAGAAGAGTTAGGTGACCGCAAGCCCACACAACTCCTCAGAAGTATGCAACAGCTCATTGGAGATCGCCCAGGTATTGCAGATAGTTCCTTTTTGAGAAAACTGTTCTTACAGAGGTTACCACCCAACGTGAGGATGGTTTTGGCGTCAACTCCAGAAACTTCAAGCCTAGACAAGCTAGCTGAGTTGGCTGACAAAGTTTTGGAGGTAGCCGCACCCGCTGTATCTGCCGTCAAACTTCCTTCAGAAGTATCTACTGAGATAGAACAGCTACGTACTGAAGTCTCTCGCCTGCAGAAACTTGTTCACTCACTAGATCAGCGCTCCCATTTTTCTTGTTCAACTTCTTCCTCTTCACGTCACGGCTCTTCACCTTCACGGCTCTTCACCTTCACATCGCTCTCCTACACCGACCCCTCCTGCGTCAGATGCACCCTCACTGTGTTGGTATCATGCCAAATTCGGGGAACAAGCTAGAAGATGCAGATCTCCTTGTGACCGTCAGTTTAAACGACCAGGCCAGTCCCTAGGGGCGACGGGTGTACCTGGCCTTCCATATAGTCGCCTCTTTTACATACACGACAACTCCACTAGTTTTCGTTTCCTAGTTGACACTGGGGCTGAGGCTAGCATTGTGCCTCCATCCCGCACTGATTGTAGTCGACGAGGGAATTTCTGCCTTCAAGCTGTCAGTCGAACAGATATTGCGACCTATGGTCAACGCTCTCTCGCACTCGACCTCGGCCTTCGCCGTACCTTCAGATGGGTGTTTGTCATTACTGACGTAAACCAGCCCATCCTAGGTGCCGACTTCCTACAACACTTTGGTCTTGCAGTGGACGTTCGTTACGGCAAGCTGTTGGACACCACTACAAAGTTGCAGGTCAATGGAATCATGAGTTCATCGCCCCCCGTGGCCCCTGCTATCGTGCTACCCGTCCCAACCGATACGTGTTATTCTCGCCTACTAGCAGAATTTCCGACTGTTACGCAAGCGCCATTCCATAACCAGCCGGTGAAGCACCATGTTTCACATCACATCACAACCACAGGTCCTCCAGTGTCTGCACGCACTCGTCGACTCTCTCCGGAACGACTTAAAATAGCATGTCAAGAATTTGATCACATGTTGGAACTTGGCATCATTAGACCCTCCTCGAGTAACTGGTCCTCACCGTTACACATGGTGCCGAAGAAGACAGAAGGCGACTGGAGACCATGTGGCGATTATCGAACTCTCAACAATTCAACTGTACCGGATCGATACCCCATCCCACATCTCCAAGATTTCACAGTTTCACTCCAAGGAACCACTATCTTTTCGCATATTGATCTAGTGCGAGCGTATTATCAGATCATCCCAGTAACGCCCGAGGATATCCCCAAGACTGCAATCACGACTCCGTTCGGTCTTCTCGAATTCTGCCGCATGCCCTTCGGGTTGAGAAACGCTGCCCAAACCTTTCAACGTTTCATAGATGAAGTCCTTCGTGGGTTGCACTTCTGTTTCGGCTACATCGACGACCTGCTCATCGCTAGTCACTCCCCGGATGAACACCTTCATCATCTTCGCTTGGTTACGACTTGAAGCTCATGGCATCGTGATCAATGTTGCTAAGAGTGTGTTTGGTGCATCATCCCTGCATTTCCTCGGTCATGTTGTAGACTCAACTGGCATTCGTCCACTAGAAGACAAGGTCCAAGCGATTCAGGATTTTCCCCAACCGACCACTACTCGTAAACTTCGGGAATTCTTGGGACTCATTAACTTTTATCGTCGTTTTATTCCACACTGTGCCTCTATTCTCTCTCCACTCACCTCTCTGCTCAAGAACCATGGGCGCCCTTCAGACATCCTTGAATGGACAGACGCTGCTTCAGCTGCATTCACTAAGGCTAAGAATGCCCTGGCCAACGCCACACTGCTGTCACATCCTACACCTGACGCTCCTACTTGTGTCATGACTGATGCCTCAGATGTGGCAGTGGGTGCTGTGCTGCAGCAGTATCGCGATAGTCAATGGTGCCCTATTGCCTTCTTCTCTAAGTGCCTCAAGCCAGCCGAGACGCGGTACAGTACTTTCGATCGGGAACTTCTCGCAGTATATCTTTCCATCACTCATTTTCGTTATTTCTTAGAATACCGCCTCACCTGATCCGATTTCGATTACGTCTCAGTCACTTTTCATATACGATTGAGCATGTACCAGGGAAATTGTTGTATACTGCAGATGTTTTATCTCGAGCTCCAGAAAGTGCGTCATCAAATTCTGTTATAAATGACATGGAACACTTTGTTTTATCATCCATTATTGCTAGTCTTCCCGCCAGTTCAAGGAGATTGGCAACTTATAGTGATGCCCAGAAACAGGATGATATTTGCAAACAGATAAGAGAATTTTGTAGCACTGGTTGGCCTAATAAAGAAGCAACTCCTCCTGAGCTAAAGCCATATTGGAAAGAGAAGCAATCATTTTCGGTATGTGAGGATTTATTGATGTTCAACTGCAGAATTGTTGTCCCGAAAAAAATGCAGAGGGAAACACTTGAAAAAATCCATCAGGGTCATCAGGGAATAAGATTATGTTTACTTCGGATGAAAAGCTCAGTGTGGTGGCCAGGGATTACAAGTCATCTGAAAGAGTTGATTCAAAATTGTGCAACATGTTGTGAAAATGCCAGGCCCCGAAGAGAACCCCTCATGACTTCACCATACCCATGGCAAATGGTAGCAACCGACCTCTTTGAGTATCAGGGGCAACACTATCTCCTGATAGTTGACTATTTTTCCCACTACCCTGAAGTCAGTTAATTATCAATAACAACATCAGCTGCAGTTATCAATATAATGAAAGGAGTTTTCGCCAGGCATGGGATCCCAGAGATTGTTCGCAGTGACAATGGGCCCCAGTATTCTTCCCATGAATTTGCATCATTTGCAGACTCGTATGGATTTCAACACTTGACTAGTAGTCCGTATTTTGCACAGAGTAACGGACAGGATGAGAGAATGGTACAGACGGTCAAGAGGCTCTTATTGAACTGCTCAGATCCATTTATGGCACTGTTAACATACAGAGCCACTCCTCTTGCATGGTGTGGATTGAGCCCGGCAGAGCTTAGCATGGGTAGACAGATCCGGACTACCGTTCCTCAACCTCTGAAGTACCTCCTCGTACCTACTTGGGGAAACCTACCTGAATTCCGGAAGAACTATGCAAAGTATAAAGAGAAACAGAAATCACATTTTGATCAGCGACATCGAGTCTGAGAAGCCTTTGACATCCCTAACAATACAGATGTGTGGGTACGAAGTGGTCAGGAACCTGTTAGGGGCACAGTGACACGGCAAACAGATGAACCCAGATCATATGTTGTGAACACTTCATCGGGAGATATCCGACGCAACAGGAGTCACCTCAGCATGATGCCACCTCCCTCGGAACAAGCCACCCAACAGTCACCTCAAGTAACAACATCTCCTCAGCGATCTCCAATCAGGACCAGATCACATACAGGAACAGCTACAAAGCAACCAGAATACCTACGATTCTGAGAAAGGGAGATGTGGAATAATGTACTCTAATTCTGTGTCATCATTTCCGGTGTGGTTTAACCTTATGTCATTCATTGTGTGGTTATATTTCACTTCCTTCACAATTTACATTTATACCTTTGACTTTGTGCATTGGGGGGGTTCGGTATCGTTGCTTGAAAGATTATTAAAACATTGATTATTCTACACTTTTGAACACTTAAGAACTTTCGCCATCACGCAATACTTGTCAGGGTGAGCTCACTTGCTAGGCAAACTTTTCATTCACCACACACCATTGTCGTTGTTATTACAGACGACACTTTACCAAACAATCTCGACGATGCTTTACTAACCATTTCAGCTCGAGAGTTATTCATGAATACACACCGTCACTGTCGTTACTGACAAACAAGTGTATTAACATATAGATGGCTATATTGTCATTATGAACAACGGGCAGCAAAGAGTGCATCACTTGCTAGTTCTTTTTCAAGACCAGCCATTGTTACTGAAATGAATGACAGAATGATTGCTGTAACATTCACACACATGTGCAGGACATGGTATAATTATGACGCAGTGTTATATCTCACCTCCTCACCTTACCAGATCCCTTACATCACCAGCTATATCACTATACCAGACTATTCACCTTACCAGATCCCTTACTTTATCAGATTCTCACCTTACCAGATTCAAGTCTTACCGATGCTGCAGTGATGAAATCAATATGTCCATTCTCGTCTGCATCCTTCTCAAAACTCTCAGGCATCATTCTAAACCTTCCTTCCAAACTGTTTGAAGGAGAAGAGCAAATGGCGGCCAGGTTAGCTGCACTCTTCTCTATGACATCCATGGAGGCTATTTTTGGCTCTGGCTTCTTGGCACTTTCATCAGTGACAATCTCCTACAAATTATTAAAGCCAAAATTTAGATTAAGGAGAAGAAACTATGTGAGCTCACAGGGACACATTTACTTTTAACTATTTATTTACCTTTGACGAGGGTTCGTATTCCAGTACAAGAGTAGTACGAACAATAGACTCCACTTTATCTTGTTGTAAATCCTAAAACATTAGAAACATCAATAGATACACATGTAAACCTATTGCAAGCTATACAATAGGTTAGCCTTCTCTACAAGTTAGATTAGTTGGTAAGTTAATACTTATTCACTCAACCATACTTTCATAGAAAATTGGGTAAAAGGTCATCAGAACAGTATATTCAACCAAAAGACATTAGCTTAGTCTTCCACATACTTGAATATGACGTGATCTAAACTGTTTAGCTTAGACTTGCAGTGAAGATATCTGGTGTAGAATAAATTACTAATTGCTCTCAGAAGACTGGTGTGCCAAGATTCTCACAAGTAGGCTGTTGTATTTTCACGAGCTGCAGGTGAGTGAACGTGAAGCCTGCTCATGAATTATCTCGCCATATCACTGACGTGTATAATAAGTATTAATATAAACATGTGTGTATATACATGTACACATAAAATAGGTGCATTACATACAAAATTAAGTTCAGTAGCCTGTGATTTATATTTATTTGTAGCTATACTACATTTGTAGTTGGATCAAGCATGTGTTTGCCTGGTCATGAAAGTGTTTGTGCCTGTAGCCAATCGGGACTCGTCTGCTGCTTGGAAATTTCATTTCAATGGCTTTGGTCAGTCCTGTATCAAGTCTTTGAGGCAAATTGTTTGAGATTGGTGTCCATGGAGACTGACCAACAAATAGCCACTAGTGATGTAAACAAAGACAATGGGTAAAAATACTAGCCCTCAAGAATTCATTAAGCAGATTTATAGTCTTTAACTGGCCGGTCATGTGACTAAAGTGCTTCTTGGTTCCATTTACTGACTGAAAGAGTGTTGTCAGCAGCTGTATGTTGTTTCAACTTGAACTGCTGAGGTATTTTCACAAGCCAGTGGCAGAGTGACATGCAAACATGAGAGTGAAATATCACCCCCATATTGCACAGGTACAATACATTGCTTGGATATTTCCAAAACAGTGAACCTGTGTGCTCTTGGTGAGAGGCAGCTGCCATAAAATATAGTTGTCCAGAACTACCACAGGCACATTGGAGCATTCCCTATATGGGAAAATATTGAATACTGCATGATGCAGAAATATTCAAGGAGTTTCCAATGTACAATTAATATATAGTGCTTATTAGTTATGAGTAATAGCTAATAGCACGAGTAACGATTGAAATAGCACGAGGCGAAGCTGAGTGTTATTTCAGTTGCATTACGAGTGCTATTGATCCCTAATAGCACAGGTTATCCGTGCTATCACTCGCTAATAGTAGGCCAGCTTTTTAAAAAGTCTCTTGCACATTGTCCCCTACTAGAAACTACTCGAACTGTACGTTTCCAAGGTTAACGCTCTACGCGTGCGCACTTACCCGTACTATTTCACTTAGCTACCGAGGTATTTCACTTAGTTTCCACTTAGTTACTGAGGTATTTCAATTAGTTATGCGTTATTTCACTTTTCCCGTGCGATTTCAATTGAACAGCGATTTTTCCCATTCATTTTTGCATGGGCAACTTACGCGCCATACTATTACATGAGTTAGAGTGTGATATGGTGAAATATTTCATGAGCAGGCTAATTTATTTTCACAAGCGAGAGGCAGAGTGAAAATAAAGCCTGAGAGTGAAATATCTAACCATATCACTCTTCCCAGTGTAATAAGTGGTTTATTCCACACTAGATGTCTGTACTAGGACTGGTAACTCACTGGCAAAGTTGGTTTTAGCAGCTGCTCTAATGAGGTAGAGTCAGAGGAAGGTAGCTGTAAAAACCAGTTAAGTGGCTAGTTTGGCCAGTTTCTAACTACTAGGGTAATGAGCTGTACAGGTGAAATAATATCATGAGTTATTTCAGGGTCATGTACCTAAAGATATCATTGTGAAGATATCTAGGATAGAATAAATACATTAATAGTACTGCGTGTAAGTTACCCATTCAAAAATGAATGGGAAAAATCGCTGTTCAATTGAAATCGCACGGGGAAAGTGAAATAGCGCGTAACTAATTGAAATACCTCAGTAACTAAGTGGAAACTAAGTGAAATACCACGGTAGCTAAGTGAAATAGTACGGGTAAGTGCGCATGCGTAGAGCAGCGTTAACCTTGGAAACGTACAGTTCGAGTAGTTTCTAGTAGGGGACAATGTGCAAGAGACTTTTTAAAAAGCTGGCCTACTATTAGCGAGTGATAGCACAGATAACCTGTGCTATTAGGGATCAATAGCACTCCTAAAGCAATTGAAATAACACTCGGCTTTACCTCGTGCTATTTCAATTGTTACTCGTGCTATTAATCCTGAATAGCATGGTTACCCAGGCTATTACTCATACATATATTACTGTATTAAAAATACTCTATTAAGTAACTCTTATTATTAATAGAAGTGATAGTAGTTGTTTTCATTTCAATTAAATATCTATTTCAGGGAACTGTATTTTGTGTACTATTATACAGTAAATGATATGATTAAAAATATAGATAGTATCTAGTCAGGTGTGGTTGTATGATTAAAAATATTAGTCAGGTGTGGTTGTTTCAATTACAAAGTGAGTGCACACACTTTTTTCCTTCCCATTATAGTGGTAAGGGTTACAGCGTAACAAATGGTTTTGATCAGTTTAGTAACCCAGACAAATGGTTTTGATCAGTTTAGTAACCCAGACAAAGCAGCCAAAGGTGTAAAACCACAAACTTCTCTGTTGTTGATAACACTAAGGATCACAAAAAACAAACAGCTTTTGAAGTAACTTGCCATTACAGTGTACTCAGTGATAAAAGGGAAGCTACTTCTTCATAGTGGGTGTTTTTAACAGGTTACCTACTGTTGATTAATAAAAATAAAAAATGTTAGCAGTCGTAGTGTATTCTTCTTGAAAGGTAATGTGGTGTGGCTGACCAGAACTCTACCTACTGTTGTACAACCAACTGCTCTTCTCTATTAAACAGAGAGTAACTCTCCAATGACAAATAGTGTTTGGGAGCTATATAAGTAACTAGTTATTGACTTTATTTAGACTTGACTTCACTGTTGCTAATTCAGCTGTTATGGCAGAGACAGGATCTGGAATTCTAGGTGATGTGGCAAGCCTTACTTGTGCTGTCTCTAGCTTCTATCACACCAATTTCTCCTCTCTACCTCATGATATAGATATTGCTGTTACAGTTGTTAAATTTCCCATTGATTTGCTTCGAACAATCCTCGGGCTCTTCTTGAATGGACTTCTAGTATTCCTTGTGATAAAATTCAAAAAGTTGAGGAATATTTCATTTTCAATAGCCTCTCAGATTGCCACTGCAAACCTGTTATTAACTTTGGCCTATTCTATTTCAATTATCCACGGGCCACTTGGTCAATGGCTCTTGGGCTTGAATTCTTGCATTGCAGCTGCCGTTGTGACCACCATGTTGACTAACATTAGAGGATCTCTCATATTCCTGTTTTCACTGGATAGATTCTGCCTCGTCTTTTTCCCCTTTCGGTATCCAAAGCACAGTCTTAGAATGGTTACCACGCTCTGTGTGATTCTGTGGTGTCTGAGTTTAGTCACCAGCCTGATACCCATTCCTTCCATACTGGACTGCTACTTGTTCGATGAAGGAAGCCTGTTCTGCTATTTGTCCCACTCTTGCAACCCAAGTTGCCTGATCTTCAGGTACGTGCACGGCGCCAGCCACACAGCTCCCGTTGTGGTATTGCCGATCTTCTTCTTCACAGCCTTATACGTCAAAGGGAGGAAGTTGCACAGACAAATATCCAGAGAGGGTCAGCAAGGCATGGGCATGAAATCCGAAGACTGGAGAGCTCTAAATACATACATCCTTCTGCTTCTGCCCAGTATTCTGTATGTCCTAGTGCTCTTCTTATTAATCCCCATCCTCACCCACACATCCCAAACTGTCCGCACATTGGTCACTGTTGTCTATGGAGTGTTATTTACCACCCTCGTGGTTGTAGACCCCATCATCTTCATGAGAAACAAAGATATTTATCATTCTTTTACTTTGCTGATGAAAATCATCTGCTCCAAGCACAACTACTTCGCAAAATATTGTATTTATCCTGAAAAAGTCAAAGAAAGGACAGATAACAGTAGCTTATAGGATTATCTTCAGGAAGGAATTTTATCGTGTTCATTTTTTGTAGTCTGCATATCTCCAAATACAAAACTAAATAAATTCTGAAACTATCACTCCAGCTCAACAAATAAAGTCAATATACCATATGATCATTTAATTGTATTACAATATCAAATTAATCATTATAATTATAATGACTTCTAAAATTATTTTTAAATTTCATTGATTCAGGCAAGAAGTTGAAATGCCTGGTTAAGTTATAATGAAACATACTGGGCTATTCTGAGAAAATTTGCTATTATTAAAAAAAATAATTTTTTTACGATAAATAGTTAAAACAGAGACAGTATTTAGAAAATGTGACGGTTTTCCAGAGTTTTGACTCTAGTTGATGTAATATCGCACCGGAGGAGGCACCGGAAGATCTTCATCGTCTTTGCCATCCACAGCAAATGATACAGTCAGATCTACATACGGCTTATTAGGATCACACTTGAGGAGCTGGATCATACTACAGAAACAACAACAACAAAAAAGTGATCATTCGGCTGCTAATACTTCTGAAGGTACAGAGTTCAACAAAAATGAAATCAGGATAAAGTGCAGAATGTAATGAGGTAAAAAATGTGTGAAGTTAAAACATATGCAATGTTATTGCGACAAATTTCACTAAACTCTAAGAACAATTCATCATAACACCTACTACACTAAAATCATGGTTTTTACTCACAAAGAGTTCTATAGTATCTATTGTATAAGAAACTTTAGCCGCATTTACTAGTATGTAATATCAATATAGTGACAAGATGGAAGGAACTCACGGTTTACTCAGTCTCTTAGAATGTCCTGGCATGTAGGGGACATATATCATCTTCACACCTAACACGACCATAGTTGGCTCCACCCCATAGCGATCCTGAAACACAACAAAATAATTATAAAACAACAACAAACACACAATAACTTATTAGTTGTATATTGTTCTAGTGCCTATGAAGATTCCCTTGTGGGTTGGGAGAGTGGGAGAGAGAGTGGGAGAGAGGGTGGGGGGAGGATGGATAGTAAAAAAAAAAAAAAAAAAAAAAAAAAAAAAAAAAAAAAAAAAAAAGCTTGTCTAACAGTACTTACAAACAATATAGGTTGAAAATACACTTCATACCTTGAGCGCTTTCAAGAACTCTTGAAGTGTCATTTTCTTTGAACCTTTGACCTCCCATCTGTCCCACAATGTGAAACTCAACCCCTCAGTAATGACAGTTCTAATTGGAGGGGCGGGCTCACAAAATAGTACCGAGGGAAGAGCCAAGTTTAAGAAAGTGTTCCTCAGATTTTCAAGAGGTTGTTCAAGGATGACTTTCACTAATTCAATACAGGCCTTTTAAAAAGGCACCAACAAAGTAACAAGAATGGCGTGAAGACATGATAATCCTTACCAGTCCAGCTACCGCAGCTGTGGTGGTGGCGATGGCCGGTACAATCCTTCCAGCAATCAGTTTCGTTTTAAAACGATCTACTGGATCAATTGAATACATTGAAGCGCGAAGATTCTGGAAAGCACACAACACATAAGAACGTCTATAATGATATTCACAACTAACCCAAACCCATCACACTAATCTGATATTGATGCCAATTGTATAAGTGAAGGTATAATGAAAGATATTAGTGTCTTGGTCTGAAGCTTGTTTTAGGGGCCACAAGAGGGGATATCCCACACTAATTGTGCCCTTGGGAAGGTCTGAGACAAAGGTCACCTCACACTCCAGAGGGGTGACCCTCTAATGAGGGGGTGTGTCACCAGAAACAGGCCTGGGATGCATTGTGTGCAAAAGACTGCAGGGTGAGGAACCTTCCTTGTCTGCAGGATGCCAATGCATGCCTCAAAGGTTGAAAAGGTCACACGGCCAGCTACTGTAGTCCGATGAACAAGGTGCCAGTCACCACTGGCATAACTCAATTCAGACTACTCTCAGCCCAAGACTTTTTTTTTTTCCTTCATGAATTTCACTTTTTTTTTTCTTCCCCAGTCAATCCTTTCTCTTGTAGTTTTACATACTGGAACAGAGAACTAGAGAGACAGCGATCATAAAGACCTCACATGAAAGAGAAATGTCACTGAACAGTTCCTCTATGAACTAAAAGTATCAATATTTACCGCTTCAGTGCATACAGCACAAGTAAACTCACTGCTAGGACAGTAAAGGACAGGGTAGCTAATGTGTGCATGAGGACACTATCGTGTGCAAACAAGTGGTAGCTAGCTAGGTAGCTGATAATACAGCAAACCGGCAAGTATTCCACCACACAGTGGCGCTTGATGTATGAACTTCTGCAAATGCAGTAGCACAAGGTACTTAATATTCATTTATATCACTTAACATCATTTCTTCTCACCTGTTCTCTTTCTTCCTACCCTTTCATCTCTTCAGTTCTTCTTGAGTCATATATTATTTTCTCCTCCTTTGTCCACCTCTTCCTGCTTCTCATTTTCTATCCCATGATTGTGGACTTCTTTGTGAAACTGTTGCCTTCTCTTTTGAACACTTTAAGAACTTTCGCCATCACACAATACTTGTCAGGGTGAGCTCACTTGCTAGGCAAACTTTTCATTCACCACACACCATTGTTGTTGTTATTACAGACGACGCTTTACCAAACAATCTCGACGATGCTTTACTAACCATTTCAGCTCGAGAGTTATACATGAATACACACCATCACTGTCGTTACTGACAAACAAGTGTATAACATATAGATGGCTATATTGTCATTATGAACAACGGGCAGCAAAGAGTGCATCACTTGTAGTGCAAGGGCTGAAGCTTCAAGTACCGTAGTTTCTCATAACATTACATGTTTCACTTGCTAGTTCTTTTTCAAGACCAGCCATTGTTACTGAAATGAATGACAGAATGATTGCTGTATCATTCACACACATGTGCAGGACAGGTGAAGTAGCTGGGATGGTATAATTATGACGCAGTGTTATATCTCACCTCCTCACCTTACCAGATCCCTTACCTCATCAGCTATATCACCATACCAGACTATTCACCTTACCAGATCCCTTACTTTATCAGATTCTCACCTTACCAGATTCAAGTCTTACCGATGCTGCAGTGATGAAATCAATATGTCCATTCTCGTCTGCATCCTTCTCAAAACTCTCAGGCATCATTCTAAACCTTCCTTCCAAACTGTTTGAAGGAGAAGAGCAAATGGCGGCCAGGCTAGCTGCACTCTTCTCTATGACATCCATGGAGGCCATTTTTGGCTCTGGCTTCTTAGCACTTTCATCAGTGACAATCTCCTACAAATTATTAAAGCCAAAAATTCATTTTTGATTAAGGAAAATAAACTATGTGAGTGAGCTCACAGGGACACATTTACTTTTAACTACTTATTTACCTTGGACGAGGGTTCGTATTCCAGTACAAGAGTAGTACGAACAATAGACTCCACTTTATCTTGTTGTAAATCCTAAAACATTAGAAACGTCAATAGATACACATGTAAACCTATTGCAAGCTATACAATAGGTTGGCCTTCTCTACAAGTTAGATTAGTTGGTAAGTTAATACTTATTCAAAAATTCAGAAAAATACGCTACAATATGTGCCAGAGATTCAGATAATATGTGCTATAGTGAGACTCATAATTCCCTCTACTTTGACGTTTAAATTTTATAGTCATTAAATTTCCAAGGTTTGACTTTTGTAGACAATATTTCCCAATAATACTTCAGCAAATTTGCTTCACCTTATATTTTCTATAATTAATTCTTACAAGCGGGGAAGGAGTGATTAAAACCTTTATAAATTAAATGTCATCAATTAAACAAAGTGTGAAAACAAACAATAACAACATGCCAAAGCCACACCTCCTGAGTGTAAGAGATTCCGTGAATGGCAGCCAAGAGCCGTGCCAGAGACACCACGAAGGAGGTGTGTCTGCAAGAGAAGTAGTAATGGTGGAGATCAGCTCTATCGGAAGGATTGTACGACAGAGAATTACTTACGTTGAGTCATGAAGGTCAAAGGTTAACGGAGCGGGAGGACGTTTGGGAGATTGCCAGAATAAACCTGAACAATATGTGAACACATTGAGATCACTAGCACACGCCCACCCAGCACACACACACCCAGCGCTGACCAACTTACTTCCGTCTTTCAACCTGGTGTCTATTGGAAATGCATGAAGCAAATCTTTAGCCTGGCAGATACACACACACACACACACACACACACACACACACACACACACACACACACACACACACACACACAACATACATACACACACACACTAATAGATAATACCTTCCTGACTGTATTGTGCCCTATATCAGTGACCAACTATATTATCCCCAGTGACCCACAAGCTAACCTTGTGATTATAAAACTTCTCAAACTTGACTCTTGCCATCTGCACACAGGTAGGCCAGTCTCTAGGCCACGCCTCCAGCATCTTCACCACTTTCACTACCCCATCTGGAGTTTTATGCTCACTCAATTGCTACAAAAGAAAAAAGTTTTTACTAAACAATAATATCAACAACAGCAGCAAACACAACAACAACAACAACAACAACAACAACAACAATGATAGTATGAGTGAAGAGGAGGAACATAAATTATTTACTAACCTGACGGACATTCTGAGGATTGCCGTGGGTTTCCCAAAACTTGGTGTACATGGCTGGCTTCTGGGTGAACAGTAGTTCAAACTACAAAGGAAAAAATACACGAAGACTGAAAGGATGACACTTATAAGGAAATACTTGACAATGAAGATGGTACCCATATTATTATTGAAGGTTCAACAGGGCTAGGAAATCTACAACACTGTATATCCTTTACCCGTTGCAGCCGCAACATTCCAAGATTATAAGAGTGAATTATGTATATGTTACAACATGACGTGGAAATTGGTACGGGTTTTTCACAATTGATGCCCAAAGGCCCGAGGATAGTGTAAATCCCGTACTGATTGAACAGAGTGGTGCAACCGACTATACCATGGCCCTAGGCTATTGGAAACACAAATAATTGGACGGTTCACTTGTTCACCTCCTAGGAGGTGGGTATGAAATATATTCATATATTGAGCAATCTGATTGGATGGTTTGAACGTGCCATGGTTCAAAGTATCATCTAAGGCTTACGGATTCACATCACAACACTCAACTGTATATTTTTCATTGCCTAGAGCATATTATTAATAGTGCCCACCTTGTCTCTGGCCCACTGGATGGTGTGTTCGATGGTGGCGGGAAAGGATTTGAGAGTGCAGTAAGGAACATCTCTTTCAGGTGGGTCCCGCTACACACACACACACACACACACACAGAAATGCCACACCAATAGAAATTTCACACAGACTATAAGAGCCCTGGGATTCCTCCTCCCCAACCCCCCTCCCTCCATATTTTTTTACCCCAACTTAATTAAAAAAAAATATATATATATATAAAATATAAAAAAATCAGTATAGTATACAAACTATAGCCTTACCCTACTGCTAGTTTATTTAAAACTTCTTCAAAACCAACACTTTCTAGATTTGGTCCTTCAATAGCATTTTGAAATGGTTTGTCTGAGTTGTCATTCGACAATCTGTTTCACAGTCGTACATGTAACGTTACCAAGTGCAGCTAATTTTTTGTGTTCCACCCATCCCCCTCCCCGAACAATATCCTATATGAAACAACAATATTAGCAACACACAAGCTAACTTAGTGATCTGTATTTACTTTACCAGATACAATATACCACTTATGTAAATGTAAATACTGACATCCCTTACCTGGCTGGAATAAGACTCTGTCCGGTGTGGCACTACCACCTACGCATACACACATGCACAAACTTTAAGACGGGAAAATAATAAATAAACTAGTGGGTGTACTTGTGCATCAATGGCGAGTGAACTAGACCAGCTTCTCTTCATATAATGAACAATAAAGACAAAACTTTGTAACCTTTTAAAGACTTTAGCAAAAAAAAATTGTTAAAAATAGATTTTCACCTCTAGTTGTTGTTTTTCAGACCACTGCACTGAGAAGCTCCGCCTCTCAAATTCTTGTGCTTATTTACACGTGTATTGAAGTTACACTTTGAACTGAGGTAAGTGATATACTTCAGTTCGTAGCAATAATTATGAGCAAAATGAATTACAACAATCACTGTAGTTGTGATTCATTCCTTTATAGTGTGAACTGACACGTCTACAGATCCCCATATCATACTTCGCCACTTGTTGTAAAAAATGAACCACACATGCACACACACACACACACACACACACACACACACACTACCTGGATGTGACCTTTTGCTCCCATGGTCCCTGACTCCAGAAGAGGTCGCACGTTGCTCACACAGCGACTAACGAATGCCACAAAACAATCACACGAGACGTCACATCCCGTGACACAAGATAAGGCGGTATGTACCTGTCGACATAGCGACGAGCCTCCACATTGTCCAGAGCATTGACTACCATGTCTTGTGACTGAAAGAAGCCATCGTGAAATGTTTCTGCCTCAGTCCCAGGAAACACCTTCAGCTGCAAAGCCTCCACACACAGATCTGAAAAATCAGTCAAAATTATTATTATTATTATTAGTAGTAGTAGTAGTAGTAGTAGTAGTATTGTTGTTTTGTTGTTGTTGTTGTTATTTCAATTATATTATTACATAGAAGAGCACACTATTTCTTACCTGGGTTGATGGCCAAAGTAGAAGCAGCTGCTACTACAGACTTGGATTGCTGGAGGAGAGAAGAGGGAGAATGAAAAATTATAAAGTCCAAGTAAACAACAACAACAATAACAAAATGTTATTATTACTGGTACTTCATTCAACCATACTTTCATAGAAAATTGGGTAAAAGGTCATCAGAACAGTATATTCAACCAAAAGACATTAGCTTAGTCTTCCACATACTTGAATATGACGTGATCTAAATAGAAACTGTCTGTTTAGATTAGACTTCTCGATGATGTCATTGTCTGTAATGGTGATCTGCAAGACGACAAACAACATATGTAGATGGGAGCATAGGGATTACCAAATACTGAAAACATTGTTATGTCTTCTTACAAAATTGTGATAATATTATGACTTATTTAGAAGATTCTAGAATTGTGTTCCAGCACAAAATGAACGTGATCAGTAACAGTGAGTATTATGTAATACTCTCTAAACTTGTGCTAGTTCTCTCTCTGCATGAAATACTCGTCTACAAATAAAGTTATTTACTTTCTATCCGCTCAACTCGCCACAGCTTGCTCCATACAAAGCAAGTCTACACCTTACCAAGTCACACCCACTATCATCACAGAATTCCCTACTTTACCTTGCCCCTAGGGCTTCTCCCAACTCCCATCATGGCGTAGTTCTTCAACATCTCACAGCCAATAGCTCCACATCCAACCTAAACGATACATCACAGTTTGATCCTGTCAATTTGACGAATCTGTACCCAACGACTCATGCATGCACGATGTATCCACAGATGAACGTGCGCCACTCTTATAAACTTAACCACAAACTCTCTCTCTAATACATAAATGCTTCTAGCAAAAGTTACCATAAACAGCTTCAGGTCAGCCAGTCTCTGCAACGTGTGGTCACCAACACATAGCCTCAGGGCATCGTAGCGATCGTTCCTACACACCCACCACACACACACGTGAGCATTCAAACATCACAATACCTCCATAGCTGACCATAGATCCTAAAGTAAAATAAGCGCTAACCTTGGAGTAAAGGAGGAGACATCTTCGTCTTCAGTATGGTCCAAAACCTCCATGGCATCCATGTATAACTATCACACAGACAGAATGAATGAACACAATATCAATTGGTAATTCAGTGTGTGAAGCTGATCTGTCCTTTATGACAGGTCAATGACAACTGGCCCATGTAATCACTCTACACAATTCATATCAGTCTGACAATGTCCCATCAAAACACCAACGATTACACCATACGTGGGCAGCTTGATGTTACAAAATTGCAAAATCTCAGTTACTATGCCGGACAACTTAAGACCTAACACACGAGAATATCCACAGAATATTTTTTAGAACCAAACTTGAGAGGGGTCAAATCAACATCTTATAAATGTCAGGGGGTCCCTCATCACCATGAAGGTTATAACCATTTTCAGTGGGGTCCACGTCACCAAATATTTCATCATCAATCTATCTGAGCTAGCACAACACCTGACAAGTAATCTCATTTCTTTCTTCTTTCTACATTCAACTCCAAGTCTAAAATGCATCGTCTCTGAAGTGACCATATCTGTGCAATACTAAGTTACATGACCTATCCCTTACCCACTGGTGCAATAGATCTGTCCCTTACCCACTGGTGCAGTGGCGTGAACTTCCCCGTTACGGATATCAGTGCCTCTTGCGCCACTAGACCTCCAACTGCTGTCACCAGAGGAGGGAAAGTCCCTCTACACGCCCATGAAAACGAACGCATCAGCTTTTCATCTATGCTGTCCACCTGTTGCCACAAATATAATAGTTTAGAACTACAAAACAAACAAACAAAAAACAACAACTTAAAATATAAAATGCACACACATACCAGTTTGTACTTCAAGTTGAGTTCTTTAGCATGTTGGATAAATTTCTCAGCATCAGCTTCATCTCTGCCATGAAGAAAAATGGACACAATGTAAAACATCACTCACAGCTGCGTACATACGTGTCAAATGGTTGGGATTTAAATTGTATACGTAGGGGTAAAAAATAGACCAGGTACTTGCCCAGTGTCTGTGTCTGTGTTTATTTCCTCAAACTAAACTATATACCTCCTACAATAACAGGTACTACTAGCTCACTCATGTCAGGATTATGGTGTGGCTCTTTCTGCCAGCAGAGCCATCTCTTAAACCTGATCGTTCATTAGTTCGGCAGTGGTATGAGTGCGCGCTAAATATTTCAACTACTTCAACCAGCACATTAGCTGAGTTCCCACATTAACAGATGATGTCATATTAGATGGTTTTAGCTATGAGAAATGTCCAATTAGCTCCAACTCTTCAAAAAATCATAATCCTTTCAATTTGGGACACGCCTCTCCTATTCTAGACACAACAGTGCCTCCAGCCATCACTTGTGATATTTTCACAAAGCAAGCCACACTCACCTGGACTCAGGAGGGCACGTGTGCTGTTCACAGAATCTGTGTAGCGTGAGAAAGGCGAGGTGAGATTGCCTGGGGGCTTCAAACTTGGTCAAGTCGCTGAGTAGCAGGTCAGGTACCTCCAATTGAGCAGTCAGGGACTCCTACACACACACACACACACACACACACACACACACACACACACACACACACACACTTCTTGAGCAATTGTAAAATACTAATTACTTGTCCATACCAGGGTTTCATACAGACTATGGGAGTCCTGGGATTCCCCCCCTCCCACCCCTAAATTGTTTTTTACCCCTGCTTGTCAGTATAAGATACGAAAAATTATGCCCTAACTCTAAGGTTGTTTTGTAAAATGTCCAACTCTCCTTCAGAATCAACACTTACTAGTTCTAGTCCTTTCACTTTATAATTTAAGACACTAATTATGAAGCTGTGATGCCCTCCTTGTCAATTTTTTGCTCTACAAACTCCCCTCCCCCCCCTCCCCCCAAAAAATCCTGTACGAATCCCTGCAAACTTACAAAGTCCATATTCTTGACTGCCTTCACCTGACGAGTTATGCCTCCGTGGAGGTATTTCCCAAACTCCTCCCCACTAGTGTCACCAATGGAGAATGTTCGTGGGTTAATTACTGCAAATAATAGAAAGTATTAAGTGAATGGGTAAAGTGTCACCTCAAACTGAATGGGTAAAGCGTTATCACACACATTCTAAACGTTAAGCTATTAAAAATGACGACTAATTTGTAGCCAAGAGCAGCTGAAACCAGTGAGGAATGGACTGAGAAGGCCATAGCTTCACAAAGCCTAACCCCACAACCATGAAGAGAAGGGCAGAGAGCTTGAGAAGCAGGAGAGGTAGGCAAAGGGAAAATAGTTTCCATTGAAGTCAGTGGAGCGAGCTTTGCTAAAGATTGCCATGGAAATTCATTTCTAGTGTGATATCTCTGTTTCAAGTTACAAACTATGTTGAGTCAATTCACAAGATCTTTGGAAGCTAATCCACTTCCACTAATTACAATGAGCACCACAGTTAGTGATAAGTTGGAGAAACCATAGTCAGGACTGTTTTAAAAGATAGAAACTCGTCAATGGAAAGGCTTCTTATTTCTATCTAGGTTAGGAAGTGGACATAGTACCCTGAGGCTAATTTAATATATGGGATATGCCTTTCAACATGTTATTTAATTAGTGTGAAGGAGAATGGACATCTGTTGCACTAGCTTTATAAGGAGAGCACTAATTGGGGACATTGCTTGCCAAGTTGAAGTGCTGTTTGAATACTTAAGGGATAATTAGTAACCCAAGGTGCTAGATTCCAAACAATAAGTTATAGTTAAAGCATGAGCGCTTAGTTTCTAGTCGATTTATTGCACGACAGCCCGAGGGCCGTAGGCCCGAGGACTGAGTGCGATAAATGTACTAGGCACTAAGCGCTCATGCTTTAACTAGTTTAAATACCCGGCAAGTGTTATTGCACACTTGCCAAGTTATTACACCTGACAACAATATAGCAACGGTATTTAAACAATTACAATATCATATCATTTCTACAGACTGTAACTGGGTGACAGTTATTCACGCTGGATGCACACATGACCGTTGCCATTCAGTTTTGGGGGTTTGAACTGGGTACAGATTTGTAAAAATAAGGGCTGAAAGTGCTGAATGTGCAGAATGAATCTGGAAGAATACATGAATTTTAACTCAGGCTTTACTTTAACTCATCCCTGACCTCCCCAGTTCTACTTGTGGCTATTTAAGTTGGTCCCTGGTTGTCATAATAACTTCCAGCTGTTGTCATGGCTGGTCACACTGGTCCATTAATTACTGGGGGGAAAACATGGGAATTCAGATACCATTTACAAATCCAACTACTGCTGACAACTTGTAGCGCTGTATAGTTCTCCTGTCACTTCCACTTGTCAGGAAAGCGGAGGGTGTGTCGACCCTTTACCATCCACCTGTGCCACCAAATGAACACAATGAATGACACCCACCAACCTCTAACTGCATGTGTGGATCCATTGAGTGCATCCATCCCCTTCACTTCCTTAAAGGAGACCAAGTCCCCAGACTCCAAGTTGTGCACGTGATTCTCCAAACACTCCACGACTCCTGGGTTGGCCTGGACAGAGAGAAAGAGGTTATATTTTAGGCAGCAACTGGGTGGGTATTTGTTCCAGCAACAAATGCGAAAGACCTCGGCAAATCATTGTGTTTATGTATATGACAAGAATAGAGCAGGGAGAAGAAAAAGGAGACAGAAATGATCACCCGCTGTTACCTTGGTGATGTTGCCAATGAAGAATTCCGCCGGCTCTTCTCCATTGTTGTCATAAATGGTAAATCCATGGCCGAAGTCACAGAACGTACTTGAAAACACGCCTTTTACCGAACATGAAATGAACTAAAGAAAAGCAGAGCAAAATAGTGAGCCTCAGTCAAGAGACATGTCTGGCCACACCTTTATGGGTGGAGTTTGAGAACGGCAGAACTGATCCACCTTGAGCTGGAAGTCCAAATGGCAGTCGGTTAATATAACACACTACAAAACCAATAATAGAGAAATGAATGAGTGAGGACACAAAGGTGCTGTACAGCTGGAATCACATGACCTGTTAGCATTATACTGAAACATCAAACAACATAGATCACATGACCCATGTACATCCCACATGCCACATGCACAGGTACCTGATATTGTTGAAGACAGCTAAGAGTGGCCAAGGTGAGAGCATCTTCACTCTTCTTCACAGACACGTACGGATTTAACTCTGCCAGTTTACAGATACACGCCTCTACCCTGTACACACATGTAGCGGAATGACAACAGATCACACAAACGGAGAAGTAATATATCTTAATTTATTACAAAAAAACAACAACAACTACAACATATTTTCACAAAAATAACAACAAGAACAGTAAAATATATACATATTGAGTTGGCCAGAATAGAAGGAATGAAGACAGCTACACATTCGGGTTTGCACCGATAGACAGCCCATGCCTCGTAGTTATCCTTTCTGGCGGGAAAGAGCTAGCCATTCTAAAATTCAATTCAAGATTACAAGTGTAAGAATTTACTCACGAGGTGCATCGCAATTGATACCATACCGTGAATAATTTTTGAGGCACAAACAAACAAAGAGATCTGTAGTGGCTAGCTTTACAAGCATCATACAGCGCACTAATGAAAGCTGTGGGTGTTGAAATGAGTTATACAGGGTCTTCTATTGTACCTTCCATTTTAAAATAAGGGACAGTGATTATTCAATCACACAGAGTCATTAAAAACTGTACCGACATTGAAATAGTAAGTACGACTAAGAAAAGGAGGAGGAAATAGAGATTTTCCAGCCGTCTTCTCACACTACCCGTTCCTTCACAAGCATCAGTAAAATATACTTTTCTACTCAGAATTAACTAGTTCTTTGTATGTAAATACAATCAAATGATGTACTACCTGTTGTCCAAAATTCCATTTGCAGAGTCTCTGCACATGTGTCATGATTGATAAGTCGGTTCAATATGGATTAAAATAAATTGGAATAAAAAGCTTGAGAAAAACACTAACATGAGTTTTAATACATATTCCCACCTACCAGTGCTTCTGAAAATACACTAATTACCATCACTCCGCAGTCCCCATTATATTTATTATACCACTCTGGCATCATACACACACACACACACACACACACACACAATGCAAAAAAAATGCAAATTCTCTTGCTGCCGCTAGGCGGTCACGCGCACCTGGCAGAGCCAGGATGCCTGTGCACTAAGCAGGCACTGTGAGCCGTGCAAGCAAAGCTCCTGGAGCCGGGCTAGGAACTCGCAGGAGAACAGGCCTTTCCTCACAGCAAGTGGTGTGGGCACCCGAAGTCCCACCTGGACCATTGCTGTTTCATGAGAAAAGGCCTTGAATTTGCACCCCAGCAAATGCCAGGTACCCAATCACAGCTGGGTGGACTGGTGGGGCTGGCAGGGTCCCTGAGCCCAGGACACAACCACTACACCACACAGCCACACACCACACAGCCACACACAACACACACACACACACATACACATCTATAAACCTTGAGTTTCCTTTCAGAACATCATCTTCTGTGAGAAAAAACTGAGAGGAGAGATCCATCCATGAAGACACTTCTGAATCACAGAGAGTCAGAGACTACAAAGACAAGCAACAAATAATTATAACTAAATATTATCTGAGATGAGAACAGAGTGTGGATGCTTACTTTCACTCCAGCCAGAATAATGTTCTTGGCTGCAATGATCAATAATAATAGTAGTAGTAACAATAGCAGTAGTAGTAACAATGATAATTACTAGTGATGTGCTTCAGCACAAATGGCGAGCAAGCCATTGAGCACAAGTAATTCAAACAAGTTAGATCTGATAAAAGTTGAGTTTTGCCTCCACAAAATCTGTACAAAAGTAACAATCAGGCTACATTCACTTAGTTTGCCTGAAGTTAATGACTTAAATCCTGTTCATAGTTCTCGAAGGCATCATTCAGTCTATTTAGTCCTAAAGTAGCCAGTGACTATGTATTTTAGCTAACAAATATGTAATTACTTTCTTCTCAATTTTCCCGAGTAAGTAATCACTTCATCTAAATGACCTGTGTTCCTGACAAAAAGCACCCCAACTATATACACACTTAGTCTTAACAACGGCAGAGTTTTTAAACGACATATGGTAAGGGGTTTCAATGCCATAGTAACCACTCTCCACAACTATTTGAATTAGAAAACAAAAACAACAACAAAAAAAATAAACAACAACATGCATTTCTAAGGAGTTACAGCACAGTTTATAGTCTTACCCTAAATTGCTTACTGCTGCAGTAGCTGAAAAAGCTGTGTAAAGGAAGCTAATATATATGTTCATTTGATAGTTGTTTACATTGTGCTATTCTTTAGTTAAGCAGTAGCTGTAACACTCCAGACTGGATATACCAACACAACACTTACTTTCATGACTGGACTATTGGACAATGAATTTTCAAGTAAGAACAATACTGTTGCGTAGGGTGTGTAACTATGACAAACAGCACATTAGCCAAGATAACTTACCACCACCGCTAATTCAAATAGAAAATGAACTAGTTTAATCACGTGCGCAAAAATTCAGATATGTCAGACACAACCTAATTCAAAGGGGTAACAATTGATGATACGGGTAAAGATCGATAATCCAAAAGATTCTGTTTAGTAGAGTATGTGGATGGGTCGACCACCACAGCAAAAACACGAAATGACGTACGTACGTCCGTCCACACACATATATAAACAAACAAATATCCCCAATTCTCAATTTGTTACCCCTGTATAGTGTCTCGCTCACTTTGCTTGCTCACCAATAATTGTACAGTAGGACTTCAGAAACACATTGGGATCGAGAGGTGTTTGGATAACTGAAATGTTCAAAAACTGAACACCATGGAAAACATATTACATACACCAATGAAGGGGTGTGGTCAAGCAATTCTTCATGTCTGCACATGCTACTATTAGATCTGGGGTGCTCAGTTATCTGAAGTGTTTGGATATTTAAAGTTCGGACAACTGAAGTTCTACTGCAGTAGTAACTATAATAATAATAGTAAAGTTTAGTTAGAAATCTAAACATTTGACCACAAAGCATCCAGTAACACCACTCTCTATCAAATTCACGACAACCTTTACCGACTCCCAGCAACTCATCATTCTGCAGATGTAAACAATAAAAAATAAATAAAACCCTCACTTTGGAAAATATTTCTATTATAAGCACAACTTGTAGGGGAGGAGGAGTTATTGTTAAAGAAGGGCGACAATCAAAAGAGAGTACATAGAGACAGAAGCTGACTGAGATGGGCTGCAGTTGTTTATTGAAAAAGGAAACAACTACAATAGCTAGTTTTTATTGTTTTGTTTTTTTCAGAGTAAAAAGAAAGCTGAGTTCAACAGTCAAGTGATGTGGTCAACTGAGTAGCCAGCTAAGAGGCAAGTTCATTTAAAATACTGTAATACCAAAAGTTACAGATCCAGATGCAAGGAGATGTAGTTAAATATAATAACCAATTTTTTTAGGTCCTGAACTTAAAACTAGGCAGTCGGAATTAGCCTCTTGATATTCAAAGGAAAAAACTGTCTAACATTCTAATCATATAATTTTTTTTTTTGTCATGATTAAAATTACTGAGTTATAAAATCTAAATACCTTTACTTTGTGAGGGTCTGTTCTGTATACAATAATACATATCACATGAGGCAAGTGTGATATGTCAGAGAATTTCACAGCAAGTTAATTTATTCTCATAAGCCAAAGGCAGTGAAAATAAAGCCTGAGAGTGAAATATCTTGCTATATCACCCTCTGACAAGTGAAATAAGTGGTTTATTCTATGCTAGATATTTTCACAGCTGTAGTTTGTACTACAGTTGCCATGGTATATAAAAGCTTGCAAAGTTGGCAGAGTTCAGTTCAAAGGGGCCTTCCCACACCAGCAGATCTTTTAGCAGCTGCTTCAAGGGGTGGAGAGTTCTCCCCTAGAAAAAGGTAGCTGTGTACCATAAAACGTGATACCACCTCTAAAATTGCCTGGTGAATAAGAGTGTTTAAACTGCACGACAGCAGAATAATTCTTCTTTACTAGGAGTGAAATGCATGGTATGAAGTGATGTCATGGCGCCATGCCTTGTGAACCTCACTGGATATCGGTGCTCTATCACCACTGCTTTGCTTGAAGGCAGTGGAAATGGAATGAAAGTACACATCTGGTAGTCGGTATTTTAGAGTGACACTTTACAATAATTATTAATGTTGGACATATTCCCCCTCAAAACCACAATCTCCAGTCACTATTTGGTCTTTTACACGTGAACTATGGTACAAAATAGTTAAACCATAGCAGCTCTCGGAATAATTGCCAGATAACCACCCCTCACTTGCGTGATGCAGAAATACTCAAGGAAAATATCCAATGTATACATATAATTGGCAAGCGAGCGAGACACTTACAGGGGTAACACAATTGAAAATCGAGGATGTTTGTTCCTTTATATGTTTGGATGTACGTATTTCATTTTGTACTTCGACCCTAGCGTATTTTATTATTATTATTATTAAATTTGCTTTTCAGTGACCTTTGACAGAATGGGGTGGTAAACATGGTGAACGATAGTGACTAAATCAGGCTACTAAGAGTCTGAAAACATAAGGAACAGCTCATTAAAGAAAATGAAAGAAAATAAAATCAAAAATTGATGCATGTAGAATATAGACATAGGTAGTGATAAGTACATAAATTATCAGGCTCAAAATAACTTTGAAAATGTTCCCAAAAATGTTTTCTCTGTTGCAATTTATTTGTGTGGACAGTTAACTCCAGATTACTTATGCCACTTGGTATTGCGTGTTAGCTCAATGTTCGACCCCATCCCAAACATCACTAAACAGAATCCTCTGGTTTATCAATCATTACACATATCATCCTAGAAATTGAATTGTTTACCTCTTTGAATTCTTTTGTGGGTGCAGTTAAAACTCAAAAACTTACCAGAGTTCCATTTCTATTCGAGTTAGTGGCGGTGATGAGTTAATACGCTATTTGTCATAGTTATAAGCCCTACGCAACAGTATTTACTTGAAAATTCATTGTCCACTAGACAAACCATGAAGGTAAGTCTTGCGTAGGTATGTTCAGTTGTGTGAAAGTATTGTGCGTTACAACTAAAGAATATCACAAAGAAAAAGTTTAAATAACGAGACTTGTTATTTGTTGCTTACTTTTTTTTTTTAATTCAAACAGTTGCGGGGAGTGGTTACTATGGCATTGAATGCCTTTACCATATATACGTAATTTAAAAACTCGAATTTTTTTTTTTAGTAGCTTGAGTGTTAGAAGTTAAAACCAATCATATAATAATTAATAGAGTAGTTTTAGGCTCACTCGCCATTTGTGCTTAAGCACACCACTAGTATCACAGGGAGTCACTAGAGTCATTAGTAGAGAAATTTAGTTCCTTCACTCCCAAGCCATAAACCTAATTAGTGCCTGCAGTTCTACTTTAATCTTGTCGCAATCTATGCTGATCACACCTTACGAAATATGCACCACGAGCGCCTTGTTGGTGAGAAATGGTAAAGTGACATCCACACACATCCACACACATCCACAAATACACTGCCACCTATCCACCACACACACACACATGGCTAACAAAGCAATCCTTTTGTCACCTGAATGCCACCAGGCTGTTATTTTAAGCTATAGACTGTTAAAGAGTTAACTTGTAGTGGTTGGAACAGGCCATAACCATTAAAACTAAAGCTACGTCAGTATCAACAGAAGTTATACCATCAGCGCGCATGTGCGAGAGGGTTACAGTACTCACTTTGCCTGTCAGTCAGTCAGTCATTCTGTCACACAACAAATAAAGGATCTTGAAGACTGCGGCCTCCCAAGATTGAAAAAGGCATCAAAATGTTGTACATAATTAAGTCCCTTTAATGTGCCAGAATTTTTGTTTTGACTTATTTTTTCAGATAAAGCTAGTTATTTGTTGGCCATACTATCATAAACTTATGTTGGTAATGCCCCCTATTGTCACACCGTAATCATGTGAGCAAATAATTTCTTTGCTGCGCGGTAGCTTGCTTTTCTCAGTGGTTTACCGGAGTGCTGGAATCGGAGTTCCCCATTGAAACTACTGGTGAGGTGAGTGTATATTGCATGTTTAGCTTTTCTTAAGATGACAGCATATTGGTATATTTATATCGATACTACGCCAAGTAAGTCATTCTTTTGGTCTTTGTACATAAATGACAAAAATTACATGGGCTCCTAATATACATAACACATACTACAACTAGATCAGGCATACAAAATGCAACATGGTGTAGTAGTAGTAGTAATCGTAGTAGTAATAATAGTAGTAGTAGTAGTAGTAATAGGAGTGGTAATGTCTTGTAAAGTATTTATTGTACTATCTTGTGAACCAACTGATATTGAACAGACAGCATGAAGTGAACTTTTAACCCATTCCTTTAGTGGTACAGCAGTAATTAAAATAACGGTCTAATCTACATTCAACAGTTGAGGCACCCAGTGTTAGTTAGTTACAACTAATTGATGTGCAGAACAAAGAGCCAAGCTTGAGAACCTTTTGTGAGATTGTGGTGTAGGTGTAGTAAGACTATCCCTATACACCATTGTACAGGGACACTCCTCCAACGTATGTACATGTCTTCTACCATTACTGTTCAGCATTGTTCCTAATATACTAAGAAAACCACTTGAATCCTTCCCACTCCAAGCTGTCATCATGGGGGGGAGGGGGGGGAGGGATATTATATATTATACTGGCATTACATGACACCCTTGCCTGGCATTTGTTGCTGAACTTTTATTAGAACTAACAAAGGCACTAGTTGACTATAAAATAGAGCTGGCTGATACAATGTAGAGTGTGACAGGTTGCAATAGTTTTAAATCAGTAGCTGTTACAAAAAAACTGACCATTTGTAGCTCTGGAGTCACAGCAGCAGCACTTGCAGCTAATACATTAGAAACCACTTCGAAAGTCCTCGAGTTAGGTGGAGCAGGGTATAGAGCTCTCTCTGCAGCGACCATACCAGCAGGAACCCAACCAAATGAGTGACCAGAGACTCCCAAGAGAATCTCACGATACCAGTGTATACACCATCGAGTGAGACTGTGGACTTGTATATGCAATACTTATTGCACGAGTCAGCGTACAACATGGGGAGATACTTCAAGAGCATGTGCAAGTATTTACATGCGCCGGTGAAAATATAAGCATGAGAAGTGCAATGTCATTCTCATATTGTACGGCGAGTGTAATAAATTGTTTATTGTAAGTTGGATATTTTCCAAAAAAGTAAACGTTTAGAGGTAACTTAGCCATACTTTAAAAAATTCAGTTGTTCAGAACTGCACACGGATGCATTGGAAATTCAAGCATTCCATAAGGGAAAATATTGAACGCTCACAAGATACGGAAATACTCAAGAGAAAATATCCAATGTATAATATATGTGGATTCTAAAATATTGTACAATTCACACAGTGCCCCCTCCCCCTCAGAGAACCTGATGAGTGCACTCTTATTAGAGCTGTATAATTAACCCTCAGCTTGCATGTGCGAGAGGGTTACAGTACTCACTTTGTCTGTCAGTCAGTCAGTCATTCTGTCACACCACAAATAGGGGATCTCGAAGACAGTGGCCTCCCGAAGATTGAAACAGGCATCAAAATGTTGCACTGGACAATTTAAGTACCATAATTTTTTATTTCGACTTTGGTTTCCAGAAAAAAAGCTAGTCATTTTTTGGCTGTACGACCATAAGCTTTAGTGGGTAATGCCCCTATAGTCATACAGTAATCACGTGAGCTAATAATTTCTTTGCTGCCCGTGTGAGTTTTGTATTACACTATATTCTCAGTGGTTTACCGGAGTGCTTGGAATTTCCCATTGAAACTACTGGTGAGGCGAGTGTTGCTTGTATGTCGAGCTTGTCTTATGAAGACAGCAGTAACCTGTACCGTTTCATTGCACGAGTTGCATTTCAACTTGCTCAATCAAGCTTTACATATCGACTTGCATGAGCTGCACATTGGCATATTCATATTGATACTACGCCAAGTAAATTATTCTGTTGGTCTTTGTAATAGCTAGCTAGTGTATAATAACGCTGAGGGTTTGCACCCTTGGTGCTTCATTAATAACATTTTGCTATACTGAATTATATACTGAAAATAACACCAGTGACTGATGATGCAGAGATAAGCCAGAGAGTACTATGGTATACAGTTAGGCCCAATGCACATGTAGTCTCACTTAAATCAACTTATCCTAAGGCAGTTAGTAGTAGGAAATCAAGTGTCTTAGACACAACACAAGTAGCAGCAAAAGACAGCAGGCTGGGTGGGGCTAATAAAGTGGGTGTGGCACAAAGGTGGGGGGGGGGGGGGCACTGAGTATTTTTAATCTTAGTGTAACAGTGAAACCAAGGTTTATCTGATATGGTATGATACTACATTAGACGTCCAGTAGGCACATGAGTGGTGAAACACATGAGAATGTGTGTATGTACTATGACAAGCTCCCTAGTATCAGACTGAAAATACCACACCACAATGCAATGATTGCATGTGTTGTAGGTACCAGAGAATACTAGCCACATAAGAAGACAGCTTGATGCTGACAGAACATCACTAGGCTTGTACATTCCAGGCTGTAGCCCCTCAAATGGTCAGAATGTTCCAGCTTCATTCTAAACAAAACTTGTTTCATTGTTAAGCTCACACACAAAAAAGAGTCGTATAAAATACTCCAATAATCAGCTCTGCTAATTTAGGACCTTTTATACATGTATTAACTCGTATTAAACAAGTCATCATGTGTATACCTTACATAGTGGTATTACAAACCTAAAGTTATCCAAGGTGAGTGAGTGTATAACACTGATGGCGATGAAACGGTGTTGCCAACCTTAAAGAACACACTCTCATGCATTAGGGTTTCATAGTGAATGGGGGGAAACCTGGGATATCCCACCCCAAATGAAAGCCCCCCACCCAAAAGAATTGCCAATGTAATTTCTTAAATCAGCTACAATATTATAATAACAATAGACAAGTGACCACTGTAGTAACATTAAAGTATGATCCCGTGATTATTAACCCTCAGCGCGCATGCGCAAGAGGGTTATAGTAGGCGTCCTGTCTGCTTGTCTGTCACGCTCTGATATTGGAGATTACTGACAATTAACCGTTGATTTAGGTATGAACTTACTCAGAACGAAGATTTAGGACCTTTCATTGTGCTACTTTTTTTTTACTTTCAGGCTAATTGTTGAGAAAACATGAAGCTTTTAGCTCCGTGTAGGTACCATCTTTTGTGGGTAACGCCCCCTAGCATCACGTCATAATCATGTGAGCAAATAATTTCTTGCAGCCTGCGGTGTAGTTTGCTTTATGCTTTGGAAAGTTAACGGAGTTGAAAGAAGTGAAGTTTTGAGTAGAAAATGTATACAGGTGAGTGCTTCTGGCCTGTTTAGCTTATTCTCTTATGAAGACAGATCGTTTCCATGTACCATTTTCATTGCTCGAGCTATACTGATACCTCATTAAAATAGCTAATAGATTGCTTGTTCGTTTGGTCTGAGATTATATTGTAATAGCTAGGTAGTGTTCAGTAGCGCTGAGGATTCACACCTTTGGTGCTGCATTCTGCTTGAATTTGTCTTAAAATTCAGTAAAATTATTTCTTATATTATTTTTTGAAACCTATAATGGCAATTCTTTAGTCATTCCAAGTTTTGTTCTGTTAGTTGTTTGTGCTATTTAAAATTTTAAATATCTCTTATCTGCAGCTATACCAAATTGAAAGTGTGATATCACTTAATTAGAATGTCTAAAAAATATTCCACTGAAGACTGCAGAAATTTCTTGAAGAAATCTTTGTTGAAAATAGCCTAGTTTGACAATAGCTCTTCTCTTATGCTGAGTTTTGGTCAGTTTCTTTGCAAACGAACAAAAAGTAACTCAGTTTTTACACTCAAAATCCCCCCTCCCCCACCCCCCAAAAAAATCCTGTATGAAACCCTGTACATGCTCCTGTATTGATTCTTGTAGCTCTCACAAGCTAATGCTTAATTTAGTCACACCTACATCTATCTGCAGTCTTTGTGATAATAAAACAACCACAAAAAAACAACAACCAACAACAACAAATACTAAGTAATTCCTATAGTGTTAAAAATTCCATTCACACCAAATATTTCACATCATTTTGAGCATGGCAACTTTGAGTAAAACGAAGACTTCTTGAGACAGTGAATTGATGCATGTCACCTTCACAGGCACATTCTCACACCTTATTGGCGAGCGAGCGAGACACTTACAGGGGTAACACAATTGAAAATCGGGGATGTTTGTTTATTTATATATATGTTTGGACGTATGTAAGGCATTTTTGTACTTTGACCCTCGCGTTTTTGTATTAGTTCGGTGGTCGACCCCATCCCAAACTTCACTAAACAGAATCCTCCGGTTTAGCGACCATTACCCGTATCACCTTAGATTGAATTGTTTACCGCTTTGAATTGTTTTGCGGGTGCAGTTAAAACTCAAAAACTTATGGGAGCTCCATTTCTATTCGAGCTAGTGGCGGTGGTAAGTTAATACGCTATTTGTCACAGTTATAAGCCCTACTCAACAGCATTTACTTAAAAATTCATTGCCCACTAGACGAACCACAAAGGTAAGTCTTGCGTAGGTATGTTCAGTTGTGTGAAAGTATTGTGCGTTACAACTACTATTAAGAATATCACAAAGAAAATTTTAAGTAACGTGATTTGATTTGTTGCTTCTTTTTCAATTCAAACAGTTGCGGGAGCGGTTACTATGACATTGAATCCCCTTTACCGCATACGTAATTTAAAAACTCGACTTTATTTTAGTAGCTTGAGTGTTAGTTGTTAAAATCAATCATTTAACAATAGTGTAGTTTAAGGCTCGCTCGCCATTTGTGCTCAAGCACACCACTAGTAATAATGCCTATACAGCAATATTATTAGTACACTTAGTACAAATTAATCTCTAAAAAAAACCTTGATTATCCAAAACATGGTTTTTGTATCACTTAGGATTTCGCATGAATTTAGAAAAACTAATGGAATTCTTTCAATATTTATGCAAATTAAAATTAATGCTTACCTATCTCTACTCCTAATCCTCCAAGACCATATAAGAATATATCAGACTTGGCCATCTTTTGCATTGCATTATCTCCCAGCACATATCTCTGCCGGCTATGAAAGGGGATCTCTTTAATTTAGCCATAATGCATTATTTCATTTATTACCTGTACAGGGAATCATCAATTTCAGATTCACTCATCATTTTTAGCTTTACCGCACTGCAGCAGCTTACAAGTACAAACGATATTTTTTCCGATGATAAACACTTATTAGAGCTCACCAAGGGATTTACCCTTTAAAGGCGTGGCTATTTCCGCCGTAATTAGGTGTGCACACATGTGTTTGTCATGTCAAAGTATTACGAAACTTCCGGTGCGCGTAAGTGTGGAATATGTGCAGTGTAGTACTGCGCACACCACAGCATTGCAGCCGCCGCCCTCTCGGAAAAGAAGGTCGTGGCTACTACTGTTCTTGCAGCAACAAAGGAAAAGAAGGTGTGAGAGCTGAACACTCCCTTCTGGTAGTGTAGTACAACTGTACTAACATTGGCGAAGTCGGCTACTTACTCGAGATTACTTTCACCGCTTTGGAACTTCTAGCCCCTACCTGGTTTCGCGAAACTAAGAAGAGTGACGAAGGAGGAAAAAAAGATGGCTACTGAGGGTATCGTACAGAGTGGGCCAACACCCCCTTTCTCTCCTCAGACGAACACCGCCTTCATTTCCAACGGTTCCCTCCCTACAATCAACGTCAGTGCTACTACGGTAGACTCTTCTTCTCAGAGTACTACTACGACCCAGCTTACGGCTGCGGTGGGAGAAAATGGTGGCACCACTGCAACCAATACCAACGCCAACCAGAATAATCCAACTGCTCTCTTTCTGGTTGCTAAGGTCCTCGCTAACCTTAGCCAAGAAACCCTGGCGAGGACGTGCCTATCCGTCAACCCCGAGCGATTTGTTACGCCGTCGGAACCTACTCCGCCATTGTCAGCTTCCACCACACCCGATTCAGCCAAGCCCCCTCTGAACGAAATTAATGGAAGCGCGGAAAACCGTGCGTTAGAGGAAGAAGAAATGTGCGATAAAGAAGAAGAACAAGACGAGGAAAATGCCCAGCTCGAAGAGCAAGAGCTCGGAGACGATCAGATGGTGCGTGCTAGCCCAAACTTTGCCTATATGAATATCGAATCGCTTCTGCATGCAGCTTCTAATAGCAATGGAGAGCCCAGCCCCCCTTCTTCTAATGAAGGAATGGGAGCTGAAGCCAACTGTGCTAGTGGAGAGAGCCTTCTTTCTCAGTCCACCAGTTCTTTTTCCAGCTGTATAAGTACTGGGTCTTCCAGCATGGACTATGAAAGTTCCTCTCCACCTTCTGGATCCACTTCTCCCACAAAGGGAGGCAGACCTAAGAAGCGTACCCACATCTGCCCATGGGAGACCTGTGGAAAGGCTTATGGCAAGAGCTCTCATCTCAAGGCCCACATCAGGACACACACTGGTGAGCGGCCTTACCCGTGTGGATGGGAAAGCTGTGGCAAGAGATTTGCCCGATCTGATGAGCTGGCCCGCCATTACCGCACTCACACTGGAGAGAAGCGATTTGCCTGCCCTGTTTGCGACAAACGATTTATGAGGAGCGACCATCTTAGCAAGCACGTGAAGCGCCATGCCGCCAACCGAGCCAAAGGTCGTGATCCTTTGGCCATGAAAGGGCGAGCTCAGGCAGCAGCTGCAGCTGCTTTCTTGGCGAACTACCAGCCTTCTGTGACTGCTTCAGCCTCTGAAAATGGCTCTACCACACCAACCACACCCACGCCCTTGACTCCTGGTGCCGTGAAGACTTGGCACCTGGTGGACATCCCACTTCCAAGTTCCGAAAATGGCAACCACATTCCAGCCTCTGCAGTGCAGATGATTGTGATCCCAAAGACCGAGCAACCAGTCACACCCATTGTGGGCGGAGAAGGTGTAGGCAGCGGAGTTGTGCATGTGACCCCCTGCCTGGCCCTCCCACAGCAAACTGTTAAAACTCCTCTCCCAATTGAGATCGCCACACCTTCTGATGTAATCAAGCGTGAGGCTATGGAAGTAGAGGCAACTGCTACAATGTCTTCTGCTGAAACCCAAAGCGAGAACGCCCTTGCTAATCTTCCAGCAGCCATCACCATGAATGGCTCTTCTGCCATGGAGGTGCAGCCTGGTCAACAGAGTTGAAGTCGTTCTATGCCTTCCCCCATCTATTGTTGCTGCCATGATTAAAGACTGATGATGTTTGAAAGGTACTTCAAATTTATTGCTGAGCTTTTTATAATGTATATATAGCATGCATAACACAGCTCGAAAATTGGCATTCACATATCTACTTAAAAACACTTTTATTGTTGAAGTTATGTATTGTGAATTGTGTTGTAATTTTTTTGTTGTATCACCTAACCAGTGTCATTTAACTGCACATGTTGACATTCATGCTCTAATCACCTGTACGTTTGAATATCGCCTGTTGACCACATAATGCTATTCAACACTCATTCATAGCTACTGAATATTGGACCCCCTTCAAATTGAACCCATGAACTTTATTCACAAGAGAAATTGATCATTCATTCACATTTATTCAAGCAAATTGAACATTATGGTTTTTCTGTTAATACTTGTATTGTATTTTTTGTCTTTGTAACTATGTTATGCGCTGTATTATACAAATAAAAAAAAAGCCAAGTGCACAGGGGGTGAGTAAATTGATGAATGTGATAAAAAATAAAAACAATCTTGTATGCTTATAAATATATATATATATATATATAGTCATTACACTAAAGTGTTTGGCATGGAGTCCTCTGGGATTTTCTTAGTGCAAGATGAACAATAACCACCTGTTATTGGATTGCCAAAAAAATCACATTTTGGTGTCTTGCATTTGCTTCTCCCAGGACTATTGCTAAAGTGGCCAGGACCAGACCTCTGCGAAGTGGGTTCCAAGTGAAGGGGCTGGATCTTGTCCCTGGTGTAGCCGCTACCACTAGAGGGAGTGATTTTACTGAGTATGGGATTATACACCCATTTCTTTGTGTCACCAGACTGACTACCCACTGAATTAGCGCTTTTGCTTGGGCTTGACTTGGAGGTCTCATTTTCTGCTGGTGGGGAACTGAATTTTTTGCCCTTGGGAGCAAATGGTGCTTCTCTTCGTTCAGACGATGATGTGGTTTTTGTGCTCTTTGGTGCCAGTGAGGGTAGTTCCTTACGTTCAGGGGAAGGAGGGGTTGTTGCACGCATCTCATTTGCAGCCAGTGTTGAGCTATCTCTGTCGGGAGAGGGTGAGAGTCTGCGATTCTTAAATGGTATTGGTGGCGGGTTTTCCTTTTCTGGGGAAGGAGAGGTTCTTTTAGCTTTCAATTGAGAAATGTGGTAGTCCTGTTCAGGAGGTGGAGAGAGCTTCTTGGCGGGCACGGGAAGTGGAGGCTGCTTATTTTTTCTTACAACAGCTGGTTGTTCTTTCTGAGGTGATGAAGTAGTGACAGGACCTCGAGAGGGTGATGTTGGGACAGATGATGAAGACTGCCCAGATGGGGTGGAGCTAACCCAGCCACCTTCAGCACTTTTGTGACTAGGAGAAAGCCGAGTCATCTTGGGAGGGATCATGGGTTGCTTTACCGTGCTTGCATTAGACCTTGAGTCGGAGTGTGATGGTGGGATGTGGCTAGGACTGATGTGGGCCGGGCTACGAACAGTACCCTCGCGAATACCTCTCCTCGGAGATGCCTCAAAACCGGCAGGTTGTGATGAGGAGCTGTGAACAGGGGACCTCCTCACTCTATCCACTACCTCAGGATTATAGATGGGAGGATTATAGGCGGGAGGATTATAGGCAGGAGGATTATAGGCGGGAGAATTCTGGGCAACGTGGTGAATTGGGGACATTCCAGAATTGCTGCGATGATATGGTGCACTATCAGGCGAACAACTACGATCACGTTCAAAGTAAGGGGGCGGGGGTGGAGAAGGAGTCGAAGCCACTAGCCTTCGGTGCATATTAGCAATGTCTTCCTCTTCTTCTATATCATAACCCTTCCCTTCTAGACTACTACTGGCCTCTATGCCACGAGGGGCAGAGCTCTCTTTGTGGGGAATGCTGCTTTCGATAGTCTCTTCTTGCATTAGTTTCTGGTAACAAACAGAACACAGATTGTTGGTGGCAGGTCGACCAAACATATCACACCCCTCCCCCTCGCAGGGCACAGTCTTGTTCTGCTGCCTTCTCTTCTCCTCTTGCTCCGTCTCTGCTTGCCATTTAGCTTTTTTCTCTTTCTCTTCCGCGTATCTGGCCTTGATGTGCTCCAAATACTTCTCCAGTAACTCCTTCTGATACTGAGGCTGGAGTTCTTGTCCCACATTGGCTGCAGGAAATCTGACCTTGGGTACTGTGATAGGAAACGTGCTGGTGGAGCTGTTGCGATCAGGAACACTCGTCGCTGTGGATACTTTTAGTTGGATCCATCGAATGTTCAGGTAAGCCTCGAGAAGACTTGAGATGTCCTCTGCAAATTCGTTGGGTTCATACTGCATCTTGGCCCACTTTCTAAAACCACTTCTTTTCTCCGGATCGTAGATGAACTGGACAGGAAGGAGGGCTCCATCTGGAGTAACCAATGGAATGACTGGCTCCTTTAAATCAGCAACGCGAGCAGGTTTCCCACGCCCTTTCATCAGCTGCTTTTTGTCACCGCTCTTACTGTCTTGCTTAGCCACCAGTGCGGAAAAGTGGGACGAGTCAAAAGCCAAGACTACAGGTGACTTACAACACGAATTGGGATTCAATTCGAGAGGGAGGTATATCCCACCAAAATAGATAGGTGCCAAGTCTTGGCCTTGATGGTCTTTCACCGTGCGATCGGATATAATAATAATGGGTCGACGCAGAGTATGGGCCAGAGCAAAAATGTGGACTTCTTCCAAACTTTCATAACTTACTCTAAGAGAACTGTATCGCCTGAGGGAATCGGTGGTACGCAACTGCCGTGGCTTGTTGGTGGCAATCCTGAGAATCTCCTCCCACTCAAACTCCCACTCTTCCTCAGAGAAGGTCAAGCCACCAGCCTCGTCGTTACGAAGCTGAGTCTGGTACTTCCAACGCCGCTTAATGCCTTCTTTCTCCAGAGCTGTTGTAAGGACACGATGCAGGGCAGTGCGCAGGATTAGGAAATGGTCGTGAAAGCCCCACATATACAGGGAGGCTGCATGCAAGAGGCAATTACCATCGCCTGAAGTTGCCAGGGGCTCTAGGCTCGGAAGACGACCCGTGCTGGTCCACCAGTTCAGCCGACCTGCACAGACATAAAGTTTGAATGAGAGAGAGAGAGATATGGAAAAGGTGAAAACTGACTGTTTAAAAGCTGACATAATAACACATATCATCTGAAGATAATGAACAAGCTGATCGTTATCATCAGAAGATGTAGATTAAATCACACATAACAGCTCAACACATACCACACACACACATCTCCAAAGTGAATCAAGGGAGGGTGGGGCTGGATCAGCAAAGGCCCATAAACTCCCCAATGAAATACTGCAACTCCCACGAGAAATGTTTTTTTTTTTCCCCCTAAGAAGAGTCAGTGAAGTAAGACAGATCTATAAACCATACTAAACCACCACCACCCATACCCAATGTCCCTCGTCAAGACCTGGGCCTGCCTTGGTTCAACACCAATAAGCCAGTCCCTTCTCTTGCAACCAGACACCCTAGCAATGCTGGCTTCCAACAGATGGCCTAGCTGACTTCCTGCCCACACTCCCCCTTTTGAGGTCCACTAACCTCTGTACCAACAGTCACCATGCATGTGTGTGTACACACCAGGAATGCCAAGGCAGCATTCCAGTTATGTTGGGTGGGGCTGCTCAAGCTTTGCTCTGTCTCTGCTAGCCCACGGGCAGCACTGGTGATAGTGGTTCAGAAGTATGTCTGTGTACAGTCAGTTGGCAGTGTATAGTTGTATTAAAATCCTAATTAATTAAGGCACTGCACTGCTTCATTAATGAAATTAAGACTAGAATAAGAAGGGGGAAAGGGGGCAGGAGGGTGGGGAGAGGGGAGGGGGGAGGGGAAGGGAACTGAGTGAGTGAAATATGGCAGATATCAAAATAATTGTTGAAGGTCCACCTTTATATGCATTGATAGCTTGTTAAAAGGCACATAAGCATGGACCACAGCCAAAAGAGGGACTCTCACTCTGAATGCCCCAGACAAGAACCATCTGCCAAGTGCAACACATTACCAGACCAGTCAACTAATTAGCCTGGGTGAACCAGGGAGGATTGTACACAATTCATTAGTGTGTACGGGTGTATGCATGCATACACGTGAGTGTATGTGTGTGTGTGTACATGAGTGCATGTGTGTTGTATGTGATCAATCCAACATTACAATTTATAGAGTAACCCTTTCTTCAAAGACTGTTGTCTAACACTAACCAAGTCTAGTCATCAATGCCCAGTACCAGCTCAGTCTAGCAATGAATGAGAGTGAGTGTCTATGACTACATCAGAAACCAGAAGATTCAACTCTGACAACTTGCATTGTAACAAAGGTTCAAGAAAATACAACTAAAAGTTTGAGAGAGTAGATCAGACCCAGCTGTACTACACCCGGCATAGCTTATAGGTGATTTTAGAATGCAAGAATGAGGTTAGAGGAAAAGAGGAAAAACAAAAGATATACTGTTGTGGTTGAATTGATGTTCAGCAAGCACAATGATGAGGGTGGGGCTGACAGCTGGGGGTGGGGGAGTGGCTCTGCTTTAGTAAACAAATATGGATAAGATTTGTACTACAAAAAAAAACAATGGTAACTTAAACAGTGCACTAGGATAGCAAAAAGTGGGAGGGGCTGCCTATTAGCTCTTTCTCTCCCTCTCACATTAATATTCTATTCCCACAGGATGGAGCCATCTGTCCTATGACCTTCTGATAACACCTATCTCTTCCAATCATGACTGGACATGCACTCTATTTAGTGATCACCATTAACAACCCCAGCTGGAACTTCAGTGCTAAAGGTGCTTCTATAATCATAACTCTTACCCAAGGCAGCTGTGGGGGAGCTAACGACTTTTTCATGGCCGACAATTAACAGCTCAGGCTCCCCCACACAGCTGTTAAATAGTTCACTGGAATAAAACATGATAATGTAGAAAGGAAAAAAAAAAATTATTATTATTCTCTTTGTTAAAATATGTTACAGTTCTACTAACTCTTAAGTTAAAAGTTACAGACTTATAAAGAACATGTTCTTATTATACTGACAGGAAAGAACTGCTTGTGTATTCATGTATTTGCTATTATTCCTTGCCATATAGCCTTCCTCCCCCCCCCCCCCCCCCCCCCCCCCTAAAGTATGGAAACATATGTGGTCATTGCACCCTTAAATTTGTAATGGACCAGGCTACAAGATGAGGTTAGGATAGAGCTGCCCTAGCCACCAGAGAAAGGGTGGGTGCACTGGCTGTCTCTCTCTCTCTCTCTCCCCAGGTCAAGTGCTAGGAGCCTAGCTGCCTGCATAATCTTGGTGGGCTGAGCTGGTCACAGGAGGAAGAGGAAGCCATAAGAACATGAAAGGACATGGTCTCCTAGGCAACCCACAGCCCTGGGCTAATCAGCTTTGGGACACACTAATTGCATGAGCCACAGCCAAACCCACTCCTAATGGCATAGACCAGCACAGGGACAGGGAAGATGATGATGAGAGAGAGAGAGGAATGAGTAAAAGTTGTGGGAGAAAAGAAAAAGCAGGGAGGGGAAGGACTAAGCTGGCAGACCAGTAATGGGCAGGGCTGCTCAGCTCAGCTCAGCTGTGCAAGTGACATCTGTTGCTATCCAACGCTTCATTCACACAGAGGCCAAGTGGGAGTCAGAACCTCAATACATACCTCTGCCGTGGCCCATTGACCAGCAATCACCAGTACAGAACTAAGGCTTCCTCCGAAACACTTACACTATAGCCTGCCACCCACCCTTCCCAAAACCAACCCAAGTTGGATGGGTCCTACTGATACTGGCACCTAGTTTTCTCAATTATTCCATTCCTATTCTACTAAAACAGAAATTAGCTCATTCCTATTGCACATTCTTGAAAGTCTTGACAAGTGCCTACAGGCAATACATAGTCACTGGCAGATCAAATGTCACACATAGTTTTGTGCAGGCTTGGAGTGCCCCACCCTCCTGGAGCCTGCCTCATGCACATGTGCCTGGCAACAGCATGGATTAAGACAGCAACACAGAACTACCCTAGACTGCTATAGAAACAGTGAAAGTACACTGACAGAGACATTGAACACACAAACACACACAATAATACAAACACATGCAACGAGACACATATCTGTATGACATCACTGAGTTACAATGAAACCAGTGTGTGTATGTATGTGTGTACTTGTGTGTGTGTGTGTGTGTGTGTGTGTACTTGCGTGTGTGTGTGTGTGTATGAATGCTCCTTAAACCTCTAGCTACCCCAGTGGCTACATATGCATCAGCTGCTCCAGCACCTAGCCTATGCCATCCCAGCTATTGACAAATGATGGCAAGACTTGGTGTCAATGCCTCAACACAACCTGCTAATTGTATTATGACATCATCACCTACTAGTGTCCCACCCTTCCCACTGCAAGGGCTGCCACACCCTTTTATGCCCCAGAAGTATGCTCCTCCCCACCATTAAAACATGGGTGTGGCAAATCTTTAATGTGTTAGGTTATGTTGTAGTTCAGTAAAGCTTATGGCTATTGAGAATTTCGGTGGCTTCTGACACCATAACAACAACTAGTGATTGCTAGTGAAAGCCTGGAGTTCACACCTTCTACAAGAAAATACACAAAGGTCAATTATCAGGATCCTACGCACACACACTCATACGCACAGAAATACACACACACACATATACATACATGTACAAGAACCCCCCCCCCCCCCCCCCCCCCACACACACACACACACAAATGTAGGAGCACCCACACCCATGTTAGCAATACACACAGCAAACATACTCCGTCCCCCAAACATACACACACATGCACGCAGCTATCAAACACACAGGTTATCTGCCTGGCATGCTATAGACTCAAAGGTATGCGTGGCTCTGGAGAGGCAAGCATGACCACTCATGCAATGAATTAGTGGACCAATTAAATAAAGGTAATAGATAAAGCAGCTAGCTGTAATAAACAAGAATAGGCCACACAACTCTAGAAAGAGCATACACTTGCTGAGCAGAGCTGACCCTCTGTCATGGTGAGAGGTACAATACTAGCCAGAGACTATCTCCAAGCATAGAGAGCTACACCAGGATATAATAGGTAGTCTGTCTACAACAGGCAGCAAACAAAAGTAAGAATTTCTCCAGAGAATATGTGAAGATATTCACTGTTTTCACCAGAGGAAGGAAGAGGTTAATTATGTGACCCAAGGTGTGGTGAAATTAAAAACAAGTAATTTTTAAGTTGTTATACTGGTAGATTGCCTTACCATCCCCTTGTTGTTGCTGAAAAACAAGGAGGGTGGGGGAGGGTTTGGAAGGAGTGACAAAGACAAGCTTTGGAAGCCGATTACCTCAAAGTCACCCACAAATGTGAAGCCAGACTGCCACCATTGGGTTAACCCTCCCCCCCCCACACACCTCTAGTTACATTCACACCTCCTTTCCCCTGACAAGCTAACATACCCTCACTTGGCTAAGAAGTTGACAAAACCTTCCCACAAAACCTTTTACCTCATCACAAGATTTGGTCAATGATGCAAGACGCTACCTTAAACATACACACACACTTACAAGCACCCTCACAAACACACACACACACACGAATGCAAACTTCAAACAGTTCAGCATCTGTGGTATTAAAAGAGTTTACACACGAACTGGCAACACTGAAAGATTCATGGCAACATCTCTCGTACTCACACCTGTATCCAACACAAAACTTCACTTATAGCTTCCTAACAGATACAAACAGCAATTCTACTAAATTAACTGACAAGTAACTAAGTGACATTGAGTTGGCCAGGAAGGGAGGGAGAGCTAGGGTACGGGTGGGTGGGTAAGTGAGTGGGTGGGGGCAGGATACAATCACTACACAGTAGTTCAGTTGCCAGTGGCATACCATCTTCTCCACTGTTATAGTAAATAACTCTCTAATCATGAAGAATCTGTTTCCATAGGGGCTACACCTTTGAAGTGTGACTCCTTCAATTATGTGCTAACATTTGGTTAATGATCCTATTCAATGAGACCAGAATTTATAGAACTATCACTGGTAACTGGACCCAATTCAGCATGCTGATGTCCCGCTTACTGATATAATAAAACAGTCATTTTCAAATACACACCCACACCTACTACATCATTCATACAGCAGAGTACAGAGAAACCATAAAGACAAAGAAACCCTCAAGCTTAAGAGCACATACACACACACACACACACACACAAACGTAGACACTTCAAAAGTGGGTGGTATCCACTCCAGTGTCCTTCCTGGAAACCAATCCAACTCAGTCCAAGAGGGGTGGGGCTGGTCAGCTATCTTCACTTCCATCATGCCAAAGTCTCCCACTGTAATGACCACTCCAGTTTATACAGCAGCACCACTATGTCAACTACAAACCCACCAGAGCTGGACTGCTGCCCCACCTCCTGTCTGCCTGATCAACCATCTTTAGCAACACAAACTAATCATTTATTATGAAAGAAAACAAGTAAAGAACTGAGCAAGGAGAGCTTTAGAAAGTAAGTGCCCCAAAGAATGTACATCATTGTCATTTGTACCAATCTCCTTCATCTATCCCCCTTCTCCACCTTCCTCACACACACACACACACACACACACACACACACACACACACACACACACACACACACACAAGCACAACCATTACATACCACATCTTTCTAAAGCTTTCTTGTGAGAAACTTCTAAAAGGTCATTGGCAATGTACTGCTGAAGTTCAGTGCTCTCAGAGGATAGGTCAGGGTAGATGAACGAGTGCTCAAAGAACTTCTCATCTATGGTTACCTAAGGACAGGACATATTAGTAGGTGTTAAGTGGTGATTGAATCTGACATGAAACCTCGTTAACTTCATTAGTGGTTAAATATCCCAATACATTCAAACATTAGCTTCACGTATATACAAGTTCACACCAGTCTAACAGTTCAGCAAACAAGAAACTCCCCTCTATTTGTTAGGCCACATCTAAAACCTTACAAGAAGCTCCCCTCTATTTGTTAGGCCACATCTAAAACCTTATTGTTTCTAAAGCTGCGCCATAAAGTACAGCACAGCTGCTCCTTGCAGGTCCACAGTAACAGGAAGAACCCACTAATGGTTTAAAAAAAAAATAAAAAAAATAGCCATTCCAATTACAACAACAACAACAACAAAAAAAAAAAAAACACCTGGAGGATCAACTCGTGCTATATTTGGATGGGACGGCTAGAGAAAAGGGGGCACTAAAAAGAGAAGTGTGTTAAATCACCACATTATTGCATTAAATAAAACACCCAAAGATCCAAGTACAGATTCTGTAGCTGGCAATTTACAGTTCATTGACACTTGCTAATCAACCCCAGATGTACTGGTAATATTAGTACCAATGCTGACTTATGCATGTATACATGTGTAACATTTAAGACTGCAAGGTTTCACATTCATTAGATGTAATCTCTCTTCCTTTAATAACACAGGACAGCTAACTTAATGCACAAGTGCTCTACACCCGAGCTACGGTTTCAATCTGTACAGACTAATGTAAAATTATATCTTCACATACCGGCAAAATGATTGATCTGACCTAAGCTTTGTTAGCTTGTGCTATAGCTAAGTCAAGAGCCTCAGGAAATGGGTAAAGCATCATTAGTTTTAATTAAAGGGTGACAATTCATACAACATAACAAGAGAGAATTAACAATGGAACCCCAGATAATTCATTTCATGTGAAGTTGTTCTTTTTTTCTTGTTTTTGTTGTTGTTGTTGTTGTTTTTAATCTTAAAAAAAATTAAAGGGTTACAGTGTGGAATTAACTTTTAGTCACTCCTACTACATATCATTGCAACAACAAAATTGCTCACAGAGCATGTGCAATGGTGCCAAGGGGGCAGGCTAAGGCAAACACATATATAAAATGTGTGTGTGCTATAATAGCTACCCTTTACCATAGAGCACATGGCTCACCTGCTCTTTGGAAGACACTCTCTGCTTGGTAACAGAGACCTTGGTGAACTTTTGCATGACTTCGTCCGCACCTTCAAAGTAAAGCCCGCGAGAATGCTTCACCCGGTTCCTCTTCTTGACCATTATAGCTCTCCTTTCTGCCTCGTTCTCATCCACACTGGCATCTAACGAGCCAACTATACACACAGTGCCAAATATACATAATACACTTCACTGCATCTTTCATTCCCTGATTAAACACATGGAGCTGAGTGGAAACAATGTACCTGATTATATGTTATAATTTGTTGACAGCAAATCTACTCCGCCCACCACACTGCCCTACCCCAAATGTTCCACCGAAGTCCTGTTCAAACTTTCACAAGCTGGGCTTGGTTTGCCATATCACCACCAGTTACAGCTGTCTCAAGTATATAATAGTTTTTGTGTGTATCTTCATGCGAGAGTCAAATTGCCATATAATTGTTTCCTAAGATTAGAGTAATGTATACTCCTCCAGGCTGAATGGGTGGGTACATGGGATAGTTGTGAAACTGAGGACCACCACTAGTAAAACAGCTCTGTTTCTCCTTCAGTGTGCTTGTTCAAAGGTGAAGACACTTATATTGTACATTCTTGGGATCCAAGAAAACTAGAGTTCAGAAACTTTCAATCTTTCTGCTACAATAATAATAAATAATAATAATAGCAGTTCTTCTTTAATGTTTCAACTTCTTGCCAAGTCCTCCTCGGGACCCCTTGTGGAGGACTTCTGGGAAGAAGTCAAAATGTTGTGTTAACTTTTATTTTATATATTGTTAAAATAAAGAAAAACTGTTATTATTGGCGAGATTGCAAATTGTAGATAAATTAAATATTTGGATAGGGTGAGTCTCAATGAATACTATACATATGTGTACGTGGATGCACACACTTGCATATTACATACAAATAAGCAAACATACATACATACATACATATATGCATACATACACACACACATACATACATATATACACACATATATACATACATACATACACATACATATAATACACATACATACACACACATACATACATACATACACACACATACATACATACATATATACAGTGAATCTATTCACCCCTGATAATGTCTTGCTTCACTTTGATCACTATTTATATACAACCCCAATGTTGAACAGGAATCACCACATCAATATCTATAAACAGTGTTGTACAAACAGTAGTGGGTTACAGCAACTAAGCCCCTGCCTGCCTGCCTGCCTGCCTGCCTGCCTGCTATGCGTCCATATCCTACATGAGAAGCGGTTCCTTCCACCAGGAACTACAAGGAAGTGAACAGAAACAATAATCAGAATACCACAGTCTCAAAACTTCCACGCTGTGACTGGACCAATACAGCTTAGCGGCTTGAAGCACTGAAGCTGGTGTTGAGAAACAACAAGCTCCACCAAGTGTAGGCAATGAAGAAACAAAGGAACTTCCCCCAATGGCCTGCATGGGAGTGGCCCTTAGCCTCCAGCAGAAGTTTATTTGGCCTGACTGGATGATTCTTTGAAAATCACGACATGTGTTATGATAACTACCTTTCTTATGAGAATGTCAGTGGTATGTGTGAATGTGTGTGCGTATGTGTGTGTGTGTGTGTGTGTGTGTGTGTGTGTGCATGTACTGCTAAGTAAAGCTGTCACATCAATCTATTTGCATGTTGTCCCATTTACAACACTTTGAATAAAATGAGCTGGATTTTGTTTATATCTGCATGTATCCTATGGCAACACATTAAATACATACATGCAGTACAGAAAGTTTGGTTAAGTCAGTCAGTGGTAATGACAGGGTCACATGCCCAAAAGAATCCGTAGTTTTTACATGTTTTGGTAAATTTATCAACTGTGAGACAGCCGGTTACTGGATTTCCACCAGCTTTCTAGTGAAGTCAGATACTTTGGCAAACACTCAGCAAGCAAGCAAAAACAATACGAAAAAAGACTATTGGCTATTTTTATGGATGTTCCTTACCAGTATTCTTCATGTTTTCTGCCAGGTCCACATGGTCTGTACTGCTAGGACTCATACTGCGACTGCGCTGGTTTGTAGGAGATAGAGTTGCAGTTTCAAAATCACCTGAAGTAAATGACAACTAGATAATTACATGCCTAACTTGTTTCCTGATAACACTACACACACAATTACACACACACACACATGCACACACACACACACACACACAAAACAACTGCTGCTAGCCAAACTATTACATGACACATCAAGTGATGAAAAGGAAATGTAGCATACTTTTGTTTTAGTCTTCTGTCGTTCTTGCATCAATTAGTTTTTTCCTAGCAATTACACTAATCATGAGACTTAACACGAGCCCCAAAAAATATTTACTTACGTAACCAATGTTGAAAGTTTAATTAAGATCAAATTAGCCATTAGCTCAATTAGAGCAACAATTCATAACATTCATAGCATACTAATTAAATAATTTCTGAGATATCTGTAGTCCTTTCAGTTCTCTTTGAGCAGCAATACAGTTTGTAGTGAGCAGCAATACAGTTTGTAGTGGGCAGAGTCTCAGCTGACAGTCTCATAGAGCAACTAAACAGAACAGCTGCAAAGCCTTCTATGGCCAAGGTTCATGTAGGAGTGGCCGATATCAGATTTAAAAAATATTGACTAACTAATTAAAAGTTATCACTATACGACTAATTATTGACTAAATTTTGAGGTTTAATTACAACAATGATAGCAAAGTAAAAACATCATGGGCTAACAATTTCAGCTTTAACTTTTTCTTCAGCAGAAGCATACAAGCAAGGAATGGCAGAGGGGCAAGAGCTAAGATTAGGGATCAAAAGTGAAAGAAGAGAGAATGAACAAAGGAGGAAAAATAGAAAAGAAAAAAGAGGGGGAAAAAAAGAAAATAATGAAAGGAAATGAAAGAAGAAAAAAAGTAAGAAAAAAAAAAAAGCTAAGAGAATAGGTTAAAATGGTCTTCCAACAGCCTTGGCACGGTTTTGTTCCAGGTGAATTAGTTGCGAGTGTCCTCGGCTGTAGATCGAGAGTAGCAAGTTTAAGAGTAGCGGTATGGAGGGGGGAAAAAAAAAAAGGAAAAAAAAATTCTTCAGGTTTTATGCAGTGATTTCTAGTGCTGGCGGTATACCATTTATCTCAAACAGGCGATACCAATCCGAATACATTTGGCAAAACACTGAATAAAATGACTAAATATCGAAATACTGTCCACTCCTAGGTTCATGAGATGTACTATACATTACAGTAAGCAATAGTCTCCTTAAATAACATAAATAAGTCAAAAACACCCATACAATTCTAGTTTCACTGATGTTGCCTGTTGTGAATTCGAATTCATACTAGCTGGGCGACCTCGCTCACCACAATCTGCTGTTAGACAGTACCATTACTTAAACTACTTTAATTATGGGGGTTAAAGTTGATTACTGGGGTCATAGTGGAAATCCTGAGACTGCACTGCACTGGTTTCATTCAGACTCTCATAGGCCAGCAGGGCACTGTCCAGACTCCAGTCTGTGGCCTCCAGGAGGTCCCTTGCCAGAGATGGCTCTGCCTTGGTCCTCTCAATGAAGTCCGATAGAACCTGATCCATCCTGAAACACACACACACACAAACATTAGTGAATTATTATTACATCACAAATAAATGCAGGTGTGTAGTTACTTTAAACATACACACACACACCCCGCCTTTCCCTCAAAAAGTGAGAATTATTCACATCTTCTCTTCAAGTAAGCTCTCCACTTGAAGTAAACAATCCACCACAATCTCTCCATTACTAGTAGCCCCACCTCCTCCCCACCTCATGAAATATACAAATTAATAGCAAGAGCAACACATGTGATTGCACAAAGCTAATACTTAGTATGACACACTCTAATGAAGAAATAGCAAGGTGATAAGATGGATTCCTTGATGAAATGCTAACTTTACTGCATGTTTCTGCTCTCCACAGTTTTGTTCTTTATTAATTTAGATTTTTCTATGACACATTCACTAATGACAAATCATCCAAACTGAAGAAAATCAGGACACACACACACACACACACACACACACACACCGGAAAGAAGTAGCAAAACTTCATTCGACAATGTAAAATACAGATGATCTTGAATGGACTAACTAGAACAAGCCTTCACTGGGTGACTAAGTCACTGTGTTGAATGGACTAACTAGAACAAGCCTTCACTGGGTGACTAAGTCACTGTGTTGAATGGACTAACTAGAACAAGCCTTCACTGGGTGACTAAGTCACTGTGTTGAATGGACTAACTAGAACAAGCCTTCACTGGGTGACTAAGTCACTGTGTTGAATGGACTAACTAGAACAAGCCTTCACTGGGTGACTAAGTCACTGTGTTGAATGGACTAACTAGAACAAGCCTTCACTGGGTGACTAAGTCACTGTGTTGAATGGACTAACTAGAACAAGCCTTCACTGGGTGACTAAGTCACTGTGTTGAATGGACTAACTAGAACAAGCCTTCACTGGGTGACTAAGTCACTGTGTTGAATGGACTAACTAGAACAAGCCTTCACTGGGTGACTAAGTCACTGTGTTGAATGCAACTCATTAAAAAAGAAACAGCTGTTAGAAATTATACACTACCTTACTAGGCTTCTGTAATTCCATTCAGCAAAACTATCCTAATACCACTCCCCCTCCCAACACACACACACACACAAATTATCTTGCTATGACTAGTGCATGGGTCACACACACCTGGCAGAGCCAGGATGCGCCTGTGCACTAGGCAGGCAGGTACTATGAGCCGTGCAAGCAAAGCTCCTGGAGTGGGCTAAGAAATCACAAGAGAACAGGCCTTTCCTCACAGCAAGGGTATGGGCACCCAGAATCTCACCTGGACCATTGCTGTTGCATGAGAAAAGGCCTTGAATTTGCACCCCAGCAGATGCCAGGTACCCAATCACAGCTAGGTGAACTGGTGGGGCTGATGGGAAGCACACACACACACACACACACACACATACACGCACACACACACACGCACACACACACACACACACACACAATTAACTTGCTAATCTGTACATCACTTTATTGTTAGAAACCAACTTCAGACATGACATAGAACTATGACATAGCCAACAAACGGTGAGAGCTCATGGTACAAAGCATGCACACACACACACACACAAACACATGCACGCACACACAAACACACAGATGGAGGTGTCACCAACAGATATTTAGCAACCCGTACCGGTGAGTCTCTGGTTCATGCAGTCCTATAACTCAACATTTGGCACTACTCCAACCTGCTTCAGCCGCTGCCTTTAAAAGCTCAATTACTTCACAAACTCCACTTCATGAAACAATCCCAAGAATGATGTTGCTACACTAGTGGGAGGAGGCAGGGTCTGAACAATATTCCAAGGCATTCACTTAAATAACTATCACAGACTTTGACAATCTCTTCATCACCTAATTAAGACACTTTCTCTTACATGGAGAAGACTTACATGCATGTATGTGACTGCAACTGGGATAGTAGGTAAAGGGTCATCTTTTAAGGACCATAATTATTTTATTGAGTCACTTCTAAGCTACCTGTTACAGTTCCTAATTTACTAGAACTATAATTGCAGCAGTGAACAAATGAAAACATGTTTACTGTCAGTACATGTCATTTCCCACCATGTAAACCAGGTGTGGAAGCTAGCTGCCAGCTACAACCTCTACATTTTCAAGCTCCCTGCACAAATAATTCAATTTAATTATTATAACTTGTGGGGGGGGGGGGAGATCTTAACAGGAAAAAATTGCACTGAAAACTGAGCTCGAATTCATGGCAATAGGTATCCATAGCAACTCAAAACTAAATTAAGACAATCACATGCAACTGAAGTAGCCACAGTGAAAAATGTTTGAGAGGGGTAAAATTGCACATACTATATCAGGGTTTCATACAGGATTTGCGTTTAGGGGGGGGGCGGAATTTGGGATTGTATGAAACAGTCCTGATTTTTAAAGTACTTCAATGAAACTAGTAAATGTAATATATTTAACAGCGTTTAATTTAATGAGGGGACATAGGAAAAACTTCTCTCCCCCTTCCCCCCACCTCCCACATCTAATCCAGAATTATTATTCAAAGATATTGAGCAGAATTGCAATGAAAATCAGGTCAATTAACATAGAGCAAACAAATTTTGTAGAGTTAATAAACTTTTCCCTCCTCCCCCTAGTGAACTGTGTTAAGAACTCTTGCATCTTTTGTCAGTTCTCTAATCCTAACTTCTAGGTATACCTTGTCAGTGATGTTTGCATGACTCCATGATAACCCACAACCACTGCCAATTATTATGTTCTACTGTTTGAAGTTTGGTATAAGGCTGTAACCACTTAGCCACTGCATGGTAGGCTAGCTGCTTTTTCAGTCAACAACAGACTGGTAGTGGTAGTGGTATCTAGAAGGAAGTACTTTAGTAGAAAGAGAGCTTTCAAAATCTTGACAGCAATGTCAGTGTTCAACCCTTCTCTGCTTCCAGCAAAGGAAGACTTAAGTTCTTACGGAGTGGACAAGATAAGTTGCTTAGGAGACTTCTACGGTAAGCCAGCTGAAGTTGAGTTTGATGGAATAACTTATTCCTCAACACCTCTGCTAAACAAGGACGATTTAATATCAGAGTGGGCTATATTCAAGAGAGCATTGCTTCAAGAAAGAGATGAAATTATGAAGTCAAAATCACTGGAGAAAGCACCAGAGTTCCAAGAAGTATTAGAAGAACTGAAACGTTCAGCTGCTTACACGGGAATTTTTTCAGAGACGTTTAAACTGATTGACATTATGCTTTTGATTCCAGTTGGTACAGCCACAGCTGAGAGATCTTTTAGTGAAATGAAACTCATAAAAACTAGATTACGAAGCCGGCTGACAGAACAGAACTTGGCACGGTTAATGAGAATTGCCATTGAAGGTCCTGAACTGAACGAAATCAACTTTAGTGAAATATTAGATATATTCAAACAAAGCAATCATAGAATCATACTTTAAGAGTGACTTTATTTAACATGTCTTTGTTCTTATGGTATTGCTATTATGAAATTCAAATCTATTAAATAATTGAATGAGCAAAATCTTTGGGGGGGGAAATTTTCTTTTGGGGGGGGATATCCCAGGTTTCCCCTCCCCCCTCTATGAAACCCTGTATATACTCTACTCAGAATTATAGTGCCATTCTACTCCTTATTCTTCAATTAAAAATTGCCTTCAATAGGATGTAATTATTCATACAATCTAACCCCTACGCCTCTGTATTCTTAACGATGCTTTTTTTATGTTCCCACAACTCATAAACGAAACGAAACACATGGCACATGTGTGTGTGTGTATATTACATACACATACATGCACTCACACTGAACATACATGTAATCCTAGATAAACTAACACGCACACCACGCATATTCATGTAACAGTTGTTCTGGCAAACACATAATTCAAGTTTAATTCAAGTCAACACACCTGACTAGCCAGGCTAGAGATGATTATGAAAACATTATAGACAGCTTCACATGAGGAAACAGATGGATATAGCAAAAAGATTGTACCTGTTTGAGAAAAAATATACTTTCATTTAAGGGAAAAGGACACCAAATCCTGCCCCAGCAAAGCCATTTTAGAAATCATTGGCTTAGTAACATATTATAATATTCCTTTCAGAGCCAAAGATTTCTGCACATAAAAACTGATTGTCAATAGACCATAATTAAAAATAAACTATAGGGGGGCTACAATTAACTTCATAATGACACGGTCAAGTAGAAATTGCTGATTAAGGGGAATACACTATCCAACTAAAAACAACAACAACAACAACAAAAGCCTCACAGTTTCAATGTCTGATCACAGTATGTAAATCCTTGACTATATATGACAACCTTGTCCCAAAAATGGAATAATAGAACCTTTTGAAACCATATTATTCACTCCTGTGTGTACAATTAAATTGGTTACGGTAGCAGTGAGTCATAATGTAAAAGTAAAAACAATGATGGCTACTCTTGTAAGTCCTGGATCTCCCACAAAACAAATACTATAATCCAGTGCTCCACCATAACCTGGTTAGAATCTGAACATATTTACTACAAGCGTAAACACTTAGTGAAATAGAAGAAAAAGTATGGCAAATATAATGTTGGAAATTGGCTCTATTCCAAACAAGTGTTCACAATACTTCCCAGTGCACCCAACGTGATGTGTGTTATGGGTAAGAGACTTAGTCCCACACTTTATTACACAATCATGGCTGGTAGTGATGAAGAAACTGAAAGACATCAAAACCTACCAAAATACACATGATGCTAAACCTGAAAGGTCAAATAAATCCACTATGATTAGACCTCTGTTCAGAAACCAACTGTCTCACTGCAGACTCCAAATTGATCATAAATCTGTCTCATTCCAGGTTCAAATCTTAAACTATAAATTAAGTCAAAGCACAAATAAAAAAATAAAACAGTTGTTTTGGGTAAAGGGTCCATTACTTACAACCATTGGCATTAAACACGTTTAAGTGCCACCACTTGTCAATTCTGTACACTACTCATATCAATCCTTATCCAGTCTGGTCAACCACTAGTATACCAATACAGGCACTTCTCCAGATCCAGTCAACAATGACCATTATTACCAGACCTCTCAACTCTCAGGTATATTACTCTGAGTCTCACACATTAAGTTTTGGTATCAACCTCTCGGGCAAATATACATTTTCTCATGTATATTAACAATGGCAGTAACTGTGACAGCTGCCATTCCCATTTATTAGGCAAAGAAATCCCAAGCATAATGGACATGCTGATCAAGTCACAGAAACTAGTGCACTGAGGGCAGAGAATTGGAGCATTTTTTATTATGTTGTTGGAATCTAGGCAACAAGGTATCTCACCTGGTAAAGGGTCATTCTTCCCTGATCACCATAACTACATATTTGGTTTGGCTTTGCCTTCGACTACTACTACTACTGTGGATCCCACATGCACTATTTAAATCAAAGGATAAAGTTGAACCTTGCAACAGCTATGATTAACAGTGGACGGTTTAGATATTACTAAAAAGCTACAATGATTTAGCTTGTAGCTCTTTGCTTTACTATCAAACTTCAATATTTATAGCAAAGTCTCAATCATTTTAGTTGAGAGCTCTGATCATACTACTCCAGTCAGTGACAAGCTCAAATCTAGCCCACCACATGTACCAATTCAGTATCTACAATTAAACTAAATCCAGCCAGTCTCAGCACCAATCCCTTCAACTACCTGTACCTGTCCAGTCACCTACCTGTACCAGTCCAGTCACCTACCAGTCCAGTCACCTACCTGTCCAGTCACCTACCTGTACCAGTCCAGTCACCTACCTGTACCAGTCCAGTCACCTACCTGTACCAGTCCAGTCACCTACCTGCACCAGTCCTGTCCTACCTATACACCAGTCACCTACCTATACCAGTCCAGTCACCTACCTGTACCAGTCCAGTCACCTACCTGTACCAGTCCAGTCACCTACCTGTACCAGTCCAGTCACCTACCTGTACCAGTCCAGTCACCTACGTGCACCAGTCCTGTCCTACCTATACAAGTCCAGTCTACTACCTGTACCAGTCAAGTCTACTACAGCACAAACTATTAGTACTATTCCAGTCAAATAACTACATCCATCATACCAATCCATTCTGATCCAGTCCACCACTAGAACTAATTCAGGCAGTCGTCAATTCAGTCTCACACAGTGCCACTCAAACCTTCACAATCAAAATTTATATTCTGACCATTGATCATCCTAGTCCCTCAGTGGCCACTACTTGCACAGTTTAGTCTGCTCTGATGTATACACAACACCACCAACTTGGCCCAGATACAGCAAACAACAAGTGTGACCTCCAACTCCACAACATCGGCCATCCATAACCTTTCTTCATACACACTATTACAGAAATAACCATGCTACTTTTTTATCCTGAACCTTGCACCCTACTAGCTACGTTCAACTCGCTATAGCTACTACAAAACAGGCTCAAGCTAGCTAGTAATACCCCGTCACGACATTACGGCCCAAGAACATTTTATAGCACTCACCTCGAAAAATATTTCGTCTTTCCACATGAACAGTAACTACTACCAACTGCAAACACACACACTACACTGCAGTGCAAGCTAAAAAAAGTCAAATACAACAAGTTGGGGTAAGAGTTTGCTGAATCAGCAAGTTTTCATTTATCACGTGAGAATTGCCATAGCAAGTAATCAATGATAAGTCAGTAGTGTGTCTCTGCTTGCTGGGTGTGGGAGAATAATGAAGTCAATGGTTGCCTCTGGAAGACGTTTCAATCAATAAAGCAGAAGGAGGAACAGTGTGGAACGTACCTTTGTGTTGAATTCTACGCTGTGATAGTGTAAAGTAGCTTAAATGTCTCGTTTGCAAAGACATGGTACAGTTTCCGGACCTTCAGGACATAGTGAGTCTCTACAGCTTTCTTGAAGGTGGTATGAAACCTACTGGTGGCCGTGGTTGAGTAATAGACTGCTTGAATTCATTCTACAATCAAAGTTGGCTGACATTCAGCCCTCTGAAAGTAACACCAACTTGTTTACCCCTTGATAAACTTTCTTACTTCACAGGTTGGGGGACATAATTGAATGTTTAACATCTGTTCTTCCATGGGCTGTCTTTTTATGTGAAGAATCACTGCCAGTCAGTCTTTTTAGAGCTCTAATTAGAAATCCATTGCACCACTGACTGGTTGTCAAGATTCCCGCTCAGTCGATATGTTGTATTGCACAAACACTTTCAGGTTTACACAGTGTGAAAAAGGGAGAGGGGGGAATTGTTGAAGGCCAACAACACCTTCCTATTTTTGTTTCTTGTGTCACTTCAGTCTGGCATTGTTTGACAAACTTTGTATGCGTTTAAATTTTTTTCCCACTTATATGTCACTAACTTGAGCTAACACAAAATGGTGGGGATGTCTTTTTACACCTGCTTTATTAATCAATTATTTGATTGATCAGAAATTTGACTGTGAAATAATGTATGTTGATATCCCTTACCAGCTGAAATATTCACCTGTGGTAGCTAGCTTCCTACATTGTGGACTCTCTATTAATCGATTTGATGTATTGTTTTCTAACCCATACATATATATCTGTGACATGTCAAATCATGTTTATCATATTTACCCTAGAGCCCACATGTATGTATGACATGTTTCTAACCATGTATGGCAACAGCTGATTGTAGTTTAATACATGCATGATTTAAAAGTTGGTGTAGTGGTATTCATTCTGTGCTTGTGTCACTGATGATGACTATTCTAGGCAGATGGTGAAGTAACTAAGCGTAGTTCGTGTTGGTTACAATTCCATGAATGTACACGTATCTACACATTAAGTAACAATAGCATAAGTGTTCATATTTGGTGAATTGGTCAGCATTCAATACTCTTATTTTGCACAGCTCATGCTAACTCGTATGCCATGAGAGGTGTGCGGTTGAAGTCCAGTGTCTATGTACCGGATCTGTTACTGCTACCTTCAACTTGGACCAAGCCGACCTTGCCCTCAGAGCGTGCCTTCAGTGTAAGCTATTCCTGATTCAGGCAAAACTAAACACAAAAGAAGAGCTGTTGATATTTTTATTGTCTGTTTGTTCTTGTAGTATGACTATTCTCTCGAAAACCAAATAGCCGACCAGGCAAGGCAAAGAGCACTGTCCATAGCCTCCGAAGCCTCACTGCAAAGAAAGCAAGTCTTAGCTTTGCAACAGCAGCATCAAAAGCAGCAGCAGCAGCAACAGGAGAGTACTGACACTCTGTCTGGCTTGTCCTCTGAAACTTCACAAAGTCAGTCATCGTCCCAGCCTGTCCAGTCAACGGCTCCTTTACTACCTTTTATGTCTGGTATGGAAATGTTGACTCCAACACCAGTGGCTCCCCCGCTATCCTCTTTCAATCAAAAAGCAGGTGTCAACATGGGTGTGAATGTTGCAAGTGCTAGTGGGAGCAGTCAGTCCAACTCCGACGGGTCCTCCACCAGCCTCTTGAGCGATGAAGATGGTAAAAAGATAGCGGCTGATTCCGGAGGCGGAGACAACAAAAGATCAACAGTTATCAAATCACTCGGTAACTTCAGTCTGAAGGAATTTGAGGGGGATACAACGGATCCATTTGAAATGGCTGCCCTGCAGGCTATCAATGACATGGAGGAACTACAGAGTGTCTTGCAACCGTCTTTGGTTGGGGCAAACAGCACCAGCACTGGCTTCTCGAGTGCCCCGCCTCATAGTGCAAGCACGCTCACGTCCACCACCTCCCACCTGTCTTCTCACCTCGGTCCTCCGCCTCCCATTTCTTCTAACTTTCCTGTCTCTCAGCCATCTCCTCCACTGCTAGTTGCCGTTGTTTCTCCTCTGAGCTCCAACCTTGCTATGCCTTCCTTCTCTCCAGCTGCCGGGACAACCTGTAGCAGCAGTAACATGCAGTTGGCCAGTGAACCTTCTAGCACTGTCAGCTCTTCTTCAAAAAATAGCAAATCTTCGCCAGAATTGGGTGGGCCAGGGACAGGCGTGAACCAGTATCGGAGACATTCTGACAATACAGTTTCCTCGTCTGGTCCCCCTGGGCCAAGTCAGCAGCAGACTTTCCGCAACTCTCATCCATCAACTGTATTATCTGGTGACTCCTTTGGAGTTACTGCTCCTGTTTCAAGGGCGAGTTCTAACCCCGTCACTAGCAGCCAATTCCAGAGTTCGCCAGAAAATGCCCACAGTGTCAGCTATCCTGTCATCCCTCCATCCCCAGAATTGCAGCACTTGTTACAGGAAGAAGGAAGTGACAAGGACCGTCCCCTTCAACATGCATGGAGTAACCCCAGTGTGTCTGGACTTGTGGATATAGCACCTGACAGTTCTAAGAAAGCCCCAGTACCTGCTCCTAGAATATCTCCCAAATTGACAGTGAGTGTTGTTGTTGTTGTTGTTTTTAGTTGTTGTTGTTTTTGTTGTTGTTTTTTCGTTGTTGTTTTTGACGATTTGTTTTGCAGATTATTAAAAAAACAGTCTTAATTTTTTTTTGGGTTTGCTGAGTGGTGATGATGTGAAGGAATCATAACAAATGTGCTTGTTAGTGTGTGAATGCTGCTAAATTACTTATATAGTCAAACAAGTGACTTATTTACTGATTCGTCCATTCACAAGTGCCCATTTCTCTACAGAAGTCAGACATGCTAGGGAAGAGGCTGGTGTCATGTAGTCTTTAGAAACAGTTCCAGAAAACATGGCTGTAATGTTGTTTATGTCATTCAGAATCTGAATCAATTATGTGGAGTTTGTACTTGTGTGTAATAATGTTACATAACATCTAGGTGTATTGGTGACCACTACTATAGTACTACTATTATAACTGTGCCAATGATATTAGAAGTTGTTTCCCTCTCTCTCCCCAGCGATATTAGCAGTGTAGTTAATGAAGTGAAGGTTGTAATGTGTTGTGCTGATTGTAATTGCAGGCTAAAGAAGGCACAGTGTCAGCATCTTCATCTGCATCTTCCTCGGTAAGAGATAGTAATTGGAGTAGCGTCTGTCTTGACTATTGGTTGATAAGACTTTATAGTACAGATGATTAGAGAGCTTTGCTGAAGTTTCCAAGAGCATAAAAATTATACAAATATCACTAACTTTCTATGCAGTCTTCAATCCTTAAATTCCATGGGTGTGCATGTCAACTACAAGATATTTTAACTTTATGAGGTCCTTATGTTCGGTCATTCCTCGTGAATGACATATTTATTTTCACTTTCTGGTTGCAGCCCTTACCTGTGCCACGACCCAGGCCAAGAGGTGGCTCTCCAACTCCTTCAGGCACTCCCCCTAGTAGCAGTGGTGGGATCATAGTCCTTCCTCCTCCTCCTTCTCCTTCCAGTAGCCCCTCCCAGAACCGCAAAAGTCAGTCCGCACTGAGCACTTCACATACTCAGTAAGTATCACTGTAAAGTTAGGTTGATTGCATGATCGTGTATGGGAGTAATCAGGTTGTGGGTGGTATTTAAAGTAAATTAAAATGGCTTTCTAGAGTACTAGATCTCTCATGCATGCTATTGTGAGCCAGACAAGGTGCATTCAACAATCCAGGAAGTATGTAATAAAGTAGTGTAACATACACAAAAACTGGTAGTGTGTGTGTGTGTGTTGGGTGACACAGGATGTTCAAGCTGTTGCACCCCCCCCCCCCCCTTTGATAGGGTCATGCCGCCCAGCAGTGCGACTCCAGCTGCCAAGAACTGGTTGACCAATCAGGGAGGTGTTGCTGTTCTTCCACGTAAGCCATCCCCTACCAGCCAAGGAGGCGTGGCAGTCCTTCCACATAAGCCATCCCCTACCAGCCAAGGAGGCGTGGCAGTCCTTCCTCCTCTACCCTCCCAAGTTCAGTCTACCAGTACGTCTCACGCTGGAGATCTTCCTCCTCCCCCGGAGTACAAGGCAGTCTCGACTCCTCCCACCACTCGCAAGGGTTCTCCTCCCCCTCCTTATTCTTCTCCTGCTGCTAAGCAGAGAACACAGCCGGTGGCAGCAGCACTTCCCAGCTATAAGCAGCTCAATCCTCCCAAAGTTCCACCAAAACCTCCTTATTCACTTTCTAAGCAAGAGGTAGGGATGTTTGTGTTTTTATTGAATATTGGACCAAGGGGAGGGACATGATATGTAATGGATATTAGCAAAATAACTACTGTTTAAAGCAAAGGTATTTAAGTTTGTGTGGGTGTGTGTTTCTCAGGGCAACTTATCATCAGCAGAGATGGCACAAGTGATGACTCTTGAAGGTATGGGCTTCCCTCGGCCAAGACTGGCTAGAGCAGTTGTCCGGTTCAAAGGAGATGAAACCAAGGTGAGCCGTCAATGAACATGACTAAATTATATTCAGTTCAACAAAGTTTAGAAATTACACTCTCCCTCCCATTCTACTATAGTTTTGGTATTATCATCAGATATATAAGCATACGTTTTGAGTGAATAAATCACAGGATGGAGTGGAAGCATGCATAGTTGCTATAGGTTAGCTTGTCTTCAGTTGGTTTGCTGTCTAGCTTCACAATCGTTTTGCTTGTGGCAATTTACATTTGGCTAAATCTTTTTTTTTTTTTTCCCTTTTTTTTTGCAGGTGCTGGATTTTCTGTTCCTAGTTGGTGAACTGGAAGAAGCTAGATATAATGGTGACAGTGCAGAGACTGCTCTGATAGCCTGTGATGACAACATTGAAAAGGTAATACTTTCTGCCAATAGAGTTAAGCAACTAAGCAACTTTTCATCGTGTGTTTGTGGCATAGGCCAAGGAATACTTGCAGAAGTTGGAGACTTACAAGGAATTTGGGTTCCACGAGAAAGCTATTCATGATTCTTATACCAAAGCTAAAACAGATTGGGACGAAGCATTGAACATTCTGACAAAAGACAGATGATGCATGCATGCTCAAGTTTGCCATGTTTTGTGTTCACACTCGACATTCTCTGGCAGTCATCAAGTATTTTCTATCCTCCCGTGTGTGTGTTTGTTCCGCAGTGTTTTGCTCTCAGCTTATTCTTGTTTATTATTGCAGCAATAAGGCTATTGTTTGTGTCAATCAAATTCAAGTTTTTGATTCTTCTCATATTATACTAGTGCTGTTTTGGGATGTCTATATCTGCAATTTAGATATGGTGAAATTTATGATTGTAAGCACTACCCACCATTTTTAAGACTTTTTGTGCTGAATTATACATTTAAATTTCTTCTTTGAACTGTTTTCCTAAAATGGCATATGTGATGATAAAGATTGATGATGATGGTTGATGACTTATAAATTGATTTTATGAAAGGAAATAAATAATGAACGGTATAAAAATCAACATTACATTAATTACCATCAAGCCAAAAAAGTACCTGCTGCTTCAAGGGCCACTAAAATGGTGCTAAAATGGTGCAACAAAGACATTTCATTTTTCTTTAACAGCTTTCTTGCAATGTCTTATAAGTCACCACAGTAGCTACAACTTCGTGAGGTAGGCAGGTAAGAGGAATGCACACACGAGCCTGTATCTCTGCCATCTTCTCCCGCAGAGAGCCCAAATGAGATGCTCTGCCCACCACAATACTTGACCTGGTCAATCCGCCCAGTCTCTGTAAAGATGGCATTAATATCAAGTCGGCTCCCTGCTCCAGAAAACGTGTGATCTCTAAAGTCAGAGCATTCCCCGTGTTCAGCGAACGTGTGGGCATGCCTGTGGCATCAACAATAACCGTCACCAAATTGGAAGAGAGGGAGGAGTTTCGCAAGTGGCACGCGCTGGCCATGTCCGCCAGCGAGAGGTGTCGCAAACAGTTGGAGTAGGCGTACGGCTGATAAACCATGGCAGCTATTCGGTTGCTTCTCAGAGCCATTCTGAGTCCATCCCAGTCCATAGGATGTGCTGCATCCCCTAAGTTCCAGTTATAGCATCCAGTCAGACTTGTAGCAGTCCTGAAAGGCCCAGAGGGCACTGAGCTGCTGCTGGAGCCACAAATGCCTTGCTTGGCATCGCAGAAGGTGTCATGTATGACAGCGAAAGGTTGTGCCAATGAAACCAGTCCGTTCGCACTGATGGAATCCTGCGTCACCATGGCAGCAAACAAGGACAGACAGTAAGCAGAAGTCGGAGACGGCGCTATCACTACACCGTAGTCAGAACCAAGGGATAATATCTGGCGCAGGACTACCTGAGATAGCTCCAGACACTGACTGACATCGGTCGTCTCTTTCATTCCTAAATGTACAGCTTCTACCTAGGAGTGAAGTTGAAAAAGAAAAGATTAAGGCGGGGGGAATGTATTAAGGTAAACTACAAAACGTACTACATTCTATAAAGCTTTTAAAAAATGAAAATAGTCACACTATACCTACAATAGAGATTTCTAAAATAAAAGCAACTACTCTGCAGATACTTTGTGACCACTATCTACATACATACATACATGGCAATCTCACCACTGATGGAAACACAGCACTAGGTGCTGATGGAAGATTGAATAGGAGCTTGTAAATTGATAGTTTTTCATCTTCACTGACAGTTTCACCAACATCACTTGCATGTGAAGACTTTTCTTCATCCAAATCCAAATGGGAATCTGCAACCTTTAAACAAAACAAAAAAAATGGAATTACTCTAGTCCAGCTCCGTGGTTATTATTTTTTGTTTGCATTAGTACTGCATCATGTGCCATTTTCCTGCTCAAACTAAAGAGTTGAGACAACTGTATCATTATAGTGAAATCTGAAAGGTCACAGAAGTATCATTGCAGAAACAAAATCAAATCACTACGGTAATGTGGAAGAGCAACTCATGGGGGGGGGGGGGACGACAGCATAAACCAGGATTCAACCAATTCATTCTTTAGTCAACATACTCCTCATACATACTTATCGTATAATATTTAACTATCTTTCCCGAAATATCGTCAGTAACACCTCAAAGTGTGCCCCAGTTGTCCCAACATGTCAGATTGGTGGCAAAACAATAAAAGTACCCCCCCCCCCCCCTCCCCCATTTTTTTTGTGTGTGTAAATTTTGAAACTAGCCATGGTTAAACTCGCTGGGCACTGCACAGCCATCATGAGCTATCATGTCCATATCCCTCAGACCCATAAATAGCAGTCACACTGCTCTCACAGGAGAAGGGGGTAATTACAACATTGGGTTCTTGAAACCCCACATGTTGCAGTTCCCTAGTTTCCTCTTAATGGAAACTTAATATGTAAAACTCTGCGGGGAAAAAACAACAACAACAAAAAACAATACAAAAAAACAACAACAATAACTCCTACGTTACCTGATCAGAGTAATTGTCCACATCAGCAGATGGCTTCTGCCCTTCCTGCTGTGGATGCACATGGTCCTCCTTATCTGGATCGCTAACATACAGCACTGGGACAGCCTCCACACAATTTCTGTCAATACTTCCGAAGCTCGAGTCTCTTGCATTCGCACAGCTAAACTGCCTCTGAGGTAAGCTCTGGGCCAGACCTAATCTACTAGCCTCTCTGCTTTCACTGGACGAGTTCATCAGGACTGGTTGAAGTTGCTCCACCCACTCTTCGGTACGAATCTGAATAGCCTGAGGCATCGTGGACAAATCTTGCTTGAAAACTTCCTTATGAGTTCCTCCTAGGCCTACTGGTGCACAATTGCTTCCCATGCCATGATCATTACTTAATCCACTAAACTGTACCACTCCTACTGACCCCTTCATAATCTTAGATTTCTTAAATCTTGGAAGATCTCCATTAGTGATGTCCTTTCTTTGGGATGGTGGCTTGCTCTTGCGCTTTGGTCCTAACCCAGTACTATACACCTCACACGAAGCAACACACAAAATTGAATTGATTTCGACAAAACAATTCGATATTTTCCATATAGCACTACTACAGATATAGGTACAGGAAGCAAGGCTTTACACTAAAGACCCTTTACCAATATTCAGAGGAGATGTGCTCTACACACATACATGTATACACAATTAATGGTAATACCTTATCTTGTCCACCCACATCCATGTTTACTTCACCTACAAAAGAAATGCCAGTTCTATAACTATTTAGCCCTCTTTTCCAGTAGCTCATAGCACGCTTGTGCATTTCGCTCTTAGCATGATCTTGGAAACCAGATGTGCGCAAATTCTCGGATCCTTCGATAAACGCAGAACTGAAATTTCTAGAGTACTTTCTAAGATCAGACTCAAAGAGTTGACATATGGAGCATTTCAGCCGGGACACATGAAATTCGTCGGACTTTTCGAATTTCATCCACGACGAGGTTTCTAAGCTGTCATCGTACATCATGATCCACTTCTTCACAGTAGCTACAGTTACGGCTCTTTTTTTCGGTGGCACTCCAGGCAAAAGGACGACACCCGTACTTTCTTCAACATCCTGCGACGCGGACATAAGAGGCAACTGCTCGATTTCTTCATTCGCCATAAAAAAAAAATTGCACTAGACGATCATTACCTAAAACAGCGAACGTCGTATGATCAG
>WLWD01005874.1_pt1 | contig 172644 bp, 130 predicted proteins | sample 6712731 | NCBI WGS metagenome assembly WLWD01 (sample SAMN12718690, study PRJNA576275) | sponge metagenome | isolation source: marine sponge | host: Mycale hentscheli | place: New Zealand: South Island, Marlborough, Capsize Point | collected 2014-11-01
GTGAATGGATGGCTTCGCTGGCTCAGCAGACCGAAATTGAGAGGAACAGAGACTTGGTACCCCCAGTCTCGCTGTTGGCGGATGCCCAAACTGTTGAGCAAGGGATCTCTCAACAAGGCTCGGATGAGCCAGTTGGTCTAACAGGTTCTCAGGCAGGTGAAATGAGTGTAGAAGCTGAAGTTATTGTTGGTAATGAGTATGTGGCTAGTGGAGAGGAAATTGAGTTGGAATGCTTAGGGTGTCCGACCTTGGTTGATGAATCTGATGTGAAGTTGTTGAAGAAGGAGGTGATGGAGGATGACAGTTTGAAGAGTTGTAGGGAATTAGGAGACATAAAGAGGAATGGATATGTGTGGAAGGATGGGTTGTTATTTCATGAGATAGTAGATGAGACTGACCAAACCCTCTGTCGGCTGGTGCTTCCACGGCCCAGAAGACAAAAGATATTGAGGCTTGCTCATGACCATTCTGGTCATGTAAGTGTAAAGAAAGTTAAGCGTCTCTTGAATGCTAGGTTTACATGGCCAGGTATGGGGAAGGACGTGTGTGAGTTCGTCCAGTCATGTGATCAGTGTGCCAGACTTAACAAATCAGGCAACAGGACAACCAGGATGTGTGAGCGGCCAATAGTTACGGAGCCGTTCAAGTCTGTAGCGGTGGACATTGTTGGTCCACTGCCGAAAGCCAAAGGTGGTGTGCAGTACATTCTGACCTTTGTGTGCATGGCCACCAGGTGGCCTGAAGGTGTGCCTATGAGAACAGGTTCGGCTTCCGAGGTAGCGGAGGGGCTAGTATCCATCTTCTCCCGTACTGGATTTCCCCTGAGAATGCTCTCAGATCGAGGTAGTGTGTTCCTTGGAAAAGTCACAAAGAGACTATGTGAGATCCTTGGAGTGGATACGATACACACATCACCGTATAGGCCTCAGGGAAACGGTGTGGTAGAGAGACTGCACGGAAATCTCAAGCCAATGTTGGCGAAAGCAGTTGATAGTGGTTTAGATTGGTCAACGTTCTTGCCCATGGCACTGTTTGCTATTTGACAGGTTGCCAATAGAAATACAGGCTATTCTCCCCATGACCTAGTCTTTGGCAGAAGGATGAGAGGGCCCCTTGACATAGTGTACACGGGCTGGGTAGAGGACTGCTTTAGTGACTGTGACGTGAGCTCGTGGGTTGAGAAGTTGCAAGAGAGACTGAAGACGCTGAGTAAATTATCTGTTGTGTGTGAGGCTGAATCTAGTGCTAGTAGAGCGAAGAAGTTTAATAAGAACAAATCTGAACGTGAGCTGGTAGTTGGTAGTGAAGTGTTACTTAGAGTTCCAGGTCTTCATGGTGCGCTCCAAGCTTCGTGGGAAGGGCCATATAAAGTAACGGAAAAATTATCCAGAGTGAATTACCGTGTGTGCAAGGGTGAGGGACGTCCTGAAAGGATTGTCCACATTAACAACACTAAGACGTACAAACCACGAGTTGCCAGTGTAAACAGTGTATGCATAGTGGCAGAAGAGAATACCGAGATGTCGGAGATGTGGGATAACAAGGGAGTATTGTGTGACGAGAAGTGTGATGGTTATGATGAAGGTGAATTACAGTTAGTGCTACAGAGGGTGTCTGACTGCTTTTCCGAGAAACCGGGCTTGTGCAAGGTGGGTTCGGGTGTGATTGCTGTTCAGAAAGGAAGTGCAGTTGTAAACCAGCCTCCTCGTCAAGTGCCCATGAGCATCCGACAAGCTGTCAGTGATGAGATTAAAAAGTTGCTTGCCCACGGCATTATTGTAGAAAGTGATGCTGAGTGGTCAAGCCCAGTGGTTCCTGTTAGGAAAAAAGATGGTTCTATTCGTTTGTGTGTAGATTTCCGAGAACAGAACGCCATAACCCCATTGCGTAAGTTTTGGCTACCATCTCTACAAGAGATTCTAGACAAAGTTGGTTCTAGCAATGTTTTGTCAAAGTTAGACCTCACGTCTGGCTTTCACCAGATTGAGGTAGCTCCTGAAAGTCAGGATTTGACGTCGTTTAGTTGCCCGGCTGGCAAGTTCAAGTACGTCTGTATGCCATTCGGACTCAAGAATGCACCTGCCATCTTTCAGGCTGTCGTTGAGCAGGTGCTGGCCCCGATGGCCAGAGTGGCTTCAAATTACATAGATGATGTGGTTGTATTTAGTCGTTCTTGGGATGATCATTTGAAGGATTTACAAGAGGTTATAGAGTGTTTGGGTAAGGCAGGATTGACAATAAAGAGAAAGAAGTGTGAGTTTGGGAGGAGGTATATGAGCTACTTAGGACATCAGGTTGGATGTGGGAGAGTCGCGGTCCCTGAGTCGAGAGTTCGAGCTATGGCAGAGTTCAGACGCCCGATTACGAAGAAACAGTTACGCTCCTTTCTAGGGAGTGTGGGATATTACCGCAAGTTTGTGGAGGGCTTTGCTCGTCTCTCTGCTCTCCTGACCCCAGCTGTTGCTCTCTCCTCTCCACTTCGGGTCGTCTGGACTGAGGAGATGGATGCAGCATTTCGTTTGTTGCGTGAGTCTTTGTGTGCTCGTGTTGTTATATTTGTGCCAGTGTGTAGTGATGTTTTTGTATTGTATACTGACGCTTCTAGTGGAGGTGTGGGAGCGTGTTTACATGTACTTAGAGAGGAGGACGAACTTCCAGTGGCATTTTTCAGTCACCAACTTCGTGGGGCGGAGCATCACTACTCGGTGACTGAGCTTGAGAGTCTAGCAATAGTGGCAGCCCTGATCCATTTAGAATATTACCTGTACGGTGTGCCAGTGACAGTGTACACTGACCACAAGGCCTGTACCTCACTCCTAACAAGCTCCCATCTCAACAGGCGCCTAATGCGTTTGGCGCTTAAGATTCAGGATCGTGCAGTGGACATTCGCTATCGTCCAGGACGTTGCAATGGCAATGCGGATGGTCTCAGCCTCCAGGAGTGGTGCGAGGATGACGTTGCAGAGCCCTGTCCTGGTGTGGTTGATCAGACTGGCCCATCTGGCCAGGTCTTAGCAGGGGGGTCTGTAGGACCGGCCTCCGCAGACAAAGACAGAAGCAGAGAGAAGGAAAGAAAGTAAGAGAAGTAGAAGAAAGAAGGATGAATAAAGACTATACAGCTTTATAGCTGGTTGATCTGTGGCTGTACTTTTTCTTTACTTTGTTTTGTGTAGTGTGGTTAGTAGTAGCTAGTTTAGCCAAACATTTCCTGTGCGTATATTTGTTAGTCTGGGCATGCGCGTGAACTTGTATTAAAACTGAGTGCACGCATGCCTGTATTGCCTTTTGTGACTTAACTACCTTTTATCTAATCACAAGAAGTGGTCTCTGGTTTAACTGGGAAGGATTCAGGCTGCCTAGCTACCTGTCCGTCCTGCGAAGGTTGCCAGAGCTGTCCAGAGGACTGGTGGTAGCGACTTAACTGAATCACGGGGCTGACCTCGGCTGAGCCTCGACTCCGCACAGCCGACCGACGACCCGTAGAATTCTACCCCCCCACAGTACCCAACCACTTGTGTGGTTGAGGTACATTGATGACGTCCTCATGATACTAGACAGCAACGAGGAGGAGCTCTCCAGACTCTTGGCCCATCTCAATATCCACATCTCCATGATCAAGTTTACGGCATCCTGGTCCTAGGATTCTATAGATTTCTTGGACGTCACTATCTGTTCAAGCTTCAATCAAGGCCTAAGCCTAAGACATAACTCTCATACACATTCATATTATCATCATTATACATGCACACTATTTCCTGTAGATCAGGGGCAGCTGTCCATTATATAGTCTAAGGGTTAACATGCCTAAAGGCTGACATGCTCACTACTCCTAACAACATTGTTTTAGTTTCTGTAGTTACCTTATAGTAGGTCAGAGATAACTACTCCCATTCACCTCCTGCCTGACTAGTATTTATCCAAATAAACCCCTACATATATTTTGGTCCTTCGAGCCGGATAATAAGAACACTATTTCTACAACATCTTCTAACATCTACTTCTAATATCTACTTCTACAACATCTTCTAACATCTACTTCAAGCATCTACTTCTAACATCTACTTCAAACATCTACTTCTAACATCTACTTCAAACATCTACTTCTAACATCTACTTCAAACATCTACTTCTGCTACTATATTTATAAAATTACTTCTGCTACATCATCTACTATTCTACTTGAACATGTTAAACTGAACTCTCTTTTACATTGCTTTGTTCTGTGACATAGACAACAAGAAGAAAATGGCTACTGCCACGGGTGGTGTAACTAGAGTTCTTGGACTCCTTGAAGAACAGGAGGGCCTGGAAAAGAACTAAAATCTCCTCTTCTTGAGAGACTAACAACTCGACTTGACAAGGCAGAAGAATTATATGAGAGTGCTTATGTGACCATAGAAGACCCTACAGAAGATGATGAACGTTCCCAGATTGAGTTCTTGACCCACCTTGATAATGGCTCGCGCTGGGATTGACCACCTTAAGCTGATGATCATTAGTTATTGTCTTGGAGAGGATCTTTTTGAGCTCCTAGAGTACTGGGAAAGCTTGGATGAAGACACTTTACGTGCCAGAGTGGTCAGAGTCTCTGACACTCTACAGGCACAATTTGATCACTTTGTTGAGGTTACCAGACCTAGAAGATTAGCTTCTTCTCCACACATCAAGGGATGATAAGAGACACTCGACTTCGTATTGACAGACTGAAAGATATTGCTCCAACTACTACTACTCCTACACCTGCACCTTCTGTTAAGGACCTTGGAGTTCCTAAGGGGACCAGGCCAGGTTTAAAGTCTCTAACTCTTCCTATGCCAACATTCCATGGAGACTTAGCTGATTGGAGGTCATACTGGAAAAGATTCAATGAATATCTAAACAAAAAATTCCCGGACTCACATCTAGTGAACGACTTTCATACCTCTACGAGAGCTTAAAAGAGCCTTCCGCCAAAGAGATTGTTCAACGTGTTACTCGCTACGGAAAATCATTTGAGACTGCTACTGAGGAGTTAGAAATAAAGTATGACCAACCACAACAGGTTTACTTGGGTGTCACTCACACACTATCTTCAATGCCTAATACAACATATGACTCTAAATCTTTCTACAACACTGCTGACACACTAGCTAGTTAGTATGATGCATGCCATCTCAACATATGGGGGTGGTTCTGCTTCTCAGTTACTTACTGCCTTTGCTGAGAATACTATGGACGACCACTCCAAACTGGAATGGAAACGCCACATTGAAAACTGATCTCGCTCGCACTGACTACAGCAGTTCGGAGGGCAGCCCGAGTTGTAAGTTCGGGCCTAGCTGTATAGCCAGTGAGGGGATCGAAAATGGAGGACTTTGCTGCCTTTGTCGTCTGCCCGGTACAAGGCTCGCTGTCGGGATGGCGACCTTGTGGCAGTAACTTTCGTGGACGTTGGAGTACCGAGTGGAGGACTCGGTCTTAGCTTAGGTCCGAATAATCAGATAGCTAGGGTGGGTGGGTAACTACAACTTCACTGGTTTGATAACTTCAAAACTATAGGAACTATAACTGAGAACTAAAATAAAAGAATACAATACTTATAACGACTGTAGTCATGGGCATAAACCGCGACTGGCCGCGAGCGGTCAGCGAGGCTTTACAGAAATAAAGTGCATGCGTAGTATAGTTTCTTCGGAATGTTCGTTGAGGTTGCGTTAGGCCCGCACATCCTCCGGGGCAAGGAAGCCAGAGCCACTGGTGGCAATGCTTTGTGAGTCAGTATTGGAATCTGAATTTTTCAACAGCAGAGTTAATCTTTGTACGGCTCGTCGTAGTGTACTGTTGCCGTCAAAAACATCAACAACTCGAACTAATCCATCTGATCCAGGGTAAGTTTGTGCCACTACAGCAATAGGTATACGGCGATGACTTAGAGTCGATTCCAGAACTCCAACTATGTCTCCTACTTGGAGATTAGGTACACGTCTCTTCCATTTGCTTCTTACGTGGTGGAGTTTCAAATATTCATCCTTCCACTTTGACCAAATGCTTGCAGTGAGTCTCTTAATTAGGTTCCATCGACGTAATCCAGTAATATTACCATCAAGGTCTTGCATTGGAGTTGGGGCAGCTAGTAGTGGACGCCCAATAAGAAAATGTGACCGGATTTGGGAAAATCCGCCTAAACGCGGCAAACAATTTTTTTTCAGTATCACCGGGTAAAGCCTTATGGGTCGATTTTTTTCGAAAAAATTTTTATGGCAGAAATGGATAGACACCAGTTAGCTCTAGCTTATGACGCAGTTGTAAGCTCTGGCGCGCTCTAGAACTCACACTAGGAGGCTAGAAATACTAGCCGGTTGGACTCGTGTATACGGAGAGTTGCTAAGAAATTATTGGTGGGATTTTCACTAACAGCGGGAAAAATAATGTAGCTAACTAATTCACTTACTATTCTACATAATTCACGTACTCACACAATTCTCGTCATCATAGTTTCTTAAGGAGCCCTGCATTAAGCCTTTTAGACTTCTTTCAATCCGCCTGTAACCGGTTTATTCCATAGTGTCCCGGAGACACGCAGTAATAGTATACGGACACAAGGCACGCCCCCTGACCTTAGCAACGCCTTTACCCGACGTTTTTTTCGAAATCAGCAATAATAAGTTTAGCAAAAATACTGAAGTGTTGTAGTGCGTAGGGCGAAGACGGCTTGTGCTACAGCTTCCAAATTAGGAGGAAGGCATCCCAAGGCCCCGTGCAGCCTACTGGTAGAATAAATTAGAATACTTTAGATGCCGCGTTTAGCCGGGTTTTCACAAATCCGGTCACAAATGTCCAGGAGTTAATGCTGATGAGCCATCCTCTTGGTGTGCTTCAAACTGAGCCATTGGTCTGGAATTTAGAGTAGCTTCAATATCAGTTAGAATGGTGGCAAGGTCTTCAAAATATAATTTTTGATCACCAATTATTCTGATAAGAATTCTTTTCATCTCTCTCACTCCAGCTTCCCATAGTCCACCTTGATGAGGAGATTGAACGGGTATGAAATGCCATTTAATATGCCTTGGTTGAGAGTATTTTTTAATCATCTGTTGGGCTTTCCTGGAAGCGACAATTGTTTGCAGTTCACGTTGTGCTCCAATAAAATTCCGTCCATTGTCACTATAAACATTGTGTGGTAGTCCTCGACGATTAACAAATCTTCTGAACGCAGCTAAAAAAGCCTCAGTCGATAAATCACAGACAAGTTCCAGGTGAATGGCCTTGGTAACGGCGCAAACAAACACTGCTACATAAGCTTTGTGGTTGGTGGGTTTTCTAGGATTGCCTCTCTTTAAAATCAGCGGACCAGCATAGTCTAGTCCAACATTCTGGAATGGTGGGGCAGGGCAGACTCTGTCGGCAGGTAATTGGCCCATTTGCTGAGTACACGGAGTAGCACTCGTTCTACGGCAGGGAATACATTCGTGCACAGTCTTCCGTGCAAGTGATCTGAGTCCAGAAATATAAAATTCTTCAGCTGTCAGTGCCATCAAGACTCTTGCACTGGCATGGTGGTGTAGATTATAAAGATCTTTCAACAATATGTTGACAAAATGTGAGTTTTTACAGAGAATTATTGGATGCTTGCTTTCTTCTTTGATTTTTGCATTGCACAATCTTCCACCAACTCTAATGATTCTCTCTTTATCCAGGTAAGGAGCAAGTCTGCTAATAGGTGACTTTAATGATACCTGCTGGTTGTGAATAAGTTGTTGCAAATTCTGATCCAAAATGAATCTGCTGATGCTGAATAATAAGCTGGACTTTGGCTAAATGGAGTTCTTGATCTGTTAGTGTGGGAGGTAATTTGGACTTGTGCTGGACCTTTAGCTTCCATCGTATTGCATAGGCTCTGAATTTGGTCAGGCGAAAGAGGGAAGAAAAGTATTTGATTTCATCTGGTTCCTCCATGACTTGTACAGTAAGTACTGGAGCTGGTTTTGGTGTGTCTTCATCAATTAGTGGATCACCTATGTCAGTCCTTATAGGCCAAGAAACTGATGATTCAGATAACCATGGTGGACCTTTCCACCACAATTCCTTTTCAGTCAATTCTTGAGGAAACACTCCTCTTGAAGCTAAATCTGCTGGATTGACATCGGTTGCAACATAACGCCACTGGATGCTGGTAATAGGTCAGTAGTACCAAAAACTCGGTTGAGGACAAACACGGATCCCTTTGGCAGTGGATTTCTTAGCCAACCTAGTACGGCAGTTGAATCACACCATGCGAACAGATTACTGCTTGGCACGGCTAGGTCTACGGCGGTAGTAGAAATAAGTTGAGCTAGAAGCTTTGCCGCACACAATTCCAAACGTGGTATGGATAAATCTTTGATAGGAGCAATCCTAGTCTTTGCCGTTAAAAGACTGATGGTAACGGTAGAATCACGGTGTAAATAACGAGCATACACGAGGGCACCATAAGCTATTCGAGAAGCATCTGAAAATCCATGAAGCTGTATTTGCTGCACGGTTGCTTGTTTCTCCATGAGTTTTCTTGACATTGGAAATGTGTTGACTGCAGGTAATTCACTATTCCACCTAATCCAAACAGCATGTAGGTCAGATGGAATGACTTCGTCCCAGGAAATGCCAGATTTCCAAAGTAACTGTAGTAGATGTTTAGCTTTCACTGTGATGGGAGCAAACCATCCTAGGACGTCAAAAACCTTTGCGGTCTGAGAAGCTATTATTCTTTTTGTAGGTTTGGTAGTAATTGGTTGGGGAGTTGCCACAAACAGTGTATCTGTGGTGGTGTTCCAGTGCAGTCCTAAAGCTTTGGGACAGCCTAACTCAAAGTTTGTGCCTATTTTCAGGGGCTCTGTTTCTCGTAAATCCTCAGGAATAGTAGCTAGGAGCTCAGGAGAGTTGGTCCTCCACTTCCTAAGGCGCATTTGTCCACGTTGAAGAAGAGCGTTTATGTCTTGTCTAACTTCTTGTGCTTCTTGAATATTGGAGGATCCATGGAGAAAGTCGTCCACATAAAAATTAGTAGACACAAGAGATGCAGTAGGATGCTCCTTGGAATAATCCTGAGCAATACGCCGGAGTGTTGCTGTGGCTAAGAATGGTGAAGAAGTAACGCCAAATGTAACTCTCGTCATTCTCCAGTCCTCGATTTTTCCGTCGTCTCCTCGCACCAAATAGCGGTGGAGGTCTCTGTCCTCCTGATTCAACGAAACTTCTCGGAACATACGTGAAATATCAGCACTGTAAGCTATATCATAGAGACGAAAACGTTGTAGAATAGTCGTCAGTTTCGGGTACAGAGATGGACCAGAAATAAGAACATTATTGAGAGATTGTCCAGATGCTGATTTGGCAGAGGCGTCACAAACAACCCTTAGTAGTTGTTGATGATACTTTTTCCACTCCATGCATTGGAAGGTAAAATGTCTGGTGGCATGGCTTGTTCAAATCTTCTACAGGAACCTTTTCAGCATGATTTTGAAGAGCATAATCCTTTACTTGTTCTACATATGCGTCTAGGGTACCCTTGCGTCGAAGAAAGCGTTCATTTTGGAGAAATCGTTTCTCAGCTAAGGGTCTAGATTCTCCGAGCAGTGGAGCTAATTTTTTTCTTGGTAAGCGAACTTCGTAACGTCCGTCCTTTAGGCGAGTTGTTGACTTGTTGAATAAGTCAATAGCTTGCTGATCTTCCGCAGCAAGGGAAGGCTCTTCTTGGGTTTCTTCTTGTTCAAAAAACTTCTTCAATAGTTCATCAGTGTTTGTATCTTCATAATCAGCATGGTAACAGGGATAAACAATTTCTTTATTCTCGGAGTCCTCATTAATATGAGTATCGCCTCCAATGACCCAGCCAAAGATAGTTTCGATGGCCACTAAATCTCGATCAGGAGCGTCCTCAATTCTCATATGTCGGCGACATCGGTTGGCATATTTGATACCAATGAGAAGGTCTACTCTGCCAGATTTACCGAAGTATGGATCTGCTAATGTTTTGCCTCGAAGAAAATCTAGTTGGTGGACAGCATCAAGATTTTGAGCTCGGTGTCCGTCACAAATGTGATCAACTACGTGAGCTTGAATCACAAGCTGAGGAGCTGTGGGATTCACTGATGAATTCAATTGACTGTGACAACGCTGTTGCTCGGAGTAGATCCACCACCAAGTCCACCGATATAAATGCTGCTTTTCTGTTTTGTGGTTTTCAGGGTATTTGCTAGTCTTGAGGTGATCAGAGACATAGCAGCTCCTGGATCTAAAACTGCTCTTGTACGTTGGACATTACACTCGGATGACACGTCTACCAAAGCTGTTTGAAGGAGTACAGAACCTGGTGAATTGTTCAAAGCTTGTAGAACAGGAGCAACATCATTAACATGCCTAACATTATCATTGGTCTGAACTGGAGGGGAGTTAGTAACAGCAGGAGTTGATCGGTGCAACAAGGTATGGTGCTTTCTACCACAATGCTTGCAATTCTTGCGACTATTGCAAGAACCTACTATGTGATCACTTGAAAGGCAGTTATAGCAAAGTCTTTTCTGTCTCACTCCTTCATTCCTTTTGTCGACATTTTGACTGATCAATGTAGGACACTTAAAGGTATAGTGACCTTGTTGACAGTAGTTGCAGGTTGGTAACTTTGCCTCTTGGACATGTAGAACACGTTCATGCTGTTTCTTCTCTTTGTATGGCAGCTTCGTTTTATTTTGGCTCGTCGGTATAACGGTCGAATTTGCGTCTTCCACGGGACGATCATCTCGAGTTGCGTCTTTTCGTTTAATAATGAACTCGGTGAGCTGTTCAAGAGTTGGAGGGTGGTGTATACTGGCAATGTGGCTTTTCCATTCTTGTTTGGATAGTCCAGTCATGAGGGGAGACAATATGCCACACACCAATTGTTCAGCAGTGAAGCCTTTAGTAACCAGTAAACCTTGTATATGGCCCTCAATAGTCCTCAAGAATTCACTTAAAGACTTGTTGTCGTCTTTCACAGGCTTCATAGCTAACATTTTTGTCAAGTGGTGGTTAAAGATAAGACGAGGCTGGTCAAATTCACGTTTAAGAGCTTCTACTACCTTGGCATAGTTTCTGGATTGAGAAGCTTGCCTAACTATGTCTTTGGCTTCATCTGATTGCATAGCTTCCTCTAAACAGCCAATTTTCTCAAGGTCAGACAGAGCAGTTTCTCGTTCTAACCTACCTTCATAAATTCCCCAAAATTTGTGCCAATCAATAATCTGTCCAGAAAACTTAGGAAGAGCTAACTTAAGGTGTGTAGTGCGCCTTGGAGGCGAAATAGAAGAAGTAGAAGTAGTAGTAGTTGGTGGAGAAGATATTGAAGAGCCGTCGTCGACACATTCTTCGTCGATTCGGATGCTTATACGTTCGAGTACTTCGTCGAATTTATAGTCTAATGATTTTAGTTCTTCTATGGATGGCATATATACCATGTCTTCTCTGAGAGCTTCAATTTTGGTTTCTTGTTCACTGAGGTCTTTGGTTTTGGCACCGCTAATTTTGGATCTTGCTAGAATTTGTTAGAGTTTGCTTATGATATATTTTCCCTTGCCAAGAATTTTGTAGGTGGACAATTTATCTAAATACAACTTTTGTATGTGACGGTTTTCTGCTAGTTGGGAATCAGTCTCATCTTCCACATCAAAGTCTCTACCTTCTAGTTCAGCAATTCTCTATGCGACAGTTTCGTATTGGTAAACAGCTGTTAGTAAATTGTCATAATGTCTCTGAAGTTCGGATATATCAAGATCATCTAGGGATGTGGTGATACTTTGTATGTATGTATTTGCTCGGGTAACACAAGACTTCTTCGTTCCTCGAAGTTTTCGTAAATCGGATAAGTCATCATTTTCTTGAATAGATTCTTCGAAAGTTGCCATGGCAATAAATTCAAATATGAAATGGATAAATGCCTGAAAGACTATATGGAAAGGTCAAAGTAGTAAGTTGTTCTGTTGATTCTGGACTTTGACCACTAGTTTGAAGTATCCGGCTCGAAGGACCAAAAAATGATCTCGCTCGCACTGACTACGGCAGTTCGGAAGGGCAGCCCGAGTTGTAAGTTCGGGCCTAGCTGTGTAGCCAGTGAGGGGATCGAAAATGGAGGACTTTGCTGCCCTTGTCATCTGCCCGGTACAAGGCTCGCTGTCTGGATGGCGACCTTGTGGCAGTAACTTTCGTGGACGTTGGAGTACCGAGTGGAGGACTCGGTCTTAGCTTAGGTCCGAATAATCAGATAGCTAGGGTGGGTGGGTAACTACAACTTCAACTTCACTGGTTTGATAACTTCAAAACTATAGGAACTATAACTGAAAACTAAAATGAAAGAATACAATACTTATAACAACTGTTGTCATGGGCATAAACCACGACTGGCCGCGAGCGGTCAGCGAGGCTTTACAGAAATAAAGTGCATGCGTAGTATAGTTTCTTCGGAATGTTCGTTGAGGTTGCGTTAGGCCCGCACAGTGTTCCTCTATGAGATAGAGCAATGTTGCAGAGGAATAGCTGTAGTGACTTTTACACTCTTACTCTTAGTTGTGTGAACAGTGAAGAACTCATGACGAGTAACTTCCATAGTAGTCTGACTTGCTCTAGCTATGAAATATGTATGTACATGTACACTGCGGGAAGTATAGCTCATATTATATTCAGTTATACTTTAATCTAAAATGTGACGTACTTTTGAATAGTGTGTCAGAATGGTTAAGTAAAGGTTTTTGTTTGATGGGAAAACGAGCCGTTGGAACCAGCAAGTGACCCACAACTCTAATTTCCATTCTTTGTGCTTCCCATTGTGACGTTTCTCCCACCACATTAAGCCCAATCACATGCATGCAATCACCACACCTCTTCCTTCTTTTAATTGTACGTTATAACAGAGGCCCATATGTCCTTTTCATTTTTTAAGAATACTGTCAGGTGCTATTGAACAACTCTAGGCTAGTTGGTCATTTCTACAGGTCGCCACTGATTGAGTAATTCAATCACCCTATTGACATGTGTAGTAGCGATGTCATCTATTCCAATTAAGACATTGTAAAAAAAAAGTAAGAAAATCCTGCCACATTAGCGACAATATGGCTCTCACGTACATATGTGTACATGCCATTGGCTCGAATCTGAACACCTTTGATAAGACCTTCTCTTATGACTTACTATTTCTTGTGTATTTTCAGATGTTATTGACTACCATCAAGAAGTTTCTGCTGCTCCTTGTGTTCCAGTAAGTTGTTTATTTGTTGAATATGATCACAATACTATTCTCTAGAAATGTAGGATTAGCTTGGCTCAGAAAATAACTAATCACATTCAAGAGCTAAATGCCTTTGAGGTCTAATAAAACTGACCGGCTAGAAAGATAGACAGATAAAGTGATTGCTGTAACTTTCTACACATCTATGTGTGTTGTGAAGATTTGTCCCTGGTTTGCTATGGGCAGTCACATGTGGGGTCAGCACATTGCTGTTGAATTGAGATATTCTGGGTCATGGCAAGGATTAAGATATAGTGTGGGAGAGTCTCTATAGTTAGGATCTCTGCCTACAATGGCAAGGGATTATGTCTTGTGTGTGTATGGTCGTTAGAATTATGAAGACAGCTCAGTGACTAAGCTATGGAGTCAGCAGCCGGTAGTAATAGCCAGTGGCATTCTCAAGTCTCTGTCATCACAGCAGCTCAAGCATCAAGAGGTGAGTCCATATATACCAGTATGTAGTGAGAGAGAGAGGGGTGGGGGTGGGAGGAGAGCATCATCTATATTTATAGCCACAAACTTTATTGATTTCTTTCTCAGCCTTTTTATTTGTTAATTTTTTTATACTCATTAGATGTATTTTCTCTCTTTCACAACCATTTTTAATTATGTATTGTTTAGAAAAGTCTGTGAAAGAGAGAGAGAATACATCTAATGTATTGAAGCTTTAAAAATTTTTTTTTGTTTTACTTAAAAAGTCATTAATGCTAGTTACAATAATACTACAAAGATTGGAATGTATGTACATGAATATCTCACCACATCATACTCAGATGAGTGTTAAATGTTGTGGGTGGAATTTTGCAATTAGTCCAGTGACCAGAACCAGCCTTGCTGGACTGGATACTTAATCGGTGAATTCTATTAGCTTGGCTAATTTGCTTGACTTTGGGCATGATAGAAACTGCATATGTGTGTATGCTGATTTCTGTGTAGGCCATGTATGAGCTCATGTCTTCTGAGCGATCCTATTTATCAAGCCTAGAGGTGTTGATTCAACATTTCCATGGCACTTCAAGGGGCCAGTCGTGCACACCTGGCAAGTTTTCTGCTGTTATGGAACAATGGCAACATCAGGCAATCTTCTCCAATATAATTGAGGTTGGAGGTACCAGTTCTGCTTTTCTAGCAATGCTGCAGGAGAAACAGGAAGTGGGTGTGGTTATCACTCCTATTTCTGATGTCGTATTGAATTGTGTAAGTTGTATTTGGTGGTAAAGTGTCAGTCATGTTGTTACGTATGTTGTCAATATCACACAGATCAGGAACAGGTTCCATTGTTATGTGAGATACTGCACTTATCTCCCTCAGCAGATGCACATGTTGCAGGAACTCTGGTGAGTTGGTTGGTCCTGAACTGGAGTTAGTTGACCTATATAGTCCATTCTTTCCCACAGTGAGTCGAGTGAAGTGTTTAGAGAAACTCTAGAGAAGCTTCAGGGTGATTCAGTGTGTCAGAAGATGAGTCTTAATTCATTCTTGTTGCTACCTATGCAGAGAGTTACTAGGTTACCATTGTTATTGGCGGCCATCTTGAAACACTCTCCACTTGACCAGCCTCACTTGTGGCAGATGCAGGCAGCATTGGCGGCAGCTTATTCAGTGAGAGAGGGAGGGCCGGAATCATGTGATGTGTATTTATTGCTAACCCTGGTTCACACTAGTTTTAATGAAAGTATATCATGTGATGTGTAGCTGGTGGATCAGTGTAACCAAGGTGCTCGACAAACAGAAGAACTTCACCACATGTACAAAAAGTTAGATTTTGGAAAAAATGAGCCCATTAGCAAGTGGTCACTGAGAAGCTTGGACAAACAGGGTGTGTTAGTCCGTCTTCAAGTAGAGCACAAACTATTGGGTCAAGACAAGTTTAAAAAGAAACCTTATTATGTTATAGTTTTTTCTGACTACATTCTCATTGCGAAGAAGAAAGAGTGAGTGTGTGCAAAATAGATATAAACTTATACTTAATTAGTGTTAATTTCTTTCTTTTTGTGGTTATGAATTTAGTTGCCACGGTGAAGAAGTGTATAGTGTGAAGGAGTGTGCTCGTCGTGGTGAAATAAAGGTGGAGCATGTGGATGTAAGACAACCTTATCTCCACCAAGTTGATGAACATCTAAATCCTTTCTCGCAAGCAGTTGCTACAGTTGCCATGGCTAATGCTGAGCATGCTATATTGATTATCTTGAACAGCTCAGATAAAGATGGCTACATATTGCTGGCAGATTCAGAGTAAGTGATGAACACCATCAACACTTTCACACATGTGTACAGTGGACTTGCAATTTTACTTAGTATCATACATACATATGTGTTACCTCAATATTATGAGGTCTACAGTCAAGACATTAATAAGACTAAAAGAAAGAATCAGGGGTTTAGGACGTAATCATTTTGAGAGCAAATGAAAGGTCATGACATTGTATAATACAACCACTGTCATAATATCACAACGTTTCCGTTTTTTTTTTTTTTCTTTTTTTCTATCATACATACCTGTTGATCACTAAATATTGCAACTATTTCACAAGTGCATCACTAGAGGAGTCAGTCTGAACTTTTTTTTGTTTTTTGTTGTTTTTTTCCCTTCCTTTCTTTGAAGCTGTCAATTTACAAAATTTCCTTGCTTAGTGCTCTCTCTTCAGTTCCATATGTAGTACAGGATCCATAATAGTAATGGAATATAGAAATTTTGAGATTGGTAGAATGAATTAACCCCAATGAGTATTATGGCAAAAGATAAATTTTGTTGTGTAAGATGGTTTCAGTCATTGAGCGTGGTTTTTTAAGGACCTAGTGATATGTGTGGTGGTAGGATAATCCTTTGGTTATATTGTTAGTGTTTCTAGAAGCAAGTGGTTGGAGTGCTTGATGGAAGTGCCTCAATGAAGTGAGGAATTCTATATATCAGTGATGGTGAGTGATAACTGAATGTATTTACTTTAGTAACTATATTTCCCCATAGTAGGTTCTGAAATTGAGTGACTGTGTGAACTGGTTCTACTAAGAACAAACCAAGTGATGAAAATCTTCCACCTGCATTTTCACATGTAGAAATGTCATCGTGTAGTAGCAACTGATGATCAAAACACTTCCCAAATAATGTATTGTGTGATTAACAAAAACCTTCTCTTTTTAATGAAACAAGTATAATATTTAGTGGCTAAATAGAGCAATAATGGAGCCATAAGTGGGTTATTAATATTACTTTATCTGCCATGAAATATACTAAGAGCTGCAAGTCGTGGTGGTAAGGGTAACTCACCCAAGCTTCCTTCCTTTCCCCCCTTTATAACTTCTTGTTTCTTAAACTACAATTTTGAGCATTTGAAGGCTGTGTGCAGTATACAATCACAGTCCATTTCATGCTAACTACTCTCTATTTCTTCCCCTCCTCCCTTTGTAACTAGTAGGTACAATATAGAGGGTGTAGGACTTGCCCAAGCTTCCTTCCTGAACAATTTCCTAGACAGAACTGTATAGGTTACTTGAATTTATTGATTAGCAACAAAACACAAAAAGAGATGAAATGGCACGTTTGAGAAAATGAAGAGCAAATTAATGTTTCATAGTGAGACACTGGTTGACAACATCCAGTAAATGAGAATTCTCCAAAGCAGCAGCCACTCTCTCTTTGTCTGCCAGCTGCTTATTGACTATAATTAGAAGGGGGAAAAGTACTTATGTTAACCTTATTTCATCATAAATAGATTGTTACTGGAATGACCAGTTCAATGAACTCTCGGTGACAAAATGCCAATACATCAGGGTACATTAAAGCTATGAAGGACTCATTCAATTATTATTGTTCAACCTACATTTTGTTAATAAAACTTTGTTGTGATGGCTCAAATAATCAGTGGTATATAAAATTGGTTAGCTATATACTTTGTGGTGCTAATCGGTGGTTTAAAAAAAGAAGCTAATACTTTATTCTCTGAAGTGCAAACAAACACTGGCACATGTGCAGGAAAAAAAAGAAGAAAATGTAATCATCACAGTGTGATTATAATTACCTGCAATTTCTGATGAGTGAGTCCCAGGGGATATTTTCACATCAATCTGTCAGTTACATACGACATATGAGTCCGTGTTTATTGCTACGGCTAATGCTTACTTTGAATCTTTCAGGAAGTGCTCTCAGTAGTCGCACTTTCAATGACAAACCAATGAGTGTTGCCATGCTACAGTGAGGGATGGTAGGTGTGAAGTAGACAACAACTTTACTGACTTCATCTTCTACTTCAATATGACCTTGCTGTACCACATTCAGTTGCTCAAGAGATAGAGGATGCTCTGGATCATTAATATTTCTGATCAAATCTGAGGAAGATTACAAGAAGAGTTTAATATCACCAATAAGACTTCAAGAGTACTTCATAGAGTGTGAGAATTATTAAGTTTAGACTACTGGACTATTTTTAAAATACCCAATTAAACTAATCAAAGTAACAGTGGTTTATTTATCAAAATGAACGGCAGAAAAAGAACACTTCATACCAAATATAGTAGTTTAAGACTGACCAAATATTTCCCTAGAATCAATAGGGTCATGGACCTCGTCCAGCTCGTCTTCGGCACAGCACGGCCGCTCTCCGGCACTTTCAAAGATAGTTGGATTCACGTTGTCCATTGTGAAGTTGTGCTTAAGCTGCTTTTCTCCCTTGTTTATACTACAAATGGTAATGATCGTTGAAATCAGCCACACCTCTCTTTACACTGCAATGCATAAGTAGGTGTGGCTACAAGTTGGAGACTAGAGTTCTCCATCAAATCGCTCATTATGCTCTCTATAAGTAGATCCGTTCTTGGTGTTTCCAGGAGATTCTTGGGGAGGTCCTTATCCTCACCCAGTAATAACGATTTCACATTAGAATTATTGGAGGGTGATTGCAAAGGTGTGTGTGTGTGTGTGTGTGTGTGTGTGTGTGTGTGTGTGTTTGTGTTTGTGTGTGTTGCAAGCTGTGTGGTTTATATTTGACATGTTTTAGGTATTGCTGTGATGTCATTTAACCGTCCTGCAGCGAAAAATGCACTTAGTAGGAACGTTGTTCGTTTGGTATGTTATTCATTTGATACTGTATTATGTTTGATCTGCTATGACTCTCTAGTTTACAGAGCATATAGAAAGTGTGAGATACAATAATGATGTGAGGACAGTTATTCTTAGAAGTGCAGTCCCAGGCATATTTTGTGCGGGTGCAGATCTTAAAGAACGTGTAACTATTAAACCAGAAGAAGTGGGTCCCCTTGTTTCTAAAGGGCGAAAAATGTTTGGAGATTTTGGTAATTTGCCTATGCCTTGCATTGTTGCTTTGGATGGTGGAGCCTACGGAGGAGGGACTGAAATCAGCCTCTCAGCTGATATAAGAATTGCCGGTAAGTGAACTGGTAAAGGGTCTAGTCAGGGGCTGCTTTAGGAATCTTAGGGACTCTTTTTTAATGTATTACAGATAAGTACTCTACAAATAGTGAACAAAGTGTGCAGATAAATGAATGACACTATAGTGACAAAAGAATTCGAAACAGGAAATGAATAAAAAAGTTTGCAAAAAAAATAGGAAAAAAAATACGATTATAGGAGTGAAAGCATTACTCATACGTTAGTCAAATTCATTTATCTAATATACAAAATGAATTAAATGCTATTCTTTAGTGCCAATGACATGATCTAAATTGATCAAGCATTGAACCATCCAAATGAATCGTAATTGCATGATCTAGCACCGTAACATTGTGATGTGCATTTTTACAATACATGAGAGGTTGAATGGTAAGGAGTGACGCAGGAAGGTGGCTGATAAGTTCCCCCTTTGATCTGCCTTAGCATGAAATTGTGTAGTAATAAATTTGACGAGATAGGAATTTTCATGACAAGTACATTATGTGTACATAATGTGTATTTTGTAGCTGAGAATGCAGTAATGGGATTGACTGAAACTAAACTAGCAATTATTCCAGGAGGTGGTAAGGAATAATGTGATATACTTATGTCATAGACAAAATAGACACCTCTTAGAATGAAATACTTTCATCTATGCATGCACTCATCCACTTGATGTCTTGTTCATTTATCATCGTTGTCTTACTTGCTGTCACTCTTGAGTTGGGTTGAATGCGGGTGGAAGAAGTTATGTTCTCTAATTAATCACAAGACTTGAATGAAGTTGATTTGTTAGATTCCAACTTCAATGAATTTTCACAGGAGGTACTCAGAGGCTGTCTAGACTTGTTGGTATAGGCAAAGCAAAAGAGCTGATTTACACAGCCAAGATGGTAAATGGCAAAGAAGCAGCAGAGATTGGTCTTGTGGAGCACTGTGTGCCACAAAACACTGAAGGAGATGCAGCTTACCAGAAAGCACTGGACATAGCCAAGCAGATAATTTGCAATGTACGTTACCTCATGATTAAATTAAATAATGTGTCCGTGAAAATAGTTGTTTAATTTTTTTAATTAATTCATTGTTGTTGTTTTTTTAATTAATTTTTTTATAGAAGTAATTGTCAATTCATCGTATGTGACTGATTGCTCATTTCTAGGGACCTCTGGCAGTGAGACTGGCAAAGACAGCCATTGATAATGGAATGCAGGTATCTTCTCTCTTTACCACTTCCTCTAGCAATTGCAATTTCACGTTGCTCATTTTCATTTTTTTAGACAGACTTACAAACTGGTTTGAAGATAGAAGAAGTCTGCTATGCACAGGTACAGAGAGCTATCTGGTAACATGTCCATTTGTTGTTGCTGTAAACTATTATACGATGTGTTTATTTCACAATTTTCTTTTACTCTTTAGTCTCAATTATTTTGTTATAGGTAATACCAACTGAAGACAGAGTTGAAGCATTGAAAGCATTTGCTGAAAAAAGAAAACCTGACTTTAAAGGAAAGTAATTTTTTTACATTTAAAGTGCAAATTCCATTTGTTTATAAAAATTTTCAACCCCATATACTGAAAGTGACAATGAAGACATGACAACATCTATTTAGTGAGAATGTGATAACATCCAGTCCTTGATAAGTTCTCTAGCTCTTTCTTGGTTTCTGTCATGGAGAACTTCATGAAAATCACCATCAAATACCTTTAAAACAGTGGAGGTTGGGGGGGGGGGGGGGGGGTTGCATTGGATTATAACATAATCTATTGTGTAAAAAGTGATAGTGCAATACCCACTGGTGGGGACACAATAGTCACAGTTCATTGGAATTATCTTAAAACACAAGCAGATTGTTGCAAGAAGAAAGTCAAGTTAGTAAGCAGAGTTGTAAGGGTAGTGACACATTAAGAGAAAGGAAGTCAACTCTCTTCTCCACATGGCTAAATTTAAAAAAATTAATACAATTTTAGTTTTTTACTTGTCCTCATTCAAGATCATGAGTAGCTCATGTGATATAAGTCTACTCTACCCTGTAATTATTTTTTACCTCAAATTTCTTGTCCTTGCTACCGATTGTTTTGTTGATGAATTCTGAGGAGGAGAAAGGCACGAGGTTGTCATTGGTACCATGGAAAATAAGCACGGGTTTGGTAATGGCGGGCAACTTCTCCTTGGCCACTTCTATGTAAGTCAGCATCTCTGAGGCCCACCTGGCCTTTAGAGGGTCGCGATACACCAGTGGATCAGTATCATAATCCTCAACCTAACAACACAAGTCACTCACTCACTCGTGCACTCTAAAACCAATGTCACTCACCTCCTGTGGTAATGTGCTGATGAAGTTACTATCCACTGCCTTCAATCCATATCTTGGAACCACCCACGAGAGGACTTTGGCAGCAACCTTCTATAGTGAGGGAGAAGAGCATACATGAGTTGCTGATACAAGCTACTGGGAAAACTCTTACTATTAGAGTCCCACCACTCTGTGGGTCCACAGCCAAACCCGCTGAACTTAAAATGATCCCATCAAATAAATCCTGGCACTCAGCAGCCACCAGCACTGTTAGAAGACCTCCCTTAACAACACACAAACAAGCAATTCAGTAAAATAGTATAATTTCATTGAACTTCAATAATAGAAAATTATCAAAACAAATTTATCTGTGGAATTTCATCAATGATACTACTACAATTTTACATAGTGACTAATGAAATACAATACAGTGGAACCTCTCTACAAAGGCCATGCTTGGGGTCAAGTCTTTTGACCCTTGTAGAGAGTTTGGCTGCTTTCAGAGTTTATTTTTTATTGTAGTAGATCACTGTGGTCCATTTACGCTGGCTGTTGTTAAGAGTCAAGTTGTTCTTCGGAGTCCCTTTGTAGAGAGGTTCCACTGTATTCCCAAAGGGGTAAACCCCTTGTTATGGTTATTAAAATATGGAAGATCACCTAACATTTTTTTGATAATTTTCCACTAAAACTCATATTGTGTATTTTGAAGTTCAATAAATTAGACGCAATAATGAATATATACAATATTATCACTAACAATGCAGGTATTTGTTTATAATGCATTTTTATTTACATATTCAGTGAAAATCTGCCCTCATAAAATAATAACAATAGTATTAACAATAATTAAATAAACAATGCATCTTTTAACAAAACTAAACAGAACTTGGCAATATTGATGAGAATTGTTATTTAAATATTGTTGTAATAGGTACCAAACAAATCAATCATGGGATCATATTTCACTGCTACTGCAATATATACTGTAGTTGGTGGGGGAATCCCAAGATTCCACTCCATTCCCCTCCCCGCCCCCAACTCCTTCCCGAAACTGTGCCGTTCATGTCTCCCTTTGCTTGTTATTGAATAGATAAGTACATAATTAATTTTTAATTATAAAAGGATATTGAAAAAGTTTAGAACAGAAGAGAATTGTTGTTAGTTGACACGACTATCATACACTTACCATAGAATGTCCCATGAGGAAACATGGCAGCTCAGGATGCTGTGCCTTCATATCCTCCACATGACTCACAATGTCCTTCACATACACTGACATATCCTCCACATGCACTCTCTCACCACCACTCTTACCATGACCAACTATACACATATCCACAACACACAACTATCAAATATGGATGCAATTACAATGTACACTGGACACAACAATAGACTACATTAATAAAGGAAACCAACTATCTTACCATGGTCATGACCTTCAGCTAGAATTCCATTCTCTGATAGCGTTCGTCCAAGTAACTCATAGCGACCCATGTGCTCTGCAATGCCATGACTCACATACACTTGTGCTCTAACCATACACATGTACATGCACACACACACAACCAAAATTTTATAAGGCTGCACACAGAAAACAAGTCTAGAGGGGGAAAAACAATTTTCTTAGATTTTAGGAGAGTAAATACAGACTCACTCTGTTGTACTAGAGATTTACAGTTAAAAACATGCAAAGTATACTGATTTCATGCTGCACAGTTAAAATGTTAGTACATAAGGATTTCTAGGGGGAAAAGGTTTTCTTGGGAGAGCAAATGCCCCCTTAAATGCAGTCCTGAAAATGTCAGGAATGATCCAATAATTTAATTAGCTTCGTGACAGGTTGTCAAGTCTTCTTAGTAGTTACTTGCCTTACCTTATAGCACCCTGAGGAAACCACCTCGTTACGTGAAGAGGAATTCGGTCCCATACTGAGTGCCTCATTTCAGGATTGCCTTCTTCTCCCATAATAAATAGAAGGACTGAAGCAGTTCCTTCAATACGTCCACTAATCTACACAATTTGACTACTTGGTACGGATCGCTTTACCAATTATCAATTTTTACTCCTCCAAGCTAAAGTTTGAAAATCGATCAGTTTTTCGTCATGGACATGCTCGACTGCAGCGAAGCCGTTACCTACTCCGGTAGTGATGAATGCATTAGAAGTGCACTCAATGGGCATCACCTGTTCTGCCACAGGTGGGAGCCCAAAGATGCACCTCCAAGGTTTGTTCTGGGAGGAGAGACTGTATCAGTTGGGTATTTAATGCTTGAAGAACGTTGAGATTGGTGACTATGATGTGCTTAGTTATATGCAATATTTCTTTATATTACTACCAGATTATCTGTAGATTGAGTAAAATTTAGTCTCAATTACCCTGTCTGTTTACCATACCACTTTAAAATGATTTACAGTTATTGTAAATATATCTAATGATATGCTTCAGCACAAATGGTGAGTAAGGTTCTATAAACTGAGGAATAGTAAACTTACTGTCAGCTGCAAATAAATGAGTAGATATTTAGGAAAGTCCTGAGCTCGTAGCAGCTCACCTCTGTTTTGTTTGTTTGTTTGTTTGTTTTTCAAGTCAACGTGTTTTTTTTTTCACCCTCTATTGACACAATGAAGTGGAAGCTTAATTAACTTTAGGCTGCATGCTATGTAGTTGCACTGTAGCTATTCACTGCACATTCGAAGAAGTCCTTACAAGCTGCTGTGATGTATTGCGTATGACAATTAAAAATTTTAAAAAGTTCCAAAATTTAGCTCTACGTTTTAGCTTAGCCTGAAAGTCTTTACTCATTGGTCATCATAATAATTAAGCTGTAATATGTACATACTAATAATAGGGCCACACATACTTTTATATAATATACTTCTGAACTAACAACACTTAGTGTTTCTTGCTATTCAAAGGAATTGCCAGCAAGATAAAATTGATCCAACTAATTGACGGATGTAAATATTCTGAATAGCTTTCTCCACTTCCACAAATACTTCCCACAGTTACATATATCCATCACACTGAGCTTGCGGTCATCAGTTACATATATCCATCACACTGAGCTTGTGGTCATCAGTTACATATATCCATCACACTGAGCTTGCGGTCGTCAGTTACATATATCCATCACACTGAGCTTGTGGTCATCAGTTACATATATCCATCACACTGAGCTTGCGGTCATCAGTTACATATATCCATCACACTGAGCTTGTGGTCATCAGTTACATATATCCATCACACTGAGCTTGCGGTCATCAGTTACATATATCCATCACACTGAGCTTGCGGTCATCAGTGTAAGAAAATGATGAAACTGTATTGGTGTAGGGGTATGATGTGCTTGTGCCATGGGGTAGTGGAACATTCTTATCGCTACGACAATCTGGCACGATTACTTGCTCAGAATGGGATTCTTGTCTTTGCCAATGATCATGGTAAGAAATAAGATGGTTTCATATTTGGGAGTATTGAAGTGCACAAGATGTGTACATATCAGTGATTGTGTGGGAGATCTTATTGTGATGCATTTTTAGTATCTATGTTGTTTGTTTTATGAAGTGGGTCATGGTCGTAGTGGTGGTGAACGAGTGTATGTGGATAGTGTGGATACATATGTCCAAGATGTCATACAGCACATAGTGTCAATGAAGGAAGCTCATCCACATCTACCTTGTCTCCTAATGGGACACTCTATGGTGATCATATTATTATAACAAAGTTAGAGTGGTGGGGTGGCCTAGAAAAAAGGTAGGGGACAAGGGAGGTGGTGATACGCACAAGCCAGTTAGTTTGGTGAAGTTTAGATTCTAAAGTTACAAAGTACAAGTAAGTCAAACACTGACTTTTCTTGTAAAGATAAGTTCCTAATAAACTGTGTATGTACATGAGTGTAAGACAGATTAGTTACCACTAGCGGTGGTTACAACCTGAATAATACTAATGATTATATTGTTTTGTAACAGGTCACTTTAGTAAAGCGTATATCTCACAGGTTACCAAGTAGAAAGCTTTGGAAATCCATTCCCCTCATTATGTGGACTCCCATTGGTGGTGCCTCTAATTATTAGCTTTTAATAAATTGGTAATGCCTTACATCTAATTATATCTACCACACCAATTCCACTTTAACTTATTTCCTGCACTTTCAAAGCCTGGGCTCATTCTCCTACACGTATATTTCAATTTTTGGTACACAGTGCATTCATCAGTTTATATATGTGTGGAGATTTACTTTTTTTATTTTTTTTTTTATTTTTTATTTTTTTTATTTTTTTTTTTACTCCTCCTCCTAATCTTCCTCTTCCTCTATCTGTAGGGTGGACTCATTGCCAGTCATGTAGCCATACAGCAGCAGCACTTGTTTAAAGGCCTCATTCTCAGTGCACCACCCTCTATTGCTATGTTACCTTGGTTACTGGTGAGCAAACAGGACCAACTTTAAAATACGCTGAGAGGAGGACTAAAAGTATAATCACCAGTCTTTCTAAATAATCTTCTGACATACAATAAGATATTACCTGTAAATGTTATTATATTGCTTAGGTATATATAATTCTAGGAAACAGAATCATGCATAGATACATACAACCTTACTACTTCAGATTTGTATTTTACAATAGTGTTGTAATGAAGTCTAATAGTGTTTGTTGTCTTTTATTAATTTCTTTAAGCCTTCTCTGGTGAGTGTGATGGCCGCCATAGCTCCAATGAAGCCACTCGTTCCATGGAAGTCGTCTAATGTGACATCACTTTCAGAGGAGGTGAGACTTGGACCACTTCTTATACATCGAGTGTATTCTCATTTAGTAAACTTGTGTTATCTCTAGCAGTTGCTCAAATACTGCAGAGAAGTAAGACTATTTTGAAAAGAGAAAGCTGCTTGTATAAGTGTTTTTACTCAATATTTTTTCTTGGTTTGGTTAATTTATTTAAAGAGGTTAAACATTGATGGAAAATTTGATATCCAATTCTATTTCAATTAGTTGAGGAACGTGTTTGCTACTTTTTTCAATTGCTAGCTTTTTTCCCCTCAATAAGTGGTTCAATCACACTCTGATGAACATAGTATTTAATATGTTAAACCTGAGAGCTCTTTCTCTTTCACATACTCCCAGGTATTGATACCCATCTTGATTCATAAGCATTTGTTGGCCTAAAGATCTTATCAGCATAAATACTTTAAGCACTATTTGATTGTGAACTCAAGTGCAAACGTAGCATTTAGATGAACATTTTAATCATTTGATTGTGCATCTGGGCTAATTTTCAGCTGCTTTTAAAAAAGTGCGCTGCTGAGCTAAAGTATTGGTAATTCCAATCTCTGCTCCAAACTCTTAATGCAAAGTAAGACATATCCTTTCAAAATTGTAACCAACCATGTGCTTCTTTCAGTTTGGACAACAAGATTGAACATCTGGAAGAATGTGTAGATGAAAGTGTGCCCACTAAAGTATTGTCAAGAAGAAGCATCAGTTTTCTATCACTAGCCGAGATTCCAGCATTACCTGCTCCAGGAACACTCGTTCACCATTTGGAAGAGTGTTTAGGCCCACAAGATGCAGACAAATTGGAGTACTTTCCTAGTAATAATGTATATTTGTGAGCGGGTCTGGGAAAAGGGACCTTACGGCGCAAAAATTGAAATTGAGATATAGGCTCCAGAAGTAAGTCATCGGAAAAATTCTTTCTTTCTCCTATTTTTGTTTTTTGCAGAATTAGTCTTAGTGACCCTTACTCTACGTCTGTGCCAAATTTCGCTAGTCAAAACTACTTAAAAGACCCCAAGCGTGCCGTGAAAAGACAAGCTACTTTTTATTCTCTCTCATTCTCGAAGTACAATAAACGGGGAATGGGCGGAGTTTCAAACTAGCAGCTAAAAAAAAACGGCATAGCTTTGAGCTACTGCATGCACTCTACAGCTTACCTTTGGCTTAAAGTTTACCGCTACAGCGAATAGAGCAGCCAAGGATTCCAACAAGACAGGTCGTGAGACGCTCTGAAAGCTAAAAAGAACTCTACGCAAACTTCGTTAGTCGCCGAAAAAGCGGCTGTACGATTTAATTGCGTATGCGGAGTACGCCGTTAAGTATACGGAAACGTTAATTATACCGGAAGTGGAAATTCAATTTATGTTTTCTCGATTTCTAGTTCAATTGCTTTGGTGAATAGGGCCCAGTTCAACTGCCAGTTTCTCTGCGTGTCGAAGGTTTTACCCTCCAGTATTTTAGCACTAAGTTGAGATAAATTGTATCTTTTTATTAGCATAAAAAACTCAATTTTTTTGATTTGCGCCATAAGGTCCCTTTTCCTAGACCCACTCACATTTGCTACTACAATAAATACATTAATTTTCACTGACTCATGCATTTTCATTATAAGTTATAAAAATTATGGATCGTGATTAACTTTAATGTTTTTGTAAATTTAGCTCTTTTAAAGTGCTTGGATTTGTGCTTCAAGCATTATGTCAATTAAAGCACTAATGCTTGTAGTTGTGCTTTAACTACTTCATTAAAATGCTTGCAGATATGCTTGAAGCACATGACCCAAGTGCTTGCCCCATGCTATATATATATATATATATTGTAACTTAGGTAATAGTGTTCGATGAAGACCCACTCATCCATCATGACTGGGTAAGATTTTCCTGGACCAATGCCGTGATGAAATCCATCAAGTTGCTAGATGAAGAACTTCCTAAGCTCAGCCTACCAGTTCTCTTATATCACGGTGATGAAGATGTTGTTGTACCATTGAAATCTTCAGAATATATCAATGAAGCCATCTCCAGCACTGATAAGAAGTTGAAAGTATGTTTGGGCCTTGGTAATGACACTGGTTAGTGGTATGAAAGACATGAAACTAACAGTGTGTCTTTACTTTACCTACTTTTGCATAGTTCTTGCAACTTAAATGTTTCAATTTATTCAGTATTCTCTAATGATAATGAAAGTAGACACCATTGGAAATTTAATAAAACATTTGCTGAATAGTACTGGTCTTACACAAGGGTCCATCTTAACATGAGGATTGAATTACACTGTCATGCCATTTATGAGGCTGTGGTTGATGGAGTGCAATAAAATGTTGTTTTCCTGCTCTAATTCCTGTATGGGCATACTGAGATGGTATTCATGCAATTTTACAAGACTATACTTCAGATTTGTGGCTTTTGACACTTTTAAGTCTATAATAATATATTATACTTATACATATAGAGTATTGACTCCCTTTCTAATGTTTTTAAGTAGTCGTTTTGAATAAAATAGTTGTATGTTTTACATTCTATATTTCATTAAACTGCATATGTAAAGCTTTGTTCTAGACTGCAAGCATCGCAACAAATATGTAATATTTGCTTTATTTATTGGCAATATCACTGACTCATACTTCCTGTTATTTGTTGTCATACAGTACACAAAGTACTAGATAGAGCAGTCAGTTTTGTTCGGTCTATAATCACATGTCCATAATTTTCAGTCATCACTCATTGGCTACCTTATAATCCGAACAAAATTATATTTGTTTAGATATATCCTGGCAATAAACATGATGTGCTACATGATGTTAGTAAAGAGGATGCTATGAAGACCATCAAATCTTGGGTTATTGAACACTTATGATGTTTTTATTCTACTATAGTGCAAGTTTATATTTTATACTCATTTTATGAGTATTGACGGATAGTTTATTGTGTATTTATTTTTCCCCATCAAAAGTTGTAACTTTTAAAAATATTCTGGTGATTTTTATGTTAAAAGCTTTTGTCCTCATGAATCTTTTATGAAAAGCACAGCTATTAGCCTAGCTCTCATTACTATTGCAAAATCTTTTCCCCATAACCTGAACTAGTTCAGTTTGGAGCTTGATAGTCAGGGGAATTAGGCTAAATTAAAAAATATATTTTACACAAAGGTGTACCAAATTTTAAACTCGATTTAGGAGAACCTGTGGCGGCTGTTAGCTAGGGCTAGGGCTAGGGCTAGGGCTAGGGCTAGGGTTATAAGTGGGGTACCTATGACCACTAACTTTTATAGAGTGCAAACGCTTTCTTACATCACCTCTGCTAAGGCCACACCCACATTCTGCACTTGGAATCTCGCAACAAAAAAATAATAAATGGCTGTAAGAAGCCCATTCATCTTGCGCACGCGCCCTCTTGGTTGTGCTAAGGTCGAAATTACTTTTGGCGATGCTTTACCGACTTCTGAACTTCTACTTTTCGGTCAAGCTAAAGTCGTCGCGCAAGATCTAGTGAGGTGATTCCTTGATGTTTTGTAGGGGCCGTCAATTTGCCAATGCTTTTTATTGCTCTCTCAGTAATTCTACAGGTGGAATTGTTGAAGTGACGGTAAAGGAATTGAAAAAGGGATCCAGTTTAGCTGAAGTATCTATGAATAAACCTCCAGTGAATTCTTTAAACATTTCGTTTACCAGAGAACTCTCTGCAGCATTAAGCAAGGTGGAAGCATGTCCAGATGTAGAGGCCCTTGTAATCAAATCTGCAATTTCAGGACAATTCTCAGCTGGACTTGATTTGAGCGAACTCTATGGACGGACCCCAGAACAATTGAAGGAATTGTGGAAGTCTATGCAGGAACTTTGGTTACAGCTTTATTCCTCCAGGCTGGCCACTGTGGCTTACATTAATGGAAATTGCTTGGCAGCTGGAGTCATACTCGCTGCAGCATGTGACTACAGGCTTGCTGTTGAAGGTCACTATCGTATGGGCATTACAGCAGCTAGAGTAGGAATGGTAGCACCATTTTGGGGGATGGAACTAATAGCTCAAACAGTGGGAAGAAGAAGAGCAGAATATGATCTTCAGACTCAGTATTCTCCAACTAAAGCAGAAGAAGTAGGATTTGTAGACAAGTTTGCCCAACATTTTGTGAAGACCATTCTAGATGTTGTAAGAAATTACTTATCAGTATCTCAATTATCGCGTGCCACTATGAAGAAAAGATGAGGAAAATTTTTAAAGGAATTCAAGCAAAATCAAAATGATGATTTGGACAACTTTGTGAAGTTTACTTCTAACAGTGATGTACAGGAACGAATAGGAGACTATATAAAGAAATTAAAGGCTAATTAATTTTTAGCATTAATTAATTGAACATAACTATTATACCACACCTGCAAAACACTTTAAATTCAGGTTTCAATTATTCAGTTGGCACAAGAAAGGGACCATTAGCTATAGGGACACCACCATTATTATGATAAATTGAAAGGTATCCATAATATATATATATATATATATATATACACTTTACATAGGACACTTGGCTTTACAGTTTCAGTAGGTTTATGTTATTAGTTGTGTTTGAGGCCAATTTACAAAGTCACTTTCCCCCTCAATACTCAGCGGTACATTAATTACACTGCGGCTGAACTCTGGTGTCCTGAATGATAAGAGGAATTCCAAACTAGGTCATATGTACTTATAACTGTATGAGTATCTTTGCATGAGCACACACTGCCTAAAGTATACTTCAAATGTTCAGTGAATCCATTTTTCACAAATATGCAAATATTTGTAAGTCGATACACAGAAAAATAGTATGTAGCCAATGCTTTGGTTTCTACAGCAATGAGGGGAAATCAAATTCTTTTTAAGGACATACATGTTCAGAGGAAGAGCTCTAATTATAAAGGGGTGCTTGATATGCCTCACAAACATATAGCCATTCGAGTGACACCTAATGTATAATAATTTTATGAAATGCATTAAAACAATGAGCAATAAGATAATGATGTACATAATCTTGCAGATGAATTGTAGCAGTTATTTCTTTAAAAGTGAGAAGATATCCAGTCTCTGATAATGTCACGTGCATTCTCTTGATCTCGGTCATGTAATACTTCATGAAAGCTGTCACTGAATACCTAACAAGACCAATTTTTTGTTTTATTTAAACAACATTACTTTTAACTATTATTACCTCCATTTTCTTGTCCTCACTAGCAATGTTATCATGAATAAATTGTGAAGAAGATAGTGGCACTATTTGATCAGCGCTTCCATGAATGATAAGAACAGGCTTTGAGATGCCTGGAACGTTACATTTGCCATTCCAAGTATTGTTTATAAGTTCGGCTGACATTTTAGCTTTATATCCTTCATGATAAATAAGGGGGTCTGATACATACTTTTCAACCTGGAATAAGATAAAAATTTAAATGTTTATGCATAAATAATAATATTCTGTCTGTCTTTTTTTTTTTTTTTTTTTTTTTTTTTTAATTCTTACCTCTTCTGGAATACTACTGATCAAGTTGGGATCAATTGACTTCAGCTTCCACCTTGGAAAAATTGCTGCCACAATTCTGACACCAATTTTCTAATATTAAAAAGAATAGTACAAATTATTTGAAACACATCAAACCAGAGTGGCTCACTAGTAAGCTGTTCTTGTCATATATAATATATTATTATAATAGTACTTATTACATGAGTCAGAGTGTGATATGGTGAAATATTTCACTGGAGCAGGCTAATTTATTTTCAGAGGCAGTGAAAATAAAGCCTAAGAGTGAAATATCTAGCCATATCACTCTAATGAGTGTTTATTCCATACTAGATACCTTCACAAAAGTAGGTAACTCTTGGAGTAAAATTGGCCATAAAACTCACTAGGGGCTCCCACATAATATTATATATATATTATATATATATATATAATATAACTAATAGAAGCTGCCAAAAAAACAGCTTTCGTTTTATTAAACCCAAAAGGGTATAAATTTGATTATCCATAGAGCCTGATTTTTTAACCAAACTTTTCACCATAATGTATCTCAATAAAAAGATAGAATAATACATTAGGAGAGCTTTAGCTGTGATTATATGTTTTACTTGATCAGTCCCTCTTTTCATGGCTAATAAGCTAAATTAATGCAAGTGCTATGTAAATAAAGTAGCAATAATAATATATAATTATATATATATATATATATATATATATAATGTCACACTTGCTGAAATAACACATTTAACCTTTGTCACTCACAAATATATACATATAAGCATCTGCACTTTTGCTACAATGTTACATCATAGCTACAAGTAATATTATAAGTTAATACTGACTTCCAATGGTCCAGCTACTGTAGTGCTCAATTCCAGACTAGCAGCACTTAGGATAATTCCATCCAACTGATCCTGGATTTGTGCAGCTGCTAAAACTGCAATGAGTCCTCCCTGCACATACAATAAGCAAGTAACAACCATGCTGAAGTAACATAATACTCAGGTTATGAAGTTGGATAAATTAAAATCACCATAGAGTGTCCAAAGAGAAAGAATGGAACACCAGGATATTCAGTCTTCAAATCTTGTATGTGGCTAATAACATCAGTCACATAAGTTGAGAAGTCTTCAATAAAAACTCGTTCTCCACCACTTTTTCCATGACCAACTAGATATATATAATATATCAATGAAGACACCAAAAAGATTGTCTGATTTCATTCTAAGTGGCATAACTAATCGGTTCTCTTATGTACTTGTGGGTGCAACATGGTCACGGGATTATCACTATTGATGCAATATTTATATATAAAAAATAGCAAAACTAGAGCGTTATTGCTTCAAAAATATCCCCAAATATGTCTTATTGAAAATAAGTCTATTGGTGCTTAATCACTGTTTACTTTTTATATTCAGAATGATCCAGCTTTTAAACTGACTTTGCCCTTTGGCTAGTCATGCCCATAATCTTGCCCATAGTTAACAATTTTACTACACAGTGACATTAGAACAAGGGCTCAAAAAATTGTTATGATGGAAACAGAAAATAATAATTGATCAACACCAATAGTGTACAGGTTCAGTGTTTGCCCTAGGTCAATTGATTAACTTACCATGATCATGACCAATTACTAGCGTGTTATTGTCACACAGTAACCTTGCTATTTCATCATAACGACCCAAGTATTCAGCAATTCCATGACTTAGATATACAATAGCACTATATATATAAATAATGGAAACAAGTTTAACTGATATACACCTTACACAATAATAATTGATATACATAATAACATAGTCACACCATATCATATCTTGACTAATCAGAGTAAACAGAGTTCGCATACAGTAAATCATATGTCATTTACTTTAATATTCAAATTCACTATCTTTAGCTGAATGTAAATATCATTTGATATTACATCTTGACAAAGTCTTCTTTTATGGAAAACCAGTCACTTAGCCTACCAACTGGCCAAAGGATCTATAAATTATCCTCATACCTTACTTCCTAAATTAGTATATGAAGTCATGTAGCCAAACATAACACTCCCCCCTCCTTCGCGCGCTCGCTTTCACGCAAGTTATGCTATTGTCTGTTCAAAGTAATGTCAGGAAGCCCTCTCTTCACATTTGTACTATACAATTATCATATTTAATGTTGTTTACATAACACTTTAACAGACACATGCATACACATAAAACATATACATGAATACAAGGAAGCATCCACATGGGCCACAATATGTAAACTATTTAAGAAATTTGTGATGTAGACAACCATGATACAGCTTATTGATGCATAATGAAGATTAGAAATAAATTTGTTAAAGAAATAATGTTGTAGTAAACTATTTATAAGGCCATAACTGACACAGAGGTAGAGGACAAAATCATTTCCTAAAAATGTTTAGCCTGTTAAAAAAACAACTTCTCCTGACCTATATATCTTTAAAAACAACAACAATTTGTCACAAATTTGGTAGAAGCAATAAGCTGCCATTAATATGTCAGAAATCTTTACTGAATTGAAAATACCCATTATAGCTAGTAGCATTTAGGTGTAAGTAAGCAGTTAAGATTTCTCTCTTCTTAGTGCCCCTGATAAGATTGTCTCTAAAATGACATTCAAAAGCATTGCTATTGAAACTACAGCACATTTGCCAATTCAGTTGAAACCGTTGAAAATTGGGAACGGAATGAAAAGAATTACTTAGCTCAAAGCTAACCTGATATTCGCAGTAGGCTTCCATTCCCATATATGAAGGTGCACACCAACCAACGATGAATTCCTGGAGCTTCGGTCCTCTTCTACCTGCGCCATTGAAATAAAAAAAAAAAGCTAATGGCTAGCGTTATGTGCGCGCGTGTAGGCTTCTTCTCTTTGTTTACTCATTGTTGTTAGTGGGTGTGACCAATATGTTACCGCTCGCGCGGTACACTGATAAAAAACCGACACGAAAATGCGGGGGTAGTATTTAGGAACAGTTCAACAACATTCTAAGAGTGATTAAGTGAATCCTTTGAATCTCCTACAACCAGCAATACATTTTGATCATTTTGATGGTGTTACTTAGCGACCGTTGGAATGCAAAGTATAAAATTGAGCCCAAAGATGCCAGCTGTAGTAAAATGCTGGTAATATGGCCAGCCCATCTTCATACCAAGTTCTAGCTGAAGCTTGGTATTGCTTCACACCTATTAAGTTTGTTTGGCTTATCAAATGGTATTATTTCTCCATTAGTGTATTTGCTTATGAATTCATGAAATAAAGTACATTGTGGAAATTTTAAACTGAATATGTATTACAGTTTTAAGTACAAAATTAGAGTAGTACAGAAACACAATGCCATTTTTGGCTATAGCTACAGCAAATATGACTGTGAGTGTACCATAAACAAACTGTGGTATATGATGCAAAATACTAGTATGAATTCCATTGAAATGTAGAGCTTTCTATAGCCATGATCCAGGCACTATACAATTTATTTTCATGGTTTTTTATATTGTTGCCTAAAGTTTTAGGCTGCCTTGTACATTCACCTTTGTGGCAGGAAATTCATCTCAATGCAAAGCAAAAGTTTAATTAGTGCCATTGTGTCTAAACTTTTACAAAATGGTATATTGGTGGTGGTTCTAGCTATGCAAGTAAAATAGATGACCATTATTTATGATAAATACTTAGTTGCTACTGTTTTGACCTGTCTGCTAGGCTACTTGTGTGAATGTGCAGTAGTTTTATAGGTGTTCTTCCCAAGTGAATGTTAGTGGTAATTCTGCTGTAGCCTATAATAACCACAATTATGACAATCATACTGTTGAAGTTCTGTCCTTAGTAGTCATTTTTGGAGAGGAGGGATATTTGCAGCTTGTTATAGCTGATAAAGGCTAGCGTTTGTGCAGTACAAAATAACCTAGCAAAGAAAAAGAGATACTTGTGGAACAAGAGACAAGCCCTGGTCTGGCAGAACAAAACAGACCAGTAGCAGAGAGACAAGTTACTGGTGAGCCTTTTTGCATCATTTAAAAAGGAACTGCAGGGCAGCTTAAGTAATTCCAGGATGGAGGGTAGGAGCTTATAAGAAGGAAAATTTGGGAGAAATTCCATCAGGACATGGAGAAATTCCATCAGGACTGCATAGATTCACTGTCAAGCCTGATGGAGCTGTGGGGTGTACGTGACGATATATTAAAAGTTTGAGCTTAAGCACTAGTACTATTTTGGCACTGCTGACACATATGGACATGCACCCACACAAATTTATTGTACTATACGCACCACCACCTTTTTCACGGCCCGCACACATTATTGATTAATAGTGACGCGCGATTAAAGTCCCAAAAAGGCGGGCTGTCTTTATAGAGAGCTAGTTATAGATCGGATAATTGCTTCTTTTTTTCCCCCCACTTTTTTGTTTCCTCTTTCTTCTTATTAAAAATGGCTTATGGCAGTTGCAATATTGACTGCCACGCAGATTTTTTTACGTTGTTGGAATTATCTCGCAACGGGGCTGGTGAACCCGCTGTTGATGATTATGGCTCTTTACCGTATAACATGAACGTTGACAGTCCTGCAGCTACTACCACTACCACAACTAAATTACTACAGTTGCACAGCCAGTCGGACGATGAAGGTCATCACTACAATATCTATAACCGCCAACCTCGGGCTACCGGCAGTAGTGCGACGGCTGAAGACAAAGAAAATAATGGCCTCGGTACTAACACAGGATTCCTTCATGCAAATGGTATCTGTCAGAACAGAGTTGGTTTTCTTGATTATCGTCGTGGTAGTAAGAGATTGTGTGAAAGTGGAGAGTGCTACAATTTTCAAAATGATCAAGATACACCCAGCAAGGTATTGTAGTAATTTGGTCAACAGGTTTTTTAAAACTGTATACAAGTATGGGTTCTTTCAAGTTTGATTAGAGCAACTTGATATTGAGTTGAAATATTTATGCCTTGGATAGGACTATGTAGATATGTATGAAGAAGGTTAATTAACAGTTGTAAATAGCTATAACCTTGTGGTAAAGTAACCCTGGCCACTGGACCCATGAATTCTAGGATGTTTACACATGCACACCACATACTCACATGTACATTCACAGCTCACAACTAAAGTGTCCACAAGAAGTATTTAATTATAGAGTCGCAGCCTGACAAGTGATTATTTTTTTGCTCACCATAGCATGTATGTAGTGCTTCAGTAAAACTGTGCAATTGTAAGTGTTAGGGCATGCCAGCAGATATTTATCCACCCATCCAATTGTCCCATGGGACTTAGAATCCCAGTGGATATCCACCTTTTCCCTGCTTGTTGTATGTGTCCCACTGTCCATCCTACTCCATGTTTCTAGTGACATGGAGATCGTATGGGATGTCCACCTTTCACTTAGATACACTATACATAAAGATAAGGCGGTGAAAAGCACTGGACTGGTTGGTTATTAAATCAGTGGGAGAATTTAATGAGCCATAACGAGTTACCTATCAGTAACAAGTTTCTCATTGAATGTTGCTGTAAGTTTGTTAAGCCACCTTATGGTTTCTTGCTTTATAGATGGGCAGAATGGGCAGTTCATTCACGGGGGGGGGGGGGGGGGGAAGAAGAATATTCCCTGAAGTTATTTTAAGTAAGCACAAGAAGGCATGAAGGAAATATATGAAAAAAATTGTGGGCTACTTGTTGGTCCTTGGTTAGTGGGATTGAATTTTGATGGTCTGCGGCAGCTAATGCAAGTAGATGGATGGCTTTATTGTGTGCAAACAACAGATGGGCCAGGCATACATTATCTTTTGTATCACAACTGGATAGTCTGCCTGCTGTGTTATAGTATAATTCAGTTCAGGTTCCAGCCAGCCAAGGTACTTTATAATTAACCATCTGCGCCCTTTTAAACTTTTTGTGCCCGAAAATTATCTATTCACCTGGAGTGTTAATTGAACTGACTCAAGTGCTTCCCTTCTATCACTGGGATGATCAGTTCATGCATTCAACTCTCTATGAACATAAATTGAGGGGCCCAGGTCTTGTGCTCTTTGGGTGTGAATCACATATACCTGGGCTGTGTTGTGTTTATGTTATCATAGAGACTTCGCCTAGAAGAAAATGGTTATGTGAGCCACATGGTTTACACCGATGGAGATCTTCCAGATGACAGTGTTCCTCTTCCAGCAGTGCCAGGCAACTGTGCTGACATGACATCTGAGCTTGCCACTACTGGGAATGGTTCACAAGCTCCTACTAAAGTAAATGTTGATAGCTAGTGAAAATTGAGCCTTATAAATAATATTATCACATGTATTTGCTGCTTGAAGCCTGTGATGACTATATATATCCATGTGTGGTGGCAGAGTTGTTTACCCTGTAGTATATATTTTGCTAGTGTCCCCCCCCCCTAAAGTTGTGTTAGACAAATGATGTAACTGCAAGTGCACTGATTGAGTAGACAATAGAGCACATGCCAACAAACTTGTGGGCGAAAAATCAATTTTAAGAAAAATTATTAATTTCCCCCAAATGTGACCCCATTTTCTATTATTCACTTTCTATAGCTCGCTCTGTGAGGTATATACAAGACACTTAATCTATATACATATGTACCGGCAGAACTGTGACAAACAGTATAAGAGGTACTTTTGGTTTCATTAATAGGAATGGTACAAATGCAGTCAGGTTGTAGCATTACTCAAGCTTGGAGCGAAGTGATTCTGAAAGATGCAAGTGTTATGAATTACCAGAAACTATCACTCATTGTGCCCTAGCTGTAATATTCTTGAGTAACCATTGCTCAAACAAAACAAATAGAGTGGCTGGACTTTGTCAGTACTTTCTATGTTCTTGGAAGTGAGACACTTGGGGTGTACAAATATGAGCCAGTTATCTGTATGCATATGTATGTATGAGTATTATCACAGGTATCCGTGCTATTGATCCCTAATAGCACAGGTTACCCGTGCTATCACTCACTAATAGTAGGCCAGCTTTCAACATTTTGGGTCCTCCTAATCTGTTGAAAAACATTCCATCTAATATGGGGTAGAGCTTCTGTGGTAAAGTATGACATTGTCTCCAACTAGAAACTACTTGAACTGTACGTTTCCAAGGTTAACGCTGCACGCATGCGCACTTACCCGTACTATTTCACTTAGCTACCGTGGTATTTTAATTCATTACGCGCTATTTCATTTTCCCCGTGCGATTTCAATTGAACAGCAATTTTCCCATACATTTTTGAATGGGCAACTACGTGCCGTACTATTAATATATATATGAAGGTATATCTGGCTTATTAATAATGTGACAAGAATAGTCAAGTTGATGACCATTGGTAAAGGCTTTTAGGCCAATTTGCAGGGCTTGGCTTTCGTTCATTGTTATTAATACTGAATGTGACACATTGCAGAGGCTTACAAGTACCCTAGAGAGACTCTAAATAGAAGACGACATTCAAGAAAACTAGAAGTAAGAAACTAGAAATTCTTCAAATTGCTTTGATCTCGCTCAGACTTTACTGTTCTGTTACAAGGCTCGCTGTCGGATTGGCGACCTTGTGGCAGTAACTTTAGGGAGTTGGAATTGAGTGGACAACTAGACTCTAATCTGAACAATTGTCTGGCTGGGGTGGGTCGATAGTTCAGCACCACATATAGTATATAATTCCACTGGTTCGAGGGATAATAACAGATATTCTTATAATGGAAAACTAGGAAGTATCTGAAAACAACAAGAGAATACAATACTAGTAACAACTTTTGGCATGGGCGTAACTGCATCTGGCTATGTGCGGTCAGTGAGGCTTTACAAATATGAGTGCATGCGTAGTATAGTTTAATATTCTTTTGAATGTTCATGGAGGTCTGCTAGGCCCGCACATGCTTACTTGGAGGAAATGCCAAGACAAATGTTCAATGTTCATATGTGGATAGTAAGCTGCAGAACAAGCTTCCATTTTACTAGTCAGTATACATTTAAACCTTGCAGTGTAAGTGATCTTAACACCCTTTCAGCGTTTGTATATTTTTCCAGGAATTTCGAATAGGTAAACCAACATCTCAAATTTCTATATAATATCTTGAACATTATGATGTGGTTTTGGTTCCCTAGCAACTAAGGACCAAGGTTTTACATGTGGTTATTCTTTTGTTGTTTGAAATTTTGAACCAATTTTCATGAAAAAGAACAAGGTTCAGTCATTCTCAGCTGAAAATAAGTGACCCCTGAAGAGGACTTTGGCAAGAAGTTGAAACGTCGGGTTAAGTTTTAATTAACAATATTATTGACTGTAAAAAACGAGAAAATTTGCTTTAAGGTTATAAAATATTAACATCTAACTTTATACAGGTAAATAAGAGGTTTCAACACAGAATAGTATGACAGTCACTTCTAATATTCCAATGACCTGGACCAAACCTTCTATTGCTTGCTGCTCTCACACTCCTAGCACATTTTCTACTAATACCTGTAATAGGTAGACTTCCATTCCTACTGGAATTAGTACTGCTTGATTATACAGGCTTCCCTGAGGCTCCATCATTACTTTCTAACGCTCTAACCCTAAGGAAAATGGCTGCACAGGTAGCTAACTATCTGTCCTTACTTTCTCCTTTCCTAAAACCGTCGTTCTCCAGAAGCTCAATAGCCTCAAAAGTTATAAAACAAGAAGCCATAAACTCCTGATCGAACTGTCTGTGCAGTTGCACATTGACAGATAAAAATGTTTGTTTTAATTCTACAGTCCTTAAAAATTAATAGCTTTATTAGTATTATGTGATAATCCTTGTTTCTCAGATGACCTCTATCTGTAGTCAATGTGGCAAGAAGAAACACAAGAAGTTCTGCACTGGATATATGGAGGAGGTAAGGATCTTTATACACACAGAACACATACACACATTCATGACAGAAGTGTGAGTATTGCCTGTGGCATAATCAGCACTATGTGTAAAAAATCTACCTGACTTTAACATGGTTTATTAATTCTTCATGCACATACTCATACACATTAATAAATGTACACATGCATATATACAAATCCATCGTCCAATAGTCAAGTCACAAATTGTGTTGGTATATCCAGTGAACAAGTGTGTGTGAAAGTCCAGAGTGTCTGCTTAGCTAAAGAACAGCACAACTACCAAATAAACATATTAGCTGCCTTTACACAGCTTTTTTGGTAGTAAGCAAATCACCATTTAGGGTGCGACTATAAACTGTGCTGTAATTCCTTAGAAATGCATTTTTTTTCAAGTTGAATATTTGCAGAGAGTGTGGTTGCTATGCTATTGAATCCCTTAAACTCTGCTGTTTTTAAGTAGCTGGAGTGCTTTTTGTCAGGGACACAGGTCATTTAGATGGAGCTATCACTACTATAGTCAAGGGCTACATAACTACTTGTAGTTACTTTTACGACTAAATAGACTGAATGATGCGCTCTAAAACTAGGTGAACAGAATCTAAGACATTAACTTCAGGCAAACTAAATGATAGCCTAATTGTTTCTTTTGTATACAGATTTTATAATCAAGTTTTATCAGATTCTACCTTGTGTGAATTACTTGTGCACAAAGGCTTGCTTGCCATTAGTGCTGAAGCATTTCACTAGTACTATACTAAACTATACCTACTACTAATTTCAGTTATAAAGTTTAAATTTATTGGAGAAGTAATAATGGAATTGTATGAAATGGTTGTAAAAAGGTTGGAAGGGTGACTTGATTTGAGGTAGTTATTGGAGGTGTAGTTAACTTTGGGTTCTTTGAAATTGAATGGTGGTTGTTATCAGGTGGTGTTAATTTGTTGCTGAATTCAGAATGTTTGACATGCTTTGTTTTCACTTATTCATTTTGTGGGGACTGAACTATTTTTTTGCGTGAAACTTGCTATCACTGACTGGGGAGTGGCGAAGCGAGAGATGGCCACTGAGGAAGTGGAGTCTGATTTCAGGTCCTTTTATTGGGCTAAAATTTGTCACAGCCGAATTGAGAGAGAGCGAGTGTCTGTTTAGCTTGTCTGCTTTCATGGCACTTTAATGATTTAAGAGCCATTACATAAGTCAGTTGAACCACTTGGTTATGTCTGTACAGGATCTCTTGTACAGATCTTCACCTTGTGATGTAACCAACGTACATATGCGTATTCCCATTTCTGCTATAATATAGCTAATTTGCAGTTGTAATGTAAATCTAATAGTTTTTAACAATATCTGATTGTTGTTGTGTGTGTGTGTGTGTGTGATTTAGATGATGTATTGTTCTCAGATGAGTAGTACTTCAGCATCTCTCATGCCATGTGTGCAGTGCCTGTCTGGACAGTCAGTAAGTTGAGTTGTGCAAGGTGTAACCAGGATTCAATCTAGCAGGGAATGGGGTGACTTCTCCTTCAAAGTTCTCAGCTTCCTCATCTAATTAATAATTGCATGCTGTCTGTACAGTATGCTATTGAGGCTGAACCAAAATAACAGCATTAACTCGTAGGGTATGTAGTTACCAGATATAGTTCATGCTAATTATTCTCAATAGGAAACACACACAAAAAAAGAATCCCATTTTCTTCATACACAACTGGAGGTAGACTCTCCTCAGATAGAACTCTGGTAACTACATACCTGGCTGCATAAAAAACAACAACAAAAAGAACAAAAAAAAAACTTGACCAACTTTAGAAAGAAAGTAACCATGCATTTGAGGTTTGCACCATCTTGCCAAAGTGGGCAGCCTTTTTGTAGAATAACCTGTGAAAGTGGAAATGTAATAGATGCTACCTTAACTTGTCATATGTCATACATTCATTGATATTTGGACAGGATATGTTCTTTAAGTGTGTTTATTGATACAGGGTCACTTGGAACACATTGCCACACACATGGACATGTCCTGATCACATAGCCACACCCACCCAAGACACACCCAGAGACTCAACCCATTTCCAATTGAACATTCAGGTTGACTTCACTAGGACACTATCAGATATCATTTGCCCTCTGGGCATTATTTTTTTCATTTAATTTTACTACATTTAAAATTGTCTTGCTCAAACTTTAATTGTTTTACATAAATTGTTCCAGAAATAAAAACAGAAAAATTGGGAAGTGATAAGAATTACAAGTTAATTTCTAGGAGACACCTAACATGGTCTTGGCTTCCTCTTCTTCTTGAATGAGAGACTCACTGGCATATTTGTCCAGCAGTTCCTATAGTTTACATACAATAATGACTTCACCCACAATGTAATACTTGAGAGGTTCCTGGCCACACATGGTACTGAGGCAGGCTGAATAATAATTACCACTTCCCTTTCACACAAAGGTTTATCCCCCAACACAAACATCAATTCTGAATATTTACACAACTTGCCTGTTTCTTTCTTCGTACTAACATCTCTTCAACCTATTAGAAGGAAAAAGAGTGCGTATTAAATGAAAAGACCTCAATTCAGTGGGGGGAAAACCAAGGGTGTGCTTGAGCACAAAAGGCGAGTGAGCCTCCCTAGTTAGGTTAGATAAACTACAGTATTGTTATTTTTAAATTCTAACACTTCAGCTACTTAAAAAAAAGGTGGGGTCAAAGTACAATAATTCATAATCATAGATATAATAATAATCTTAATGTAAAGTTACATTTTCTCGAGGATTCTTATTTGCAGCTGCACTAATAAGCCCATGTGAGTATAGTCCCTATGATGTGTGTTAGGATTTGTAATGTGATTTTACATAGGTTGGCTAAAGTTAGCATAATAAAGGTGATTATTTCAAAGCATGTACATATCAGGCCTCATAATACTAGAATAATTATAGGACCTCGAACCTTCCTAGCACATGCATCAGTTCAGAGCTGCATGTAGCACATGTAAGTAAAACCCTAGCCTACATACAACATGGTAGCTGTCAGAATCATTACGGGCAAGCAGCAAAGAAAGACAACCTAAGCAAAGTGCTAAGCTTAAAAAACTTAAGTATGAGGCACTGCCCACATATACCATACACTGGTAAAGGGTCAAGAGATCAATAGTACTGTATATGCAATGTATGTGTACAACTGAACCTTTCTCACCTCCTTCTGAGATGGTACGACAACTTTAGACAGAGGGTTATCCTCCTCCCCCAGATCATCCACATCACTGTCATCAGAGCCAGCCAGCTAGTACAACACGACATTATAAACACAATCCTGTAAGCAACATTGTTGTGCAGAATAGTGATGACTCCCTCTTAAAGTTAGCTATGCAAGAAAAACATTATTACCTGTATCTACAAAATAATAGGAAAATTAGCTTTGGGGGGAGGACTGAAAATTCTTCATGAAGACATTTAACCGCCCTTAAATTTATCCTGAAAAACAAAACAACAACAACAACAACAACAACAGGTGAGTGTCCTCTGCATGTGTAGCTTCTCTAAGATAGCATTTACACCTACCACTTTCACTGCATGAGTTATACTGGTACCTGATTAGGTGTAAGAATAAATTATCTTTTGGTCTGAGAAATGATTTTGTAACAGCTATGCTGTAGCGCTGAGGGTTTGCACCTTTAGTGCTTTATTTAATTAGCTTGGCTTGCTTTGCTATCAACACTACATGGTTGAACTGTGTCCTTTGGAACTGTCAATACATACACTTGTTTCATTTCATTCCTTCAAGAAGGTCAAGTGTCAAATGTTGAAACTAGAAATTTTATAGTTTTTGCTTATTTTGTTGGTACAATCTTACTTTCCAATACACAGACTATATCAAGTACAGTAGTTTCAAGTTTCATTGTTAGCATTCATAACGATATCCATGGAGTTGTCTGAATAAAGAAGATTGGACATGATCTCATACCTGATCCATGCGGTCCTCAGTGTAGATGTCCTCCTCCTCCTCCACTTCATCCAGGCCACCTCGCAACTTCAACTCCTGCCACTTGCCCACTGCAGCTGCCATTGCTATAAATACAAAAAGAACATTACCATGACAACTTTCCGTAGTCATGACAAACATGAACTTCATGGTTTGGTTTGATTCACTTTTTCTTGACTGAAGATTTTAACATCTTTAGGTCACACATGAAGTAACCATATTGAAAGCGAGGAAAAAAAGGGAAAAAAAAGTCAAGTTCACATACCATCTTTTCAGTATACCAATGAAAATATGTCGTTCACTGTAGAATAATATTAATAATCACATGTAAATGAATTATTAAGTAAAACATTTTATTGGCTTTTAGAGGTATCTGTGGTGTAACAGCCACCCCCCCACATTATCACTCACCCTTACCCATATGAACAGAACAGTCACTGTCATCCTTGTTCTCACTGTGTGTGTATTGTGTGACTAAGTGTATGTTTGTGTGTGAGTATATGTGCAGCCTGAACTGCAAGCAATAGGCTGCTACTAAGTGTTAATTAACTATGTATGATGTCATAATCATGAGCTGGGCATGTGCAGGTCTTTTATATTGTGGCCAACCATGTGCTTAGCCTCAATCTGACTCTTGTCACGAAATTATCAACTTAACCTTTTGTCAAACCTTAGCATCTGTAAAAGGGCCTTGTTAGAGGGGTTGTTGATAAGCTGTGTCAACTGCAGACTCTGGTGGCAGCAACCTTTAGCTGTCTCTGCCTAGCTACACCTACCACAGTATCTATTCTGATATAATCGGTGACATGCAATGGACGACATATTAAAAGTATAATTATTCATTTTTCTCATTATTTTTTTGGGGGGTTCACCAAATTATTCTATTGGGTTTTGTTCATATAGTTAATTAGAAAAAAGTCGTCAAGTAATCCGACTGTATGCTTCAGGATATTATCTAAATAAAGCACTGTTAATTTAAGGATAAAGGCTAAAATACAATCACTAACTAAAGTTAGTTTAAGCACATGTCATGATGTTGTGGAGTTACAGTAATTTGGTTTGTGCACAGACCCCAAACCACACAATTCAATGATGCATGACAACACTTCATGTATAGACCATGAAAATAAAGAATTAATTAGTTTTCCTGACATTCTTGTTCCTGTAGTATGCACACACATCACAGTGTGTATGTGTGTATATATGTGTGAGTCAAAACTTTCTTCTTATGATACTGAAAGTAACGATATATATATATGTATGTATGTACATATGTAATTATCAGTAGTCCAATACCTAATTTCTCTTGCTCCTGTTCCAATGGGACCATTATTCCATCTTCTTCGTCTCTGTAACCATAGTAATCAGCATCCACTAGCTTGGCCAGTTCACTACGAGTCTTGCGAGGACCTTTCGTAGCTGATTAAAAAACAACAACAATACATAGTGACCACACCCATCACTAACAAAGCAAAAGTGGGCATGTCTAGAACACACATATGCATGCACAGTGTATACCACTCACTTACGCTGTTGTTCAAACAGTTCCCTCACTCCAGGTAAGTCTCTAGCTGCTCCAAAATATCTGGCACGCACACACACAAACATACACACAACATTGTAAGAGTGTTATACACAATTGATATACAAACAACTTAAAAGGAAGTTGTAATAGCCAATACATACATTTTCAAGGAGTAAGGTCACAACTCTGTTATCAATCACATTGGTAAGGTTTTAATTACCTTCATAGTATACATTTGAAGAATTTTAGATTTGAAATTGGGTGTGTCAGTAAATATGCCAGTGAGTGTGTCAGTAAATATGCCTGTGGGCGTGTCAGTAAAAAATGCCAGTGGGAAGATGCTAGTGGGTGTGTTAGTAAGATGCTAGAAGGTGTGTCAGTAAGATGCCAGGATATATTTAGGAAGTCTTCCACAATAAAGATGTATATTATTGGCTGTATGCAGTCAACACCTAAACTATTTCATTGCATAATAATAGTACAGTATGTAGTACCAGAGTAGATATCAGTAGCACCAATCACAATCTAACAGACACCACACTGATGATTCCCAATCACTAATCTAACAGACGCCACACTGATGATTCCCAATCACTAATCTATCAGACGCCACACTGATGATTCCCAATCACTAATCTAACAGACGCCACACTGATGATTCCCAATCACTAATCTAACAGACGCCACACTGATGATTCCCAATCACTAATCTAACAGACGCCACACTGATGATTCCCAATCACTAATCTAACAGACGCCACACTGATGATTCCCAATCACTAATCTAACAGACGCCACACTGATGATTCCCAATCACTAATCTAACAGACGTCACACTGATGATTCCCAATCACTAATCTAACAGACGCCACACTGATGATTCCCAATCACTAATCTAACAGACGCCACACTGATGATTCCCAATCACTAATCTAACAGACGCCACACTGATGATTCCCAATCACTAATCTAACAGACGCCACACTGATGATTCCCAATCACTAATCTAACAGACGCCACACTGATGATTCCCAATCACTAATCTAACAGACGCCACACTGATGATTCCCAATCACTAATCTAACAGACGCCACACTGATGATTCCCAATCACTAATCTAACAGACGCCACACTGATGATTCCCAATCACTAATCTAACAGACGCCACACTGATGATTCCCAATCACTAATCTAACAGACGTCACACTGATGATTCCCAATCACTAATCTAACAGATGCCACACTGATGATTCCCAATCACTAATCTAACAGACGCCACACTGATGATTCCCTAATCACTAATCTAACAGACACCACACTGATGATTCCCAATCACTAATCTAACAGACGCCACACTGATGATTCCCAATCACTAATCTAACAGACGCCACACTGATGATTCCCAATCACTAATCTAACAGACGCCACACTGATGATTCCAATCACTAATCTAACAGACGTCACACTGATGATTCCAATCACTAATCTCACTCAATCTAACAACATGACGTCACGCCACTGATGATTCCCAATCACTAATCTAACAGATGTCACACTGATGATTCCCAATCACTAATCTAACAGATGTCACACTGATGATTCCAATCACTAATCTAACAGATGTCACCTGATGATTCCCAAACTAATCTAACAGATGTCACACTGATGATTCCCAATCACTAATCTATCAGACGCCACACTGATGATTCCCAATCACTAATCTAACAGATGCCACACTGATGATTCCCAATCACTAATCTAACAGATGCCACACTGATGATTCCTAATCACTAATCTAACAGACGTCACACTGATGATTCCCAATCACTAATCTATCAGACACCACACTGATGATTCCTAATCACTAATCTAACAGATGTCACACTGATGATTCCTAATCACTAATCTAACAGATGCCACACTGATGATTCCTAATCACTAATCTAACAGACACCACACTGATGATTCCCAATCACTAATCTAACAGATGTCACACTGATGATTCCCAATCACTAATCTAACAGATGTCACACTGATGATTCCCAATCACTAATCTAACAGATGCCACACTGATGATTCCCAATCACTAATCTAACAGATGTCACACTGATGATTCCCAATCACTAATCTATCAGACACCACACTGATGATTCCCAATCACTAATCTAACAGATGTCACACTGATGATTCCTAATCACTAATCTAACAGATGTCACACTGATGATTCCCAATCACTAATCTAACAGATGTCACACTGATGATTCCCAATCACTAATCTAACAGATGTCACACTGATGATTCCTAATCACTAATCTAACAGATGCCACACTGATGATTCCCAATCACTAATCTATCAGACACCACACTGATGATTCCTAATCACTAATCTAACAGATGTCACACTGATGATTCCTAATCACTAATCTAACAGACGTCACACTGATGATTCCCAATCACTAATCTAACAGATGTCACACTGATGATTCCTAATCACTAATCTAACAGACGTCACACTGATGATTCCTAATCACTAATCTAACAGACGTCACACTGATGATTTCCAATCACTAATCTAACAGACGCCACACTGATGATTCCTAATCACTAATCTAACAGATGTCACACTGATGATTCCTAATCACTAATCTAACAGATGTCACACTGATGATTCCCAATCATTAATCTAACAGATGTCACACTGATGATTCCTAATCACTAATCTAACAGACGCCACACTGATGATTCCCAATCACTAATCTAACAGACGCCACACTGATGATTCCTAATCACTAATCTAACAGATGCCACACTGATGATTCCCAATCACTAATCTAACAGATGTCACACTGATGATTCCCAATCACTAATCTAACAGACGCCACACTGATGATTCCTAATCACTAATCTAACAGACGCCACACTGATGATTCCTAATCACTAATCTAACAGATGCCACACTGATGATTCCCAATCACTAATCTAACAGACGCCACACTGATGATTCCTAATCACTAATCTTCACACTGATGATTCCCAATCACTAATCTAACAGACGCCACACTGATGATTCCCAATCACTAATCTAACAGACGCCACACTGACGATTCCCAATCACTAATCTAACAGACGCCACACTGATGATTCCCAATTACTAATCTAACAGACGCCACACTGATGATTCCCAATCACTAATCTAACAGACGCCACACTGATGATTCCCAATCACTAAATCTAACAACCCACACTGATGATTCCCAAGCCACTAATTCAACAGACGTCATAGGATGAGTCCCAATCAACTAATCTAACAACGCACACTGATGATTCCCAATCACTAATTAACAGACGCCACAATGATGATTCCCTATCACTAATTAACAGACGCCACCTGATGATCCCACTCACTAATCTTACAGACGCACACTGATGATTCCAATCACTAATTCTAACAGACGCCACACTGATGATTCCCAATCACTAATCTAACAGACGCCACACTGATGATTCCCAATCACTAATCTAACAGACGTCACACTGATGATTCCCAATCACTAATCTAACAGACGCCACACTGATGATTCCCAATCACTAATCTAACAGACGCCACACTGATGATTCCTAATCACTAATCTAACAGACGCCACACTGATGATTCCCAATAACTAATCTAACAGACGTCACACTGATGATTCCAAGATGAATTTCTCTTTTGCGTATTCAGTCATCTTGCAAATTACTCACTTGTATCCTCTGTTGCCAGGCACTTCTTTTCCCTCATGATCTAACATTCGTGGGCCAGTTCTCTAAAGGAATTACAGAAAAGGCCAGTGTAATGACAGAGGTTTGGAACATTTATAAAAATTAAAAAAATAACTTCGGCTGAACAGATAGAGATAGATATGTGTGCATAGTTAGGAGTCCATACAATAACAAAAACAACAACAACATTTCATATACATACACATCTCTTAGCTGAGGACATAACTATAAAATTAATTGTAACGTGTGTACAGCAGGAAAGCAAACTATCAAAAACTGAATTAGAAATTTATCTGGTAAATATGGATAAACATAGAGAGACACTAGTTTAACCCTCTCACAGGATTTGCCAGAGTAGGTTTAAAATTTTTTTTTAACAGTGTTATACAAGAAGCTATAAAAGAAAAAGGGCTTGCAACTAGATAAACACATTTCAATATAAGACACTGGAGTACTTGTTGCTATTCTGGCTCTCTTGTAACTTCATCCTCTTCACAACTAGCACTGTCTATAGTCATATGTTGGCTTTCTGGTGCCCTTGCAGATACATATATACGTATGCATACGTATACTGTATAAATATGTGTAGTATATTATATATACACATTTCTTTGAATTTTCAAAGCTAACTTCTGATGGTTATAGCATTCAAGTGGGGCCTTGGAAACATAAATCCACCACTTTCTTGAGGTGTTGTGTCAACGCCATATGGTGAGCACTGCGGTGAAGAGTTCTTAGCTTATCCACTCTCTTTCTGTGTTAACTTTCAATTAATCACAAAATGCAGAAAACTAAGCAACATTGTAAGCAGTTCACCTTGTACTCAAACTTATCATAAATAATGAGCAGTATTATAGTAGCAAGATACTCTTAGGTGTGCATACACATGGGCTACTATAACATTTATATAACTTTTTCTAGAGTCATTTCTATAGTTACATTTTCAAGTCTTTCCTTCCCTCATATTTACGTTTTATGTACATCTCCATACACAATTTCTACCATACTTTTCACCTTTCGTCTTACTTTTACCATATTTCCCTTGTACTAAGCATACCAATCATACTACATATGTATTCAGTATTATAGGTAGTCAAGCGTAGATCAAGGGAGCCATCAAGTTTAGTGCATGCATCCATCTCTATATAAACAAGCCCAAGGCTTACTCTAAACACATTGTGACAATTTACATAAGTTTGTATTGAACTATTTTTCTGAACTACTGAAGCACGCTTTGGAGATTTGACATTTCGGCAAATAAACATTATATAGCAAGATGAAGTCATAACCTAGCAACATACAAAATAGTCGGCTCCACCCAGTTCCTTGATACGATCTTGCCAGTGCTGCTTCTCCCGCAGTAACTTGTTGATGTGATCATTCAGGTCTCTGATACGAAATTCTCCCAGGCCAGCTGAAACAAAGAGTGTGCAATGCATATGTAATTACTTGAGACCATAACACGGTCTTATGCAAAGTTCTAAGCCAGAAATTCAAAAGTAAAATATCAATATCTTTTCTTGGGACACAGCTAGAGATTACAAGACAGCACATACAAGTACAAAAATATGATAATCCAGCTGTGTGCCATCCTGGGAAGATCTACGACACACTTCATATTGTACAATGTACATCAACCTATTCAGCCAATCTAACACGAGTTCAATAGTCTGCTGAAATTCCATAGTATGCCCACCTAAGGATTCCTGGAGCCCAAGTGTACAGTTTTAAAGCAGCACAGTGAAGGCTGTATTACTTTGGACACATGCTAGTCTGAATGTAGCTATATGGCACACCATATAAAAGTATACCTATTTAGCACATACCTGTAGGCTATGTTGCTCATAACATATAATACTAGTGATGTGCTCTAATAGTACAAAATAGCAAAGCGAGCGATGCATGTTCCCTGTAATTGCAGCTATTCCATGCATGCTTGGTGTGGCTAGAAAATACTGTCAAAGTGAGAAAACAATAGTGGTAGCTTTTTTCTATGATGAAGGCTCCTGGTACCGTAATCCTCAGGAATAGTCTAATAAATAAATTAGGAACATTTAATTGCTTTTCAAAAAGAAAGATTCTTTACTTTGCTACCTGTTTCTGTTTCGTTTTAGCTCTCCTCCTCCTTGCCCTGTCTTTTCCATTTCTTATATCTCTCCTTACTAATTTTTCTTCTGGAGTTTCTAACGCCCTCAAAGCTCTTGACAAGTGTTTCTAACGTTTTGTCTCTCTTTCGCAGAATTTGTTTCACTGGACATCGCTACTTCGTATGGCGGGTAAACAAAACAAAATGTTGCTAAGAAGGTTACCCGGCCCGCGCAAGCGCGTAGGAGAAAATGTGCACACATACGCCCACGCAAGAACAAAAACAATTCCTAGACCTAACAAAAACTAACAAAAATTTTTTACAAAAATAAATATATAATATATATCGCGGACTCATTAGAGAGTCAGCTCCGCTCGCTTTGCTGAATTATATAATACGTATGCATACATATATAACCTACTGGGATGTATTTGTACATTCCTAGTAGTGTGTTACCTGCTACGTTCACACTTATATCATTTTAACCTGAGAAATTTTAATAGTTTTACATAAGATAACTGGAGTATTGGTAGCTAATTCCGACTTTTTTTAAGTAACTTCATCCTCTTCACAACTAGCACTATCTCCCAGTTCACTCAATTTCATAAATCAGTCAATATTTGGTTTGCTTCAGCTTCTAATTTATTTAGGAGAATGCGTACATATACACATTTGTTCGGTATTAAGATATTTCTCCCCCTTCTCTCTTCACCCCCCCCCCTTCTCCTCCTCATTCCCAACTTCATTCCTTCACACATCCCTCATAGTTTGATTTTGCAATGCTAGGATATCCGCCAACAGACAACTTTAACTTACGGTTCTGAATTTGAGAGACCTTCTTTGAAATTTCTCTGATGATCTGCACACATTTAATCCTAAAACATAATTTATTCATTTCATTTGTCACACAACTTACCTGAAGTCTCCATTTTTCTGCTTTCTTTAGATCATCACATTCAGATGCTAAATATGGACGCCTCTCCTATAAGAAATATATAACACTAAAACTTAACCTCCAGCTAATGGTTACTAAACAGTTGTGGCCAATCTGGTACATATGCTTGCACTGTACAGTATTCCCCTCCCACCCACACACTACAATCACATACATACAAAAGGGGTTAATTAGTTTCAAAAATGGCTTCACAAAAACTGTCACACTTTCCTACATAGTGCCTAAGTGAGAGATAGATGCAGTGAAGCAACACTCAAAACAATAACAAACAAAAATACTTGTGATTAAAGTATCTGTTCAATTGTAGTTTGCAAGTCCTGATATATATCATAGGCTTAGCTAAAATTGACAGTAAATATCAACACCATAAATAAAGCATATACTTGAATATACACAGTTAATAGCTGACTAGTCAAAACTACCTTCCTACGCCTCTGTACATATCTTGCCTGCCTTACAGTAGAAGCTTTTTAGCTCCTCTTGGAGCCCAGTCTTTATCATTTTATTTATTTATTTGTCCATTTCTTCTGCTGTTTGGGCAACTCTGTGCGCCCGTTTTCTAGCATTTTTAACCTCTCTAGCTCCCTAGTTATTTCTAATCACTTCTAATCCGTTCAACAAATACACCGCAATAGAATGTAGCTAAATATTGCCATGGAACTTCATAACACATACAGGCATCAGTAGAAAAGGGTGTGTGCACGCTTGTGGTAACAAAAAGGGTCCAGTGTATGCAATATACATGTATATATATCTTGACTCATTAGTATACAGCTTCACTCACCCTGCTGAATGACAAGACTTAAAACCTTAACCCCTACAACCTCTAGCTTTAACCCCTATAGTCTCTAGCCTTAGCCCTGCAACCTCTAGCTTTAACCCCTATAGCCTCTAGCCTCTAGCCCCTACAACCTCTAGCTTTAACCCCTATAGCCTCTAGCCCCTACAACCTCTAGCTTTAACCCCTATAGCCTCTAGCCCCTACAACCTCTAGTTTTAACCCCTATAGCCTCTAGCCCCTACAACCTCTAGCTTTTAACCCCTATAGCCTCTAGCGTTAGCCCCTATAACCTCTAGGAATCCCACTACCAAGCCCTAACCGGGGATGAACATGCATCTAGTAATTATCATGTTACACTTCTGTTTCAGTACAGTACGATTCCACAGTACTGTCCGAAATCACCATAACAAGCAGCATAATTAATACCTTTTCAGGCTTTCCTTCATTTTTCTTGGCTTCATAAAACCGATTCAACAAAAGCCTACATGAAATGATCAGCCAGAACATGTATGAAACAGAGAGGAGCTGGTGACGAAATATAATCCACTTACATGGCTTTTTCTTGATTCCGAGCCTACAGAAATAAAACATAAAATAAGGAACACACACAAGTGATGAATACATGATTTAAATCTTAATACTTTTCTACATTAGCTATATGATTGATGACCTTCCACAAGGATATTTGCTTGTATAATTCTGATAGGACAGGGTAGTGCCCAAGTTAATTGGAGGCACTAAAATAAGCCTAGCAATGATAAGTAACGTCATGACGTTGTTAACTGTAGTATACGGGCTGATAAAACAATAAAAGTTCTGTTATTGTTTCAGCCAAGAATGACTGAGTCCGATACTATTAGAGTGGTAATGAAGTAAAGTCCAGAAAAAAAAATAATCGGAGGTTTGGGAAGCCTTCACTAGTTTGATATAAGCTAGACCTCTGAAAGCTTTTAATTAGAAATACTGTAGTCTATATCATAATACACTTGTCAGCATGCAGATTTAACAATTCTCTACTATCAAGCTGGCATATCAAGCAAAAAATATCCTATATAACCTCATAGTCATACCAGGTCGTGTCCTTAAAACAACAACAACAACAATAATAATAGTAAATATAATCATTGGATACGTTACGTTCCTAGGTAAAGTCATGGGTTCTAGTGGCTTTGAATATTTAACATTTGCTACAATATTACTACTATTTCAGTGATTATCTAAATTGACAGAAAGCTAGGATACGATACACTAAAACAGGATCAAGTTTAGTCAATAGTACAGAAATTTTGAAGGGGACAACGTAAAGCAAATACCAAAAATGCATAATCACCAGTGAAGGCCTTAGAGATGGTTAGCACCACTAAAGGGTTGATTCTGCAGCAGTTTACCTGTACCAACTTGGTAAAGGATCATCATACTTGCTACACGTTAACATAACCTTAATGCTTTATTAAGAAAGTTACAGTAGCCTTAATGCTTATTAAGAAAGTTACCAATTCAATTCAACCAAAAGTTGAAAGACATCAGTATTGAGAAACTGGCAAAATACTAACAGTGAGAGGTGGATAGACAAAGAGATGTATGACTTGGATTGGAAAAAAAAAAGAAAAAGGTACTAGACTCTGTGTGTGGCAGGTATTTTCGTTAAATTCAGTAGTTGTAAGGTCTTCTAGTCAAACAGTGGCATATTTGTTGCTTCCATCATGCATATGCACAGAAAAAGGGACTACTAATACGTGTATACGCACACACTAGATAAATTTAATTAATCATCCCCGTAAATGCTGTAATCACTTAATGCAATAGGGGGTGGATTACTTATGTCTCTAAAAAAGCACATAATCCTTACCATGGTTTAGGTATCTTGAAGGGAAAAAAAAGCAGAGATCTCAACGCGTTACTCCTCGGCAAGTCGTCGGGTAAAGAATCGGCAGTAGTTCACGACACGGGATGATTCGCGTCATTTTTCGGAAAAACCTAACGTAATCGTAGTTTGTAGGCGTGCCTACATGGATCCTGAAGATAGTGATCAAAGTGACTTTGAGCCTGAGGGCCTGCTCTGTGCTGCCGTAACAAAAAAGAAAAGTCCTTATTTCAGAAGAAGGTGTGACATACTTATCCAGTTGGCAAAAAATTTAGCAAGCTATTTCCAGTGGTAAAGTGTGTGTATGCAAAGATAATAGATCTTCTATTATCTTTGGTGTGTGTAACTGATAGGGGTTGTTTCGTTGGAATTTGATGATTGATTGATCTTAATTACAGAAAAAGAAAGACTCCAACTAAGAAGAAAAGGAAACAGCCCAAAAGACTACAAAAAAGTAGTCCTTATTTTACTCCTAAAGAATTCTCTGATAGCAAGGAGAGCAATGATGACGGTGTCCTAATTATGGATAAGCAACTTCAAGGCAGTGAAGAAGTTGCGGCAACAAAGGCAATAGATCAATGTGAGGTGAAGGAATCAATTGAACCACAGGATTTGTCAGCATGTGATGATCAGGAGAGAGGCAAGTGTATTGATGTGGCTATTTCTTCATCAAGACACAGACACATACTTTATCCTGATTTTAGTCCTCCACAATCACCATATGGCTTAGTACAGGAGCAGCTGTACAAGGAACCATGGAAACTGTTGGTTGCCACAATATTTCTCAATAAAACAACTGGTTAGGGATGATACAATTTCATAGACATAATAATATAAACATTATTTAATATTTCAGGGTTAGCAGCTAAGCCTATTCTTTGGGAATTTTTGCGTCTGTACCCGACACCTGAAGCTACTGTAGCGGCCAGTCAGAAGGAACTAGCATTGTTATTTCAACCGCTTGGTCTACATCGAAAAAGAGCTTCAGGAATTATTAGGTTTTCAGGTAAAATAGACATTTCAGTTGCACACACATACTGAGCTCAAATATTATATATACATGTATATATATATATATATATATTAGAAGAATACTTGCGTAAAGACTGGGAGTATCCTATTGAGTTGTATGGGATAGGAAAATATGGCAATGATTCGTATCGCATCTTCTGCACACCGGAGTGGAGGGAAGTACGCCCATCAGACCATTGGTTAAACAAATACTATGCCTGGCTATGTGAACAGAACGATTTCCACCCTGAAGACTAGCCTCCTTGACTAATCTGTAACACGCCATTTTATTTTTCAAGTCGTCAATTCTCCTAATCAGTCTCATTTGTACAGCCTCGTTTTTTAAAAAAACTTTTGCTGTTGTATATTATTATAAAATTATAAAATAGTTGTGTTAAAAATACTAATAATTCAAAATCAAGGGATATGAGTATTGTTAGAAAAATATAAAGGGAGATGCCATGCACTATGGATGTCTAATGAAGGTCATGCTTCAGTATCTGGTACATCAGAGATTGAAGAATGGAGTAGTAGTCTGGACTGCTTGGTGTGATGACGAATTGACTTAGATATCTACAATAATAATAATAACAATAATAATAATAACCAACAAAATAAACTAAAAAAACCATAAACAGTAGATGTGCTTGAGCACAAAATATTGAGTGCTGAATACATGTACAATAATTAAAAAGCACTATGAAGTGATAAATTAAAAAGTAGTGCATCCTTTGCAATGGGGTAACTTTTTCGTCATGAAAGTATAAGGAATGACCAGAGATAAACCTGCATATATTTCATAAAGACACGACTACTACTAGAACAGACACATACTAAATAATATTACATCATATACATTACTTTACACGATAAGTTTTTCATTGAACACACTATAGTTCACAACTTCAAAAAAGACAAGAACAGCACACACATTTACTTTAGCGTTAAGGAATGCTACTACAATATATATATATAGAGAGAGAGAGAGAGAGAGATAGAGATAGATAGATAAATATATAGAGAGTTGTCCACACAATATTAGGCAAAGGGTTTGGCTGGTGAAAACCTATAATACCTGCCTTCATTTCCTTTTCCTAGCTTTCTTCCCGCCTCCTTTCTTCGCTCCAACTCCAGCACTTCCACTACCAGACTTTCCTGACTCATCTGTTTTTCCTGTACCAGTTTTGTCTTTTCCACTATATCCTAGGTCTCCACTGGAATCCTCTTCCTGACATTCTTGGGGTGTGGGTGGTAGGAAAACAATTGCTCCAATGCATATAATTTGAAATACGGCTCCAATTAAAAGACCATAGTTCAGGACGTGGTCAAACCAGGACTGCTCGAAGAGCTCCTCCAAACCTTCCGGAATTTCACTCGCCATCCACACCAATACGGAAGTTAGTAAAAACTACAGTATTTATTGACTATTCCCAGTAAGTGTGGGTGGAGGCTGTGTGACTTTTATTAATGCCCAGCAGTCTACCCTTTTTTTTGCGCGCTAGGAAAGGGTCGATAATATAAAATATTTCCCGCGGAATGCTGCCAGCTGCTAGCTGAGAATGCAGAAATGAAAAATAAATAACTATCAATAAGTTAAGTAGCATTGTCGACTATGCTTTCGTCCCAGAAGCTTTCTTCTGGCGTTCAGTGCTTCAAACTAGCGTACGAATCTCTCGAAGGCTATGGAAATCTTCTCGGGAGAAAGATGGAGGTATTTGTGTTATGGGTGTGTCTTTTTTAGTCGTTGCTACGACAACTAAAACGTATTCCTCCCCACATTTTAACTGTTTCTTGACCATACTCATAGACAGTGTGTTTTATTTAGTAATAGTATTCAGTACAAGAACTGCAGACAATTGTTTCATGAGACCAAATTATTTGTACCAAAACAATTCAAAGTGATGCTATGAATTATAGCATAGATTACAATTACAATATACAAGGAATAGTCTAAGTAGTACATATTGTTGAAAGTGCTACTTGTCCTGAATAGCATAGATAGCTTAGTTATCACTGACTGTATTTGAAACTTCAGTATTCGATTTTACATCCTAACATCAATGGATTAATATTGTTGGTTTTTTTAATGTGTTCAACATCCAGTGAATTTTAATGCATTATATATGTTGCAAGGTTCTAAAACTGTGTGTTTGTGTGTTATTTATGTTGTGCGTAGGAAAATGCCACTCTAGCGACATACAGACTACGTGGATGTCTGTATAGTGCTTTCTCAAGAGAGTTCATTGGTCGTTTCTATAGCACCCCTGTCTGTAATCTAGTTGAAGTGTTACACAGTGGGGCTGTTGTCTGTCATCTACATCAGGTCAGAACAGAAGTATCTATTATGGTTCTAAACTCTGTTAATAAATGTAACTTACCCGACATAACTTCTTGCCTTGGTCTTCCTTAGGGTCACTAAGGTCAAATTGATTTTGACTTCAGTGACCCTTGTGGAGTTTGGCAAGAAGTCAAAGTGTTGGGGTAAGTTTGATTTATTTGCTCTGCATAAATTAAGAAATGTCTTTCAGTACGAAACTATTTGTTAGTTTTCATATCACACACTATAACTAGCAAGATCCTGCTGTGTGCATGTAAAGAATGGAATAATGCATTTCCCATTACTTGCATTCTTCACACCATGTCACTATGCATTATTCTACACTTAATGTGTATTTGTTATTGCTATGGTACACATGACGACTTAGAGATCAAAGTCATTAAAAGTCTTATAGGTTATCTAATGAAGTCAGGATTCTTTGATTTATTGAGTTGGTTACAGCTTCATAAAAAAAAATTTGTGGTAATATTAAAACAATTCATGTACATTTTAAGTATAAGAGAACCGATATTTGAGACACTTACAATAACTACAAGCTACATGCATGTTAGTGTGAGTACACTAAAGTTGATTACTTGAGCTCAGTTTATACTAGATTAGAAAGTCTTGGTTAAAGCACATATATATATATATCCTCCTTCTAAAGAAGTCTTACAGAAGCCAATTCAACTGAACTGCCAGAGCACGTCAATAATTACAGTTGTGTCCAGCAAATGCTAAGTGAACTGATGTGCCAAACCCATATATATGTATAACTACAAACATATACACAACATAAGTGTGTCTTGCTTGTCTTGAATCATCACCAAAAGTAATAATTAACCCTCAGTTTGCATGTGTGAGAGGGGTATAGAAGTTGTCCTGTCTGTCTGTCATGCCTGATATTAGAGATTACTGCCAATGATTTAGGTATGAACTTACCCAGAATGACTATTTATGACCTTTTATTATGCTAATTTTTTTTAAATTTCGGGTTGATTTTTGAGAAAATGCGAGCTGTCAGTTTTGCATAGGTACTAGCTTTAATGCATAATGCCTCCTATTGTCACATCTTAATCATGTGAGCAAATAATTTCTTGCTGCCTTTGGTAATTTTGTTTTATGCTGGGAAGTTAGCCAAGTGCTAGAAGTGGAGTTTCGCGTTGAAAATAGTACCGGTGAGTGTCTCTGGCCTGTTTAGCTTCTTCTTTTATGAAGAGAGTGTTATATGTACCCTTTTCATTTTTTGAGCTATATTGATACCTGATTAGAATAGCCAATACATTAATCTTTTGGTCTGATATGAATTTGTAATAGCTAGCTAGTGTACAATAGCGTTGAGGGTTTGCACCTTAGATATTTGCATATGGTCAATTTAGCATTTATATTTCATTTGATGTGTGTTGTTGTTTTAGGATGCATTCTTCTATGCCACTCAGATTGACCCCAACTGTATTTTGATAACAGAAATCACCGGCTGCTGTAAGCATCTACTTATTATATGTATAAGTGAAGCACAACCAAGACGATGTCATTGTGACAAAATTTGTGCCAAATATTATTAGTGTATCAAATGAATAATAAATTTATTGTGTACAAAACACAGTGAACATTGCTATATCCTAACCCAACGTAATAACCAAAACACAGGTGATACGGGAAAATACTGTCCAAAGAAAATTCTTGTTTACTTTAATGCATGTCCTATGGGGCAACAGTTATTGGATACAGTTCAGTAATAAATGTCACACCCAATCTTATTCCCATGGTCAACAGTGGGAAATTCTCAGCTAGTTTTCATTTGTGTCTTGGTGTGCCTATACGTGTGAGAATAATTATGACAGTTATTGTGAAGTTCTCCAGAGTAATATTGATGTACTCTCAACATAACATTGCTGAGTGTACAGGACATACAGCAAAATCATTAAATGATGCAGGGACAGCCTTGGGCTTGAGTAGAGCACCGTGAATTACCCAGTTAAAATTTGGAAAATATAGTTTTACTTACTCTGATCTGATTGAAGTAGTTGTTTACATTTAGCTATAGTTTAATGTGTTTATTATTACAGACCTCCTATAAACATGTAAATAATGATGAAGCAGACAATTCTGAAATGATGAATACCCGGTATCTTTTAGTATGTTGTTTTTTGATGATACAGATGATGACAATCACGAAGTGTGTGTAGGATGGAGCATGTTTCCAGTGTTTCATCAGCCGAGTCAATCTGCTCACATCAAGACGACTAATGAAACTGCCATGAAGCCATTGGTTACAGCTGTTAGACTAGCTGTGTATGAAGGCACACCGAGAGCTCTCTTCTCTCTTAAGCATCCTACGCAAGGTTAATTTTAGTATATTTAAATACACATGTAAATCACTTAGACCCAGTTTCAGAATTACCTTGCCCTTTTGTGCTTGAACATAGGAAAATGTTTGACAGATGACAGTTGGTTGATTGTAATTTACTGTACAGTGTTTACATTTTTGAAGTATGTACACCAATTCTTCTCCCTAAATACATCAAGAATTTCATTAAAGTTAACCAATTTCGTTTCGCAAGGTTACTTCTATGTACATACTTGCATTGTTTAGCTTGTGGTTCTAATTGTCTCTGTTCTCAGAGACACACCTTATCTAAGTGAAGCTAGATGTTTTTTACTTATATACATTTTTTAAAATTCCTCTGAATTGTTTAAATGTTAATCCTGTTATCCCAATGTGTGTAGTACGGCACGTAAGTTGCCCATTCAAAAATGTATGGGAAAAATCGCTGTTCAATTGAAATCACACGGGGAAAGTGAAATAGCGCGTAACTAATTGAAATTCGGTAACTAAGTGAAAACTAAGTGAATATCTCGGTAGCTAAGTGAAATAGTACGGGTAAGTGCGCACATGTAGATCAGTTCCAGTAGTTTCTAGTTGGAGACAATGTCCTTCTTTACCACAGAACCTCTACCCGTATTAGACGGAATGTTTTACAACAGATTAGGAGGAGCCGCACGTTGAAAAGAAAGTTCCAGCGGAAGCTAATCCTGAAATAAGGAGATAGTGAGTGAACGATACAATATAGCTACCAGGGATTTTTTTTGCTAAGGGGGGGCAAAATAGAGATTTTTGTTAGCAAGGGGGGGCATGCATGTGTCAGAGTGCATGCATTAATTGTGTGTGTGCCTGTATTAATTATTAATGTGTGTGTGCCTGCTTAAGTGTGTGTGTGCCTGCTTAAGTGTGTGTGTGCCTGCTTAAGTGTGTGTGTGCCTGCTTAAGTGTGTGTGTGCCTGCTTAAGTGTGTGTGTGCCTGCTTAAGTGTGTGTGTGCCTGCATGATCCAGCTTGAATAGCAGTGACCTTGCAAAAAAAGGGTGAAAAGTAATGTAATTGACATGTCATATTGACACCTTTTTATGATTGTTTGCACCTGCAATAGCTGTACACAAACTGGAGACAGTTGCCAGGCCAGCACTTGCAAGCACAACCACAACAGTTGTGCTTGCAAATGCTGGCACAACCCTGTCAGCCTATATAAGTCTGTGCTTGAGTAGCTTAGTTAGTTAGTTCAAGAAGTCTTGAGAAGATGGATATTCGGCATTACTTTAGTGCAAGCACTTCAAAGCAGTCTTCTACACCAGCATCTACTAGTAGTAGCAGTGAAGATGAGGAGCCATTGTCTTCTGATAGCCAAAGCCTAGAGCCACCTCCAACTAAAAGAAGTCTTTCCAGCACGGCTAACTATAGAGCTAAGTCGAAGTATAGAACAAAATCAGGCCAGCGGAAGTACAACAAAAAGTGGGAAAAGCAGTTTCTTTGGTTAGAATATGATGAAAATTACCGCGGAGCATTCTGCAAAACTTGTCGAAAGTACGATCATCATCCTTCTCAAAAGACAGGTGGAGCATGGATTACAAAGCCATTTAAAAATTGGAAAAAAGCGGTTGAGAAGATGCGTGCCCATGCAAAGAGTGATACTCACATGCCGTTCCGAAGCTGAATTGCTGGCTACTAAGAAGGAAGTATCCATTTTAGAGCAACTGCGGAGTGTCACAGAAGAGCAGAGGATCAGAAACAGGAAGGGAATTAAGGCACTTTTGCGATGTACTCACTTCCTTGCACGAAATCACATTCCTCACACCACCAATTTTGCTGCTCTGGTTAATTTGATTGTGTCTTGTGGTGATGATTTAAAACAATTTACTGAAAAATCTGCAAGAAATGCTACCTACACCTCTACAGATTCTGTTTCCGATTTTCTGGAGGCACTGGGATTGTGGGTAGAAGAATCTCAGCTCAAACGCCTTCGCAAGGCTCCTTTCTATAGTGTGATGGCTGACGAATGCACAGATATATCAACAATCGAAGAGCTTTCTCTTTGTTTTCGTTGGGAGGAAAATGGAGAACCCGTTGAACATTTTTTTGACACCATTCCATTGAAAAAAACTGATGCTGCATCTATCTATACCACTTTGACTGACTGGTTCAAGCAGAAGGGTATTCAGCCTACTAAGCTTGTCGGAATGGGGTTTGATGGAGCAGCAACGTTTTCTGGAGTCAGAACTGGAGTCCAGGCGAGACTCAAGAAGAATTCTCCTCGAGCTCTCTATGTTCACTGCCATTGCCACTTACTCCAACTTGCTTGTGTTCAAGCTGCAAACCACACTCCTGGAATTGAGCATGTTTACAAGACATTGCTCACTCTATGGAAATTTTTTCACTACTCTCCCAAAAGAGCAGAACACCTGAAGAGTGTACAGCGTGTGCTTGACCTACCTGAACTGAAGGTCACCAAACCGTCCGACACCCGTTGGTTAGCTCATGAACAATGTGTCAAGGCAGTGAAAAAGAGCTATGCTTCCATTGTGATTGCTCTTGAGACCTTCTATGAGCAAACACATGAGCCAGAAGCACTGGGGCTCAACAAAGCTCTATCAAAGAAGTCTACTGTGATGGCAATCTACCTCCTTGACTTCGTGCTGCCCCAAGTTGCTAAACTAAGCAGATGTCTTCAAGCAGAAAAGCTCGACTTGACCGCTATTTCTGGTTTGGTTGATTCTACTCTGCAAACTCTTCATGAATCTTTGTTACCTGCTGCAAATTGGGTGCTGGAGCTACTAGATGCCCAAGATGAGCTTCAAGCTATCGCAATAATTGACTCTGAATCTATCACTTCCTTTCAAGATAAAGTGGCTAAACCCTTCGTCACTGACTTGAAAGAAAATATTTCGAGGAGATTTTCTTCCCAAGATATTGTAGCATCATTTAGTATCTTTGACTCTTCAAAGCTACCACAAAAAGACTCTCCTGATCTGTCGTCATATGGGGATGAATTCCTTGGTGTTCTTGAGGACCACTACGGCAAGGAACTTGCAGCCAAGTCAGTAGAGGGAGAGGAATTTACCGTGCCAGCTTTAGTTTCCTCTGACATTCGCACAGAGTGGGTGACATTCAGGAGATACATCACTACTCGGCCTAAGGAAGACAATACGAAATTGCTGATGGAATTAGCTACCAACAGCATGCTTGTACAGATGTTTCCCCATCTCAGTGACCTTGCCAAGGTGTGCCTTTCGATTCCTGTTGGGACAGCATCTGTGGAACGAAGCTTCTCCCAAATGAAGATGATCAAAACAAGGCTAAGGAGTCGTCTTGGAGAACAAAATCTAGCTCACCTGATGAGAATAGCAATAGAAATGCCTGAAGAACTTCCAGATGACATTGTAGAAAGTGTAATCGATATTTGGAACAGAAAGACTAGACGTATTGCTGTATAAATGTATTGCTGTATAAACGTATTGCTGTATAAATACACTTATATTTTGCTTAAATAAAATTGTTTGTTGCCTAATAATTAGACTAATGGATATAATAATTTAAAAAAATGAAGTACATAGTCACACAGGTCTATTTAGAATAATGAAATTTCATTTCAAATGCTCAAGGGGGGGCACAAAATCCTCTAGGGGGGGCGAATGCCCCCCCCTGCCCCCCCCTAAAAAAAACCCTGGCTACAATTGCAAATGACTTTTTAAAAGCTGGCCTACTATTAGCGAGTGATAGCACGGGTAACCTGTGCTATTAGGGATCAATAGCACTTGTAAAGCAATTGAAATAGCACTCGGCTTCGCCTCGTACTATTTCAATCACATTGTGCTATTAATCCCGAATAGCACGGTTACCCGTGCTATTACTCCTACATATAGTATGTGTAAGACTATCAAAGCTTTTGCAATTTAATATTTCGTCTAAAAACAATTTCAGCCAGATTTCACAATTCACCCTTGGAATATATATATTTATTGCAGCTTTGATATTTTTACTTGAATATTTCCGCATCACGCGAGCGTTCTGTATTCTCCCATATTGTACGGTTTATATTGTACGCTCCTTGTAGCGCGCGCGTAGCGAGTAAAATCAATGAAAATTGTATTGTAACCGGTTGAGAAAAATTTCAAGGAAGCAATAAATCACTTATCACACTCGTCGTACAATATGGGAATGATATTTTACTCTCACGCCACATTTTCACTCGCCTTTGGCTCGTGAAAATATTTTGCGTGCTCGTAAAATATTTTCCCATATTGTACTCTGACTCGTGCTATAAGTATTATATACGTATATATATATACGTGTATATATGTATATATGTACACATCCACACATCCACACATCCATTGATGAATGACATACATACGGTCCTCCTCCCCCAGGCAATATCGTATATCTGTGTAAGTGGTGCAGTATTTGGTATATATTCTAGTTTTGTTTTGACATTGTATTTCACAGATGGATCCTATTTGACTACTGTGCCAGGTTGTATACTGAGTCTCAGCATCACTCCTTATCCTAGAATGTTGAAGGCAATTCACATTATCCCACCACTGGTGCTGATTTCTTTGAGGGATATTTTGCCAGGACTCATTCAGACAGACTCAATCGAAGGTGCTTAGATTACTTATAAGTGGCATTATTCAGAACAATTTTTCAGGAAGGTGTATTTTTTTTTTTTTTTTTTTTTAAATTTCAGTGTGGTTTTTCATTTCCATGAAATTGATGAAAATTTGGGGGTAGATATTGTGAAGGTCACAATAATTTTCACGGAGACAAAATGCATCCCATTAAAAAAGTCCCTGCGTATGTTTTTAATACATACAATTTATCCAGACTTCATTTATGAAATTGATGAAAATTTGGGGGTAGATATTGTGAAGGTCACAATAATTTTCACGGAGACAAAATGCATCCCATTAAAAAAGTCCCTGCGTATGTTTTTAATACATACAATTTATCCAGACTTCATTCATGAAATTGATGAAAATTTGGGGGTAGATATTGTGAAGGTCACAATAATTTTCACGGAGACAAAATGCATCCCATTAAAAAAGTCCCTGCGTATGTTTTTAATACATACAATTTATCCAGACTTCATTTATGCAACCCAATCAGATTGGTTATTGGGAGTGATAAATTGTTCGTGACATTTTGATAAAGGATTTTTAAAGTCAAGTTTCACAACAACATATAGTGTTACCCTGAAAATTATATTATTTAGTGTAGCATGTATATATACAATGCATTGTTGTCCATGGCAATGAAGTTAAGTACTTTGGTATATACAGCACATGTGTGCAGTTTATAATAACATGTAAAGATATTCCATGTGCTTTCTGCTCATTTTCTTGTCCACTGAGTGTATATATGTGTGTATTAGGAGATAAAATACATGGAAAACTGGCATTCAGAATTAAGATACACGAATTGTGTAATAAAAATTTCACAAGACGAAGCAGAATGAATTTCTTGCCGCAAGAGTGCTATTAATCCGAATACCTCATTTTCCTGTACTATCATTATGTTGATACTATAGCTTAAGATAATTTATTTCTGCAGTTAGCAGTGTTTCATAGGAGAGTGGGGGAACCTGGAGTTTCCCACCCCAAGCGACAAATTTGCTTAAATGAGCTGCAATATTATTATAACAACAAAAAACTGACCATTGTATTAACATTAAATCATGATCCAGTGATTTTTCTGTTTGAACTTGTCAAGTCAGTAAAATTATTATTTTTTGACACTTTCTAATTATGCGATGTTCTATTCTGTTAGCTGATTTTGTAATCTAATTTTTTTTTTAATTTCTCTGCTGTAGCTATACCAAATTGAAAGCAGGATCCACTTAGAATGTCTAATAAATTCCACTGAAGATGGCAGAACTTTTCAGTTCTTCTAGGACCTCTTGGAGCCCTGATACCTTCTTCAGTGACTTTGACTCTTTAACCTTTATTCCATTTCTTGAAGAAATCCCTTTTGAAAGTATCCCACTTTGGCAATAGAAAAAAGTAAAAGTAAAGTAACTCAGTTTTTACACTTGAAATCCCCCCGCCCTAAAAACAATACTGCATGAAACCTTTAAGTATAAGTTGCAGTATATTTTTGTCAAACAAAGCACCCCACTCTGATCGTTCACACTTTTTCTTCATTGCTAACATAGTAGTGCATAGAATTTTGCCGCAATATTGCGAAGTAGAAGAATTGCTGGACGAAATTGTGGATAGATCACCGTGACCAGTCTGATCATTATTACAGTTTTACTCTGCTGTGGTATTTCCAATATATACCACACTTTTTTGTATTCAAAATGACTCAGATATATGCAAGCAAATACCTTTTTTTAGTAATGTTGCATTTCTTCCTTAACCTCTCTCTTCCCCCTTCCTCTTCTTCCTTCCTTTAATTTTTTTTTTCACTACAGTTTTTCCTAAATTGATGAAAACCTCTTCGTTTACAATTGACAAGGTTAGATTTGTGTGTAGTTATATATATATGTATATATATATACAGTGTACATGTGTCAACTAATTTGTCATATAATATATTTTATTCTAGATGTCATTGCTCCTTCTTCCTACAGTGGATGAGTTTGAGGAAATATTTCTTTCCTCTCTAGCTGAAGACTTAATTTATCAGGTCTGTTACATTTCATGCAGGTGGGTATGGATGAGCATTTGTTCATGCTGGTTCAGTTAGGTGCCTGATTGATTTTCTGATTGATTTTTCCTGCAGAGGATTAAGCAAGCAGGGTAAAGTGATGTGGTGCCATATACATGATATGTATCATGAAGGTCTGGATATACAGTACTGTATGTAATACTATGTTTGGGGAAAATCTCTACATGTATATAAACCTTCTTGGCACATACATGTAGATGTGTTAATTCACAACTCTCTGTGGGTAGATTGGTATGATATTAATGGGTATGATTATCATAGAATAAATGTCTTAAAAAATAATGATTGGTGAGGGAGTGAAGCGAGCGAGACACTATCAGGGTAACACAATAAAAAATTGGTGATAATTTGTATTTTTTTTATTGACGACCGAGCGAGACATTTACAGGGGTTACACAATCGAGATTCCATGGTGTTTACTTTTTTTAATTTTTATGGTACATGTGACCCCTTTTAGCAAAACAATAGCACAAAAAACTTAAGTGAGCATTTAACCCTTCATCGTTTCTTTATTTTTCCAGGAATTTTGAACAGGCAAATAATCAACATCACAAATTTTTATTGGCGAGCGAGCGTAGCGAGCGAGACACTTACAGGGGTAACACAATCGAAAATCGGGGATGTCAGTTTATTTATTTATTTGTATATATGTATGGACGTACGTAAGGCATTTTTGTACTTTGACCCTCGCGTTTTTGTGTTAGGTCGGTTTGTCGACCTTCCCAAATGCACTAACAAATCCCTGGTTTATCGATCTTACCTCCGTATCACCCTAGAAATTGAATTGTTACGTTTGAATTCTTTTGGCCGGTAAGGTAAAACTTGACAACTTAAGGGACTTCCATTTCTATTCGAGTTAGTGGCGGTGGTAAGTCAATGCGCTCTTTGTCATGGTTATAAGCCGTGCGCACATTATTTACCTGAAAATACATTGTCCACTAGACTACTGCGAAGGTACATAAGTCTGTGTAGGTGCATGTCCAGCTGTGTCAAAGCATTGTGTGTTACAACCACTACTTAGCTAAAGAATATCACAAAGAAAACTTTTAAATATCGTGTATTGTTTTGTTGTTGTTGTTTTTTCTTCAATTCAAGCAGTGGCATAAGAGTTGTTACTAATGGCACTGAATCCCTTTTTAACCCTGTATGCTAAATTTAAACTTGACCTTATTTTCATTATCTGCCTTCAGTGTTTAGATCAATAAAATAGTATAGTCTTTAGGCTTCGCTCGCCATTTGTGCTCAAGCACACCACTAGTATATCTTGATATTATAGCAGGAAACAAAACATTATTTGCTTTCATGATTTACACTATATGTGTGCAGGGATCTGGTGTTGATAATTCCAGTCCTATTGTGATAGAAGAGAGAAGAATTAAGGTGTGCATTGTTCCCCATGAACCTGTTATTCATGTGAATGGCGTGTGATATTGAATAGGTGATGTTATACAATGGCTGGAGATATATTGGTTCTCACTGCATTGGCTATCTAGACAAAGTGGCCTCTTCTAGTAAGACTAGCAACTTCTCTTCATCATCAAGAAACTGTCTAGTCCTTAAGGTTAGACGTACTTCCTTTTTTATCAGAGTTTAAATTTAAAAAATAATTGCTGCTACTGGTTGTTTAATCCAATTGTATGAATTTATATTGTATTGTTCTAAATGTAGAGGTAGCATTTATAATTCAATGTTATTCTCCATGCGTAAAATCTGTGCCTAAGGTCGGAAAAAAAGTGACTAAACTGCCTCATTGGTTACATATTTTTGAGCAGCCCAAGATTGTTATAAGTGTTGTTGTTTTTTGTTTTGTTTTTTGTTATGTTTTATTTATTTTCATTTTTTTATTTTTTGTCTTTTTTTATTCATGTCAATCTAAATTAAAGGTTGCAAATGCGTACATTTTCTTACTTGCCTTTATATTATTATATCGTTATTATTTGGGCTATTTCAGGGCTCTCTTGATTTATCCAATATTGTTCAACATGATCTACTAGAGGTCATATTTCAGTTGGAATATACAGTGTCGTGGAAGACAGTTCACTCCCTTTTGTCGTCTTCCTCACAAAGTCCAGCCAGAAGAAAAACAGCTCCCAAGGTATATTACCACAGTCACATCTTTTTTTACAACTTAATACTTAGACTGCTGTTAACGTTTCTGAGTTCTATGTTCAATTTATCATCGACAAAGGATTTTGACTTAATTGAAGATGAATCTGAAAGGATAGGGCTATAGATTTCTATATAATACTGATTGTACAGCTAGCTATATTAGTTTAGTATTTCTTCGTGTAGCTAAGTTCCATCTGTTCTTCAATGAAATTAATGTATAAGCCATCCGTATGCTCATAGTATAGCTAGAGTATTGTGCTAACTTACATTTTTTTCACCAGTAATGGATATGCTATCTCTATACTTCTCCACAAGTTGCCAATGTATGATAGCTATGTAAGTTCACTAGAAATTTATGTGTTTTTTAATTTTTAATTTTTTTAATTTAAGATGGCGTTTTGTGGGGCCTTTTCTTTGACATCTTACTGAAAAAATGAAAAATAGACTTGCTGAGAGTTAACACAAGGATTGCAAGGCACCCAAATAGAGAATGAGAAATATGTTTTGTTTGGTGCCTGGACTTTTCTTTTAGCTTCACATAGTAACATTCGTTGAATACTTACATGTATGTATGATGTGTATTTTTATTTTTTTAATTCCTCCTTCAATTGTAAAATTCTTTTTATTTCATTCTCATTTCCTTCTAGAGGTTTATTTTACTCTCCCTTTACTGTGGCTATGTTGTTATATGCAGCCAGCTTCAGTACAGAATTCTACAGTGGTATTGTGTTGGTCAGTATTTCACCCTCATGCTAATAATGCAAATATGACATGGAGCGAGATGGATACAACTTTCAATGCAGATAGACAAATTACTTTAGAACTTAAAAATGGTCAAGGTTTTAAGCCAGTCATGCTGCCTTATTCTGCCTATACAGCATGCTATCAGGTATGTTTAGTTATCATGTAAAACTGACGACAAGCATTTTATTGCAAACCAATTTTCACACATTATTGCATATAATATACTGCCTTTCTTTGTGAAAATGAACCGAGTTCAGTTCCATACTTCCTTTAAAGTAATTTTATTTATCACTTCCTTTAGCTATTTTGTAAGTAACATGGCCCAATAATTATTTACATTTTTTTAATTCCCACTCCACCACATTCTGACGTTTCTGCAGTGTTTAGAGGTGTTTGTCAATTTGCAAACTTGATTATAGATTTAACTATTTAACAATTACGTATGTAGTACTGTCACGCGAAATTTGGTCCCCCGCCAAATACGGTCCGGCCGGACTGAAATTGGCAGCCAAAATAGGTCCACCCTGCTAATTTCGGTCCGCCCAGGTGCGCTCGAATTAAATAAAAATTAGCTAAATCTTCAAGGGAAAAAACTAAAACTAAGCATTTAAGATACTTTTTAGTACTGGAATCTCTCAACCAAACCACACTAATAGCATTATTGGATGATGACTAGATTATACCGGAATTAAAAGGGAGATGCTTCAGTTTGGATATGCATGAAGGCATTTACAAGTTTCAAAGAATATTTACAATTGTATAAATTTGCAATAGATAGCGATGTACTAGCTTTTTAGATAACTGGGTTCCAGAGGAACTGTACTGTAAACGTTTCGTTCCACGAAAAACTACCGCTGTGGAGAGGCTGACCGTTCTTCGGGAGCCCGTTGTTGAGAGAATTCACTGTATTTTGGTGTGAAAAAACATATAGCTATATCTCCAACAAACATTCCTGTTAGAAACTCTGGAACCCAGTTATCTAAAAAGCTAGTACATCGCTATCTATTGCAAATTTATACAATTGTAAATATTCTTTGAAACTTGTAAATGCCTTCATGCATATCCAAACGAAGCATCTCCCTTTTAATTCCGGTATAATCTAGTCATCATCCAATAATGCTATTAGTGTGGTTTGGTTGAGAGATTCCAGTACTAAAAAGTATCTTAAATGCTTAGTTTTAGTTTTTTCCCTTGAAGATTTATCTAATTTTTCTTCAATATTATGAGTAGTTTTTAGTTATACTATCAATTGACTGTAGTTTTGGTTAATTTGTGTTATCTCAAATTTTTAACAATAAGACCCAGTAAAAAAACAACAAAAGTACGTCTTTATCGGTGTCAATATCAACCACAGGATTGGAATCCACCAAGCTAATTTTTATTTAATTCGAGCGCACCTGGGCGGACCGAAATTAGCAGGGCGGACCTATTTTGGCTGCCAATTTCAGTCCGGCCGGACCGTATTTGACGGGGGACCAAATTTCGCGTGACAGTACCCAATAATCGTGTAAAAATTCTCGCCAATATTAAGCAATTGAGCACATTGATAGAGTATACTTATTAGACATTGAGTACTTCGTATTGTTGATTGTATGGTATTTTAGGATCATATTGAAGATGCTGGAAAACTAACTTTCAGATATGTACCTTCCAATGTAAGTTTCCATTTTGTGTGTTCAGCTTTTCCTTAATTTCTGACTTATTGATGCTCCTTACAGCTAGTAGAATGAAGAACAGGGAAAATGATGTTATCATCATCTTGCTATTTAATTACTTGACTTTTTATTTTTTAATTAATCGAATTTATTTTTTGTTTTTTGTTGTTGTTTTTTTTTTACTAGTATTATTTTTGCCATGACATAGCTATAAAAATATCGATATGAAATATTGATGGAGGATACGGGCTAAACTTTAATTGCTCTGTACATATGTATATATACTAGTGATGTGCTTGAGCACAAATGGCGAGCGAGCCTAAAGACTATACTATTGATTTTGACTTCTAACACTGAAGCTACTGGAAATAAGGTCCAGTTTTTAAATTTAGCATACAGGGTAAAGGGATTTCAGTGCCATAGTAACAACTCTCTGCAACTGCTTGGAATGAAAAAAACAACAACAAAACAATACACGTTATTTAAAAGTTTTCTTAGTGGTTGTAACACACAATGCTTTGACACAACTGGACATGCACCTACACAGACTTACCTTCGCAGTAGTATAGTGGACAATGTATTTTCAAGTAAATACTGTTGCGCACGGCTTATAACCATGACAAAGATCGCATTGACTTACCACCGCCACTAACTCAAATAGAAATGGAAGTCCCTTAAGTTTTCAAGTTTTAACTGCACCCGCAAAAGAATTCAAAACGGTAAACAATTCAATTTCTAGGGTGATACGGGTACTGATCGCTAAACCAGTGGATTCTGTTTAGTGCAATTTGGGACGGGGTCGACAACCAAACTAACACAAAAACGCGAGGGTCAAAGTACAAAATGACATATGTACGTCCATACATATATCTAAATAAATAAACAAACATCCCCGATTTTTTTGTTTTTACCCCTGTAAGTGTCTCGCTCGCTACGCTCGCTCGCCAATTATATATATAATATAATTATATATATACATGTGTGTATATATATATATATATATATGTATATGTGACAGTCTATGGGAAAAGGGGGCACTTCACTTAAAAATTGAAATTGAGATATAGGCTCCAAAAGTAAGTCATAGGAAAAATTATTTCTTTCTCCTATTTTTGTTTTTTGCAGAATTAGTCTTAGTGACCCTTACTCTAAGTCTATGCCAAATTTCAAATGCCGAAACAACTTAAAAGACCCCAAGCGTGCCGTGGAAAAACAAGCTTCTTTTTATTCTCTCTCGTTCTCGAAGTACAATAAACGGGGAATGGGCGGAGTTTCAAACAAGCAGCTAAAAAAACGGCATAGCTTTGAGAATAGTGCATGTAATCTACAGCTTACCTCTGGCTGAAAGTTTACCACTACATGGAGTAGAGTAGCCAAGGATTCCGACAAGACAGGCTGTGAAGCGCTGTGAAAGCTAAAAAGAACTCTACGCAAACTTCTTTAGTCGCCGTTAAAAAGCGGCTGTACGATTTAATTGCGTATGCGGAGTACGCCGTTAAGTATACGGAAACATTAAATATGCCGGAAGTGGAAATTCAATTTATGTTTTCTCGATTTCTAGTTTAATTGCTTTGCTGAATACAGCCCAGTTCCAGTTTCTCTGCAAGGGGAAGGTTTTACCCTCCAGTATTTTAGCACTAAGTTGAGATATATTGTAGCTTTTTATTAGCATAAATAACTCAATTTTTTTTGTTTGAGTGAAGTGCCCCCTTTTCCCATAGACTGTCACATTATATATATATATATATATAATACTTATAGCACGAGTCAGAGTACAATATGGGAAAATATTTTACGAGCACGCAAAATATTTTCACGAGCCAAAGGCGAGTGAAAATGTGGCGTGAGAGTAAAATATCATTCCCATATTGTACGACGAGTGTGATAAGTGATTTATTGCTTCTTTGAAATTTTTCTCAACCGGTTACAATACAATTTTCATTGATTTTACTCGCTACGCGCGCGCTACAAGGAGCGTACAATATAAACCGTACAATATGGGAGAATACAGAATGCTCGCGTGATGCGGAAATATTCAAGTAAAAATATCAAAGCTGCAATAAATATATATATTGTATTTTGCTTTGTTTTTGTTCTCACTGTGATTTTTGGGCCGTTAGTAATGCATTCAAAAGTCAGGCATTACATTACTATTGAAGCTTCCCTACATCTAGTTTGTTTTCAAGAGTAATTTTTGTTCTGCTTTACTCTGTAGTATAGTATAAAAATAATGTACATATCTTTTTACTCTAAGTATTGATGCTCTGCAGAAGAAGTTCAAGAAGTTATAGCATTAATATTAGTTTTGTCTCACAAAACCCCCTTTTTGCAGTTGTACTCTATCAAAACTATTACTACTACAGCTAGTGAAATAATACAAGATGCAAAAGTCATAGATTTGTTGTATTATTACACTGTTTATGTTTGATGCTAGATTGGGGTTATTTAATTTGTTTTATTTTTTAGTTAACTGGTTGTAAACATGAGGGAAGTCAACTACTCGCTACATCTGCAGTTAGTAATGTATGTTCAGTATTCTAGGCTAAATAATGATTATTTTATATATTGTAACCTTTCATTGTACAGGTACACAATGAACAAACTTGTGATAAAACTCTTCTTGATACAGACACTTTACCTTTGATGAGGTTTGTTTCATTACACTATCATGTAATTTATAACATGTCTTGTTTAAATGTGTTTCTAGGGAACAAGTGAAGGTTCCTGTAGAGGTAGACATGCTTTTATAACCAGATTAGTAATTAATGATAACCCTGTTAATTTTTTACTGATTGCAAATGGTTCGTTGTATTAGTCACTGATTGTGTTTGTTTGTTGTTGTTGTTTTTTGTATAAAACACTGCTTTTTTATTAAATTTATATATCTGATGAAGTTGAGTTCATTATCTTTTACTAATTATGACTTATTCTGTGATTCCTAAAAATAACGTTATATTTTCACTATAATATATTTTGTGTTACTCAATTTTTGATATTAGCTACCTCATGATGAACCTGTGGCAGACCAGTCTTCTCGTGAACTTACCTCTCATTTCACACCTTCAGTTACTCTGATGAGACATGTCAGTGCAGATCCTACACCTTTGTCACTTCACACAGTGTAAATACTGCATGTACAGTAGGATGTCAATGATCGGATGAATGTTACTGTAGGAAACCAATACCAAGAAACGTTTTGGCTTTTTTTCATTCATGTGGGCTGAATGACTTCAAAGATAATAAAGGAAACTCACTGCCAGTCAGTGAGCATGCTTCAAAGCCTTCTGGTCAGGAATCAGTTGCTGTTAAAAAGGAGAAAATGGTTAGCGATAGTAAGATATGTGAGCCTCATCAAATTGCCATACAACTACTTGGGTATGAACGGTAAGCACATAGATAGTGAAACAGTGTTCAATTTTTTAGGATTAGTATTCTTAATTTAGAACAAGTAATTCCATGGATTCTAACTCGGCAAACCGATCACTTAGTCAACTTCATATTGAGGTTCACTTCTACAACTTCCGAATGGTTACCTTAGACACTGTAATAAACACTTCATTATCCGACTCTGTCACATGCCTCCCTGGTATACTTCAAGTCCCAAGCTGCGATCAGCTTCAATCCTCGGTATGGATCAGAATAATTTATTTATAATTAAAAAAAATAATGTATTATTGTATCTGTGCCCACATGCTCACATCACTATGTATTTGCTTTATGCAATCATTTATGCTCAGAATATTATTCTATATTTGTTAAGAGTTCTTTTATTACATGTATATGATTTTCTCTTATGAATTTGCTTCAATGTTTTGTAAATGTGTATTGTAAATAGCAGCTTTTTCCTATAATAATAATAATATGCGATTTTTTTTCTTATTATTCTGCTAGTGCCACTACTTCTCCGTGGGACCTGACCAGCTATTCTCTCGAACAGAGCAGCATAGGTATGGGGCCACTATGAGACATGGTTCTGTTCACCTGACTCTCTATGATGGTAGTTCTCTCATTTTGCTTGGAGTCACCAGTGTCCCACTGACAGTACGTAGTTTACATTGGACACAGTATTTCATTCCTTATTATATTTATATTCAGTGCAATTGTTGGTTGCTGCTGTTGAGTTTTTAATGTACAAAAATACAAATGAAGTAGTATTCTTTTATAAGTTACTATCAGGTATTTGGTGTATTTTTGTGTAGGGATTAATTCCATGGGAATCTGGTGAACATGTCAGCAAGTATCGTCAGCAGGCAATATGTTGTCCTGTGTATATGCATGATGCTGCCTTGAGTTGCGAAGGAAGAGGTAGTGTAACATCACTTTCACAATGGGAGCAGTCTTCTGGTGGTCATGTGGTGGCATATTTGTATATCAGACTGGCTAGACTACCTCCTAGAGTGAATCGACTTCCTAATTCTGCTCAGTATCCTGACATAGCCAGACTGAAACCCAGTTAGTTATGCAATGTTATATGTATGTATATATGTATGGTAAAAAGTGATTTACTACTCAGCTTATATGTACCTATACATTATAGCTATGAACTTGCACTTTACCAATAGCAAGGTAATGGAAAGGGCTGGTTACTGTCCTTTCAACTTTTGTTCTATTGAAAGGAAATTACATACGAGTTTATTTAATTCTTGTCTATGTGCTGCAATAACATTAAATTAATCTTTTTCACTTACAAAGTTGGGTAATAGATATATCAAAGGCACTTCCTGAGTAACTCTATTCCTTCTGCAAATTCAATGTTTTGGAACCTAGAGGTGCACCGATAATCTGTCGGTCTATCGTTTATCGGTTTATTGGCCTACTTTTTCGATATCGGTATCGGCCGTTTATGTTACCCACCCCGCCGATATAATTTAACCGATATAAAATATTTTTGTACTTGCCATTGCCACGTGAACGCTAATAAGAATTGAGTTCTCACCTATTTGCGCGTAGATGCCAGGAAGAGAGTGCGAAGATGTCTAAGAAGAGATCTCCCATTTGGCAATACTTTTTATGTACAACTGAAGACTCGAGGGTAGTAAATTGTAAAGTGTGTGGGGATCAGGTTTCTAGAGGCGGATCGAGTACCAAGACTTTCTACCACTTGAAGAAGCACAAGGAGGAGTTTGCTGCTTGGAAAGAACCCTGCTGCTGCTACACCAAGTAATTCTCAGCCTACATTATTACAATTGGCAGAGAGATCAAAAGGATTGGACATAAATTCATCAAAAGCACAAGCCATCCATGCAAAAATTGGAGAAATGATTGCTATTGATTATCAGCCATTTTCAATTGTAGAGGATCAAGGATTTATCAACTTAATGAGCCATTTGGAGCCTCGATTTACAATGCAAATAAAACTAGAGCACTGAAGTGCAAACCCTCAGCGCTTGATAAAGAAAATAATAACAAAGTGTAGAAACAAAAAAGAAAGAAAGAGAAGTGTCATGAAGAGAGGCAGGAAAGAGAAAAAGACAATGAAGAGGGACAAAAGAAAGAGGAAAAGAAGGAAAAGGTAGGAAAGAAATAAAAACAGTAGGAAGAAAGAGGAAAATAAAGAAAAATAAGGCAAGAAGACAAAAGGGAAAAAAAAAAACAGGATGAAAAAAAAATAATAAAAAATATAAAAAAAGCATCGAAGAGGATTCGAACCAGAGACTATTAGGTTAAGTACTTGCTCACTCAACGACTACGCAACTCAACACCTCACGCTGATGGCATGTAATTGTTAGCTATTTAAAAGTGATTTGCAACCTGCAAGCTGGCTCACGTGACAAGCAAGTTTTTTAAGGGGCGGTTCCCGCTGAAGCCTACGATCGCACGGCTCTGGAAAGACTCGCTTTTTTCTGGAAACTGGCACATTAAAGGAACTTAGTTCGTGAAATACTGCTGTTTGATGCCGCTTTCAGAGCCTGGCTGGTTCCTACCTTCCAGAAGTGCCTGTTGACAGACAGAGTGACAGAATGACACTAGGACTACTGTAACCCTCTGGGCGCATGCGCGCTGAGGGTTAATAACACTATTATTTACTACATATCTATGTAATCCTGTACCATCATCTTTCAACTATATAAAAATTTAAATGCTAAAAATATCAGTAAATATATCTATCGGTTATCGGTATCGGCCTTGATTCTAGATAAAATATCGGTTATCGGTATATTGGCAAAATCTTCTATCGGTGCACCTCTAGAACCTATTGCTTACCTAGTTATGTAGGTTGTAGCATCATTAATCGGCATTACCACCACTTGTAACTCAGGGAGGAGACTAGTTGAATTGGCACATCATATCTCAGAAGATCTGTGATCCTTCACGTGTGCAAGCCATAACATTGGGCAGTATCATGTTGCTTGATGATATGTATAATTACAACCTATAAGCAGTATGCTCAGAAGTGTTGTTTCCCAATATAAACACAAATTTCAGACCCTTTCAAGTAAATGATCTGGTTGCAAGGTGGAGGACTTGGTTAAGTTGTGATACTTCTTACTTTTTTATTTATTGATATTTTAATTCTTTACAGCTACTAGTTGGCAACAATTGTTCTACCACCTATATTATAGCTACTGAAATCACTGGTTTGATATTATGTAGCTGTTCTGCGAAATAAGTAAACTACATGTATCTATCCATTGATATTTCTTGTGATGTATGTATGCTATTAGTTCAATCTGGGTCACTTGTGGCACGTAGGCTCTATGGGTCTCATACTGCCGATGCAGAGGTTGGGATGTCAAGAAACACAACAAAGACAACAGATCAAGATACCAAATCAAGGTTAATGTTTATCATTAAGTTCTACTGATTTGGTTACTCTCATAGACTAAGGGACATATTGGCATGTAGTAACTGAATATAAAAGTTATTTAATAGCGTACTTGTTTATCTTAATGAGTAAACATATTTAGGAAGCTCTCGAGAATGCAGAATGTCAGGGGATCTCATGAACAGATAGCATTGACACATGTGCCACAACTGAAGGTATGTATGCTTACTTGGTGTATGGCCTACTTTAACTTGTTCTTGAATATAGATTTCTAACCTAAAACCATCGCCTACTGCCATTGAAGTGCAGCAGTAAGAGCAATGATATTATTTTATATTTTCTGTATTTGAGGTGTATTTGCTTTGTGCAGAGACGAGTTAAAATATGAGAGAATTTCAAGTGTGCTTCAAGAAGCTCTCACTACACATTATGTACTGCGTCCCATGCCTGGCCAGACTCTCTATTGGGAGCACACCTTTACCAATGCCTTTAATCACCCATTGTCAATAACGATCTCCTGGAAAAATCCTAACCTCAGGTAGGTGAATAATTTTTTCAGTATCCACGGGTCGATTTTTTTTTCAAAAAAAGTTTTATGGCAGAAATGGATTAACAACTGTTATCTCTAGCTTATATGGTGCAGTAGTAAGCTCCGACGAGCTCTAGAACTCATGCTATATGGCTTGGAACACTTGGACGTTTGACTCATGGAACATTGCAAAGAAATCTTTTGGCTGGCTATATACTTACAGCGGGGAAAATAACTGTCATTAATTAATTTACTTCTTGTCTACATAATCCACATCTCGCTAAATAACTCAAGCATCATTTCTTGAAGAGGCCTAAATAAAACCTATTTAACTTCTTTCAATCCACTAGCAACCTGATTTGTTTATAGTGTCACGGAGACACGCGGTAATAGTATATGAAATACAGGACATGTCCCCTACCCTTAGCAACCCTTCGTGCTGCGTTTTTTTGTTGAGTTGTTGTTTTCAAAATCAGAAATAGTAAATTGAACATAAATACTGAATTGTTGTAGGGCGAAGACAGCTTGTGCTACGGCTTCCAAGGGCCCCGTGCAACCTGCTGATAGAAAGAAGGGAGAAAAAAAAAGAAACATTAAATGCCGTGTTAAGGCCGATTTTCCCCAAACTGGTCACGTGTATGTGTATGGATGGTACATTCATCAGAATTTAAAAAATTGACATTATAGAATATATTTCTTGATGGACTAAATTGTCACAAATTTGTTATATGTACTTTATTTTTAATAAACTGGAGTTTACAAGCAGTTTTTTTTTCTTTCCATTTATTATAACGGTTTTACTTTCATGTAGACCTCCCACCAAGCTATCAATAATCACCTTCAATATTTTTGTATAGGCTGGTGATGGACAAACATGAATGCCTGTTTTTAAGAAGACTTCATTCAACTACTGATAGTAAGTTCACTACCTATGTATGTAGTTCATTAGGCTTGATCAACTGTCCATTTATTGAGCACTAAGTTATAGCAATAATGGTGTAAGCCCCTGGCTATTGGTGTGCATTTACACAAACAATTAGATCATAGATCTAATAACAATGTGTGCAGACATCTTCAGTTTGGGTTCCTGCATGTTCTAACTCCAGTAAGTGTAAATGAAAGGCTTTTGGACTTCACACTTACAGGGAAACAAAATAAAGTTCCGAACAACGGCCGTCGCACGATTAAAAAATGGGGAGAAAACGGTACCGTTTGGTAAAAAACGGCTGTTCTGTTCGACCGGCATTACCGTTTTAATCTTTCTCATCCACCACATGCCTCACTCAAAGAAATCGTTTATCCAATAAAATGTTCCGATATTTAAGGGGTACTGCTATGCTGCAGTCTCACTCTCAACAGACCAACAAAATTTCTCTTTTTTCAAAGATTCTTATTATTCATTGAATTTTTTTCCTCATCTAATTAATCACAAGCTCCTGAGGCGGAGCTTTTCAGGTAAAAAAATTGAAGCCATTCCATTCGAAGTTGTCTCGTGGAGAATTGTTAGCTCGATAACCACAGAGTATCGATGTTTTCTCAATGTTAGGGTATTCTTACATATGCTTAGATTTTTTACTACTGAAAGTCTATCAGTAGCTAACAGAAGACTTACGAAGTGTGGACCTCGTTATTGTTGTGTTCCCGTTGAAACTTCGGTCTGCAGCTTTATTGAAGCAAGTTAAATTTTTGTACGAGCTTTTTTGCACTATCCCTGTAGCGTTTAACGGGTGATACAAGGCCTTAGCTTGCTGACATAGCTATGGAAGAGTTTCTTGCTAGAAAATATCAGTGAATCGACGGAAAAGTTTAACCGTTTTTTTTTGTTTTGTTTTGTTTTGTTTGTTTTTTTTTCTTCCATTTTTTACTGTATTGGTATACGGTGTTGGCCGTTTTGTCAAAATGGTACGGAATGCAGCGGTAAAAAAACTACCGTTTTACGGCTGTACTATGGAATGGAATCCGGAACTTTATTTTGTCTCCTACTGTAGTACTAGCAGAGAGAGCTCTGTGTGTGTGTGTGTGAGGAGGAGGAGAATAATTTAATCTTGCTTTAAAGGAACTATTTTTTTTTGTTTTTTTTTAAAAATAAAATAGCTGGTTTTAGTACATGCAATCTCATGTGTGAGCCTACTGTTTGAATTGAATCATTTCTGTGTATTTGGACATGGCATGGATTGTAGCCTCCCATCATGCTGAAATTGTGACGAAGAATGAAAGTGAAACAGACTTTGGGTTCTTCATTCATCAGGGAGAGTCTGTAGTTATTCCTTTCAAGTATCAAATGTTTCAAATCGGAAATGAAAAAGATGTGGACATTTATGACAAAGAAAATGAAAAAGATGAAACTATTAAAGTTAGTATTTCCCTCATTTTATTGAAATTTTAGCTATAGTTGAGTACTTCCTACACTTTTTTTAGGTTTACCTATTAGCATCTCATCATGAGATAGTGGGAATCTTGGAAGTACTAGTGAAGCCACGCCCACAAAAAATTGGCAGGATTCTACAATTTGTTCATCCTGAAAGAACTTTCTTTAAGCACTCTATGGAAGTGGATGTCACCCATCCATTATTTGTGAGCAACACTCCAGACATTGATTTCATAGGCATTGTTGGAATGGATAGTTTGGAACAGAGACATCTCTATGCTTGTTCCAGTGACCCAGAAATTATGTGTGAAGCAAGGACAAAGGTGAACTGAAAGAAACATGTTCAACAATGTTTAATCAGTCACGATAATTTAAGTTGCATGAGTTTTCCCCCCAAGTTTTCTGGCTGTGAAATGCGCTTGTGCAACTGGACAGAATCATTTCACTTAATTCAATGTGTTCCTTATTAATATCTGCAGGATGAGAAAAATACAGTGTTCATTAAGGTCCTGGTGGGAGCATCTCCAAAGGTCCAGCAATTTCATGTATTCTTATACAAGTAAGGCAACCTTTTTACTTCAGATAACAGAAATTGGATTCAATAAGTTTGTTACTTTGGTTGGGGGATCTTATATTTAATTAGTACTAAATGATTTCCTTACATATTTTCCCCCAGTTCTCTTTAATTGTGTACTGTAGATACTGTTTGGAAATTGTGTATTTGCTTATGACTTTTTTAGTATGTGTATATTCGAAGTTAATATTTTCTGTAGTTGTTAAGTGTGACTTTTTTTTCTTTCTTTTTTTTTTTGCAGTAAACCATTTCAGACATCTCCAAGTGAAGTATGGCTCATCAAAATCCAGTCAACAATTAGGTACAAGATGACTACAAAAATTAAACAACTGATACCTTCAAATAGAATGAAACTTTAAATATGAATTGAATCTTTAAAATAATTGGTTTTATTTTTGTGTAGGGTCAGACATCCACTGACATTGGGGCAAGCCTCTACTGTGAAGTTATTAGTACGTGGAGATCACTTACATCGCAAAGTGTCTTGTTTCAGCTCCACAGTGCCCACGATGATAGTGAGTGTGTATAGCTAAACTATCAATCTTCTGGTTCATTAAGATACCAAGATAACAATTATTGATCACAGTTTCAACTACCAATCTGTTCCTCTGATTCTCATAATATGCAATCGTATTTCGGTATCATAATCTATATTTACATGTACGTCAGGTGGGGTCCGGCTCTCCATTTCTTCTCAATGCCCACTCCCTTCACGAGATGCAGCTGTCACTTCGCTCTCTGAGTGTCCAGTCTCAAGCTGTGTTGGTGAGTGTGGTAGAGGTGGTCTCAGGACCTTCTAAGACCCTCATTGGACTCTGGCTAATAGAAGTCACAGTACAAGAGCCTGTCATCACTAAGGCATTCAGCATTACTATACCTACTGGGAATCTTGTGATTGAGAAAGTAAGTTCAAGGGAGGACATATGCATTTACCGGTGACTAATGGTCCCGCTTCATCATAATTATCATTCACTCTCTTTTCCATATTTAACTATACCTGTTTGTAAAGATTTAAGTGGAACAATAACTTTGACTGTTGTCGATTTTTGCTCTAATGTTTACCCGCTATGTATGTATGTATAATAACAATACTTTAAATTATGTTTATCATCAATTGTAGCATGTATACGTATCCCTGGTCCAATAATTTTTAACTAGTGATGTGCTTGAGCGTAAATGGCGAGCGAGCCTAAAGCTACACTATTGTTAAATGATTGATTTGAAAATGGTAAAGGGATTTCAAATGCCATAGAACCACTCGCAACTGTTTCAATAGAAAAAATAAAGCAACAGAAAAAAAAAAGTCATGTTATTCAAACATTTTCTTTGATATTATTCTTTAGCTAAGTAGTATCTGTATCGCACAATACTGTCACACAACTGGATGTACCTACACAAGACTTATCTTCGGGGTTAGTCTAATGGACAATGAATTTTCAAGTAAATACTGTTGCGTAGGACCAATAACTATGACAAATAACGCATTAACCTACCACTGCCATTAACTTGAATAGAAATGGAACTCCAGCAAGTTTTTGAGTTTTAACTGCACCAGCAAAGAATTCAAAGAGGTAAACAATTCAATTTCTAGGATGATAAGGGTAATGATCGCTAAATCAGAGGATTCAAGTACAATTAACATGTACCTCCAAAATACAAGTAAATATCCCTGATTCTCAATTTGACACCACTGAATAGTGTCTCACTCTCTTTGTTTGCCAAATACCATAAATGCACTGCTCTCAAAGTTTTTTTTCCCCTTTTCGTTTAGCTGATTGTGTTCCTGAAAAGCCTCTTTTGTAGTTTATGAAGTTTGGATGAGTTTCAAAAATGTTTACAATTTTGTCACATGTGTAGCTGGATCTTACTTTATACTGTTTTTGTTAATAGAACATTACTTTCACCAATCCTTATCCAAAAATGAAGGAGTTTAAGTTCTCCACTAACCACTCTGATATTGTCACCTTCAAGCAGACCACTGCCAAGGTATGTATGTAGTTTAATTTATTTTGAAGACTTAATGGTGTCCAATACTGTAGTTATTTACTATAATGCTTTGTAGTAGCAATTGTAGCCAAAGTTATGTACTTGTTGTGTGCAGTTAGAACCACAGGAAACCATTGCATTGTGTCTGCTCTTTCATCCAAGCTTGCAAGACACCAACAAAGATGTGTTTGTGTTCCTCAATGATGCTACTGACTTAATTGAAGAATGTTTCCTTATTAAACTGAAATATTCAAGAAATTAAAACTTTTTTTAATTTTTATTTTTTAATATAAATCAACCAATCATTCTTTTTTTAATGTTGTATTTTTCATAAGCATTCATTTCATTTTAATACCTGGAACATAGAGAGTTCTCTAATAATAAAAATGGTAGCCATTGGACTTAACCATATTCTAATTATCCCCAAATACTAGTTGTAAGTGATAACTTCACTGATTATGTAATTCTGTGTTCACTACATCCTCATAATTTGACATTAGTTTACAATGAACAGTTTTAACTGTGTTCAAATAGAAGAAACAAGTTTAAAAATAGGTCTGGGGCAGCACCTATTATTATTCTGAGCCACTACATCACTTCATACACAACAGATGACTTCTGAAATCTCACAACGCGCTGTATGTGTTCAGCATCACCAAATCAGTCTACTCATAGTCCCTAGAAAACACACAAACAAACACGTTTACGTATGTATGTAATCATTACAATAATTTTAAGATAAAATTAATGCTTGATGTTGTGACTTGCACCCTCTAATCATCACTTTGTAGTTGAGCATTATGTACATTACTTACTTTGCAACATCTCGGAGCAGAGTTTGTACTTCTTTCTTTTCTTCCCAACCACTGTCCATCTAAAGGAGAGAAACTATAATAATCACACTGGCTAAATATAATATCACTCAAGAAATATTTTAGTTCAGTACCAGAGTCTTTTGTTACAGCAGTGATGACTTTGCCTAATGAATTCATGACTGGAATTTCTATCATGTTATTAGTGATATGGACTTTTGTGTACAAATACACATACAGGGGGGAATGGGAGGGGGAGGTAAATAAATAAATAAATCAGGAAACTCCCCTCTATCGTAAAAGCTCCTGGACTTTGAAGGGTTCAGTACACTGCCACCAGAGTTGCTATTCTTGAGTGGCCACTGATCTGTTATCTGACACTTTAACTAGTCCCTCAACCTAATCCCTCAGTTAAGGGTGGAAGGTTGCTTAGAGATTACCAATATTTTTTAAAGGTGACTATACAGAATGGTGCAGTGGTGCACAAACTGAGTAATGACTGAAAATTGGGCTTTCTCAAGGCCAGTATGTATATAACCAAAGCAAGCCCAGTGGGAGACAATTAAAAATAAATAAATTGTGTAAGCATGCCCAATGGATGAGCACATAGCACAGTTCACACACATACAGTGTATTCCACACAACTCAGACTGAAGACTACTCAGAAACTTTTAAAACAATAAACACACAAGTTAGTTAGCTACATGAGATATTCTAGCATTCAAGAGATTTATGGCAAGAGGAAATAGTGTTGCAACCCTGAATGCTATATTCTTACTGACCTCATCAGATGAATTTATAACCAAGTATCCTTGCACATACTTCTCTGAGATGTACAAAAACACCTGTAAGAAATACAACACTCGATAAATTGCCCAAATCAATAAGATAAATATTGTACTTATCAAGAGCAACAGTAAACGAGACCAAATCTTGGATACTATCTTTGATAACATTCTAATTCGTGGTTGCTTCAGCACAAATGGCGAGCAAGCTAGCCTAGCTATATTTTATACAATAAGGATTTATTAATCCTCTGATTTCTTATAAATAAAAAAAAAAACCTTTAAATTTTGTCCTCATAATGACAATAAAAAGTCAGAGCATAATTTCTATAGTTTTTAAATCAAAATTTTCTAACTTGACTCACCCAATCAAATACATGGAAGAGAAATAGTGCTGTCTTCCTGCATCCACTAAGCTTTTAATAAAGTAAACAAAAGTTCAGCTAGGTTGATTTTCAAGGCCTGCAACTCACTACTAAAAAGTGGACAGGTTCATTATTTGCTTTCATCTTATCAAGACACTTTGCCAACTTACGTAATTAGTTAACAAAGGGGTTGCATGTACCATATAAATAAACAAACACGTCATCTCGATTGTGTTACCCCTCGGTGAGTGCTTGCTCTCTTTGCTTGCTCGCCAATAAAAATAATATTGTCATTTATTTGTTTACTCACAGTAATAATTATACAACCAGTTTTTAGTAGCATTCTGCACTATTCAATGTCTATAACTACTGTAGATGATAATCAAGTTCCTGAATATACCAAAACTAACCTTTCTCCAATCAGTTCCTGCTTGAGTAATGTCTAAAACCTAAATAACAAGTGCAATACTGTCACCTTAAAATAAACAAGTGCACCGAATAAAGCAGTAAGTAACCAAACAAACATATTCTATTATATGAACTCAAACACGTTTCTTTGCTATATAGTTGCATTTCTTACCATAAAAATTAGTACGCTGACTAAACAAGTCACCATAATACAAAGTTACCATAACAGAATGTATTTGACATAATCAGATAAAATCATGAAACACACTGACCTTCTGGACATGCCTCTTGGGATCTGATGGCAAAACAAGTATGACACGCCCATTTTGTGTTACCTTAACCAATCGCTCGTTCTTCCATCCCTAAGTATAAGAAAAATCACAGGAAACTATAATTGCACACTTCGCTAGGCTGAGAATAATTGCAGTTGATTAAATTAATTAGACTACAAACAAATATGAAATACACACTCCATCCCAACACACAGGATTTTCAGCTTATATAGATACAGCTACAGCGTGTCCCACTTATCCCGCCATTACTTGAATTCCATGGCACAAACAAGATTCAGTATGCTCACAAACTTGTCTAAAACCCACCCAATGTGCTTGGAACTGATCAAAATGTTGCTGATGACTTGTACCACATCCACTAGCATTCCATTTGCTAGGTATAGCTCACTCACCATCACTGCACACCACTAGCATATTCTACTATAGTTACTACTTCACTTCATATTGCTGATGGAGTATCTATAAGGACCCTTGCTTCATATCTATATGATAAGTATGAGTAGTACGGGGCACCGTGCTATTTGGGATTAATAGCAACTCTAAATATTTTTGTATGAAACCCTGTATAGTGTAAGAATATCCTTATGTATAGGCTTGGTATTTGTGCTGAAGCATGCCACAAGTAACAATAATGAGGCAACTTGCAATAGCTTCTAAGTGAAGACTATTAAATTTTAATATAACGAAAGTGAGTTGTAGTTTCAATAATGACCTCAATAGGGTTGCAGTAGAACCAACTTTAGCCTCAAGCACAAAACTAGGCAGCTGCTTGATATTGCCCAGCAACACAATTGTCTAAGAAAATAATCAAATGAGTGGAGGCATATGCTGGTCAACTCACTAATGGATTGCTCCTCTGAAATTACTACTGGAAAAATCTCAAGAAATTCAGGAATGAGTTCACAAGACTTCAATAGACCACTGCTCAAATGGGGAAAGATAGTCACTCAACGAATGTTCAATAGCTCATCATACCTAATTCCTGATGTTAAAAGAGAATTATTAGCTATTGAAGGTCGTATCAGAGGATGTAGGCAGTATGAATGTCACCACGTATATTTGTCAGAGGAGAACACTGGCACAGTTATCTCATGCTTACCGTACTTGCTAGGTCTTGCCTCAATAGTGGGACGCATCCCACAGAGTCAGATGGACCTGCAAAACCCTATCCTAGTCATATCCACTTGTTCCTGCATTCAACAAAAGCTTCAAAATCTCTTGCAATCCCAACCTGCAGATGGCAGTCCACCATATCTACAGAAACAAGGCTTACTAATAGCTTCTGAAGTCGGCAAAGGAGCCTACTACCAAACATTAGGAGTGGTAACAACAAACATAGCAAAAAGAATGCTACATCCATATGGGTCCTATGATATTATTCTTTGTAGTTCAGAGTCCTATAAACAAATCCCAGATATGGATTTCGCAATTGTAATAGTTGATGAAAACTGCGCCCACTCCAGTACATTTTCAGACAAAAGAATCCGAAACAAATTTAAAGCATCAAACCACATATTCATATTCAGGCACTTCACACCAACAAAAATATTACAGACAAATAAAAAAGAGTACCCATTACCTCTACTGGCGTATTATTCTAGCATCATCACAATCCAACGCATTAGTCCCTTTGTTAGTCAAGCACACCTGAATGCACTCCATCAGGTAAAGAAGCGTCTACAAGATTTGCGTTGCAACCATATTCCCATAGTGATCAACATGGCCACTGAAACAGGCATGCATGAGATGATCTGTTCACTGCCCTACATGTTGGGAGAAGTGGCCTACCACACTTCCCAATGTCTAGATCTAACTAAACCTGTCCTTATCATAGCTACCGACTTGGAAGCCTGGTCTACACTCAGGACAGTCATGTGTTACCATTCTGAGCCATACCTAGTCTCCATAGGAATGATGAAAAGAAGTGAATATGCTCAAGGTGCACATTACAGTTGGCACAGGATCCAAGATCTGTATGATGTGTACACATATTGTAGACAAATTCATAACCAAGAAGTCGTTCTCCTCAATGCTGATGGAAGTTATCTTGATGGAAACAATTATGTGCACATTACAACAGACTACTTCAAAGATCTTCCCTTGAACCAGTTCTCAGCCATTATAATATTTGAAAATGAGCACATTACAACAGCAAGGGAACAAGATATCATCTGCAGGTTTGCTGGTGTGCCCATGATTCTGTTTAGAGTTAACTGGTGTGAATCTGCAGGGAAGAAAACTGTCCAGGTGGAAACTAAATTAGCCACAGTACAGCATTACAGTGCTGACACCATCTTGCCAAAGCTGTTGGAGCACAATCACGATGACATCACTGAGAAGTACATGTTGGGCAGGTTGTCAGTATTAACAGAGTACCAGAAGATAGGGCTGGTGTCCATGGTGGACTGGATAGTGAGCAATCAGAGTCTCAGACAAGTAGCCTATGTCAACTCTGCCCTAGGTTACGAGAAGAGTGGAATGTTGATCTGGTGTTTGCCTTCATTATTGGAATGGGCACACACAAACCATCTGATACCTAGTGGATCATTCAACCTTCATAAACCCATGCTAATACTCTATAATAATGAAGAGTCCTATAAGATGTTGTACAGCCTATTCCATTCACACCCTTCCTTCCATCAAACTGTTATGTTCTCACGGGACCCTAGCAGATGCAGATCTTATTTAGTACAAGATCCAACATCAGCTAGTAAGGTGTCAGCATTAAAAAATGATTATAAATTGATCTTCTCTGACATTAAGTTCCTTCAGTGGCTTCCTAGTGACTGTTTTTCTGCAGTTGTAGTGTATTCCTCAAGCCATGAGCACTTTATGCCAGAAAAGAAACAAGCTAGTATCAAGAAAAAGTTTATTGAGATAGGTAGAGTAATATTCTTTGAAGCATACAAATCAGCCCCAGGTCCTCCTGTTCCTTTCCTTTTACTCAGTGAAACCGAAAATTACAACATTTTACACACGGTAAGACAAATAGCTTACAACAAGACTAAACCAAACAGTATGGATAAAAGAAACATTGAGAAGAGGGAACCACTACAGCTCAAGCAAACTAATGAACCTAATATCAAACCTTCTGAGAATAGAACACCACAAAAAACATCGAGTCCCTCATTATTTATTCCTACCTCAGCGTGCACAGCTAAAAACACACACAAAAGTAAGAGCATTAATAATGGGATACTACCAAAGAAAGTAGAGAAAAATTTTCAAACTAAAAACTCAGAGGAACTTGTTAAACCAGAAACCGAGAAGTCTTCTGAATCAGTAAAACTACAAGAACCTACTAAATCTAGCAAAACAACAGAGCCGGCAAAAGTTCAAGTAGAAACGTTAATATCACACCCTCTTATTGAAGCTAAGACAGAAATCAAACAAACGAAGTGTGCACTTCAAATTAAGTGAAGAAAATATCAACACAGAGTCTCGTGCAAAGAAGATAGTTCAATGGAGCAAGAAGAAAAAAACTCAAATAAATAATGGACAGAATTTATATCATGATCAGCACCTCTAAACCCTCCCACCTTGTTCACACTTTCACATACAAAGCTGTATATTACTGCACGTAAACACACGACAACTATCTAATACTATGTACTAGTAATTACAGAAAAAGTCCTGATTGAGAGGTCCAAGTTGTGGAACTTGCGATGTTCTGCTATGTCTTGCTCATCAAACGTGTTGTATACCATCCCACACTTGCAAGTGACGGGTCCAAAATGTTTTTGACCAAAGTCCTATTAAAATATATGTATGTATAAGAGCAATGAAATGCTGTCCTCTAGAATTACATCCTTCAAAACTAATAGGTGAGCAAGTGCAGTAAAGCAAGACACTATTGGGGAGAACAATTTTAAGCCAATTGTTTGTACATAGAGGCATGTGTGTGGTATATTAGTAGCACATGTGATAGAGTACTGACATGAGTGAAAGACAAAATCGTTTCTTTTCAGCATCGTTAAAATGTAAGCACAATTGGACTTCAGTGTGCCAAAATACACTTTTGACTTCTTGTTGCTGCTAAAGACCAAATTTGAGTTACAAGAAAATAGAGAGAAATTATAGAATGTAATTCTCTTGCACCATTAAAAAAGAAAAACTCTCAGACTTCAGTGTGCCGTTAAAGGGGAATACACTTTAACTTCAGTGTCCTGCTAGACCTACACTCAAGCTTCAAGAAAACTAGAGGCGATAAAAAATATAATTTTTGCTAATAAAGGGCTGTAGTTCATACTGAGCTTTCTTCAGTTCATAACTAACATTTAAAATTGAAAAGTTTATATTGAGAATGTAAATGAAACTATACAAGCGTTCAATTTATACATGCAATTCATCTTTTAAGTATAGCTAGTAGACAATCTTACTCACCATCAGTGCCAATTAAAAAATGTACAACATGGGCAAATACCTCGTATTCACTTACCAGACGAAGCTGGACAAGACTTCCCACACTAGAAGTTTTGGCATTTTTCTTCCTGCAAACATCACAAGAATTTGCTCCATAAATAAGTTAGGCGCTGCCTCAGAGGGAACTGCCGTTTTTAGGGTCCTGAAGGCCCTAGCGTCCCAAGCGTAGCAAGGGCGCTACTTGGGGTCTGAGGGACCTTAAAAATGTACGGTGGTTCATGACGGCTATGCATCGCCTAACTGGTTTAGAAGGTAGCAACTGCTCCTAACAACACAATTGGAGGGACACTAAAGTGTCCCTGCCCTCAAGGTGAGGGCACTAAGTTAATAGTGTCCCTCTCTCACAATACAAAAACTACATCAGCTATGTTCTAAGTTCTGTGAGAATGGCTTATAAACATTAAATGGACAGAAAGTCTAATTAATAGTGCAGTCTGTATTATTGATGCTGGGTAAAGGGACACCAGGCAGTAATAATTACGCTGTGAAATGGTAGTCTGGCGGAGCCGACCCTTTACCTTCTTTGTTGGTGGGCGGGGGAAGGAAAGGGTCTGGTATCGTTAGCATATACGAGTTGTGCAGCAGACACTTCCATTACATCACTTTTTCTTACGTCATTCCCACGCATGCGCGAGCTATTTTTTTGCGCGGGACTAGTAAGATCTGAACTTCGACCATCTCTCTCCAGCAAGTATAGCAAATATTTACAGTGTAAGCTTTTAACAGGTGTGGACGCGCGTGCTACAGTGTACGTATATGTCATAATACATCATATTATGATGTAATCAGAATTCTCTGCAATCTGATTGGGGCGCAACTATAGTTGTGCCTGCACAACTCGTACATGCCAACGATACCAGACCCTTTCCTTACCCCGCCCACCAACAAAGAAGGTAAAGGGTCAGCACCGCCAGACTAGTGAAATGGCTCATTCCTAAAAGTACCCTCTGCTGTAACATATACTTGTGCGTATGGTTAGGAGTAACTACATCTACATTCATTATGTTCGAACCATATTCTCGTCAATTTACACAGCAGTTAGCTACATAGGAACTTTATCGTATTACAGGGATCTCTTCGGAAATTCAAATCACGACCTACCCGGGATACTGCGAAGCCATCATCACGTAAGAATTCTACCACCTTTCTAGGAACTTCTCTTCGTGCTCTCGACAGTCACAGTCTTCAAGTGGGTACACTCCCACTTGGTAATTTCCCGCTTAAAGATCAGTTTCGCGCCCTGCGCGCTCGCGCAGCATATAGCGCAATGCAATAATATTGCATATTCCAAGTATGTCCCTTGTCCTATTCCATAGTACTTGTCAATCACCTTGTAAACAACAGCTGACAAAGGCTGCTAGTTGTTAACCTTCAATACCCACATGCTTATACATTTTTGATGATCATTATCATGAACTTCATGTTTGCAATTCATGATTGGTTAAAAACAAAACGGGACAGAAACAAATTGTTGAATTAAGTGTTTCTGCTGTAAGGAGGTGGTATGTCTGATGAAATAATATCCTGAGCTCCTCCAGTCTTAAAACCAGCTTCATTCAGCTCAGTATTCTTGATGTCTGTAGCATAGAGCATGGCAGTGGTATATGAAGGAGGTGGAGCTTCATAGTTGGGAGGAGCTGAGGGTGTTGCTGCATTAGCACCATCAACAGCAATAGCTGAAGAAGTTTGTCCTTGACGTGACCCAGACTATGCAATAAAAATATGCTGTCACAAAAACTTCAATTACAACTATTTGCACATTTCTGACAAATGCTCGCTAGTTCAAATTGAAGATAAGAAACCAGCTTAGCTAATTTTCAATCAAGTGTAGTGTATATTCAGTACTTAATTGCTATTGCAAATGTCATAAGTGTAAGCTTATAATGTCATAAATGCTTATATATTGTTACTCCAGAGCAACTATAGGGGATAAGGGGGGCTACTACATACATAAGGTGTACACAGAGTACTGTGGTAGTTGGTTGTAGGAATGCCAGTTACATAAAACTGCTGATTGGGGTCCACACTACATCTTGCTCTAGTTCCAGTCCAAGGCAAGCACTCATTGAATCCATTGCTCCTGGTTCTAGCTGCACCTTGCTGGCCAGTCCTACGTAGGTTTCTTTGCTGTACTCGTGATGTACTTGAGCTGCTATCTAATGATCTTCCAAGATAGTCACGGCGACTACCACCAAGGATAGCCCGATACCGTCTACAGCAGTATATAAATAACACAATAGCAAAAGTGACTCCCCCAGCAATGGCTACAGGCACAAGAATGCTGGTATCTAGCAGTAGTTCTCTGTGTCTGTCATCATTGTCCATAGCAAGGCTTGGTTAAGCTACATTACATAGACATATTTGCTTATTCTAACCGCTAGCCAAGTAAAAAGCCATTGAAAATTATCATAAGTATTTTAACTTACCAAATACAAAAATCAAACAAAAAATAGTTGGCTGTCTAGGTCAGCTACAAGCTTATAGTTTATTAGAGTAAGAAGGATCACAGCTGGACTAAAATTGAAGCCGTCAGTAAAATGAGATTTTGAAGCACTTAGTTTTGATGGAAGTGACATGCTGTGTTGTACTACTACATCAATAATGGAGCACTATTACTAGCAGTATAAATACACACAACACATGGAGGTTGTGAATGACATGAGGCTCTACAATTTTGACATTCTTACAGCCTATGTTACAGCTCTACACAATCCTAAGTTGAATGGAAGTTCTCTTGTCGGTGACCTTTCAATTCCCATTCCAAACACCAGTTGTTATTGCATTGTGTCCAGAACTTGCCCAGATGATGCCAAAAAGGAACACTGTTGACAAGTCTGCTTGCACTGGGACCTCCAATGATTCAATGACTGTTAACACACACTACCCAATCTTGTCAACACAATAAGTATGCTAACAGCATGAAAGAGACTCGCATTTCAACCACACAAGCTGAGAGAAGTACAAGCAAAATAAGTTGTATATCTTAAGCCTACTGCTGAAACTTTTGCCATTATGACTAATATTGAGGAAGTGCTAGCTCTGATCATATTTGTTCCTTGCGTATTTTGCATTGTGGCTGGAGTTTGTTCCATGGCCTCTCAAAAATGCAATTCTTGCTGCTGTGTAGATGGCGGAAGGGACAGACGTAGTTTCTGGCTTCATCCGCAGCAGCTTTGGAGATCTAACTCTCGAGACAACCAACAATCATACCGGAGACTGACTAGAGGCTCATCTACCATTATGAATCTTTCATTTGAGGAAGATGGAGGCCAGGTAGTGACAGAGTTTGATTTTCGCCAGAGCTTACATATGGAGTGTGGTGTGCTTGCTCTAGAACCCCCACCTTCTTACACAGCTTCCTTAATAAAACATGGCAGAACCAAAGGAAGAACTGTGTCAGAGAGTGCCATCAATAGTGGCACACAATACACACTGCAAGATGAACCAGAAGAAGAAGATAGGAGACATGGACAAGAAGAAAATTGTTTCAAGCATCCAGAAGGCACAAAAGGCTCTCCGCCACCATACCCTGAAGAGACCACCAAGCATGCTATTCATATGGATAGCATGACCACTGTGAGGTACAACTCCAAAAGCAGTCAAGAAAGTGTCAGCAGTGTTTAATTTGAAGTGAGACTACTCAAAATTTATATGGGATAACTCAAATGTAAAAACACTATCAACTTTGTCATATCAAACTGGCACATTTTTGTTTATGAAACAAATGATTTTATTTCAAGTAATCTAGAAAAAATTTGCTGATGTTATTTCGTACACTAAAAGGCTGACTTTAGCAAGGAGCAAAGCATAGCATACTTCAATAAAAATATGGTCTATAAAATAGCTGCTTACTCTTGGCAACTCAGATATGCTATAGCAACATTTTATTTAAAATGCCATGCAACACAGAGAAGTAGCTAACATTTGTGACTCGCAAATCAACAACTTGCACAACCCAACTGTCTGGTGCAGTTGAAATACAGTTCATCAGACGATGTTGTCTAAACAATAATTGACTCATAAGTTATTCAATATTACTGCATACTGATAATAAAAATATTTTTTGACAAAAGCTGAGGAAATAAATGATTCAATGTTCAAAAAAAATATACATTAAAATGTTGCATAATTTTTGACCAAAGTAAATGAAGTTTCTGAGCAAATGAATGTTCAATTTCCAAAAATAAATAAAATACTTGCAAATAATGCTGCTACTTGAAATCAATGTTCAGACCTCTTGCGAGCACAAACAGCTCCAAGATAGCTCATGCATTGCTTGTTCCAAATCTCTTCAAAGTAGTCAAGGTTATCCCATACTGAAGGGGTATTGTTTAAAATAGCCTGCTTAATAAAATAGAGTTCATCTTGTGGAAGTGCTGGGAGGTTCTTTTTTCCAACACCCATAGGCGTACATTTCTTTAAGACATCAGGACCAAATACAGCCAATTCTGCAAGCTTGCATGTCATTACACCTATATTTTGCCCATCATACATCTTCAACACTTGATTGACAGTGAAAAGTGAAGATTTGTCAATCTCACTGGAAGGCATAATTTTCGCCCCCGACTTCAACATTCGCAAAGGCATAGCCACTGGTGACCGTAGTAAGCCAGTGCTACTAGAAGTGGTGGATACAAGATCGCTTTGTTCAGAGTTTGAGTTAATACTGCTTAAACTTTCCAGTACATGCTCAGTAGTTATAGCTGTACCTGCTATAGGTGTGAGCATTTGGGGACAGTCAGTGACTGTAGTTAGCTGAGATGACAAATGCTGTGATGATTCTTTATTTCCCACTATCTCTACAGTGCAATCTACATCAATGGTAGAAGATGACAGATTCAAATCATTGTCATTGTCCTCAAGTTCCACTGGATGCATTTCAAACTCATCACTGTCCACAAGTTTCACTGGATGCATTTCAAACTCATCATTGTCAATGTCCTCAAGTTTCGCTGGATGCATTTTAAACTCATCATTGTCAATGTCCTCAAGTTTCGCTGGATGCATTTTAAACTCATCATTGTCAATGTCCTCAAGTTTCGCTGGATGCATTTTAAACTCATCATTGTCAATGTCCTCAAGTTTCACTGGATGCATTTCAAACTCATCACTGTCCACAAGTTTCACTGGATGCATTTCAAACTCATCACTGTCCACAAGTTTCACTGGATGCATTTCAAACTCATCACTGTCCACAAGTTTCACTGGATGCATTTCAAACTCATCATTGTCAATGTCCTCAAGTTTCGCTGGATGCATTTCAAAGTCATCATTGTCAATGTCCTCAAGTTTCACTGGATGCATTTTAAACTCATCATTGTCCACAAGTTTCGCTGGATGCATTTTAAAGTCATCATTGTCACTGTCCTCATATTTAACTGAATGCATTTCTAACTCATCATTGTCACTGTCCTCATATTTAACTGAATGCATTTCTAACTCATCATTGTCACTGTCCTCATATTTAACTGAATGCATTTCTAACTCATCATTGTCAATGTCCTCATATTTAACAGGATGCATTTCTAACTCATTGTCATTGTCCTCAAGTTGCACCGGATGCATTTCTAACTCACCATGGTCATTGTCCTCAAGTTGGACTGGATGCATTTCTAACTCATCTTTGTCATTGTCCTCAAGCTTCACTGGATGCTTTTCTAATTTATCACTCCTACCATAGCTCATGAGGGATGGTGAAAATGAACCATTAATATTTTTTTTAGTCTTTACCCTGGTCATTTGAATATCCCTCAGCTGCCGCCTGATTTTAAAGAGAGTTTTCTTTGTTATGTTGTGCTTTTCCTCACTCTCTGCTACAGTTTCTTCAAGTCCGCGTACTCTCTTTTGGAGCTTCTTAATACTTGAGTTCTGATGAGCAACTTTCTGTTCAAATTTGTTGATTACTGTCTCCATGTTGCAACACCTTCCTAGAAAGTATACACAGTATGAACACTAACAATGTGAGATATTTAGTCTCGTAAATATAACTTTACAAAATAACAACTTCTATGTACGACTTATTTCGTCACTAATCTAATTATGAAATTATATCTTTAAACAACAACAAATCCCCACTGGTGTCTTCCTAATTCCTTATTTATAGTGTCTGCAATAGTTTCTCATATGTTTTGAGCAACGAACAATATGAATACACCGGACTGGGTCATGATATGAGTATATGCTCTATACGTACGTTTTTTATGAGGAGGCATGTCATACTCCTCAGGTGACTGATATTCAAACACATGTTGTCGTTCACTTCTGTCCACAACTCGATCTTCTAATTGCTTACCTACAAAATAGTAAATGAAATAAAGGTATGTCAAAGGTAATGTTTGAATGAACAATCTCCTGGACTATCACTTATCACAGCTAGTTTTAATGAATACCACCATAATTAGCATCACATCCAGTATAAAAATAACAAGTCCTTACCTTTATGCGTATGCTTAAGATGGTCATACACGACAGTCAAGAACATGGTTGAAAAGCAACTATTTCAGCTCTATTCATGGAAAGCTTGACATAAAGAATTACTTTTGTGCCATTATAATGTAAAATAATCCCAATGATGCACACCATCTTGAATTTTTAATGCCTTCACCAGACTAATACCTTCCATTACTCTTTTGTCTCTGACATTATTTTACTGTGCACCTAAATAAAATCCTTGTTTTAATAGTGTTAAAACTCTTACTCTAATAGCACTGTTACTAGCGATTTAAAGGACACTCAGGCCCGATATGTAGAGCATTATACAAGCACACACACACAGAGTTTAGTACACTCCCCATTGCAGTGTGGAATGAAGTTAAACTTTACAGAACTGGCAAGTACATTACCCAGACTTACGTTTTTTGCCCTGATCGAGTGACGATGAGGATGCACTAAAGCACAGGGAGAAACGATAAAAATAAATAGCTTAAAAAATGTTGTCTAGATCTCACTAATACCTGGAGGAGAATCCGCTAAACTGAGTTGCACAGCCCAGGGACTTTAATTCATGCCACAATTTTTTTAAATACAAACTCATACCAGCTTTTCTACCGCTTGCCAATCTCTCATCAAGATATGGTAAAGATCGTTTGATCGGATATTTGTGACCTGCCTAAACGTGGTAGATGCCTATATTTGCGCAGATAAAACGCGCATTTGTGTTAATGAGCTGCACAAGTATCAATAATTTTGACGTTTACCGGCGGTGGTGGCCACTGGAGCCTATATTAGAGGTCTCGGGACGGGGCCCCCCTTACTCACCATCCCCTTTGTATCGTGGTAAATTAGTTCAGTCTAGAAGTAATGAAGTTGTGGACAAATTTAGCTAAATGGCTTGAAATGAAAAGAAGGCTATTGAGCAAACCTAGCTAATGCTTGAATTTTTTTTACTTTGGCAGCCAACAATGCAAAGACAACTTTACTACAAGAGCCACTATCAATACTTTTCTATCAACGTACTGTTAAATTTTGACTTCAGTATGATGGTAACTGTGGGTCCACAATTCAAGTTGGGTAGAATAGAGGCCCACTTGGGTATTTCTTTTACACTGCCACCAGGGAGAACTCTAGGTACCCACTCTACACACATATCTCTGTAGACTGACATGATACAAGGACTCCAAAAGGTTATGAGTGACTCAGAACTTTCGTAGACACAGATTGGATGGACACAACTACAATACTTAGTACAATGAACAATAAACATCAATTAATGAATACTTAAGTAGTTCACATCTTAAGCTACACAACCACAACACAAATATGCACGAGTTAATGTTCCAGTAGTTAAAATGCTCTCTATGGACGTGTCTCAGTTTTGTTCTTCACGGCTATGTGGGAGTGGTTTCCCAGTACCTGCTTATCACAAATAACTTCAAAACTTATGATAATAAATTTAGCAATAAAAAAAGATTGTGTCCAAGAAGAGATGAGAAGTTGCAATACAAATGAATACATCAACTGACAGTTTGAAATGCTATGGTTTGGCAAATGTTCTTTCCAACACTTTTAAATTTTCATCCATTTCATTTCTAATTGAGATATGAGTCAAGGCTGAAGAAATCAGGTTTAGTGCTGATAAAGTTATTAAACTCTCTCAAATACAACCCTAAACAATGGGTCACCATACAAATGTCATTACTATTCATTATCACAAATAATAACATTTTTACCATGAGAAAGCTTTATGATAGCTATTACCAATAGCAGACCCTCAGAATTCCCTCTTTAAAAACTATGTGAAAGCTCTCAAATACTAACCATTAATAATTTTCTTTAACCCCAGTTTTCAGGAATTAGCAAAGGGAAAGACAGTCAAATAACTGAAAAGGCCACAAAACTGCGTGAATCTATAAGTGGCAAATAAGAGAGGAAAATAAAGGATGAAAATGAAAAACCTTCCATATAAACTCTGAGGATGGGTAAGTATCTCTACTCTAATACTGGCAGAACCACTTGCTGCTACCACCCTGAAAAGACTTTCTGAAGTTCCATACAACCTAAAATTCTTGAGGATACATTTGTTGAGCCAGCTGCTGTACCGGAGCAAAGTTATTGCGTAGCTCATCAAACTTGGCCATGAAGGAATACATAGCCTACAAAGATCAAAACAGACATATTTTATTCCTTCAATATGTGAATATAAATGCAGGGTTCTATCTAGAAGGTGGGGGAGTGGGGGAGGGGGGGGGGAAACTTTTTCTCAAACATCCCTACTTTTCCCCCCCCCCCCCCTCCCCCGCCCTCCTCTCCCGCCAATTCTCACCTTCCCCCTCTAATATTTGTACTTTGTGTGCAGTATGCCATTAAGCTGAGCCAAAAATGATAGCATTTAGCTCAAAATGATTTCATGCTAGTTACTCTCACTAACTTAAACAGAAATATCAGTTTTGCCTTGTATCTAGAGATGGTATACTTGGTTAAGCTTCCCCTTCCCTCCCCCCCCACCCCAAACAAAATTTTCTAGATAGAACCCTGAAATACCACATGACAATAAGTATTACACTACAATATATTGTTTAGATGAGAATACACTTCAATGTTACCTTCACATTGGCATCCACTGCTAAATGAATGTTGTTGACAGACTCTTTATGCAGCTGCATTGACTGCTTAGTACAAACTGTCATCTATACACACCAAATACATCCACACACATAAATATTTTACTGGGTACAGTTGATGTAGGAAGATGTTTCGGTAAAGGGGCACTCCAAGGGCATTTTTCTTTGTGTGTTTCAAAATTGTTCATGTGAGAAATCACCTCATTCGATTGTGCCCCAAAATTATGAAGGGGAGGAGGTGGCTGGCTTAGATTGTGCCCCAAAATTATGAGGGGGAGGAGGGGGCTGGCTTAGATTGTGCACCAAAATTATGAGGGGGAGGAGGGGGCTGGCTTGATTGTGCCCCAAAATTATGGGGGGGAGGAGGGGGCTGGCTTGATTGTGCCCCAAGATTATGGGGGGGGGGGGGGGGGCCCCCAGAACCACTCCCCCTTCCTATGCCACAGTATTAGCATCCACAAGATAGCATATATTTGTTATACGGGACGAAGACCCACATTCCTTTGCCAGCTACAAAACTCAATCAAGTGTGGTCCTTGGCAACGAACACGATGTTCTCACCGCATGCAAGCTGTTTCTGAGGTTCTCCATGACGTGAACTAGATCACCAGCCACATGGTGCGCTGACCTCTCCAACTCCAATAATATGCCTGGATCTATAGGAGCTATTCTACGCTCCTACACACACACACACACACACACACACACACACACATATAAACACGCCTGCTTTTCTTAAGTGACTTACTACTGCTTGTAAAGAAGGCTGCATCATCACCTCTGAAAAATAAATAATAAATGAATGAAATAAACAAATGCACAATCAATGAAACCAAACCAGATCATTCACTTACTGCTGTTATTCATTACATGCCACAACTGCAGGTATATTCAGTTAAATCGACAATGAATTCAAACACACCCTTCCCACAACACACAAACATATATATACACATTTCTCACAACTTACACACTCCTCACATACAAATACCCCTACATACATACACTCCTACATATACATACATACATACATAAATACATACAGTAGGTGCCAAAAAAAGTTCCAAATTCTGTTTCACAGTATAGCGTAAAATGGTAGCTCTTTTACCGTAGTGTTTACCTTTGTGTTCCGTACCACTTTGACTACACAGCCGACATCATTTACTAAAATGGTATAAGACGGTTAAGTTTTTTCCGTTGATTCACTGATATTTTCTAGCTAGAAACTCTTCCACAGCTATATCAGCAAACAAAGGCTTTGTATCATCCGTTAAACACTACAGGAGTAGTGCAAAACAACTCGTTAAACGCTATGAGGATAGCGCAAAACAACTCGTACAAATATCTACTAACTTGAATAAAGCTTGATGACTGAAGTTCTGATGAGCACACTGCTTTAAGGTCCGCACTATGTAACTCTTTGCTGGCCACCATTGGACCTCTAGCAGTACAAAATCGAAGCCTGTGAAGGTCCCAAGGCATTGAGAAAATATTGATACTGTGTAGTGGTCAAGCTTGTAATTCTTCATGAAACAACTTCAAATTGGACAGCTTCAACATTTTTACCCCAAAAGCTTCACATTAGAAGTCTATGAACCAAAAAATGGAACGTTTTATTTGACAAATGATTTTTATATTTCTTTGAGTGAGGCATAGAGTAAACAGGAAATATTAAAACAGTGAAGCGGTTGAACAGAACAGTTGTATTTTACCAAACGGCATACCGCCCCTCCCCGCCCAGTTTTTTAATCAGCGACGGCCGTTCTATGGAATGGAAATCGGAAGTTTTTTGGCGCCTGTTGTACATAAATATACATATGTACACACATACATATATCCTGACACAGTATCCCTACACATCTCATATACATGCACATGTACACATATGACACAATATCCCTCAATATTTATTCACACACATACACCTGACACACACACATACACACACACACAGATATGCCTGACACACACATATACACACACACACACACATATATACACACACAGCTGACTGACACACACATACACACACACACATGCAAATGCAAAAAAAATGCAAATTCTCTTGCTGCCGCTAGGCGGTCACGCGCACCTGGCAGAGCCAGGATGCCTGTGCACTAAGCAGGCACTGTGAGCCGTGCAAGCAAAGCTCCTGGAGCCGGGCTAGGAACTCGCAGGAGAACAGGCTTTTCCTCACAGCAAGTGGTGTGGGCACCCGAAGTCCCACCTGGACCATTGTTGTTTCATGAGAAAAGGCCTTGAATTTGCACCCCAGCAAATGCCAGGTACCCAATCACAGCTGGGTGGACTGGTGGGGCTGGTGGGAGGCAGATGGAAAATCAGATGGAAAAATTGCCTGAGTTGGGCTTGAACTCAGGACCTCAGGGCCCTGAGCCAAGGACACAACCACTATACCATACAGCCACACACACACATACACACATACACACACACCTGACTGACACACACCTGACACACACACACACCTGACACACACACACACACACACACACACACATATACTCACACCTAACACCCACCCACACACACATACCTGACACATGCTGCACTTCCACTGAATGTATGGCTGGTTCCTCAGAACAACTTGCCTCCTCTGCTACCTCGGCTGGTTTCAACAAATCCCTAAATATTACATACAAACACACATACTCACCACATATAGTTGCACTTTCGACATGGGACACAAAATGGCTACACATAGCTATTTTCATAAATGCGGCACTCCAATATTTACCCGAATATTTTTCAACCAGGTATCAAACTAATTTTAATTAGACAATTATACCTTCAATCAACAAACGTAACCTACTTGCAGTTATGGAGTTAAACCAAGAATAAAGTATTAAATTTTATTAGGTTAAATTTTTGATAGGAAGAAAATTTTCAGATCTTTATGGGCAACAACAATAAAGTACAGCAAGCGAATTCTCTCCTGAAAAAAAAAATGGTATAAGGATTCTATTACATACATGTAGGAGTGTTTGACATCATTATGTAAGTCCTGCAGACTTCGAAACAAGAAGGTCAAGCAGTGGTGGCGGAAGCATTTTTTCATTGGTCAGGCAAATTCATACCTTCTATTTTCATAGCTCATTTTGTATTAAAGGAACAATGTTATTAAAATTTGAATTTGAAATAATAAAAGAAAATTAATGATTAGCTCAAGTTAAAATGATCCAAAAATTCTTCCTGCGCTCACTTCCACTAATAAATTCATGTTTGCAACTTAACTGACTTCTCTGGACAGTACTGCTCCAGTACGCTACCACTGGAGTCGCCACAGGATGCCATACCAGTTCAGGTCGAATTCAACTGGTAAGTATCGTTATATAGTTTTGTACCCAGTTCTACTCTATAAATATCACTGCGCATGCACATGAAATATAAAGAGCTACAAGAGCCGACGTAGAGCGGTTAAGTAAATAGTCTCGCTGGCGAGACTGAAAGAGTCACGCAGTTATGAAAAAGCAGTTATGAAAAAATTGGTCAGGCACTTATGAAATATTGGTCCGGCACTTGCCGGGTCTGCCGGGCCAGTTCCGCCGCCACTGTCAAGTACTGAACATTCCCTAAACGCATTGGCGTAATAACTGCTGCAATTATAGTAAATGTCCAATGACCACAGGAGACAGCTTAATATAACTCACATATTAAACTTGGCCTTTGATGATTTAGCATAAAGAAGTCCTTTATTCTCATATTCTGCTTGAGTCAGCTGATCTGGGTCAAATAGTTCATACCTAACACTCTGTCCAAGCTGTCCACGAACTACTGGAGATTCGCTGACAGGACCTTCACCCTCTACAGCAGCAAGAACACTGGCGCTCTGGGAACTTGAGTTTCTTTGCCTGGAGGGAGTGCTGGTGGTTGTGGAGGTGGAGGGAGTGCTGGTGGTTGTGGAGGTGGTGGGAGGTGGCAGGTCGTGGGTGTCCGCATTGACATTTGAGCGGTGATGGTCTGCTTCTCCAGACAAGCTTTCCACTTCTGAAGAAGACGACAGAGAGACCAAATCAGAGCTGCTAGAACTCTTCCTCGAAGAAGGTAAGTTGGGCGAAGGAGTTGTCATTCTACTTCCTTTCTAAATACCGCGCTACAATTGGGTGGAGAATCATTATTAGCCCCACCCTTTTATACACACGTAGCTGCTAAGAATGGAGAAATTTGTTTCAAAAGCTATTGATGACAATAAGAACGAGCTTGTGGAGCTTAGTTCTGCCATTTGGAATAACCCAGAGCTTGGCTGGGAGGAGTATCAGGCTCATGAATTGCTCACAGGATTTTTAGAGAAGAACGGGTTTAATGTAGAGCGTTCTTACACCGGCATCAAGACTGCATTCAGGGCCAAGTATGGTTCAGGTAGACCTAATGTGTGTGTCATTAGCGAGTACGATGCACTGCCCGAGATAGGCCATGCATGTGGACACAACTTGATTGCAGAGGCTGGAATAGCTGCTGGACTTGGTCTCAAGGCGGCCATTGAACAAGGAGGCCTGCAAGGATGTGTTACTGTAATGGGGACCCCAGCAGAGGAAGGAGGTGGAGGCAAGGTGAAGCTGATGGAGAATGGAGCATTCAAAGACATAGACGTAGCTATGATGGTACACCCTTTTCCAGACACATTGGTTAAACCCATATACAATGCAAGAAAAACCGTAGCAATTAAATTTACAGGCAAGGCTGCTCATGCTGCTGCATTTCCATGGGAAGGTGTGAATGCTCTCGATGCTGCTGTGCTGACTTACAATGCTGTTTCTGTCCTTCGCCAGCAGATTAAACCATCATGGAGAGTCCATTCCATCATCACCAATGGAGGAGTGAAGTCCAACATTATCCCAGAATCCAGCTCTATGGAAATGACCTTCAGAGCTCCGTGCGTGAAGGAACTGGCTATTCTAGATGAAAAAATCTGTTGTTGCTACAATGCAGCTGCTCAGGCCACTGGTTGCTCTGTAGAAACTATGCAACAAGGCTGTACATATTTAGATGTGCAGCAGAATGAAATGCTTGCTGATAGTTTTGGTAGGCATTTAGGATGTTTGGGTGTGAGTTATAAAGAAATTGGAGATGTGAATGCTTCCACTGACATGGGGAATGTCTCTTACATGGTTCCTTCCCTCCATCCTAATTATGCTATTGGCTCTGGGGAAGTGAATCACACAAGAGCCTTCACAGCTGTGGCCAATACCCCTGAGGCACACCACAAGACACTGCTGGCTGCCAAGGCAATGGCATACACTGGTGTAGATGTGATTACAAAAGAAGGCTTCCTTGACAAAATCAAGGATAATTTCAAGAAATTATGATGTCGTTTATGTTTAGAAATATATTTTCATAAAATGTCTTTCTTTTTTTAGTTAGTTTTGACATTTCAGCACATTTTGCTCCTATTAAAAAACTTATCATTACTTTCTTGCATAAACCACACAGTATAATGATGCCAGTGTTTATAAGTTGTAAAATCGTGGAATAAGGTGATAGCTTCTTATGAGAGTGTGCTCCATAGATGTGGAGTTAATAAAAGGTTACACACAATAAGAATGGAACTTTGCTTTCTAGCATAGCATTAGGTATCTTTAGAGCTCTTCTTGCCCACTCTTTCAGACTTCTTGCAAGCTGTCTTGACATCAGAGTTATTGTATTTTTGCTTGTCAAGTCTACACAACATTCACAAATAGTATCCATGGTAACACAGAAGCTGTGTATATATCATGAACATATAACCTCCCACACACCTCACCAGAACTCCACAGTACCACCACTAACTCCACAGTACCACCATTACCTGTTCATCTTCACTTTGTTCCTGCATCCTTGGCCTCCCTCCCAGTGACTGGTAGTCTTTGAAGAAACCATATCTGTTCCACATCGAACACAGTCCCCTGTAGCTGTATAAGTCTGCAAACAGTAAAAAAACAAAAACAAACTATCACCACAATCAAGATAACATTCTAATCTTCACGAGGCACCATCTCTATACCCTAATTCACAGCTTGTTCCACACTTTACCTGTTCCTTAGAGCAGTAGCCACAAATCATCTTAGTAGCACGGTCCATGGGATGGTCTTGCGCAGAATCGTGACACACGTCACATGGAAACGCTCTCCCACAGCATGGAAACCTACACACAACATAACGTGACAATAATTAATATGAAACATTAATTCTTAAATCGAACGTGAGTAGGTACAGTGACTAAATTATAAAAACTATAGCCTACCTGTAAAAGATAGAATGGATTATAAAGAGTCTTGAATCCTGAATTCAACCTCATGCACTAGAGAGGCTGCCAACTGTTGGCATATCAGATTTACTAGGAGTAGAGTTGGCCCTTCTGGGTGATGTACATGTGTACACTACTACTCTTAAGGAAGAGATGGCAGGCTGCAGGATCTATTGGATACAGGTGTGGATCTAAGGAAGAGATGGCAGGCTGCAGGATCTATTGGATACAGGTGTGGATCTAAGGAAGAGATGGCAGGCAGCAGGATCTATTGGATACAGGTGTGGATCTAAGGAAGAGATGGCAGGCTGCAGGATCTTATTAGATACAGGTGTGGATCTAAGCACATATTCATTGTGCTTCACTGGACAAGAAGCCAGCAAGATGAACTGGTGGTGTCCCAGTTGTCAAACACTGGATCACAAGAGTTCTACAAACCAGGCTCATGGACAGTCCAGGGACGTCTAGAGAATCATGTTATGTTGGTGTGATAGTTCTTAAGCTGAGGGGGTCAAACGGAGAGAATGGTGGAAGGGCATACAGGGTACAGAAAGAGCAGAATAGAGCTATTAATGGGTGGGCGGGTGGGTATGAAAGTTCACATTTAGGTGCTTATTATAGGAGTAAGCCATTAGTAGCTCATCCATACTTATGGTAAGGACTCCTTCACTCTCATAGCTACTCCCATGGCCATTCCCACTCTCATGGCCACTCCCACTCTCATGTTTAACCAGTTCATGGCCAAAGAATATTCTTTTCTCACTGTTTCTAGACCCAAGAGTGCCTCACTTGCCTATTACAAGCAACACATTTCACACACCAAAAGAAGTTACACACACATGGCGACATGTTCATGTAGTTTTCATGTACATCATACTAACACAAAATACATACAGTTGCTTTCCACCCTTTACCTCAACCAGCGGTGGCTTTTCTTGAAATGCTGGCAAACTCCATAGTCAGGCAGAGGATAGCCATCTTTAAAGAGATCTTCTTGTGCCTTTCTGCCAGATGCAGTCAGAACTGTCACATTGCCTGCACTCAGGCTAGTGGGCGTGTCAACTTGCTGGTGCTGCAGGAAGCGGATGCCAGTGGCAGAGATGCTCATCTTGTTGTGACAACGCCGACAATACTCATCTTTAGGTTGGTCAATGAAAAACCCTGAGGAGGTGACTTCACAGCTACAGTTCAGGCATGTCATGGTCAGAGAAGACGACTGGAAGACAACGTCCACTGGACTGCAACTACAAACATTGCACAGCCATTTATCACTTCAATGAGAACATAAAATAATCATGTGCGTGGGTGACAATAAAGCAGAGGGTGTGGCACGATTTTGGTACAAACAAATTGTGTGTCAAATCAGGTAAATTACTGACTAAAATAAAGCATTGTGGTGCCAGCCCTCAACACTCACTAAACTATGCACTTTAAAACAAGACCTCCACTTCTACTAAAGGAGTAGACACAGCAATAAGAGTGGGAGGGGTATGGCCACGGATAGCTGATCACAGGTCAGTCACACACCAGATTTTAGTGTTCCGCCTTCAATGACTACTGCCTACACATAGCTGACTGCTCCATATTTTCACAAAAATTGGCCAAAATTCCACAATAAATTACTTAAATCGTCAATCAGAGTAAGTTCGTACCAATTCAAGCATTAATAGAAATCATAGCATGACAGACAGACAGACAGGATGACTATTATAATTCTCTCTTGCATGCATGCTGAGGTTATTAAGAATTGCTAGTGTTTTAAGGTGGAGGAGAAGCTAACATTTATCACATGCCAGGTAGCCCAGTTTATATAATTTCTTGCTAGTACGTAACCTTATGTAGACCAATAATAATCTATTCAGAGTTATACCCACTTATGCTTACTTGGCGAGTTCCAGATAGCCTAGCGTGAAGGTGTTAACATGGATGAGTGCTATGTGGTAGATGGCAGTGTAAGAACTGTTGCACCGGTCACAAACAATGGAATAACCTCTACAAAAGATAACAAGATGGCAGGTATAAATAGAGCCTGTCTCTCCGTGAACTCTCTGCTTACCTCTCTTCCTTGAGTTGCACTTCCTTGTGATGTTTGCATCGAGCGCATGCTAGCACCACACTTATGACAGGCCAGTAGGCCGTACCCAAACTCTGACTGGTGCTCAAACCAATCAGTCTGATCTCAGTCCCTTTCTTTGATTTAATGAGTGCACGTGATGTGTTTCCCTCATCCTCAGTCTCTTCTTCCTCCTCCTCCTCTTTGCAGGAGTCATCAGAGTCATTACTCGTTCTTCTTTCGTCAACTGCATTTCCGTCAAGAGAGTCTCTGTTCTTTGGCTGAATGTGCAACAGCTCTACAATGCTCTTGTCCATCCAGTGGAGGAAAGGTCTGAACATGAGTGTCCCTAGCATGTCAGCACTCCAGTAACTCTCTGCAGCCATGTTGAACACTTCCACTGCCTCAGGCAAGATGTCCTGACCCATCAACATTTCTACTGAACAATATCGATCAGGATAGCTCTCCGGGAAATTCACTTTCAATAAAATAGTCTCAGGTCCATACTACACAACAAAAGCATGCAAACATGTAATGAACTAATAAAACCATCATCATTCTTATCAACACCACTCTTATCACCATCACTATCCCGTCATCACCATCATCATAATAACAATCATAATCATCGACATCATCATAATCATCATCATTGCCATGATCATAATCATGATCATAATCATCATCATAATCATCATACCCAGTCTTGATCAGTTGGTGAGAAGTGGATGCAGTAGGAAATGTAATCTTTACTTTTCTCCAGCAGTTCACACTTGCCCCCAGGAAATCTCATACGTAATTGCTCCAATTCGACCTACACGTACAAGGAAAGTAATCCTATGAACTCTCAACTGGCACACACAAGCCTTACCTCTCTGACGCTGCCTTTGCTGGCGGCTTCATTCTGCCTTGAGGAAGCTCTTTGAGGTCGCTTTACAGGTTGTTTGGTCAGAAAAGATTCCAGCGTTAATGGAGGTGGAGCTCCACTTTGTGATTGATAATCTTCGGTCTTCTTTGTTCTCCCAGAAGTCTTCTCCTTGGCATAGGCATTCCTGTGTGATTTACTTTCAGTTGGACGGTATTCTGCTTTTGGTCTAGTAGTAATTCTTTCTTTTTCAGCGCTACCAGCTGTACTTTGTGAATCTCTAGGTTCCAATTCAGCTTTTTCTCTGCTCACAGGTGCTTGGTGCTTTATTTGAGTTTTTCCAGTGGCTGGTATCTTACCAGTGGTAATCTCAGGATCCCGCCTTCTGATGTTGCTGGTGCCTTTAGTAGCCAAATCATTTTGGTACACAGTTGCTTTTTCTAGTGGTGTGTTTACTTGATCTGGGGCTACTTCGGTAGGCACAGGAAGAGGACCGACAATACCAGCAGTTTGAATATCAATATCAGCAGTTTGAATATCAATATCAGCAGCTTTATTCTTTTGAAAACCGGATCTCCTAGGATGACTGAATTTACACTTGTTGCCATACCTGCAGTGGGAGTGAAGATAAAAATAACAGTTCTTTTGCCTTAAATTCTGCCGTTCTTTGTGAGGAGGTGGTTTGTTTTGAGAAGTTTCGGTAGTGAGAGTCTTATCCCTTTTCATATCTGCAACTCGGCTTTCATTTTCAAGGCTTCCATGACCGAATCTGCACTTACTCCCATAAGGACATACTTCTTCATTTAATATATATTTACACGGTTTGACTACTTCGTCCATTTTTTCTCTACCCGCTTTCCCTGCTTTCTGGATTAGCTGATTCAGCAAACAGCAATTAGACACGTGAATACTTGTGTTAACTAATAGTAAAGTTACAGTGCTTTTATATCGGATGTGATGTACAACCCATTTCGGTTACGTTGTGCAAGAGTTTTGATTCAGTGATGGTGCAAGAGTTTTGATTCAGTGATGGTGCAACAGCACCACAAAACCACAAAACCACATCAAGTACGGGGTCATCGAGAATGAAACCACACCCCTAATATTCAGCGGATAGACGCTCCTGTACCTACCCACGCAGGGGATCTATCTATGGCACCATCTATCTGTGCACCGTCGTATTATTAGTAGTCTGGCGGAGTCGACCCTTTACCTTCTTTGTTGGTGGGCGGGGACACCAACAAAGAAGGTAAAGGGTCGGCTCCTCCAGACTATATCTGGGGACTTACTATCGGTATGTCCACATTATGTCAAAGCTATAATGTGACAGGCTCCCGCAAAAGGTACAAATTCTCTAAACAAAGTACAGGCAAAAATGCGAGTTTAGGTCAAATTATTGAATATTCTTTTTTACCTTATCATAATCTGTATCCTTTCTTTCACATCTGGTCAAAGTTTGAATGCTGAATTCAATTGACATGTGGGTCTTATAATTAACTCAGCAATTAAATTAAAACTGGAAGTAAAATGTTTGGAGACGAGATAATGGTTAAAATAACTCAACTTTCAAAGCATTGTATTTAGGAGAACATACTAGCGAATAGAATGTAGTGTATCAGCAGGTAGGCAATTTATTGTGCTATTGTTAACTGAAATGAACAAAATGAGCTAATTTGTACCTTTTCGGAGCCTGTCACTTATAGTAATGCTTTTTTTTTGGCATTGCTGAAAATTATGTTAAATTATGCACCTCTTAAGCATAGCATCACAGAATTTGACAACTAGTTGAATGTGAACATCCCTACTATGCTACATTTGAGCGGTTACTAGGAGGTTTCAAGCTTAGGAACCCTATAACGACCTTACAACCTAAACTACAAATGACATTCAGCCTAAATTAAATTATAAATTAACCTGAAGTTTTGATTTTTTAGTGCAGTCCACCTCAGAAGTCAAAAACATGCATAATCATATATGGCTATAGGCAATCATTAAATTGCTGCTGTACTCGTAACTAGTCTTAGATTGCAATAGATTGTTTTTAGTAGTTCAATCAGAATTTGTTTTGAAAACAGTGTACTTGACTTGCTTTTGGGAATTAAGCAATCTAGTTGTGATTTGGGAAAAAAGATGCTGATGCATGTATAACCCAGGACTAGATATTGAAGTAGTTCAAGTGGTGGTAATGGAGTACATCAGTATATTATTTGCTGGTGAGATTCAAATAATGTCAATGTTACTTGTAAGGTTACTTTTCTCTTATTGCTAGTACAAATAACTTGTGCTATTTCAACTGCAAGCAGCATCAGGCTCATTTCTAAAGGCTTAAATAATCATGGTAGAGAAGAAGGGATTGTGGAATTATATGGTAATGGTCTCATTCAATATTTAAATGGTTCATCTAACGAAGACTACAGAAATGCCAGAGTAACATGCAAAGAACTGGGTAAGTAGCTGGAAAAAATAAGATCGTGTAAGATACAATGATATTGTAATTACAATGAGCACTCAAAAAAGTGAAATCATTTGAATGCTGATTCGAGATTAGCTACCTGGAGTGTGAATGTAGTGGGAGGATAAGTTAGGACCCGCGTTAAAGTATATAGCCAGTGTAGGCTAACTCAAATAATAGTCAGGCGCTGCCAGTGAGGGGCCCTAAATACGCTACCTGTGACTATTGCTAACAACATAACCAGTAATGTGAAGTACTCTAACACAGGTCGGGCTTTGCATGACAAGTTTGAAGCACTTCGCTGGACGAATTTTGGGCATACATTCTCACACTTACGCTTTGAGGGAATACATCAAAATTGTTGTAATTGGCTTATAAGGCTTAACTATACTTTGTTTGTAGTAGTGTAGTGTAGCATGTATTTGAGTATAAATATTTTCTGTGCTAGGCTACTCCAGTGTGGCATCGTTGACTAAAGGAGATTTTGTAGGAGCTCAACTTGAAGCAAAGGATTATTATCTCCACCAAATAAATTGTTCTGGAGAAGAATTGAGTATCACAGATTGTCCAGTTGGACAAAGATTAAATATAAATGAGTTCACAAATGAAGGAAATATCATAAGTTTGCTTAAATTATCTTGTGCAGGTAAGATATTTCCCAATGCAGTTAGTAATACGATATAATAATTTTCACCACAAGAATTAGATCGACAGTTGTCTAATTGCTTCAAGTTACTTGAATATCAGGATATGTCATGTTAAAATTTGCTATATTCCTTCTTTTATATATATATATATATTCTAGAATTCGTAAGTGTCAAGCTTGTTAAAGGTAACAGTGAAAATGAAGGCATTTTGTTAGTTTTCTTTAACAACATTTGGGGTTATGTCTGTGATGATGACTGGGGACAAGTTGATGCCAGTGTGGTGTGCAGGCAACTTGGGTATAATTCTACATGGTCATCTTTACAAAAGTATGACACACAGCAATACTTACCTAGCACAAAGGTAAGTTATAAAAATAGATCTTGAATTTTTAAAGATGACTTAAAATTCACAAAAAATGCATATATATTGATATTATGTCTAATTAGTGTCATTTTAAGAAAATTTCAACTTGCATAAGTTGCCTTTACAAATTTTTATGTGTTTTATTTTTTAACAGATAGTTTTGGATGATATGAAATGTGCTGGAAATGAAAGTGATGTTTTACTTTGTTCACATAGCCTATTTGGCACCTCAAATTGTAACAATGGAGAAAAAGTTGGAATTATTTGTCAGCATTCATTTGGTAGTTAATAATTAAGAAAATTGGAATTATTTGTCAGCATTCATTTGGTAGTTAATAATTAAGAAAATTGGAATTATTTGTCAGCATTCATTTGGTAGTTAATAATTAAGAAATAGCTATATTAAGATTATATCTTAAAAAATATTATCATATTTATTTTAATTAACTAAAGGCCACAGAAGTAACGTTATGTTTTGTTCTTGTTTCATTAGAAGTTCCTTCTCAGAGTGAAAATGATGTAAATTCTAATGGGAATGGTGAAACCAGATCAGGTATATTTCAATAACACTTGTTTTATAGGGCATTATTTGGAGAGTAGCAGAACCTCAATATCAATGTATAAATGGCTTAAACAATGCAATCTATTCCAAACATCTGTAGTAGTGACGCTGCTTTGATAAATCACACGTACTTCTGTACAAGTAGTTGTAATGTCTCCCAAAATCTCCTTGGTTAGCCCTAAGAGCACATTTGATGGTAGTCTACTGTTGGTTGTTTGGACACAAGTGAGTGTCTCCACAACTTCTATTGAAAGTAAAGAATTATCATGTGATAAACAGTGTTGTTGCCGATTTTATTTTTTAGTTCTGAGGAAAGGAAGGGTCTTGGGAGACAGTTAGCTAACAGGGATGATTTCTAGTATTAAATTTCACAGCACTGATTTTTTTTTAATTATTAAACCCACAGCAGCTAATCCTTGAGCAACTGGAAGCCTAGCTTTGAAGTTATTAATTGTTTTTCTCTTATTTTTTATGTTAGTTAAGAGAGTACTTTCAATACCTGTTAGAACATTATAGGCTCAAAAACTCAAATATTCATGTTGCCGATGTTGGACAATAATACAGTAGTTATAAAGCTTCAACGAAATAAGTTTAACTTGCTGAACTCATTGCTCTAGCCTCACACTGTTGATACATATCTGACCAACTTAACTAAGTCTACATTATAGGACATGCAAATTATGCTGGTATTTTTTTGACAAGCTAATTGGTAATACCTCAATGCCCTGGAACTATTTTTTATATTATTTTTTTTCTGGCATGCAAAATTTTACTGTAACATGTGCAACAGCATTTATGAAAGCTCCATTTGAAATTAGGGAAATAATGCATCAAAATATCTTTACAAAGCTTCACTACCCTCTAAAAATTACATGTCAGACTACTATCTACAGCAATTTTTTTTTTGTTTTTTTGTTGTTGTAGTTTCCTATCAAGTATCCCTTACTTTGAACAGATAAGGAATGTATACTTTCATCCCTAATCCTTGACTTGTTTATAATAATTAATTGATCCAACAGAACACTGGACTATTTGAAATAACAACACAGAACAAGCAACGACACTACCGGAGAAAGTGGAGGGAGGAGGTGTACATGAATTAAGCAAATCTGAATTCACCCTGCCCCAACATAAATATGCATACCACACACACATGCCACACACACATACACACACACATGCCATACACACACGCATACCATACACACACACACACACACACATTTTTTGGTATATTTATGAAAAACGGCACATCTCGAGGTGCTGTAGATGCAAAAAATATTGCAACAGTTATAGATCAACTTTGTATATTTAATAGTGCTAGATTTAGATTAAATTATGTAATGTATGTATGTATGTATGTGTGTATGTATGTAACTGTGTATGCATGTATGTGTGTATATATGTATGTATGTACGTATATATGTATGTATGTATGTATATGGTTATTACAGGAGATGAGCAACTTGGCAATGCTGACCAAAATACAGCATCTAGAGGGAATTCTTCATCAAAAACTCGGAATATAATTCTCTTAACAGCAATACCCACTATTGTTGCTCTTCTTTTTGCCGGAATTATTGTTGCAATTTTTATTTTAAAAAAGAAATATCGGTAAGAACATTCTTGACACCAAAAAATTGCATTACTAATAAAAATTACATAACAACTAGCAGTATTGTCATTCCAATACTATTATTACACAGGAAAAGAGGAAATATCACAAATGAGTCCAAATGTACTCCTCTGATACCATTAAAAGAATTTGACTATGAACAGTGAACATAATACAGTGTGTGTATGTGCACCATTATTAAATTTTGTTTATAAACTAATGTCTGTTTAGAAGTCACTAGTGTGATCACATTGATGTAATGTATACTTTTCTGAGAATTTAAAGAATATAGATATATATATATATATATAATGTTGACCTTATTACGGTTTGCCAGATTGCAATTGGTTTTGAATGTTTGTCAATCCTTTGAGGTGATCAGGAAATACTGGTTTAGTTTCAGACACACTCCAGTCAACCAGCGATATGCTCAACAACTTTGTGTTCATGTGTTTACTTCACCTGATTCATTTCTCAGTCTCCATTGTTGTGTAGTCATTGACTTTTTGAAAATAGTTTCAGTGTACATTAGAGCTAGCAAATACAAGATATTGTTACGTGATATATGCCAATCTGATGCAGATATTGTTGGTATGTAAAGTAACTGAGTTTTTATTGAATGCTTATAGGAGAATGTAACCTATCCATTCAGGTGTAACCTTTCCATGGTACTTATTCATATATATTTTTTACCTTAGACCAGGTGTATTTTAGTTCGCAAGTTTTCTGTAATTAAACCTTCATTACTAAGTGCTCAATGATGAAATTTGGTGTGTTGAGGTTAAGGCTTGTTAACTTGACAAGTGATAATGATTAATTAGAAACCAGCTGGGAATGTGTTGGACTTGAATAGACTGAACAGTCCGATGTCAGATGAATGATTCTGCCTCATCTGAGCTCTCTTCTTCACAGTCTTCCCCTTCATCAGTAATGTCACTATCACTGTCAGATCCTAGCAGATAGATGTGACCATTCAGTTAGTATTGTTATGTCTGGTATAATTCCAGCATGCATGTAAAGTAGAAATTCACAAAATTATTCCTACTGAAATTAAGACAACATCAATATTACCTAAATTGTCACCTACTGTTAAAGGGATCGAGAAGCTTCTAATAATACCAACAATATACAAGATAGCAAGATGGGTGGGAGGGAGAGAGGTTGTGCCATTTCACTTTCAATTATGTAAGCATTTTGAGTGGAGTAGATGTTGTGGGGCCACCACTCGCAAGTAAAGAGAGAAGAAAGAAAGAGAAGTAAAGAAAGAGAAGAGAAGAAAGAACTTATGGAACAGAGAATGCATTTTTGTGTCTTAATTATTGTCGTGTATCATATCTTGTAGCTTGCGTGAAAGGACAATGGTGTTGATTTATTGTACGTATGTTTGTGGACTTTGGTGTGCGTGCATGTGCCTGCTCTAGGCGTGAACCCAACGCTCTAGAGCAGGATGTTTAGAGCTTTTCGTGTCAATTGTAGGGGTCTTATTTTTGTATTTATAGTTCGTCCTCGTGTGTGTGAGTTCAGTTCTTAGTCGTTGCTCTCGTTACTCATATCGTTTTCGTTAGACGTAAAACTCTAATCTAGAAATTGGACTGCGCGGCAGGAATTAGACCACCCTCCTGGCGTATGAGTAATTGACTGCAACTCTGGTGGCAGCGTTCAAGCTATCTCCCCCACAGATGTGTATCATTAAGAAGTGTTTTTACTAGACTAAGTAATGTTTGTGATTGACCAGGGGCAAAGCAAACCTAAGCATTATAGTATGTTCATGCATATCATAATAAAAATTATGATGGCCTAACTCATCAGCATGTTCATGGAAAATACACTTTGACTATATACTAACTCAGGCATATGCACTCACTATGGCTGAGCTGGTTACTGTTGTGATGGATACAATTGTGATAACACTAGCATTAACTTTCACGAACTTTTTGAGAAATGCATATAATATTAAATTCTACTAAGTAGTGGCTCTAACATTACATTGTCGTAACTAGTAACACAAAACCTTAAATATTGGCAATGAACTGGATAGCTCATCAATTCTGTGCAAAGCTCACTATGCTTACTTTCTGATGAGGAAGTACTAGTGGCCTGATGCCTTGGGAGACTGGGAGGAGAAGTAACTTGCTCAGATTGTAGCTGTGTTATGGAGTTAGATAAAACATGCAATACTAGTGACTCTGACACAATCTCCAATGCCTGCAAGAAAAATGAATATTGTAATGTCTATAGAGCAAGGGCATAAATGCCTTGGTATAAATGTAGAATATAGTAGTATGATGTATTCCTTAGTACATTAAAAAAAACTAGTGGTGTGCTTCACAAAAAAGGTATTGGAGCTACACACTTATGTAGTTATAATTGAAGCACCAAGGGTGTGAACCCTCAGATCTTACAAGAGTATTAATACACAAAGACACAGTTCATCAAGCTTCGGTTGATTATTAATTGATTGCAAGTAAAAGTTTGCAACTTTATACAAATGTATGACCTGATTTCTGTATGTCTCCAATATATATATTTTTTTTTATAAAAACAACATCCTTACGTTTTTTTGTTCACTTCACTAAATATCATATTACAAATTCAACAATGACTTACAATATCTTCTTGGTCACAAGCATGAAGTAGAGAGGGCAATTCTTGCCACACTGCAGACTTCGTCCTACACATAATGAGTACACTATGTAATAGTTAGAGCATACACGCTCAGGTACTGGTGGATTTAGTGCACTGAAGCCCAAGGGCCGTAGGCCCGAGGGCTTTGTGCACTAAATCCACCAGTACCTGAGCGCATGCTCTAACTATTTTAGAACCCGTTTACCCAAAGCCGGCCCAGTTTCCACTAGCAACTTGGTTTCCGGCCCAAAATTAAAATTCAATTAAAATTCAATTGAAGCACTCCTGGCAGGTTTACTTTAGCATTGTAGCTGCCAGCTGTATCTCCAGATCTAACTCTACCCTCTGGGCTGCTCTGCTCTGTGGTAAACAGTTAAGCAGCTAGCTATGGTAAATTCCTGCGGTATGAGCGCAGCAGGAGAGTTGTCTGAACTAGGGCTGGTCCCGTATAGGTCGGATATGAGAGGGTAGTAGACCCTCACATATCATATCCAGGCCTCACATATCATATCCAGGCCTCAAACAGCTTTATCCAGCCTATTCTATTAAACTAAAACTCAAAAATAGCAATACCCCAAGGGTGGTTAGTATGCACAGTTTATATACCTAAAGGCAAAAAATAGTGCACACTTACCAAGTTAGTACACCTAGTAACAATATAGCAACGGGTTCTAAATAATTAGTTTACATGCTAAAGAATTGTCTACAACAATACTTAGTTTCATTACTAGTTCCATACTACCTATTGTCTTGCGCAATGCATTCTGTGAGAGTAAAATTCATCTTTTTGAGATAGGCATGCAAACAAGACTGAGCCATTCCCCCCCTTTTTCTACTGCACTCCTTCAATAACAGTGTGTGCATAATCTGCAAAATAACAAAGAACACATGCAGTGGATAAATGTGGAGACTTCAACCATTGCTCATGCTGGCCTCACATCAAGTATGGTGAAGACAGGCTTGTGAGGAGCAGGTGGACATGTTAAGGCTAAAGCTACTTCAATAGAAGGCAAACGATGTAGCAACTCTTCATAATCTATTCATACAACGTACACACAAACAAAAATACATACTTGCATGCATGCACATTATACATACATTACATACATATATTATACATACAGTCAGTAGCATATACATACATATACACATACATACATGCATACACACATACACATACATACATACGTACATGTATATATACAGACAGACAGACATGAATACACATGAGTGCATTCCTACGCGTATATGCAGCTGTTTCAAGTAGTAAATTTCGGTTTAAGTAACAAAATAAAAACTATATAATTCAATTATACTCTACACAATACCTTCTCTTGAGATATGTGTCTTTGAGGAATATGAGAGGAACGCAATATACGCTCCTTGTCGCAGTAGGCACATGGCTGCCTATGATTAATAATAAGATTGTTCAGTAAGCCTTCAGTAAGGTTCTATCCATACCTGTGGATACGCTCTGGACTGACTGAACAGTTTAAATGCAAGATTCTGGAAGCCACAAACACACCTGGTACAGTATATAACGACAGAAGACCAACAAAAAATGCACAAATTAAGCTACTGTGTAGGAACAATGTCATAATTTGTGACCGTCTACAGGAAAACCGGGCACAACGCGGCGTGCGTAAATATCGAGAAAAGATTGATCGATTTCTTAAAAATGTATTGTTTCAAGCCGACGGAAGGGAACGGTTAGGTCTATTATAGTGGGAACGACTTAAGCTACGACGATAAAACTTGGAGAGCTCAATATCTGGACGCCGACAACTCTGTAAGTGCAAAAAAATTTTTTTCGAAGGGTGCCGCGTTGTGCCCGGTTTTCCTGTAGACGGTCACATTTATAGATCACATTGCTTGAAATGAATGTGACATGCAATACATTGCATTTTCTGCAAACAAGCTAAATTATTTCAACCATATTAAGTATTAGACCCTTTTGTGTACTGTTTGATCTTTTTATTAGTAAACTGTGGAAGGATTCACTCCAGTGTCACTACGAAGTAAACACCCATCCTGCCTGTTCCTGTGCTGATGGTAAGTGAGCACACAGGTACTATAGTTGCTGCATGAGTAGGTAATAATAATCATCAATGACATTTTAGTTCAATGTGATATAGCAAAGTAATTACCACTATAATGGAAGAAATCCAAGCAAATTCTTATATATTATTTTATAAATAAAACTATCTTACTACTTACCGAACAGAGCATGAGCAGCTGCTAGCAATAAGGTCACCCAGGTCAACAGAGGCTGGAAGCTACGGCAAATAAACAATCTCAAATTTTATTACACATATAGTTTGTTTCAGCTACTTACACAAGATTGTGCAATCCAATGAGTGAGGCGATTTACTTCACCTATATCAAACAACTCTAATATTATGATGAACATGTGTATGTGGGTGTGACAAATCTAAAATGATAGATGCATATAGGATTATGTGTGCATATTAGTAATCCTAAATGGGTACTTATTGACTATGCATGTGATCAATATATGTACATACTAGTGATGTGCTTGAGCACAAATGCGAGCGAGCCTAAAACTACACACTATTGTTAAATGATTGATTTGTACTTCTAACACTCAAGCTACTAAAAAAAAGTCTAGTTTTTAAATTACATACATACGATAAAGGGGATTCAATGCCATAGTAACTACTCCCCGCAACTGTTTGAATGAAAAAAAAAAAGCAACAACAACAAAAAACAACAACAAGTCGCGCTATTTAAACGTTTTCTTTGTGGTATTCATTTTCATTAGCTAAGTAGTAGCTGTAACACACAATACTTTCACACTTAACTGAATATAACTACACATGGCTTACCTTCGTGGTTAGTTTAGTGGACAATGAATTTTCAGTAAATAATGTTGCGTAGGGCTTATAACTATGACAAATAGCGCACTAACTTACCACAGCCACTACCTCGACTAGAAATGGAACTCCGGTAAGTTTTTGAGTTTTAACTGCACCCGCAAAAGAATTCAAAGCAGTAAATGATTTAATTTCTAGGGTGATACAGGTAATGATTGTTAAGCAGAGGATTCTGTTTAGTGAAGTTTGGGACAGGGTCGAACACCCAACTAACACAAAAATACGAGGGGATCAAAGTACAAAATGACATACATACGTCCAAACATATATATAAACAAACAAACATCCATTTTCAATTGTGTTACCCCTGTAAGTGTCTCGCTTGCTTTGCTCACTCGCCAATTACTTTCCTTAAAATAGTACAAGTTTATGCACTTCCCCATGTATCTATGTTAATGCCAGGATCATAATTGGGAGGAAAAAGTCTGGTTGCAGTTGTTTAAATATAAATGTTAGTTAAGTCAGTGAATCAGTAATTTTCTATGAAGCCACACAAGAATTAATTTAACTATTACAGCTAGTATTTTTCTGTAACCTCACTAAATGTAAAGCTAAAGTGTGTGGAGAGAATAATAGAGTCCTACTACATGTGTACCCCTAATAATGCATGTTTAGGCTCGTAGTTTGCACAAGAATTATCAAACATATGGTATAAGACATTTATTTCTGAAGGAATGTATATAATTTTGTTTAACAAAACACCCAACTCCAAATTTTCAGTCTGACCTTGTTGTATCAGGCACTGAGCACACTGAATGCTCTCCTGGAGACTGATGGGCTGGTATGCTGGAGCACACTGTAGCAGGTGATGGACATACACTAGCAGAGGTAACTTCTGTCCAGGTTGTTGGCGAGCAGAATCTCTAAACATCTCCAAAGTTTCCAGAGTCCTCAAAACTCCCTTAATAAAAAGGAATAAGCATAATCTTTATGTTATAGACTGAATCATGCAAGTCCAACTCCAAGTTCTGAACTAATCCATTCAGGCATACATTATAGCTCTGAATCAGAGCGTCTGATCTAATCAAGCTGAATGGTAAAAACCAGCTCCACAAATTCTGGGTCCCTAGATTCTGAACTTTCTAACAAGTATTAAGGACAGTATACAGCTACAAACTATCAACCAAATAAATAATAATGTATATATTATTCATTTAATACAGGAGAATATCACAAGTCTGTTGGGAATGCTGCAAGCACAAGTGCGAATACGGCCAATCAGATGAGTGATATTCTGGAGTATCCAGTACTGCTCATGCATGAATACCATAGCAATGGGGTTCTTATAACCTGGGGAGATGTAATAACTCAATATGATAAATCTGAACACAGGTGATATGGGCTTAAGTAACATCTTGTTTACTTTGATGTTTTTCCTACTTGGCAACCAGTATTTGTCCCTGTTTAGTACAATAAAGTATTGTTCTATGCACATATAATTTGAAGAAATCTTCAATGCATTTAAACAACAAAAGACTGCAGACAATGTAATGCACAGTTTTTTTTGTCATACCTTAGGAGAAGTAGCAGCATGCAATGCAGCTTCTTGATACTTTTCTGCTCCAAACAGCTACAGGATTGTGGGTGAAAGTGAATTTTAGACTAAACAAGCTTCAGTTCTGTGCTTGCCTTGTTGAACATCTCATATGCATCTAGGATCATCTCAGCCTCTGCTTCCTTCACTGGGTCCTGAGGAGGAGGATGGCATTTAATCATAGGACATTGACTTGAGGTGTAAGAATGATTTACCTCAGCTTCTTCATCACTGGATGATGCAGCTGACTCAAACTCAGATTGCTTTGCTATAAAATTTGAAGTGAAACACAACCACTTAAAAAACAACAACAAAGAAATCAGGCCATATTTTGAAAATGGGATCAATTAATACATATCCATGAGCCCTAAGAGGATTTTTTTTTTGTTTTCAACATAAAAGGGACAATAATCTTTACAAGGTCAATATTGCCATATGAGAATTTGAGGTGAACCAATTCACCCACTTGCTTATACTTTCCATGACAATTATGTAGGATCTTTTTGTCTGATTTGAATATTTATTGGTTTTAAGGTTTCTACTGCTGGGAAATGTTATTAGTATACCATATCAAACTGACTTTTATAGTTAATTTTGAAATTGCCTATACATTGCCAACAATCCTTCACGGTTTTAGAATTCCAACATGCCTAACAAGAATGTACACAAAGTACAACATGCAAGTTGGTATTAGTAAATTCATACACTGCCTCTGGAGAAGTGCAAATATCTTGTTGAGAAATAATTTTGATTTTAGCTTCAACCTTAAATAATGAATGGTCAGCAGAATAATTGGTTGCTATAGTAAAGCACAGGTTCTTTATACAGCCATAGCACTTAGTTGTAGGAAGTTTAAATTTAAGTCTTCTTTCACTTGAAAAACTGAAGCAGACACTTTTAAAACATGTGAATATACTCCAGTGTAGGAGTGTCAGATACATACAACTTTCAAAATTTATGGCTACGATTTACCTAGAACACGAGTAGATGAACAGGATCAATGCTATATATTCATGGAAATGATACTATAGTTAAAGAACTAAGCTTACCTAACACAGCACGAATGTATTGGTCCAGTGGGAACTGTGACTGGTCCAGCCTGTGGGCTTTCAAATAGGAGAGGTAACTTTGGACTGCCTAAAATACGACACCACTAGTGCATTCAGAAGCAAACTCACTTGTTCTGCACACATACCTGGTCAGCTATCCGGAGTCTCCTGCACATTTCTGACAGAGTCTTGTTATGAGAAACTATATCCTTGCATTGTCTCTGACATTAATATAACTACCATGATAGTTCATCATTTAATGTAATTATGTCCTTACCTCTTTGTCCTTTAGTCTGTTCTGTAGCCATGTACGCTTTTCTTCTGTAATATATCTGAATAAAACAACAGCATAAAAAAAGAAAAAGTTTGAGCAAATAAATTATCCACACACTTCTTTTCTGTGACTTCCTTAGCTTCTTCTAGTGCCACTTCTAGTTTAATAAGCTGCAGAAAAACATTTTAACACATGTGACACAAAGATATTATACAATAAACTCTCCCTTAAGGGACACCCCCAATATAATAGCGGACATATGCTTAATACCAGACTAGGGTCTGTACTGACTAAAAGTTCAATAAGAATAGTGTATTTGCAGCACCCTAATAACAGTCACCTTTAATTTTCAGAGGACGGACAAAACTGGTTGGCTAAAATACTCAGAATCAATGGAAATAACTTCCCGAATAGCAGACATTTAGCCACATGGGGTAGCGTGTCAGTTGGCTCTTATAAGCGCTCTTACTACTCTCTGACGTAAATTAATAATTCTTCTATGATGCTGAGAATAGACTATGACTAGTCATATCTTATAGGTGGCATAATCTGGAGGTTCATACATGATAAAAAACTACAACACAATAGCTATTTCAGTGAGGAGGAAACTGAAAATGTCACTATCGCTATATGTTAATGAGGTTACTCTGACAATTTTGGTGTAGATTGTTACTGCTAGTTGGATATCCTTCAGTTGCATGCTAGCAACTACACATTCAAACTTCTTTTAACCAGTGCTATATATCTGTAAGCTCCAATGGTAGTATTCCACCAGTAGAACAAGTGCCTAACTTCTATCTAAGCTCAAGTTAACTTCAAGTACTAATTTAATCTGGAACCAAATACAGGACACTACCAAAATATTGGACAGTTGAGTATTGTCAGGTAATAATCGAAGAGTTCACTGTAATTATAAACAACCCTCTATGCATACACTAGTTTAGTATCACCCAACATGCCATATTTACTATGTTATTATTTCAGAGCACATGTAGTATATGGTCAAAATGATATGCTAGCTTTCTTTATGATGTCTATAATTATGATGCAATATTGGTGAGCCAGTGAAGCTAATGAGACAATATTAGGGGGAAATATGGCATATGTTCATTATGCATATGTATGTTTATGTTTGATTCTGGTCGTAAGCAAGATTATCTAGGCTTAAATTTGTTAAAATACTTTTTTTTTTCAAGTCACTATTAAGGCATTCGAGACCTTTACCAGACTAAAACTTGGCTGGTTTTTACAGAAGCTACTACAGTACCATAAGCTAAAATTGGTTTGCAGTTGTTCGCTAAAATAAAGTGACTATATACAATGATGTCATCATAAATATCATGAATTGAGAAGTTACAACATCAACTCAAGCTAACAAAAACTATTATATATAATGCTATAGTGCCAATTACGATCTACATAATAGTAAAAGTCAACATTTATATACACTGTCTTGACTTGCCATACCCACTTGCCACACCTATGCTACAAGCAGATTTCTCAACTCTCATGCATATTACATGGGTCTTCAAGCACTACTTAAGCTCTCATACCAATTTCTCACGCAAATTAAAGGTGGCTGTAGCTGTAATGCCAGTAGCTCAGCCCTAATATGACAAAGAAATGCAAAAAATTACTAGTGTTTATGTTTTCTTGTGAACCAGCTAAACTGACCCAGTAAAGATACATCCCACCCTCTCTTTTAGCATGGCTTCGCCTTCGACTACTGCAGTTGTCATGCGGTATGTCTCTTAAATTCTGAATAAGTTCAGAAGTTTAAGTTTTATACTCACACAAAAACTTAATTCCTTTGTTTAGTTTGAATCTTATATACATAAAAAATATTTATATTAATCTCCAGCATTTTCAATCTTCAGCAGGCCATATTAAGTAGCTACCCTTTACCTACTTCCTAGTAATTGTTGTACTCCATACATTATGTGGAAGATATTACTGGCCACTACTTCAACTTGACTTAAGACGTAACTGATACAATCATGCAAACTTGTGTCCTTGCATGGACTCAGGCTAGTGTGGTTGATCACATGGTCTATCCTAGCCCTTCAATTATGTCTCATATCCAACTTTTTTTTTTGCTTCAGGAGAGTTTAAGGGATTTAGCTATGTCCCCAGAACAAAGCGAAACCTGCTTATTGAAATTAAAAACCTTCAAAGTATTTGTTTATTCTGTACTTAGCACAATCCAGTGTTTCTAGCAGACTCTGTCATTTTATTTTAAAAAAAAGGTCATGCCTACATTCATGTCAGTGGGTCTAACACAATGAACTTGGCCAAAAATAATAAATGTGCTTGTTTGTATGCATGCACGTATACAATTGTTTGTGGTTAACTAAAGATTCCTGCATTGTACACACTTGACAAATCATAGCCAGCCAACCCTGCCATTCTTATTCTGTCTGAAGGTGGTTTTTATTGTTCACATAAGTGCTGAATGTTCCCACCTCAATGATATGTATTCTTGCTCTGCAATGACCAATTGGTCTGGTACACTTACATAGTCTTGTAGAAAATTGATGGATAGAGAATCAGCATGGACCATTTTGAGTTGGTGGGTACCTATCTTTGATCGCTTTTCCTGTTCCTGATTCATGAGTCTGGCTTCCTCATCTAAATATAGGCAGTGAAAATTTGGATGTTGATATGATTACTTCCTAATAAAAATGGCATGATTTTGCCATCTTGTTTCATAATTTTCAATCGAAACTCACCATATTTTGCTAATATTGTTTCTCTCTCCAACCTAAAACGATTGATATGCATGTACATGTTTTAACATAAAAATACTTACCTCATATCTTCAAGTTTACGTTCCACCCTACATATATATGTAACACGCATGTTTAACTAGGGTGTGCTCCACAAAAGTAGTGAGGTGAGTGAGCTAGCCTGTGGTTGCTTAAATTCTGCTAACCTACTTTTTGTTGGCTACTTTCACTTTTTCTAGTTGGACTTCCAACTCTTGTATCCTTCTGAAATAGTTGCTGATACAAAGGTACAATTATTGTACAACCAATAATACTTAGCTATGGAGCTCTTTTATACTCACCTCATACTGGTTACATGGGTTGTGCGTAAAACATCTTGTACTTCCAGCATAGCAACTCTTTCTTGGGAGCTCTGCAACTTCCTCAAAACTGAGTCATACTCACTCTATCAATAGATAAACGAATCAGCACAGCATTGTGTTTATTCATTTGCATAATGTTTACAGCTAGTAGCTAATTGCAAAAGAAAATGCCTCAGCTAGAACCAAAAAGAAGCAATACAGTAATGCGAACCTTAATTTTTGCCAAGAGTTTTGCAGAAGCTGGCAAACACAGCAAAGTTTTGTCAAACATTTGTTCAGCAGACTTAAATACGGAGTCTAGTTTGGCGGACATTGTTCTAATCATAGAATTGGCGCAATGTTCCCATAGTAACAGAGTAGCTGATTCAGCAAATACTGTCGTCCGAAGGTCGAAACCACGCCTCTCAATGCCAGTGCTCTGGCTACTATGGTAACGGTGACGAAGTGATAAATATAAGAATGGTCGTCTCCAACGTGCTTGCAGCTTCTGCTTGAGGAGTATTTTGCTGAATATGTCTGGGTCTAGGCACGGTCGGAGCCCTAGCCAGCACACCGGCCAGCACACTGGCGATTCGCAGCCCCTGGGGCTGAGCACGGAGCAACTCCGAGCTAGAATCTATGACACCTCTGAATTGCTTACAGGGGGTCAGCATTCAAGACCTCAACTCAAAATGATTAAAAGAAGGGCTAAAACAGATATTCAGGTGTGTTTTGTATATATACTCACTCCTGGTAATGGTTGATGTAGTATTTTTTTTTCCCGTTTAGTCTCGCCAAGGTGGAAGTTTAAAGAAAATTAAATTGGAGCCATTGGTAGGTGTTATAATTTAAAACTAAATAACATTTTAGCACACTGAATTATATCCATGCTGAAGAGCTTGCTTTACATAGTATAAAGTATTTATTTAGATGTAGAACAGGGTGTCATACAGGATTTTTCGCTGGGGGCGGGAAACACTACTGTACTTAGCCACACTCATTTTTGAAGCCCACACAACTCTAATGTACATGCCTATATGAAAGTGCATATACTTCACTGATATGGAAGTGCATATACTTCACTGATACGTGTTTGGTCATATGCATGATTTTGTTATCTTACTACTCATAGAATTCTACTTTAGCTACTGTACTACATTAAATTCCAAAAATTCTGGGGTGGAAAACTGTGGCTGGAGGGGGGAGGAGGGGGGGGGGGGGTCCAGGGTGCCCTCACCTCTGTATGAAGCCCTGAGTAATGATGTACTCAAAATGCTATAGAGATGTAATAGTTTAACAGACTCTATACATTTTGATTGTGTTGGATTAGGATCTGTGGTTAATATAGGTTATTTTAGTATTGTGAATGCCTGAAATGAAATGCTTTACTCTATATTTTCAGCCAGCACTATCCACATATCAAAGAAATTTATACCACAGCATCCATGGTCCAGATGAGCCATATCCTTCTCCCCCTGAGCATTTTACAACTAGGGTCCCTACCAAAGTTGATCCTTTACCTCCTATTCTACCAACCAAAGTAGTTGATGAACATAGCTCTAGACTCACACCAAGAGATTTGTATCAAAATGAGTCAGGATTATTCCATCCAAAGCCACCTTCAGTTTCTCCAACTCCTTTAATTAATCAAACAGCTCGTTTCAAACATAGGAACCTGGATGCTACTAATATTATTCGAAAACGATCAAGTGAACTGTTGCTGAATGCAGACCCTGACATGGTAATGACGAGGTATTACCCTCCATTGGAAACTTTGAGCAGTCCAGTAGAAATTGTGAATAGGCTGAAGAAAGAGCCAGAACTAGGATTTCTGTACCTTACACCAGTTGAAGACAGACAGTCAGTCAATTACAGTCCATATAATTTAAAGTAAGCTATCAACTTTTCTGCATGCAATTATGTATTATAGTTGAGATTGTATACTGTATATAATAGAGTTGTAGTACATGCAAAGGTGAATCCAAGTGATTATTGTACTATAAGCCTGAAAGGAGTCACTCGCATTTTAAATGGAAAAGAGTCAGAATTTATTATTTTGGACCAATGGATTGCAGACTATCAACATTATCAGAAACTTTCCAAAATCAAAACTTTTAAAAAATTTCGCATGTGGAAGGCATTTTCTGAGTGGAGGAAGAATGTCAGACAAAGGTAAGTGGAATAGGCCTGTTCCAGGAAAAGTCAGTCAATATGACTATTATTTTAACTGATGTACATAGTTTTCATTCAATAGCAGCCCTTCTATTACAAGATTCAGTTTAAAGTAAATTTTATATTTTCTCATTTATAATAGGAAGATGAATCAATGTAAAGAGTCACTTCGAGAGAATCTTTTCATTTTACATCCTCACTTGAGCTATGCTTTACTCAAGTTGTGGGCAAGATGTCATATGAGTTTGGAAGAAATGTTATTGACAGCCATAGAGCCAAACACAACATACACTCTTGAGGAATTTAAGAAATGTCATTTGGTTAAACTCCAGTTGGTAAGAATAAATACTCATTTTGGGCAGTTTTTGTTTAGTTAATTTCAAGTAAAACCAAATACTTAATGAGACAATGCTTAAGTGCATATATTAACTTCTAGCCTTCTAAAAATCAGATCTGCATGTTTGCCTTCGATATGTTCATTGTAACATGTCAGCTGAAATGTGCTAACTAAAAGTGGTTCGTCGGAACCACCCTTTTTAGATGTAAAGATATGGCTCAGTCAATAGCAGCATTTTATACATTGCGCAGCGGTCTTTCTGCATACAGTTGTAACAATATTAATTGGCATGCATTCGGCTATTTAGTTCAGTTATTCTTTACAGTGTAGACTAATTGACTTTTTTTTTTTTTTTTCAGTTAGATTGTGTAGATTTCTTTTAAACCAGGGATTCAACACGATTTTTCGCTATGGGGGGGGGGGGGGGGGGGGGGAATTTTGTAGAGTCACAAAAACAGTTTAGCCAGATGAAAATGGTGATGTCATGATTATGAAACAGATTATTAGATGAAAACTTGACAAACTGTTATGAATTGCTATTGAAGGACCAGAACTGGACAGTCATGATTTTGAAGAATTGTTTGACATTTTAAAAGAAACTAGCAGTAGAGTAATTAAGCTATAGTTTTTCATAATTTGTACTGATCATTGTTGTTGTTTTTTCATAAAAACATTTCAGTCAGGATAAAAAAAATTTACCTGACCATAGGGGAGAGAAATCCCAGGGCTCACTTAGTCTGTGTGAAACCCTGTAAACATTCAATTTCAAGAACTTTAAAGTCTTTAGACATGCTGATAGTGGAGGCTTAATGTGTCAATTTCAAGTAGTGTTAATAAAATATTACTATAGGTATCACTATCTTTGTCCGAGTTCCATCAGTGGGTAAAGGAGGTTGTGCGTCAAGCTTGTGAGGAGGCAATATGCAATGAGGGATTTGTTCCAGATCACATGAAATTAGAAGGTAAATGAATTGTACCTACTTGAAGGTAAATAGTGAGTGCATGAAATACAAAATGTGCATATAATTAACAAGGTATTGTGCTTTGTTGTTTTTGCTTGATTTGCTCAGGTTGTGTGATTAATGCTGATGGTAAGGTAGAATTGAGAACACTGTCCCCAGGATATGATGATGAGGAAGAGACTGATGCTACATTGAAGCAGCAAGATCCAAAGGAAAAGATGACTTACACTGAACAAGCTGCCAAAAGGAATCATTGTCAGAGACTCACTCGGTTAGTAAATATCCGTTTACACTGTATGCAGAATTTATTTTTTAAAATGATATGGCAGTGAAACTTGCTATATTGAAAAGGAATTAGTTAGTTGATACAAAAAGAAAACATTAGAGGCATTTAATTTTTGCTCCTACTTCATCTAGCATGTCAAGATTTGTAGATTGCTGGGAAGTAAAATATTTAAGAATGCTAGATCCAATTATATTGCATTTGTGAATATTCTAGATTTGTGGTGTCTTTTTGGATATATTTATAAAACTCTGAATGTTTTTTTTTTGGTGATAGTATCTCTCATTTGCATAGATGCATTCATAAAAGCGTTGATGAAAAGAGTGATTTTTATTTGTAGTTTCTTTATAGTTTGTATTTTATGCAGGTTTATTCGTTTGTGTGACTACTTGGTGGTGACAATGTTGCACGATCTGTCTACCACATCTGTAGAGTTTGTTCTCAAAAAACTTCAGTTACAAGTGTCCAAGTCTGTGGTTGTTTCTGACTTTATCACTCCTATCCCTAACAGTATTGAGAAGCAAGAAGCAATGCTTCAGGTAAACTTAAAATGAAACATAATTGTTGACGTAATATTTCAGCTTATTTGATAGTGCAATGCACATTGCTTGTAAACTCAGCAAAATTTACTTAAATATTGGGCTCTCTTGTCAAAAATATCAGTAAGAAATTTTAACAACTAATTATGATTAGATCTGGGTAGCTTTAAGGTTTCTTTTTTTTCCCCTGCATATTCATGTTATTAGTCTGTATTCAAATTTGGTCAGAGACTTTACCATTAGTATGCACTCTTTTTACTTTTATTTTGTCAAAGTAACATAGCACTATTATACACTCTTATGTTATGATATGGAATTTTTTTTAGGAATAGGATTTCAAAAAGGCTTCCTTACGTTTTATTAAAATTGCTGAAGTGGTTAAATATGATACAATTTTCTTCGTATAGGAAATTTATAACACAACTGGCTACACACCAGTACATTTAGAGAAAACTACTCCTAGTAAATCTAGCACCCACATGAGTGCTAACTCATCTCGAACTCCTCTTCGCATGTCCTCAAGAGCTGCTTTAAATGTACCTGTAAGTTCATCTTAAAGTTGATTTCTATTTAAAAAATAAAGTAAATTAAAATGAGTTAAATATTTGTATTTTTTTTTATGCAGGCAACCAAAGAATTGGGCATTGATAGGCCATTATTTAAATCCAATCTTTTGCTGGATACCCACCATCTTTATTATGAGCCATCTCAAGTAGAATTTCAGAGTGGTGTGAAAGAAGTGCTGGAGTCATTTCGAGATTGCACTTTGGCATTTCCAAATTTAATACCAGATCCTTATTTCCATTCCTTTACCAGGTGATTTTATATTACTTTTAAAAAAATGAGGTTATTCAGTGGAACGTTGATTATTCGAACGTCACTCTTCTGAAAGGTCAATTGACTTAAACAAACAAAAAGACCACACACTATTGGTATTACCAACACACATGAGCATTTCATGATGATTATTTCGGTCACATTTGTTTTGTTGCAAAATTGGCTACCTTTCGATTTTGTGCAGCATTTACACAGGTTTCCCCCCCCCCCCCCACACACACACACACACTATAGCAGTAAGCAAGTCTAGGGTCAAATTGTGCGGTAATTCCTTTAAAAAAATGTTGTTGTTTTTCCAAGTTGAACAGTTTGCTGTGAGTGGTTACTATGGCATTGAACCCCTTACCATATGTAATTTAAAACTCTGCTGTTTATTTTTATTTGCTGGAGTTCTCTTTGTCAGTAACTACTGGCCATTTAGAATTAAAGCTACATATCACTATTCGGGGGGAAAACGAGGTAAGCTTCAGGGAACTAAAAATGTAGCCTTATTGTTATTTTTATGTATAGATATTGTAAAGACAAAAACAGCTTTTATCAGATTCTACCTTGTTGTTTATGCACTATAGCTTGCTTGCCATTTGTGCTGAAGCACATCACTAGTTTGATAATATGAACAATTTGATTTTGCGAACATTCCAACCCCTAATAATTAGAATAATTGATGTTCCACTGTATTTAAATGTATGTACTTATGTTTGTAAGTATAAGAGTGACTAAAAGCAATTAAAAAACAACAACAACAACAACCATATATAGCTTATTTTGACTTTGTACATGTTAATAATAACTTATTTTATATACATAATTTTAGACCACTAATTAATGAGAAATTAGAAGACAAAGACTGTGGTGAAGGACCCAATCTAGAAGCTATCTTTGAGGATGATTATTATCTTGGAGAACTTCAACAGAATATTATGGTACGAGATAATGCCAAAACATCACATTTTTCTTTTTCTTTTTTTTTGTGCGTGTGAGATCTTGTTTTTATTTTCTTATTTTTTATAGGACTGTCTTACCAAGGCATTCAGTTTGGCTGATCGCTACAGCTCCAAATTTGAACCTTATCTTGAATTTTACATTGAAAATGAGAAGCTTGAAGTAGATGTATTTGAAAATGCTGGATATGGTAAATCATTTGAATGACATTTATAACTAATGTTATCTTACTATTTCTTACATCTAGTACTAAAAATATGGATGTGTTAAAACTTATTTTTTTATTAGAGCTTACTTATGTATATATATTTGTATAGATGTGTTGTTTTTCCGGAAATGGCTTGGTCGATATAGGCTGGAGCATATTCAGATCAAGGCCTGTCCAACTGAAAAAGATCTGGGACTTATTCTAGTTGATACTGAAGAAATGAAAAATGAACTCTTACCATCTCCTTTGAAATGTTTAGAAATGCTATGTGAAGTGCTCCCACGAATTGCCAAGGTTATGATGGACAGACTTATTCAAATCTCCCAAGATGCTGTGATAAAACTTGAAGGTGATCCAGTCTCCACTATGGATTATGTTAATGTGCTTAAGTAAGTTTTCATACGGAGCAAAAAAATTGTACGGAGGGTGAAGTTCCCATTTTGGGTGTACCTGTCATGTGACTACAAACACAAAAGGCTAGCACAAATATTCAACCACAAGGAGGGGTTCTCTGCAGTAAAGTAAAAATTTAATAAATTTCAAAATTTTGATGGGGCATCGCATGGGACTTTTCTATTGTCCAGTGAGATGACCAATGGCAGGACAACACTTTTTTGATATGTAGTATAAATATAGAATTGTAGTGTTTGTTTGCCGGCTGGTTGTCGTAGCTCAGTGGCAGAGTGCTTGTGCGTTAAGCAAGCAGTCCTGGGTTTGATTCCTGGTGGCGACCAAATATTTTTAATTATGTATTGTTTTCAAAAAGCCTGTGAAAGAGAGAGAATACATCTAATGAGGTTTCTTGTATACTTTCTTGGTATGTATTGCTACAGAGTATGTAGGAGTAATGTCTTTCACTATTTCTGATAACAACAGGCTTCAAAGGCTGTGCCATGCATTTTAAGCTCTAAAACTGAACTACCTGATAATTTAAATACCCTCAGTGTATCAAAATTAGATGCATGACATCCCAAATTACTGTGTGAGCCTTTTAAGAACTTTCTGTTTAGTTAACTTTTTATTTCACTTATCCAGTGGTATGTGATATTTTGTTGTAATGAAATTTGGTATAGATACATGGATGAGATTCAAGAAAAAATGGATGGAATTGAGGAAGATGCAGACATTGTCAAAGATATATATACACTGGTGGAGCAATATCAAGTTCCAGTTAACCCAGAGGATTTAGCCGTCTATCAGGTGATCATTTTTTTCCTTACAAATTGGTCTATGTAATTAGGCCAAGATTATCCTAACTAGTAATACACTATTGATGTAGAGTTTACGGCCTGAAGTTAGTCGATTGAGGACTGCCGTGGACAAGGCAACAAGTAATAGAGAGCAATATATTGACAAGTTCTGCCGACACTTAGACAAAGACATCACTGAACTTGGGCATGATGTCAAGGAGATAAAAAATGATTCACAGGTTAGTAGACAGGAATGTATAAGTCATAATTATGAGAATACTTTTCATTTTCTTGTTAGTTAGTGGAGTGGACTAATTTGATATTGGTAGTAGTATGATAATAAAATATGTGAATGGCATGTGTATAGATGGGCAATTTAATTATTCATTACAGCCAAAGAGCTAATTTGGCTGTTTAAATAGTGTAAGTGTGTCAGAGAAATGCGAAGCTGCTGATTCAAAATGATAAGATTATCTGTGTGCCACTTTTAGTTAAACTACATTGTATAAAGAAAAAATTGTTGAAATAAAAGTCCTATCTTGTATATGTATTTTTTCTCTTTCACGGGCTTTTTTTTATAAAGAATACAGAGTTAAAAATGAGTAAATAACAAGTGAGACAAAGTTGTGACATCCAATCTTATAAATTTTGTTTAAAGCTCAGAAATGTTATGATCACTCTTTATTTTCATTTAATCAAAATATAGTTGGAAATCCGGAAAATTATCTTTAATGTTTACCTGAACAATTAGAATCAATGGTATGAACATGTATGCAAGTGAATATTGGGTTATTTTAGAAACCATTTATATTGGATCCTGAATCTGATGGGGATAAAGTATTGGAATACATGGGTCAACTCATACAGAAGCTTGAGGACCTTCAAGGGAAAGCCTTTCAATACAAATCATTCCAGAAGGATTTTAAGGTAATACCCTTAATTTGCATTTTCTAACGTGTCATTCACTATATTATTAACAATAAGTAATTGTGGGTGGGCAGCTCTCCAGAACAACGATCTCCGAGTAACGACGCCACCAATTGTGGGTTGGCGGCGATATATGTGGTCAAGGACCGTCTCCACTGCTTGCCACCAACTACGGGCTGGCAAGTTCAATTACTGAGATGAAGGTAAGCCACCAGAGACTCCGACAACTATGACTCAGAAACTCTGACGACCGCTGCCACCAGAGTTCCTACCGACTTGCTAGCCTTCCCCCAAAGTCTAAATTCGGTTTGGACTAACTAAATCTAATGTAGGGAACTAACTGATACGCAGGCGGGTTTGAGTTTATATGGCTCAAGACCCGCATGCGCAAAGGGGATATGAAATGGGGTCAACCGGAAATCCGGGGCACAAAATAAGTATGCATACATAATAATATAACGAAGTGCAACACCAGAAATACAGTTGGCGAATATGAAAACACTGCTTATAAACAAAATGGCTATGTAATGACAGACACACACACACAGTTCCAATTATCTCTGTTCTCTGTCTTCTCTTCTAACTTCTCTTCTCATCTTCTCTATTTCCATCTCTCCGCCCACATATCCCCCCACCAAGATTTGGCTTCGGGACAAATCTGACAACCTCCTGGGCGGGGTTAGCATCTGGCTCTGGCCACGCTTGTCTACTCATGCCATCAGCATTGGCATGGTTCTTTCCCGGTCGGTACTCCATACGAACATCGAACTGTTGGAGGGCTAGAGCAAATCTCAGTAGGCGTTTATTCAAAGAGGTTCCATCCAACAAGGCTAAACACGGCCTATGATCTGTCACGACCCGGACTCTCTTGGTATACAGATAAAATTCAAAATGTTTGAGCGAGGCCACAATCGCCAGACTCTCAAGTTCTGAGACGGAGTAATTTTTCTCTGCTGCACGTAACTGTCTCGAGAAGAATCCAACGGGGAGCTCTTCTTCACCGCGCAGGACATGCAGGCAACCACCAACACCTGCACCTGACGCATCCGTGTACAGGACGAATTCATCGGAAGCAACTGGTATGACTAACAAACACTGGGTACATAATGACACTTTCAACTTACGAAAACATGAGTCCATTTCCTCTGTCCAGACCACCTGGAGAGGAGCCTTCAGAGAGGTAGAAGGAGTGAGTGCACTAGAACAATCTGCAAAGCCAGGCATGAACCGGCGGTAATAAGAGATGGAGCCCAGAAACGAGCGGAGCTGCTTCTTGGTTTTGGGCTTAGCAAAATTAGCAAGGGCAGTGACTCTGTGTTCAGGGACAGCAAGCAACCCAGCCCCAATCTTGTGGCCTAGGTATAACAAATGTTGCCTGCCGAAGCAGCATTTTCTCAGTTTAATAGTCAGCCCTGCGGCACCAAGGCACTCAATGACACTTCTCAAGTGTACTAAATGGTCAGACCAGCACTTGCTGTAAACAACCACGTCATCAACATAATTCTTAGAGCAATAAGACACAGGTTTCAAGACATCCTCTATAACAGCTTGGAAAATAGCCGGGGCGTTCTTGAGCCCGAAAGGCATTCTAAGGTACCGAAACTTCCCAAAGGGGCACACGAATGTAGTGAGATGACTAGAATTCTCTTCCATGGCTAACTGGTGAAAACCAGCTGTCAGATCTAACGTGGACAAACATGCGTTTGGCCCAACTTGGTCTAAAATTTCAGCAAGGGAAGGTAACCAATATCTCCTTAAGGGAGTAACAGCATTCAATAAACGGAAATCTACACAAATGCGGACACTACCGTCCTTTTTCCTGACAGGAACTAGTGGACTTGCCCAGGCAGAGTTTGATTGGACAATAATACCATCTTGCACCAGCTTATCCAGTTCACTCTGAACAGCATCCCGAATACCAACGGGAATCTGCCTGGGGGGCAGGTTAACTACTACAGCGCCGTCTGCAAGTTCAATCTTGCAGGTACCTGCTGAGCACAGACCAGGTGTTTCACTAAAGTGGCTACTCAAGTCACTCAAAAGGGTATCTAATTGATCTTGGTGAAACCCAGGACACACATCATTTCCCAGGGTTGCCTTACTAGTGAGCAGGTTCTGATCAATACCCTGCTCTTCCGCAATCAGGGTAACCGCGTTCACAGACAGCGGTCTAGGTGAGTATACTTTCAAATTATCTCTATGGGCAAGTCTAACAGGGTGGCCATCCCCTTTGGAGACCTTGTATGTCACCCTGGAAGAGCTACCAACAACCTTGTAGGGGCCTTCCCAGGCAGCCTGTAGGGCAGCCTTCATGCCGGGGACCCTCATAAGCACACTGGCACCCATGTCCAGAGGCTTCTCCTGCTTGTGCTTATTAAAACTCACAGCACGCTTCTCACTATTCTCAGCTTGATGAGCTACGGCCAAGTCATGTATTACTGCTAACCTGTCATTTAATTGGAGGAGCCAATCATCAACATTGACCGGCTCAAATTCCTGGTCAACCCAACCCTTGTATAGGATATCTAGGGGACCCATCACATCCCTCCCATATACAATACAATGGGGAGAGAAACCAATGTCCCTATTTGGAACTTGTCGTAGGGCGAAAAGAGCAAGGGGAAGGAATTCAACCCAGTCCAGCCCTGCCTCTACGGCTTTTGAAAGCATGGGTTTTAAACTGCCGTGCATCCGCTCCACCACACCGTTAGACTGTGGGCGGTACGGGGAAGTTGCAATGGCATCTATGCCTAACATGTCACAAACACCAGACATCAGCTTGGATAGAAAAATAGTCCCTCTATCTGACAACACGCGAAGGGGTATACCCGTGCGACTCAAGATCTCTACAAAGCATTGGGCAGCCTCGGTAGCCGAGGCAGTGCGCATTGGCAAAGCATCAGGCCAACGACTGGCCAGGCAAACATAAGTGAAAAGATACTTTGCACCTCTCTTGCCCTTGGGCAAGGGACCGACCAGGTCCACACACACACTCTCAAAAGGGACACACACTATAGGTCGTTCAATCAACTTAGACTTACGATTTCCAGCACTATTGACACGACAACAAACATCACATGACTTCACATACATCACTATATCATTATAAATTCCAGGCCACACAAAACGTTTACCCAGAACACCTCTCATGCCCCGGACTCCCACATGAGCCGTCTTATCATGGGCAAGAGACAACAACTTCTGTCTGAAAGCAGTAGGGACAACAATTCTAGACACAGTGGACTCATCCACTATCACGGAGTGAACTAGCAGGCCATTAACAAAAGAGTAACCATTTAACTCTCTTTTTCCAAGGTCTCTGAATCTAGACAAAGACTCATCTGCAAGCAAAGCATTTTTAATATCACACACATTATCCGACAACTCCGGAGGAGCTAATTGCAATTCATCAACAACATTCCCATCACAAGGTACAGAGGGTACGCTATCAGGTAAGGGATCAGTATTGGAATGGGAAGGAGAAACACCAAGTTGCCCGTCACTGACAGCACTACCTTCACCACCAGCCCCAGACCCATCCTCGTCAGAACCATTGAGAAGATCAACTCCAGAAGGATCACTAGCAACAGACCCAGCACCTACTACGGGAGGTACATATGAAACGTCAATGGCCGCAAGCCTATCAAACTCGTCATGAAAAGGTTGAGGATCAGATTCTCTAACATGCACAGACTCATTACGAGCATTATCACTAGCCAATTTCTTGGTCACACTTCTAGTTACCACTCTGACATTCAATGACTCCTTTGGGTTAATGGAAGGAGTGGAGGAAGCAGAACGAGCCTCCTCCACAACACCACCAGAGCCAGCATCCACCGGAGTGGATGGCTGGATGCTACGGGTGTCACGTAGTTGCCCCGCCCCAAGACCAGAAACATCCGACTTGGAGGCGGCATCCAGCAGGAGTTGCTCAGCTGTGGCTGTCTCCATGGGAACCGAGAACAACACACAACCACACAAGCTGTCAGTATGAGCGACAGCAACTTTGGCATTAAATATTCTGCCTTTAAACATAAACTCCACAACAGCAGTTTCGAGGGTGACAGGTCTGCCGTCCCACCCTTTTACATCAACTAATTCACCAGTGAGTTGATCACCATACACCAAACACCCTGGCACAATGGAGATCTCGGCCCCCGTGTCAGGAACAATCTTACAACGGGTGCCATTGACAAAACCCATGACATGCGGAGCCCCATTTTCAGCTGAAACCCAGTGGGTGTTATAAGTTCTCGTCTTCTTCACACCTGCCCTGTTGTTACCATGATTACGGTCAGATCTATGGTCACTACTCTCATTGGATTTTCTGGTAGGGCAATCGGGCGACTTGTGCCCGGGCTCATGACAAGTGAAACAAACTATACCCTGAGGTCTACTACTGAAATTACTAGGAGGACTATTACTCTCATGATTAGGGACCGTGCTTCTGCACTCATAAAACCTGTGTCCCCGTTTATGACACTTGAAGCATTCTACAGAACTACTAGCATTGTACTTAAAGTGTCTACCACCACTATGGGAAGGTCTCTCAGACTCAGAGGTATTGATGGATAGTGCGAATTTATTTAAGTCTCTAACGGATGTGAACTCTCGTTGGTCCATAAGTGCACGCTGTGCAACGGGCCTGGACGCTCGATACGTGGCGCAAGCCATAAAAAGCAGCAACTCCTCCTTAGAGTGACACATCATATCCACAGAATCTACAATAGACTTAAGATGCACATACGTTTCCAGGGGAGACATGGCTTTCGTAGCCTGGGCGAACTCCGTCGTTAGCTTAGCTCCCAATGCAGTTAAATTACAGCCTAAGGCTTCAATAAGGATCTCTTTAAGCTGATCATAGCTAGTGCAATCACGATCAATACCAGCAACAATAGCAGACGCCGATTTTGACTGTAGCTTTTGCAACAATATTTGCTTCCAACGCCCACTGGGATAGCCAATGTCTGACAAGTCGGCTTCCAATTTGCGAATAAATTTAGCGATATCCATCCCGTCTTTATGGGAACTCAAGGAACCAATCTGCCTTAACATATCAGACTCACAAGGGCCACTACTAGGTCTAGCAGACATGAGGCCGGACCTGTTAAACTCTGAGAAGAATTCACGAAACATAGAACGCATCTCAGGGTTAATGGAGGAGGCACTGTGATCAGCACTCCTACGCTCAGACGCTCTTTCATCATCAGACATGGTGGGGTACTCAAGAGTAGTGTCACTATCAGTTAAATCACCCAAAATATTATGACCCAAAGCTTGGAAATTATTCAAGATAGCAGCAACACGAATCTGCACAGGTTCACTACTATTCTCACCAGAATTACTACGCTCACCCTCGGGCGAGACAATTGTAATATCCGAAATGTCACTAGCAACAGAGCTTGACTCACTAGGAATACTAGACACGGCTGCCAAGTCACTACAAGACAACGGACTAGGTGGAACAGAAGTATCAGAACTACGCTCCACACTACCACTAGAATTACCACGGCACAATACCTGACCCTGTTTCTTGCGTTTGCACACTCTATCCGGTTGCTCCCTCTGGCTCATCCAGGTGATCCGAAGAGGAAATGTCCTACAGAGACACAAAACAACCACGCAAAAAATGACAGTCTAAAAATGCCAAGTAAGCAAACAAAAACACTGAGACAACAAATGACAAAGTAATAATCAACACGAGACCAAATAAGGAAGTATAAAACTGTAAAGACAACAAATGACAAAGTAATAATCAACACGAGACCAAATAAGGAAGTATAAAACTCAGGCTGCCTGTAAAGACAACAAATGACAAAGTAATAATCAACAAGAGACCAAATAAGGAAGTATAAAACTCAGGCTGCCTGTAAAACGCACAAACAAACAAAGTGCCACAAATGACAAACCACAGTGCCACAAAGACAATAGACCCTATTAATAGTGCACAAAACGGAAATGACAAGTCAACTCAGCCGAAATCCAATTAGGCACCACGTGTAGTGAGCTCCAAATACTGATAGAGAAGCGAATAATGGCGAATAACAAACGAAATCGACACAGGAACAACAATCCACCCGAGTTTGAAATCGGCAGTAGGCGTCCGAATGATAGCTTAATTCGACAAACGTAGGAAAGACTCGTTTCCGCACCGCAGCCACCAATTGTGGGTGGGCAGCTCTCCAGAACAACGATCTCCGAGTAACGACGCCACCAATTGTGGGTTGGCGGCGATATATGTGGTCAAGGACCGTCTCCACTGCTTGCCACCAACTACGGGCTGGCAAGTTCAATTACTGAGATGAAGGTAAGCCACCAGAGACTCCGACAACTATGACTCAGAAACTCTGACGACCGCTGCCACCAGAGTTCCTACCGACTTGCTAGCCTTCCCCCAAAGTCTAAATTCGGCTTGGACTAACTAAATCTAATGTAGGGAACTAACTGATACGCAGGCGGGTTTGAGTTTATATGGCTCAAGACCCGCATGCGCAAAGGGGATATGAAATGGGGTCAACCGGAAATCCGGGGCACAAAATAAGTATGCATACATAATAATATAACGAAGTGCAACACCAGAAATACAGTTGGCGAATATGAAAACACTGCTTATAAACAAAATGGCTATGTAATGACAGACACACACACACAGTTCCAATTATCTCTGTTCTCTGTCTTCTCTTCTAACTTCTCTTCTCATCTTCTCTATTTCCATCTCTCCGCCCACAGTAATGCTATCAGTGAGTTTTTGATTTCTTAAATCTTAAGAAGTGAACTGTGTGGAGAATATAAAAGATTATAATACTTTGTTAATCAGTAACAACACAAAGTGGACTATAAGTGTTTTAAAAAATGGCACTACTTTCTTCAGAATCATTAAAAATGAAAGACAAGTGTATATATATATATTATATATATACATACAAATGTAGCTAGTTACATGCTAGAAATCTGATTGGTTTGTTACTTTAATTTATTGAAGTAGAGTTATGCTCAGTGGCATTTAGAAATTGAGTACATTGGATGCTTGTTCTGCTCGGCTTTAGCATCATGAATTTTTTTGTGTCTTGAGGTTTTAGTCATTGCTACACTCTCAAACAGTTATATTTACATGCTGTGAATTGGCAACTTTAAATAAAACATTTTTGGCCTCTAGTAGCATCCTCGCTTTGGATAGTACAGCTTGAAATTCCTGAATACAGCAGATTCATGATATCCTAATCTAACTATTATATATTTATTATATTAATGCATCTTGCTTAATTGCTAATAATTCTTTAAAATTAATTACTAATTTTACCTGTGCTGAATGATGAGTGTATCTAATAGTTGCCATATTTATTATGTATTAGGTTGAAGTTACTAGATTTGAAGAACTTGAAGAGACTCATGCTGAAGTCAAATTAAGGCAGTCTTTATGGCAAACTCAGAAGGACTGGGAGAGAGATTATGTCAACTGGATGGAGGTAAAGTCAAATGTTATGTTAACAATTATTAATATTTACTGCAATCGAAACCTCAATGCATCACAAGAATTGTCTTAAATATCAAACAGCAGTGACAAGTGTAACACCACTAGTGAAAATATAAATATTTTATAGATGGATTTTGAAGCACTACAGCCTGATGTAGTCACCACTCAAGTTACCAAATATGCCAAGACAGTTTACCAGATGGAGAAAGGTCTACCATCAAATAGTGTTGTTCCAAAACTGAAAGCAAAAGTTGATGCTGTGAAAGACATCGTAAGTTTTAAATGTTATGTAGGTTCTTGAAATTACATGTATAGATGTCTACATAGTATAAAGACTTAATGGGAAGGGTAAAAGGCAATCGTGTGCTATTATTAATTTTACTTTCTGATGCAAATGAATATTTTATTTTTTTCATTCTTCAGCATTGGCTTTGCTATTTGTCTGGCTTTTGATGGACCTAAGAAGTAGTAAAATGTATACTATTTTTATGTGATAGATGCCAGTCATTACAGACCTCAGAAATCCTGCACTAAAACCTCGACATTGGTTGCTGATAGAAGACATTATTAAACACAAATTTGATCCTGAAGTAGCCTTGAATTTGACCTTATTACATGAACTTAAAGCATTTGAACATGGAGAGGCTATCCAAGAGGTATCAGGACAAGCTTCATCAGAATCATCTCTAGAGTCAATTTTGAAAAAGGTTGGTTTGCCAATGTCTACTATGTATACACACAGATATCAAGATACTGTGGTAGCTTTTAAATAATTTAGATTCGACAATTTCTCAATTTACTAAACTGTATTTACATTCTTACTTTGTATGCTAGGTTGAGGACTCCTGGAAGTCCATGGAGTTTGTGGTTCTTCCTCACAGAGACTCCAAGGATGTATTTATTCTTGGTGGGACAGATGACATTCAAGTTTTACTTGATGACAGCCAAGTTAATATATCTACCATTGCCGGTTCACGTCATGTTGGCCCCATCAAACCTCGGGTAGATGAGTGGAGCAAGCAGCTATCACTTTTCGCAGAAACTCTAGTACGTTTTTGTTACACAATTAAATGACCTGCATATTTCTTTGCAGATTTAGTTATGGGGATAGTTTATATAGTGTAATTGATTTGTTGCCCTATTGTAGACAATTTTGCCACCATCATCATCAATAAGGACTCTCAGTATAAATTCACTGTTATAATGATACACTTTTGAGCTTATGTCCATGTACCAACTATCTGATGAGGTGCTTGAAGGCTATTTAGTTTAAATAAAAGTTTAATTGTGAACCAGAGCCTAGGCTAAAATTTAAAAGAAATTCAGATTCAATTGTTTGACCGACTTTATTTTCTGTTGCTGTACTTCCATAGCATGAAGATCGCTTATTTAGAGCTACTATGACATATTACGGTTGGTATGCTTTCACCAAACGTATGACACAAATTCCACCATAAAGAAGACTTTAATGTGATAGTGACATATATATTGTTGTTGTTTTTATTTTATAAAAAAGCAAAAGATTAGTATTAAATTTATTGTTACCAAGCGATACCTGAGGTGATGGTACATATATTGCACAATAAGGTGTTATAATGTATGTATATATGTGTTATTTTCATCTATAGGAAGAGTGGCTAGAATGTCAGAGGAATTGGTTATATCTTGAAAGTATTTTTAGTGCTCCTGATATTCAAAGACAGCTACCCAATGAGGCCAAAATGTTCATTCAAGTAGATAAATCATGGAAGGAAGCTATGAGGGGAGTACACAAAATGCCTAACTGTATGCGTTCTGGCACAAAACCAGGTATGTTATTACATAAAAATTGAACTACTTTTGCTAAGATTATGTTGAACTCATCATAATATTGTGCGATAATTTTGGTGTGTTATTACTTTATCTGTTTGATATTGTTTTGCTAGGCCTATTGGAAGTATTTAAACAGAATAATGCTCTGCTAGAACAGATTCAGAAATGTTTAGAAGATTATCTGGAATCTAAGAGACTGATTTTTCCCCGATTTTATTTCTTGTCTAATGATGAACTTTTGGAAATTCTTTCTCAAACAAGAAATCCTCAGTCAGTGCAGCCACATCTCAGAAAGTGTTTTGATGCTATTCAAAGGTAATCTAATTATTATTTTTAAACTTTTCACACTATTTTTTTTCTGGATTGTTAAGCTGCATGTTTATATTGTTTGTTGTTTAATCACTCTAGCTTGGAATTTGGCATAGTCCCTTCATCTGAAGCTGGGGCTCCTACAGTATACACGAATGATATTCTTGCCATGATTTCTCCTGAAAAAGAAAGTGTTCCTCTTTTAAAGGTGATTTACGTAATAATTTTTCATTATACATAGTGAGTGTGGGATGAATTGGAAAGGGTTAGTTCTCTCATTCCCAAGTTTGGTACACTGCCACCAGTTCTTCTCCCTCCTGAGTAGCTAAGACTAGCTCTACCACCCAAGCCAGATATATATAGGTTAATATTTCAATCCAGAAATGGGAAAAGACCGTCCAGACACACATGTGCTCAGCCTTTATTACTTCACATGCGCATGTCTGGACTAATGAGGAAATGAAATACAATAATGGAAGTGAATGACACATAACTATCTACCACATAAATAATATTTACAGTGCTTCCAACTTAAAGAGTGGATTTTTTGAAACAACTGTATAGACCCTCACTACAGTCATTTAACATACACATACCTTTTCTTCATCATCCCAACAATGTTTACAATAGTAAAACTGCCTGTTTAGAGAATGGAAAACGGAGAACAGCACTTTTCTCATTCACTCTAATACATTTTACGCCATTTTTTTTGACGTCAAGATTTTGCGGTAGTTCGTCATTAAACGTAACTAGTTAACGAGCTAAGGTCGAACGGTTATTTCCCCGAGCAGTAAGACGGGACTTTCCCTAACTGCAATCGGCTGTATGGATTTACTAGCAAAGTCGAAATCAGTCAGAATTGTTGGCTGGTATATATATTACTAACTTGGAGCCAAGCCTATCCAAGTGGTCATCTTTTTCAAGAGCTGAAGAAAAGCTGAAGGAGTTTAATACTCCCAAGGCTCCCAGCATTCGGTATTCTGACAACATCAGGGCGATGCAGTTGGAGTCCTACGGGTTGTGCAGCTCCAGACGGAAGCTAAAACGCTGGCCGTGATAGGCAGTAACGCCGTAAAACTTGATACCTAGGGCCTGAGATACAACCGTAGCTAAATCAGCCATACCGTGTAACAATTAGCGGTAAACTGGCGCCCTTGCACAAATACGCATGCGCTGTTTTGTGACGTCGCGTTTACGTGTACTAAAGGCCCACAACCCGCTCTAAACGTCATCATTTGATGACCCTTACCGTGCGTAATTTTTTTTTGGTGAAAAACAGCCACAACTCACTCAATTTTCAAGGTATAGCTACCAAAGTTATACATAATAATTTTAAGGCAATTTTACATCATGTGTCAAATTTTTAGAGATATAACTCAATAAATTCAAAAATCCTGGCTTAAACACTTTTTTCTTAAAATTTAAAATATTTCGAGATTCAAATTTCGTGTGCCCACAAAATCTGGCTCATATGAAACTTCTGGTATTAAAGTATCAGTATACCAAGTTATAGAGATAAGGAAAAATAATTTCTCTTTTTTCAGCTTAAACACTTCCAAATTCACTGTCTTGAAGCTCCCAGTTCCATCACCTATAACCACAACAATAACCACAAACCCACAAAATTGTTTTGTCTGTATGTTAATATGACATTAATGTATAATAATACACATTTTTAGCTTTCTATTACACATACTTGAGAAATTACAGCAGAATTAGCAACCTTAACCAAAAATCTAAAAAATCCACTCTTTAAGTTGGAAGCACTGTACATGTCTCCCTTTGTTGTCTCCTCTCTTCACTGTTAAAATGGGGTGCTTAAATCACACCTCGTGAGGTGTTCACCAGGGGGAGCTGTCTGGACACCCCACTTTGAGCCCTTATAACCTCTACACCAAGTATACACTTTACAGAGTGAGCTCATCTTATATCCATTAGTTTCTTCCTTTCAAATATCTTTTAGTTGCAACTAACTGTGGATACAATAAATATTTAATAACTGAGTATGATCATACACCTACCCAGTTCATGTTTTTCCAGCTCAACTATTTAGAAAGTCACAGGTGTTTCTGCTCAGCAGACTCAGAATGTCACCTAGTCACCACTTGAGACACCGTTCAGCTCAGCCAACTCAAGGTAACACAACTAGCGAAGTTCAGGAAACTATACTAGACTTACTTTATACTGTGTGTTGTGTACGCCTATTCCCAATGGGTCACGAGGTCTACCTATGAATTTTATCAGTTTTTCGATTCGGAAGCCTTGTACCCGCCTCCTCGCCTTTCCCCGCGCTGCGGTTATGGTGGGTTGTGGTGATAGAGCTAGGATAGGTGTATGTTGGGCCGAGCTAGGTTACCGTGACAGCGAGTAGTCTCGCGTAGCCAGACCCTTTACCAACCGTAACCGCTACGCGGTATAGTCTGGCGTAGCCGACCCTTTACCTCTTCTATATTGGGGAATGGGGGAGGAAAGGGTCTGGGGACAGTAGTACTAATGACCAGTTCTAGCGCCAGATTCTGGCGCTAACCACTAATTTTAAAAGTTTACCGCAGAGGTTTACTGGCCTCCAGTAGCGCGCGTCTGTGGCAGTTTACCGCAGAGGTTTAATTACGGATAGCCGTTTGATTGCGAATTTTTCTGCAAACTTGAGAGGCTACAAAGGTATGGCTAGTGGAGACCGAGCTGAAGCTGTAAAAGTGGTGGCGGAAGGAGTAGCTAAGCGCTTGGGATACAGCGGCTTGAAGAGCTTACAGGAGGAAGTGGTAGTAAGCTTTGTTACAGGACATGACGTTTTTGCAATTCTTCCCACTGGCTATGGAAAGAGTTTATGCTACGTCTGCTTGCCAGAAGTTTTTTATTTACTGGACTCACCACCACTACCTTCCATCATCATAGTAGTGTCACCACTAACAGCAATCATTGAAGATCAAGTAAATATTGTTTTAATGTTATTAGCTAGCTGATAACTGTACATATAGGTGCAGCTCTACTCGTCCAAGGGTGTAGCTACTGGTAGTGTCACAGGAGAGTCCAGTGCAGCTATGCTGGACAGTGTGTATAGAGCTGAGCATCAGCTGTTGTTTTTCACACCAGAGATGATTCTCCGGAAAAAGTGGCGGAAACTTTTGCAGAGAGATGACTATAGACAAAGAGTGAAGGGAATGATTATTGATGAAGCACATACTGTTAAGAAATGGTAAGTTGTTTACAATAGGTTTTTCTAAAAATGCAAGCCAGTTATACATTAAAACTATGCAAGAAGATGTATATTTTATGTTGGCTGTTGATAATTGCAGGGGAGAAACATTTAGACCAATCCTGACCCATATAGGTGAAGTCAGAAGTATTTTGCCTGAGTCTGTCAACCTTTTGGCCTTGACTGCTACAGCAACTACTACAGTTCGTACCAGCATGTCTGAAATACTTGGCCTACAGAATCCTATTGTTATTGTAATGTCACCTTGCAAGAACAATATTGTGTATGCCGTAAGTAAATTTAATAACATAGACACTTTCGCACCCTTACTCGATCGGTTACGTACGGATGGAGTAAGAGCACCTAGAACAATTATTTACTGCCAAAGGTATGATGATTGTAGTAGTCTATACATGTATTTTAAGCATGGGCTAAAAGAGAAGTTCACATACCCCACTGGAGCTCCTGACCTATCAAAATTCAGATTGGTGGAAATGTTTTGCGGATGCACTGACTTGGAGGTAAAGAACCAGATCATCAAATCATTTGGATCAGAATCCCAGCTACGTATAGTGTGTGCAACTATTTCATTTGGGTTAGGAGTCGATTGTCGCGATGTAAGGCAAGTAATTCATTTGGGGTCACCCGAAGACATAGATGCCTATATTCAAGAAACTGGTAGGGGTGGAAGAGATGGAAAGCACTCGTTAGCTTTACTCTTAAGCCACAAGCGAGGAGGGAAATTTGTGTGCGAGAAATCAATGCTACAATACGAGAATAATAGCACTATTTGCAGACGAAACTTATTATTTCAAAATATAGACAATTACAAACCATTTCAAACTGATTACAAGTGCATGTGTTGTGATGTTTGTAAGCGTGTTTGTCAATGTGGATCTTGTTTTGATAATCAAAAATCATTTGTGTATTTGTAATATTGTCAATTCATTAATTACATTAAAATTTTACATGTCCCTGGATCCAATCAATAATCACAGCTGAAGGTTTCGCATGCAGAATATTCCTTGGATTGGGGAAAGATGGGTAATACCTGCCAGTAATTTCAGTGAAAATAGACATTTCTTGTAACTCTTTTAGAATAATGTTCATGTCAGCTCTTGAGTTCGGCACATTGTGAGCAGAAGAACCACTATCTGAAATTTTGTTGTCTGCATCAAAAGTGTCCATTACTGCTGATATTGTTCCAAGGGCCTCTGCTACTCGCTGAATGCACTGGGGTGTCTTGTTTGCACCAAGGCTCTTAACAGCTGATTTACACCAAGGCTCTTAACAGCTGATTTACAAATACGTATCTGGTGCTCACAATGAAGATCATTGGGAATGTTTTTCCCAGGACAACCATGTACGTTAATGAATCTTGTCCATATAAATTCCATTGCTTGGCGCTTAGATAAAATATAATCATAGTTGAGAAGAAAATTTAGGGTCTCGTTTGCATAGTTTTTTCTTCCCGAGTTTTGAAAAATAGGCAGCATATACCTGTAGCAACGCAAAACTCGATCACCATCTCCTTCCTTGATGGCATCTCGGAATTCCAGATAAAACAATCCAAAACTCAATGCTTGCTTCGCATACAAGTAAATCCTGTCATCTTAACGAGAAGAAGAGCTTTGAGGGTCCGATGCAGAAGAGTTGTACGTAAATGAGAAAAATGTCTTCATGAAATCATCTATAATATGATTTAAGACTTTCCCTCTCTCACATTCAGGCTCCATCCAAGTATCTGTCCCTTTGGGAGCATAATTTGTAGTTGGAATTTCATGCATTTCTGACATACCCAGCATTTTCATGGCAGCAGCAACTATAAGACACTCTACAACCAAAACGATAAAATCATCACATGCGTCAAAACTCTCAATCGGCACTTTGACCACATTACTGCGATTAATAGTGTTTCGAAGTTGATAAAGTGTCCCATGTTCAGTGACTGACTTGGCCGAATAATAGTACTTCCAGAGAACCTATACAGAAAAAGATAATATTAATCTCATCTACTATCTATACGTTCTGTTTACTTATCTTACCCCCAATAAGTTTGCCTTTGTATGCCAATCCTCCAAAGTAGGAATGAGACCTTCTAGCCGCTTTGATGGTGTTTCACCATTAAGTTTAGCCTTTATAGCTGACTTGGCTCTAGCTGCAGTCATCTGATCTCCACCAATAATTACTTTGTGCATCCTTTCATTCACCACTTCTACTCTGTCAGCCTCGCCAACAGCTACTTCTTCAGTCCATGAGACAGACGGAACAAACTGGTGTAAATGAGCCATTATATCTACCATATCTCCTCCTTTTGCTTCATTTTTTAATAGGACACCAAGAGGAATCTGTAGTACATACATACATGCATATATATACATACATACATACGTATGTACGTGCGTGCATGCATACATACATATACATACATACATACATACATACATACATACATACATACATACATACATACATTATACATACATACATTTAATACACACGCTTTTTGGAATTTAACACTTAAACAATATCCTGACACAACAACACATAATTAACTGATGTCTCTGCACACTCATGTAAAGCTAGTATGAATAAAGCTTACCACTTCTGATTTGCTGCTCATTTCGTTGTAATAACGATGCTTAATATGCCAATCAACAAGACCATCAAAAGTCATTCCAAAATAAGGAAGATGAGTGCATAGTATCCTGGATATCAGTATGGAAATGTTGGCCTTCAAGGATTGGTCGTCATGTGGTGTCGGCAACAATGACTTAGCAACTGATCTAACATCTAAACATGAATTATCAATTCTAACATCAGATAGAGCACTAAAATCTATTCTGTTTAGGACACCATACGAGTAGAAATAGTGCAGCGACTCAGTCTGTCTGTCTGAACGCATGTGACGTCTTCGAACATTTTTATCTAAATTGTCCCCACACAAACGAAACCCGTTCCATGCTGGCTTGCTGTATTCTTTTTGTATTAGAAGAGATCTTTCCAATACTTCTGGTGGTCTTGCAATCTGCAATTCTTGAGATACAAGAGAATCCTCAGTCATGTTATCAAGAGCAAAATCATCTGATGTGCAGCTCTCATCACTAGAAGAGAACATTTCATCTGTGTTAATATCATTCTCTTCTTGCTCAGACATTTCTTCTTCAGACTCAGACTCTGATTCAGTGTCTGATTCAGTGCCCGATTCAGAAGAATCAAAGATGCAAAATGCTGCACTGTCAAATTCTTCTCCCTGTTCTCCTTGTGTTTCCTACATATTGACGATAATATTAAGGTTTTAAAAATTACAGCCAAGGTCATATCCAGGGAGTGGGGAAGGGGGACTTATGCATCTCTCCCAATTATCTAGCTATATTATTTTAGTCCCCTTCCTTTGTATAAACTTTATCATCACTTACAGCTTCAACATCAGTAGGCAGAGATGGCAACAGTGAGTCCCTCCATTCCCTGACAGGCTTGTCATAATCTTTTCCCAAGTCCTTCACCATCCTTATTGTTGTTTTGTGAGAAACTGACAGGAATATTTTCTGCAACCTCTCATACACCTACCCGAACAGTATAATTAATTTGAATCATCATAAAAACATTTTTCTTACCTGTTTGCCACTATGTCCTGCATACAGTAACAATGCTATGATTTTGTGAACTAAATTCATTCGGCAATACCTGTATTTCAACAAAATTGCAAAACACATACCAATAGCTGCCACCCGATTTGACCGGGGTTGCTTGGTTTTTGTACATGCCATAAGTATTTGATACATCAGTGGAGCATTGCATTCAATCTCTGAAATAAATACTTTCCATTTGAACTCCTTCATAGCATTACAATCTCTCTGGAGTACTGAATTTACTTCAACTGAACACAACATCTTCATCTCACTATGTATCAAACGTGCAACTTTCTGCATAATGTATTCCCTTATTCTGGGATCAGCAAAGCACTGATCAGCAACACCTTTCTTATGCCCTCTTGCGGCTGCTTTGCTGATGTGTCTTCTGTGCGGTGTTTGCAGTTGATATTGCTTTATACCTGATTTGTTGCCAATAGCCACCTACAAAATCAAACAGCTTTAGTCATAATTTTATACGTGTAAAGTAATAAGATACATCAACCTTTACTTTCTTTCCTCATCCATGTGGATGTTAATCAGCATAGCTAATTGCACCATGTGGACTAATTACCTACTTATAACATTTCATATTCTTTGCTCCATTTAGTGCACATATTGGTGGAACTACACACACATACACAGCATGCACACATACACATACACAGCATGCACACACACAGACATACACACACCACACCTATGAATGCCAAGAGGCAGGACTTTGTAATGGAAAGTGGTTAGCTATTGGGGAGTGGTTAGCTATGCAACTCTGTGGGAAACTTGCTGGACATGTCAAAAGCTTAACAGAATTTAAGACATTAACACGCTTTTGAAGTAACTAACTCATTCACCATGTTTATAGATAACAGAAGTGCTTCTGTAAAATCAGCCAGCTAAGGCTAGTACACCACACACACACACACACACACACACACACACACACACACACATACACACACACACACACACATTTACACACACAAATTAAAAAAGTAAATTCTTTTGATACCACCCTGCACTAGCAGGCACTGTGAGCTGTGCAAAAAAGCTCGGCTAGGAACTCACAAGCTTTCCTCATAGCAAGTGATGTGCTGGTGGGAGGCTGAAAAAATAGAAAAAGCCAGATGAAGTGTGGTAGTGGGAAAGGCGGGGACACAACCACACAACCACCACACACACACACGCACATACACACTGAGTTCGACTCTGCGCTCAGCTAATTCAGGTTTTATGTGAGTCAAGGAGATTAAAATACGGATTACCAATATCAAAAACATTTTTTGCTTTTTCAAATTATCACAATACAAGTTCACAAATTAACTCATTGACTACTGAATACCAGGAGGCTGATTTTACAAAAATATGTACAAAGGTCATTAAAATATTAATAAAGACTCTAATAAAGGCAAGTAAATACATATGCTTCTGAAGTAAAGCTGCACTTGCCCTATTGAAGGTTTCTAATAGTCTAAACAGGCCACACCTACTATTATAAAAGGCCACACCTACTTTAATTACATCCGAATTTTATTGCACTCTAACATTTCTCTATACTTCTTGTTGTATCTTGGGCATAGAATGAGGTAGATTAAAAAAAAAAAAATTGTGATTCAGAACAAACTATTGACTTCATTGGTTCCAATTGAAAAAGCTTTATCATTTACACCAACCAAGAAATAAATCAAACATTAGGAATAATAAAATGATGAAAAAATGGTTACAAGGATGTGAAACTTCTCAAAACAAACACCAATGCACATGTGCCTCCTCCCACCACCAGATTCTGGATTTGCTCTAGCTAATAAAAGAGACTTGGTTAGCTGTTCCACTAACATTATATGGAACTGCTGATTGGTCTTGATTCCAGAATCAAGATTATTTTGTCTGAACATAATAGATAAGTTCAAGATGCAACACACACACATGCTCACACATGTACACATACACACAGTTACTAATTCAATATCTGATCATCTTCACTGTCTTGCTGTTCATCCTCACTGAGACATTCTTGCTCTAGCTCAGCTAAACTCTCATCTAGAAGCAGGTGAACTTCTTTAGCGGTGAATACAGCCTTAGTTGCCATACTAGAAGTCAAGGCTCCACTTTCTAAAGTGATAACTTCACAATAGAAGGAGCTATAGAGCTAGCAAAGACTTCAGAATAATTTCCTGTTCAATGACAGCTTTGTTGCCTTGGTTGCACAATTGGTAGCTAGGGTAAAAAAATGAAATTTGACCACAGTATTTTGTGGGTCAATTTGACCCACCATAGGAGCAAAGATCACATATTCATTAGAGGTGATTTACTGCATATTAAAGTTATGGCCTCTAATTAGGCTCCATTACACCGCTTACAATTAACTAATTCATAATAGTCATGAATACTACTTACAGCTACTGGAGGTGAACTTGAATCAATAGTTTGAACTTCCACTCTATATTTTCGTGCTGCCATGACATTACTTTCATTGCTTCTTTTTCTGCTCGGTGTACCAGGATGATCAGAAATTGAACTTCTGTTAGCTTCCTTCAAATTTTCCAAGCTCATTCTTACTTCAGACAAAAGCTTAGCTAATTTCTCATACTTTCTAAAGCAGTGGCGACACATTACTGCCTCTTGCTTCTCTACGCTTTCAGTAAGTTCTCTCCAAACTTCTAACACTCTCTCACTAGAATTGTCACTTGAGTGAGATCCATGCATCCTCCTTCTGTCCTTGGGTAGTTTGGAAAGATTTAACCCACAGCCTATGCAGGCAACTACATCTACTGCAAAGGGGCATCTTTGGGATTCTTCCATTTTGCAGAACAACAACTATAGCTCAGCATCTTTTAAACCACGCATGCGCACATATTTATGTGATAATTTTATGCTTTCATTTTTGGATCAGTATTTTTGTTTAGCTTTATTGGTGCAAGCCGGATGCTTCACATTGCCACAGACGCGCGCTACTGGAGGCCAGTAAACCTCTGCGGTAAACTTTTAAAATTAGTGGTTAGCGCCAGAATCTGGCGCTAGAACTGGTCATTAGTACTACTGTCCCCAGACCCTTTCCTCCCCCATTATTCCCCAATATAGAAGAGGTAAAGGGTCGGCTACGCCAGACTATACGCGGTAGTGGTGGGCGATACCGGATTTATGTTTTCTATATCGATACCAAGTTAAGTTAAGGCAGGGGAGGCTCCACTGGGGGGGCAGGGGGGGCAATTGCCCCCCAATATTAATTGTGGGGGGGCATTGCCCCCCCTCCCCAATTCAAAAACTTGTGACTTTGTATCACTACATGAAGAAAAGAAAAGACACTTTGGAACATTTTAATCAGTCTCTTGTATGATGTATTATAGCTTAAAAAATCACATTTCATAGGAGTGTGCCAATCTCTAATATTTTGCCCCCCCAACCACAAGTGTGTGGAGCCTCCTCTGTAAGGGGGGGTATAAAATACAGACCAGACCAGACCACGCCAGACCAGACCAGACCACACCTACCAACGTAAAAGCTCGCGCATCACACATGCGTACATACACCTTGCGTCGTCCTCTTACTTTATATCCTGCACATTCACTCGTTCACGCGCATTGTCAAAAGCATCAGCTTGAGTTTATGAAAATGGATGTAAACGTAGTGCTAAGCAGACCTTTGGAATCTGGTATTGGCAGCGATCTCTCTATATCGCAAGTTTGAAGTACTTCAAAAATCCAGGTGTTGTACAGACACATCCTCCACTGAAGCCAAAGGCTGGGGAAGTTTACTTAGTTTCTTGGAAGGAAGATTGCTCTAAAGGTAAGATGAAAAGTACTTCCAGATTAGAAAATAATTGTGTGTTAAAGAATATTTGAAAAAGAAATTAATAAGTTAATTATGTATAATTGATAGGGCACAGCACCACAATGATATTTACTTCGCAACACCCCTTTTGTGTTAGATACTTGACACTTAATTAACAATAATACCAAACTACTAATATATCTAAGGCAAAAAATATGACAAAGGTTTGGGTATACAAAATGAATTTTTGTTCAGTAAAATCTCGTAATGTAGCTAATAGCCTCAGCACCAACTGGTAATCACATTACACAAACAGGACTAAAGACTTAACTGGCTATACAAGGTTTTTCAGTTCAATGAAGCCATATGTAGTGGAGACCAACCTTCAACGTTCTCCACACACAGCTAACTCAAATTAGTAATATGAACACCAACATTATGTATTCATTTCTTTTCTTTCTCTCATGAGACAAACATCCCCAAATTAACTTGCTCCTTCCCTCCTGTCTCTTCTCACATTTCATGTTAGTGATGTATCACACCTTTACATCAGGCTTGCTGGCAAGTTTAGTATATTGTAGTGGCTAGCCAGCACTGCCTGGATCAGTTGGTTTAGTTTTGCAACCATAAGCTAGTTGAATAAATATTTAACTGTAAAGCTGGTTGCATCACTGGAACAAGGTTGGCTTTCAACCACAATCCCCTCAACTCTGAGACTCATCCTGAAGAAGATTCTGGTGGCACCTACCCAGTATTAGGACATCAACACCTGATACTGACAACCTAACCCCCATACCATAGCATCCACATAATTAATTTTGGATCAGGTATAACATTTCAATTGCCTGCTGTTATGGTGCATATCCTTTCACCTGTATTCAAATGCCAGGTGCATTTCATTTGTACAACTTTTACATAAAAGCTGCATTTCTTTTGTACAACTTTATACATATATAACCACATGTACTCCACTTCATTCTATAGCTATTATTCAATCTATTTTTGTCATTTCATTCTCTCTCTCTATTTCTTACCTCACTAACACTTACTCTTGCCTTGCTCTTATTGTCTATATTTTTGTAACACAACTAACACCTACTATAGCTAATTAATGTAGTTGGGTTATTTGGGATAGACATGGCAAGACAGGTAACAGTCTTAACAATGTGTTGGAGTATGATCTTAGCACAACATTCACCATTACTATTGACCGTAGTTGACCTTGGTATCTTTTTGTTTTATTAATATCCGTTCTAAAAAGCACAATACCATTCAGTATAATGCTCAATTTACTGCATGACATTATTTTAGCCATGTCTTTGTGGGGTCTTATAATTTGGCTCCATCATTTCACAAGTTATAGAGCTACTCACTACTTTCTAACAATTTTGTCCATCTCTATTAAGCGCTTGTCTCAGCAATAGTTTACATTGTCAGAAACATTTGGAACATTACACCTGTTCTTTTTTTCTTTTCTTTTTTTTTTTTTGGCTACAGGTGTCTTTATAACCCCCCCCCCCCTTTTGATAAAAAGATACCTTTTAATAAACTTGCATGTTAAAAAGAATTACTTATTTTATTAATGAATAGATGACTGGAGAGTGGATGGATATCGTTGGTTTTAGTATGGATCTAAATTCATTCCTCGCAGGAATCCAGTTTTGAAAAAGTTGTACTTCACATCAGTTTTGGCTAGTGGGCATGATCACAGATTTAAGAGGCTGGTATTCTTTTTGCTTAGTGACACTAGCACGGCAGTGGTAATTCACTATGTAGGTGATGAAAGCATTGCAGTTGGCTTCCCCCATGGTAACAGCAGGGAAGATAATAGTCATGAATTTAAATGCACTTGTCCTTCAGTGTTGACTACATTATCAACTAACACAAAAAATTCTCCTTCAAGTCTTTATAAAAGTGCAATTTCAAATCCACCAACTGAATGTCCTCCTACACTACAATCAATGTATATGCCTCGCAACCTTAGACAGATAAAAAACATTCAGTATAAAGAGAGGCAAAAATGCAGGCTAACACATGATGCAATTTACAATTTGCATGAAATAGCATATGATCTTGATGGCTTCATTAAAGTTATTACAACTTATCCCGATCTAGTCATTATTTGTGGGCTTGACAAGTTAATACATGAATTTGAATTGATCCTTCAGATTGACTCAAAGTGTCCACAGTTGCTGTCATATGACACAACTTTCCAACTTGGAGATTTTTACCTCTCTCCCTTCTTGTATCGGTACACTGTGTTTTCAAATTCGCCAGTAATTCCTTGTCTTTTTCTTATTCATGAACGCAAGTTTAAGAATGTACATGAAAGATTCATGCAGTATCTAGCAAACTCCGTTCCAACATTGTTGAAAGGGAAAAAAAAAGTACCTTTGGTGACAGATGAGGAAGTTGGTATTAAGATGGTAAGCAATTAATTTTATTACTTAAACATGTTTATTATTGGCACTTTATATTGAGGCGGTGGAGAAGTATTTACCCGGAGTTATTTGGCTACGTTGTTGGAACCACACCATTAATGCGGTCAAAGCATGGCTTAAAAAACATGGAGCAAGTTCTGTGGAAATACCTGTATATATTAGTCATTTGCGAGATTTATTAAATCAGCGCAGTGCCAGTAGTTATGAGAACAAACTTGCTGAGTTTCAACTCCTCTGGAGTAAACCATTTTACCAGTATTTCATGACTGAGATACATAATGAGGTACTGATAGTTAAACTATGTATTGAATAAAAGTGATGATGCTTGCGTTATAGATGAGTGTCAGTCTTGGTAGGTGGGTATTGGAACCTTTAAATGTCTATCACCCATTTACTGGTGTGACTAACAATCAGTCAGAGAGTTTCAATAGTACTCTGAAGCAGCTGCAAAAATGGAAAGAGGTACCAGTTGATTCCATTATACTGGCATTGTACCATCTACAAGTGTACTATTTTAATGAGATTCAGAGAGGACTATCTGGTAAGAAAATTAGTTGACAAGTTAGATAATCTATATGATAATCCTTTCAGGTGTAGGGACTTACAAATTATTGAAGCAATTTGAGGATTTTGCAAGACCTAATGATGAAATGTCCTTTATAAAGTGTTATTCACCTGAAGAGATAGTCAGAAGACTTCAAAACAAGGATGATGCTGATGTCTGTAAAAAAGGTAAAATGCCTTAAACATTGTAAAATTTAAATATTCAAAAGTTAAAGATGCAGATTCCTCAAAGAAATCAGAAGAAATGACCATGCCAATTGCTGGTCAAGATAATACTGGTATGTTTGCATAAATAATCATAGAATGTATTGCAAAATATATTTATCAAACTTTCAGAAGAAGAAAAAAGTTTGAAAATGTCAGGAAGTACTTCCTATGCCCGTGCAAGGTAAATTTAATTGATGCAGTGCCTGGCCAACTTTTAATGGTATTCCTTTAGGCTTATTATTGAGAAGAAACAGATCAGTCACAACCAATCATTGGGAGTATTTACTGTAATTGGGACTAGTGGAAGTCCACATGCAGTAACAATATTCCCTCGAGAGGCATGCACTTGTCCTTCTACTGGTAGATGCTATCACATTTTAGCAGTAAGAATAAGTGTCGGTCTGGAAAACATTGATTTGCAAAGAAAAGTAAACCTCACTCAGCTTAGGAAAAACACTCGTTCAAGAGTTGAGAAATTTCTGGGAGAAAAGTTTCTCGTCCTGGAGATTATCGAGTTGGAGCAGCACCTGATGCCAATATTTGGGTTAGCTGATAATCACTTTAGCCACATTTACTGTTTATTGAAATACATTGTAATACTAGGATTAATATAAATTAATTTACTGTTTACATATTCTAATAAATAATGTAATTTAGACAATAAAAAACAAAACAAAATCGTATGACTATGGAGGAACTAAACTAGCTACCCAGTTGTTCCTTTTGATTATTTTGTCAAAACTATGGTACAACAAATGTGTAATATTTTATTATTATATTATTATTATTATTATTATTATTAATAATTGCAATTATTTTATGTTTATCATTATTACTACTACTAGGATATTGAAACTGCTGAGAAACGCAGTAATTCTACCTCAAAGGATCCTAATAATGATACTGAGGAAAAGAACATGGAAAACACGGTAATAGTATGTAATATATGTTTAATTTTTTCCCAAGTAGTGAGGGTGGGAATAATTATATGCTATTTAATGTATTCTATTCCTTCAGATTATGGACAAAGAATCAATCAAATTTTGTAATAGTGGAAAAGGTTTGTTTCAACAAAATAACTTCATTTGTTTCAATATGATTTGGTCCTTACCACTATATAAATAGCAAAGAGATAGAGGTGTGGTATATGTGATGGATGTACTGCTATTGATTGTGGAGAATGTAACTTCTGCCAAGACAAACCTAAGTTTGGAGGAACAGGTGTTCTAAAGCAATGTTGTGTACACAGGAAATGCAAAACCATGAAGCTCAATCATAATGGTTGTTATGTTACAATTGATGGAATTCAAAGTGATATATTATGTTATTTTTATATTGCAGATAGCAGTTCCTCACACCTATATCATCTGAAAGTGTAAAGAGTGAAGAAATGATATTAATTGTATAATATATGCTTAATATTTCGATGTATTAGTTTAATAATCATAGGATCCACCAAGCTCCTGTGAAGTTATGTTAGATGCTAATGATCCCTCAGAGAATGATTCAGTATAATAATTACTTAAGCACATTGCCTGCTCTGTCTTTATTTTGCTCTGCATTATTTTTAGGTTCAAAGGAATGATGATGACTTAGTATCAACTATAAATGGTGTTTCTGTAAATTATAGAGACTTAAAAACTTTGCATGGATCTTCCTGGCTGAATGATAAGGTAAAGTATTTACATGTAAATTTACATTGATGCTATTATATTTATATTATATAGATTGTTGATGCCTACACATTTTTAGTAATGGAAGAAGGAAATACAAGAAAGGCTAACTATGTATACAGTGTCTCATGTTACTATTACACCAAACTGTGTGAAGCAGGAGGATGTTCAACTGTTAACAAATGGATCAAGGTTACTAACCAGCATACATTCTAGTTCTTTCTTCTTAATTAGTGTTTATTCTCTCCCTCAGAAAGATCCATTTACTTTTTCGAAGATGTTATTTCCAGTTTGTAAGGCTAATCACTGGTGTTTAGCAGTAGCATATTTTTGTACCAGTGAACTCATATGGTATGACTCCATGGGAGGTGATGGAGTTTCTAGTTTAAAAAAAATCTGGTAACTAATAAGTGTCCCATCAATATAGCTAATGTAATTTTTTTTCATACTCCTTTTCAACAGGGAACTGTTAATAAATAGAAGGCCTACTTTGAATCAGTACAAATGGAAGATGCACTGTCCAAAGGTAGCTTATGTAACTATTAATAATATCTATTTATATTAGTTATGTTGATAGAACATACCATTTCAAACCAACAATTATGATTGTGGAGTGTTCACTTTTTTGGTAAGAATTAACGCATTTAAAGTATATTGCATCACCTGTTATGAGATTGGTTTTAGTTTGCAAGATATCAAGCTCTGAATGAAAAGACATTGTTTTCTCAGGTATGTATGTCCTTTTCCCACTCGCCACATTATCTTGCATTATTTTTTTAGGCAGATATTGTCAATAAGCGAAGGCAGATAATAGAAGAAATTTCCAAGAGCAGACTCATTTGACATCTTATCAGTTATAGCTGTTTTTAATATCACCCTTTGAAGCCATCTCATATCTTGATCATTTACTGTATTAAAATGTTTCATACATATTATTATTCAGTAAAAAAATAATGTCTATTATGATAAGGTCTTTGACATCGATGAAAACTAGGATTATGTTCCTAAATCTCCCTGTATCTTCCCTATTAATGATTCAGTCATTCTCGGCTGAAATAATTATGTTATAATTAACTATATTGGCTGTTAAAAAGATAACAATTAGCTGTAGTCTTCCCTATTGATGGAAAGAAGCAGAAGAGACGAGAAGGAAAAGAGGAGATGAGTTGGAAAGGAGGCTCAAGGAAGAACGAGATGGTCAAAGCTCTGTAGTGTCCAAGCTGGATCTGTCAAAGGGGTTTCATCAGGTGCCTGTTAAACCAGAAGATCAGCCTAAGACAGCATTTGTTTGCCCTATGGGAAAGTTTGAGTTCTGCCGAATGCCATTTGGGTTGACTAATGCCCCAGCTGTGTTCCAGTAATTGATGGAGTGTGTGTTGGAACATTGTCTAGAATATGCTAGACCATACATTGATGATATTATTATCTTCTCTCTAGACTGGGAGTCGCACTTACAGCACGTTGCATCAGTTTTGAAAGCTCTAAAGGTAGCTCACTTGACGGCAAATCCGTTGAAATGTGAGTGGGGCGGTCGGCAAATACTTTATCTTGGTCATGTTGTTGGTGATGGAAGGCTAGCTGTGCCTGAAGACAGGGCTAGGGCTATGTTGGACTACAAACCATCTAAAACTAAGTCAGGCCTTAGAAGCTTCTTGGGATCGATAAGTTATTATAGAAGATTTATAAAGAATGTGGCCAATTTCAAGCTCAGTGGCTAGAGCACTAGTGGCTAAACACCGGGGTCCTGTGTTTTATTCCTGGTGACAACTGATTTTTTTTTATAATATTTTACCTTCACTTTCTTTAGACCCCTTTGATTGAGAAAGGTCCATTCAAACTTTCATTGACATCCTAATTAAGGCATTAATTTGTAGCACTAAGCTATCCAATTTGCTTCTCACATTTGGTCCTTCACCAGCTATTTCAAGACAGGCACCCATCGGATCCAGTGGAATGAGGCAATGGTGAGTGCTTTTAGTCATCTGTGTTCAGTTTTAGTTTATGTTTGCATGTTAATTGTACCTGTGACTGGTGACATGTTCATTTTACATACTGATGCCTCAAGTCTTGGTGTAGGTGGACTGCCTAATGTTGTTTGTGCAGGAAATGAGTTGCCTGTTGGATTCTATGCCAGACAGATCCGTGGAGCTGAGAATTCATATTCAGCTACAGAGTTGGAGGCGCTGGCGGTCATCTCCAGTATAGCTCATTTTGCACCTGTATGGACGTCATGTTGATGTAATCATTGACCACAAGGCCCTTGAAAGCTTGTGTACATCCACGACCCTAAACAAACGACTACAGCGAATGGCCATGAAACTGCAAGGCAGGGACGTCAGCATTTATTATCGTCCAGGTGAACAAAATGGAAATGCAGATGCCTTGTCAAGGCTGGAGTGGGCGAGCCAGATAAATGGAAACAATCTCTGTTTGTGCTCGGGAGAGTTTTTCGGCTTAGCAGGGGGGGATGTGGAGCCAAGCTCCACATGAGAAGAATTCAAAACATAAAAAGAACTCAAAACATAAAATGGAAGTTGAAAAGAAACGTAACTTTTTACATTCATTTATGATTCGTTTTATGTATCAGTGGGACTTGGAAATATAAAAGCCAAGGACCAAAACTGTGTTGAGTTGGTGAGATGTTACACCTATTAAATAATCTCGATCTTAGCAGAAAAAGGAAATTTAATAAATAGTGGCAGCTAGCTATTGCCTGAATCATTGAGGAGCTAATAAAGCTACTGCCTAATTCACGGAGAGCTAGTTCCTGTGTATAGCTAAGAGAGAAAAGAAAGTGGTGGAAGGACTTTCCCAGCAGAACCTCCACAATTGGGAAAATGTAATAGTAAATAGACCACCAGCAAGATCTATAGAAAAGGTATTATTCAGAATCATGGCAAATTAAAGTGAGTGAGCAAGCAATGAATAGAGATTTTGGTTTATTGCCTTCAGTCTATAGTTGTTTAACCACACATATAGCCTACAGCTTATAGCCCCCCCCCCCCCCCCCCCCCCCCCCCCCCATACCAAGTACTTTCGAACGAAAGACGTTATGTGCAGAACGGCTGACCCTCACCTTTGACCTCACGCGATGTCTTTGCGCGCGCTCTTGTTGCTAGCTGTCACCTTCGACCTTTGTGGAAAGTTGTCCTTGGTGACCCTGCAAGATTGATTAGGAGGTGGTTCGTTAGGTTGGTTGCTCGTGGGCTAGGCTGCATTTGTGCTACCCGTGAGTGATGATAAAGGAGAAGAGGACTGCAACGGCAGGAATTCACTTATGCTATGCGACAACAAGTAAGTGTACTAAATACTGTGATGTGTAGTGTTTAATAGATAGCTAATGAATTGTATTTAGGAGTTTTGCAAATTATTTGACATGACAAAAAAAACAGAGTTTTCTTTAAACACCTCTCCCTGCCAAACTTGTAAAGCATGTAACTGTCTGAACTAATCATTTCTGCTGCCAATTCATTGCTGAAAGTGTGGGTTATCGAATACAATTTTATATTATTATAGTATGAGTAATAGCACGGGTAACAGTGCTATTAGGGATCAATAGCACTCGTAAAGCAATTGAAATAGCACTCGCCGAGTACTATTTCAATTGCTTTACGAGTGCTGTTGATCCCAAAAGTACAGGTTACCCGTGCTATTACTCGCCAATAGTAGGCCATCTTCTTTTTTTTTTAATCATTTGCACTTGTAGCTACACTGTATCAGTCACTCACTATCTTTGTATTTCAGGATTAGATTCCTCTGGAATTTCGGTTTCAACCTATGGCTCCTCTTAAAATGTTGAAAATTTTCCGTCTAATATGGGTAGAGCTTCTGTGGTAGAATGACATTGTCTCCAACTAGAATCTCTCCAACTGTACATTTCCAAGGTTAATACTACATGCACGCACACTTATCCGTATTATTTCACTTAGCTACTGTGCTATTTCACTTAGTTTCCACTTAGTTACTGTGCTATTTCACTTAGTTACGTGCTATTTCACTTAGTTACGCACTATTTCACTTTCTCTGTGCGACTTCAATTGAAGAGTGATTTTCCCACACATTTTTGAATGGGCAATTTACGTGCCGTACTATTAGATTTAGAAATTGTTGTGACAATACGCCATTTGACAAGGAATAGTCTGAGAGAACAAACTCAAAACCTGTTTCATTTTGGTTTTCTTCATATACATGTTCCATATCATCGTCAGGAGTGGCAGTAAACACTCGGCCACTGTAACTAATGAAATGCCCCCCCCCCCCCACCTCCCTAGTACTTTAGTGAGATTGTGTTGTTGTTTTTTCCCATTAGTGTACTGGCAATTTTTAATTAACAGTGGTATACATGATGACAGTGGCTAAGGTGTAAGGCTAAGTAGGAAAAATAAATAATACAAAAAAAAAAAAGAGAGGAAGGAAATTTTTATTCTAAGTCTTGACACAGAATTACATCTTATAAGGTGTATTGCATGATTAACTTTTTAATGTCGATTGCCCCCCCCCCCCCATTCACATTGTCTAACTTAGCTCCCCCTTGGGTGACAAGCCGGAAGAGCCCTAATGATGATAGGGATAATAGGGTGTTGAACTTGTCTACAATCAGTATGGGTCATGAGATCCTCAGAAGTGTGTCTAAGAGTTGGCCAGAGATATATTTATCGTATTGACAGTGGTTAGTGTGCAGCAGTTCAATATGATGGGATTTCTGGGATAATATTTGTTTGACTAGGTATACATAAACATACTTGATTATTAAAGTTCAATGTCTTTTTTTTAATAGCAGCCTAAATGTTTGATTAATAAAAACATTTAGGTGTGACTAGTGGTTTGAACTTTAATAATCAAGTATGAATGATGGGATGGAAGTCAACGGTGTCTATATCGATATCTGAACACAGCTGATGTCTTTTATAGTAGGCCTTCACTATGTATATAGAAATTTGTAATAAGTAGCTGCAGCCAACAACTCCACACTAGTTCTCAAGATGTCTGGGCGAAGCATTTATTTGAAGTGAGAATTCATATCAATCAGGTAGATTTATTGAAGTTAAATGGGGAACAAAAACAATTGCGGCCGGATTAATGCAGCCACGGAAGTCGATCACTTTAAAGAATCATAAAAAATACAATATTAAAGCTATATGTGGCATACGGTCATCAAAAGACGTCTAAACGACTGCTCATTCTGACAATGGCTAAAACTTTCTTTTGCTATGTAACCTTTACCAATTTTTTGTACCATTCGATCAGGAGTTTACGGCTTCTTGTTTTACAACCTTTGAGGCTATTAAAAGCTTCTGGCGAATTTAGCCATGTTAGAGAAGAAGAAAGTAAGGACAGATAGTTAGCTACCTGTGCAGCCGTTTTCCTTAGGGTTAGAACTGTAGAAAGTAATGATGGAGCCTCAGGGAAGCCAGTATAATCAAGCAGTACTAAGTCCAGTAGCAATAGATGTCTACCTAATACCGGTATTAGTAGGAAGAGGTGATGAATCTGTAATGATAGAAAGAGTGCTAGGAGTGTGAGAGCAGCAAGCAAGAGAAGGTTTGATTCAGTTTATTTGAATGTTAGAAGTGAATGTCATACTATTCTGTGTTGAAACCACTTTATTTACCTGTATAAAGTTGGGTTTTTTCTGTAGCCTTACTTTATACATTAAAATATGATGGGAAGAGAAATGTATTTTATTTTATCACTTTTAAAAAGTCACTGATGAAGACTACATGGAGCCGAAACATTTGAACTATTATTCCACAGATACTACAGAAATTAAAAATAAATATATTTTAGTATGAAGCTGTATATTTTTATGTAGTAATAATGAATCTTTATGTAATACTTAATTAAGTTATTTTACCATGACTTCATCCTTGGTCGTAACTTGTGATACCTAAATTTTTAATCAGTGAATGAGTATTGATCAAAACTGAATCCTGTCATTATTAGTAGTGTATGCCTGTGTGTGCAACTAGTTTCCTGTGTAGGAATGTTTCTTCTATAATATATAGAGCTGACGTTTCTTCCCTGTCACTAACCTCTAAAATTAATGTTGTTGTGGTTTTTTACCACACTTTCTTGACCATTCTATTTCTGCATTATACTACAGTATGCGTTCATGCATGCCTCTACCTCTTGTTGTGTTACAACTGACTCTGATCTAGAGATCCAGAACTGCCGTGTTAGTGAATATTTTCAAGAGACTATACCTCTCAGCTAGAGTTTGATAAACTGTTCCTAACAATTTCTTGGCGGGATTAGCTTGCAGAGTATAAGTTGAATTCATGATTGCATTTATTCACTTCTGTGTGTTTTGTTTTTCTATTACTTTTCCTTGTAGTGGGATGGAGTGGGTGAAGCTGCTTTCGATGTCTCTGACTTAGACTAGCTGTGAATGATGGCTCAAGAAGTGTCAACATTTGATCATAGAGTTACCTGACATTGCTGAAGTGATGGCAAAGTGAGTGTTCTCTAGAGTGTGTTTGTGATAAGGAAGTATTGATTCCAATAGGTCTATATTGCTAGAATGTATCACCAACACTCGGAGCAATTAGTGGCTCTGGCTAGCTTGTTGTGGTCACCTAGGACAAAAGTGTGTGTGTGTTTGTGTTATACATGTAAGTATGTACGTCAAGTAATGTAATCAGATGTCACTGTATATGAGACCAGTACTATCGCAAGATGTTGATAATTTTAGTGATCTGAATGCTAGTCCGTACTCTGGCAAGTTTCTGAAGGCTGATCTTATGCAATATAACCTGTGATTTCCCCCTAAGTGAATTTGTGCCTCCCAAAAATTGCCGATTTAATTCCTGGGGAACACTATTGCAGTCAAGGAGTGACTAATGCAGTAACATTAACACATGATCCAGTGGCTGTTCTGTTGGAAGATGTCTATTATTTCAGCTAACTTTATTTTGTGTAATCTATGACCTTCAGTGGCATTGGCATCAGCTGTGTCTAGTTCAGTTCTAGTTAGGAGGCCATGCCTCCATGTATTCTACATGTACTATATGTAAGATAACAAGTTCTGTTCTGTTAGTCAGTTTTGTCATTTAGTTGTTATGAGTTTCATATCACTAAATTACCAGCTGTAGCTGTACCAAGTAGAATGCTTGGTTTCCCTCAGTTGGAACATCTCTAAAAATATTCCAGTCTGCGGAACGTTTTAGTTCTTTTAGAACCTTTTAGAGGAGCCCTGCAATGGCAGTCAAGTGTGGGCATATCTGAACAATTTTTCAAATTTTATCCATCTGTGTCTCTGGCTTGTAGTTTATAAGCACATTATTTATTCCTGACAGGCTTTAGGATCTATTTTGATCACGTCATATTAAATCTCGCTTTACTGGACCCTTTACCTACTGCTATGCGGCGGGTAGGCTGACATTAAGTAGTTTGTTCAGTTCCCCTCACTAATTGGGAAAACCACAAACAATAGATGACATAATAAGGTGGTATATCCTGTGATGTAAGACTGCTCTAACTTTATGTGTGTGTTGTATTTCTATATGGCTGACTGAGTTGAATAATTCATGTGCCATGAAATATCTTAGTGGTTATTCAGTCATTCTCGGCTGAAATAATTATTGGCTGTTAGAACGAGAAAAATTTGCTATTATCTTAGTGGTTTTACCCACACTAATTAAGCCCACCATCACATCACTCGAGCCCAGGTCAAGGTCGGCAGAGGACCTGCAAATACTGCGACCATTCGGCTAAGCGATCACGTGTGGAGTGTGTCACATGTGGAGCAATGGCATCCGGGCACAAGTACGTTAGTCCTGATAGCCACTGTTCTCAGTGCTAGCCTAAGCCTAGTAGCTACCGGTTACTTCCTTGCCAGAATGGCTGGTTCACCCGGAACTATTAGCTCTCTAAGGATGGCTGCTCATCAGTGGTGGTATTATTTAAATAGTAAGGGGCTGGAGATATACACTACTGTACTCTATGTAATTAGCTTTCTGTAGGTCAGGTTGGATTAATAGGATCTAAATTATCAATCAGTGGTGGATGGCCTTCATTGATGCACTCAGCTGAAAATAAGAGTTCTATGGCTTGATAATACATGGGCATGCTGCCGGTCCATTTGCCTTACTTAACTAGTACAGTTATGTTAAGAGTTGGACTCTAGTTCTAATGCTGTTACTCTACCCAACAGTTGCAATCTCTAAATCACGAAATCATGCTGCCAACCCTCGTTATGATCAGGCGTAGGCCTTCGTTACAGGTGTGGAGTGCATTGCCGGCTCCCACTCTTTTTATTCGAACCTTCATGCAAACATTTATTGTCCATTGCATGTTAGTAACTATGTGCAGTATTTAGTAATGGCCGTATTGCCAAGATTGGCTCTGTCAAAGTGATCAGTATTCTCGAAAGCTTGGAAACTCCTGAATCAGTCAGGTTGCATGCTGTAATTGATATTATTTATGCTGACATGAGAGTGTTATATGAGAAGGGAGGCGGAGCAAATAGGGGTTACATAATGAGAGAGATTAAAGAATGAACTGTAGTGCTGGATGTGTCTTGGGACTCATAAGCCACACTACACTATTGCCAGTGTGGCATTATATAGAGCATGGGTAGGCGGTTCTAGTACATATATGTAGTTAGATTTCCACCAAATAAAGGTGTGGTGGTCTGTCTAGGGCCCCTTTGAAAGTGTTTATGCAGGGGATGCTGCCCTTCACTCTATCTATTCTCACTCTCACTCAGGCTTGCTGCCTGTCTATTCTCACACCAGCAGACTCACCGCCTACCTATTTTCACACTATCTGACTCACTGCCATCTATTCTCACACTATCAGGTGTGGTGTGACAGGTCGGTCGGACGAGTAGGAGCCGCCACCAGAGTTACGTCTCTCTCACAGTTTAGCCGCTAGAGGCTTTCAAACCTCTCCCAACCCCAAGGCTCAATTCGGAGGTTTGGCAAGGGTTAGCTATGAGACTTTAGAGCATGAGACACAACTGAAAGGTCGCGCATACCCGCAGGCCAATATATAGGGAACCCACGAGCATGCGCGCGACATAGAAATAAAATGATGTAAGGGTGTGCGTGATTACGAATAAATGACTTGAGTTCGGGTGACTTGTAATGTGCACGCAAGTAAAAGAGTGTGTGTTTGTGAATGTGGCGGTCCGTACCACCACATCTCCCCCCCCTTGAGGAGTGAGAGCTACAATGGGTAAGGTGATACTGACACGAGACAAAACAGGAAGTAAACAATAAACGAATAATTAAGACCTTCATACATACACAAATTAATAATAACAGAGTTGAGTTCTTTGGTTTTTCAGTACGGGCTAGTCTTCTTCTGACCTGGACTGTCTTGATAGAGCGTCTGCGACGGGATTGGCGACGCCTTCGACATGATGGATTTCAAAGTTGTACTCCATCAGACGGATTTTCCATCTCGTCAGTCGAGAAGAAGGGGCTTGACCCGTGAGAATGTTGGTAAGGGGTCGATGGTCGGTAAAGGCCTTGAAGAATCGGCCTGCCAACTGATATCGAAAATGTTCAATGGTAGCCAGGAGTGCTGCTGCCTCCAGGTCAAGTATGGCGTAGTTCTTTTCAGCAGGGGAGAGCTGCCTTGAGTAAAACTCGGCTGGGATCCAGTTATCATCCCGGAATACACATAAAGTACCGCCAATACCTAGAAAGGATGCATCACAGAACACAGACAGAGCATCATTACAATTGGGGATTACAAGTGAGGAGTGATGTGATATGGCATCAATGATAGAATGGAATGATACAGTGTAGTCGTCATCACATACAATCTTTTCTGGACATGTCTTAGTCATGTGACGGTTGAGAACGGTAGTGAAATGTGACAAATGAGGAATGAATCGAGAATAGAATGTTATAAGTCCGAGGAATGAGCGAAGACTCGATTTGGTAAGGGGCAACGAATAAGAAGAAATTGAGGAGACTTTATCGGCTGGTATCGACAAACGATTACGACCAACGTGGAATCCAAGAAAATCAAAGGATGAGAATGCCCAAGAACACTTCTCTTGCTTGACGGTTAAGTTAGCAAATGTCAAACGGGAAAGAACAGCCGATATATGGCAGAGGTGATCGTCGAAGGAATTGCTAAAGATGACAAGGTCGTCAATGTAAGGGAGACAGAATGATTCTAAGCCTCTAAGCACAGATTGCATAAGCAACTGGAATGTGGAAGGGGCATTTGTAAGGCCGAAGGGCATAACCGTAAATTGAAATTTTCCTTGAAGGCATGTGAAAGCCGTATACTGTTTTGAGCTTTCCTCCATCGGGACTTGGTAAAAGCCCTTAAGTAAGTCCATCTTGGACAGAATAGAAGCATTGCCCAGCTGACAGATTATGTCATCTATGGATGGCATGGTAAAGGGTTCTCTTACAGTTACTTGGTTGAGCTTCCTAAAGTCTATCACAATGCGAATTCCGCCGTCTTTCTTCTTAACGGGGATTGGTGGGCTTGCCCACTTAGACACAGAAGGCTCAATGACACCTAACTCAAGCATTGTCTCGATTTCTGATCTAAACGCTTCTTGGTACGCCAGAGGAATTGAGTATGAGGGGGACCAGATAGGTGTGGAGTTAGTGACAGAAATGGAATGTTCTACCAGAGGAGTACGACCGGGTATATCAGTGAACACGGCTGGGAAGCTTTTGAGAGTGGATGCTAACTCTGATTTCTGAGAAGGTGAAAGATTGATAGGTTCAGAGGTGTTAACTGGTGTACGGAATTCATCAATGACATTCTCTTCAGGCACAAGTAAAGTTCTGTGAACAGTTAATGTTTTTTTAAGTTGTGACAAATGGACAACCTTTGGTTTACTGCGTTTCCCTTGAGGGGTAATGGAGCAGTTAACGGGTGGGAGCAATTTGATAATGGTAAAGGGTCCATCCCAAGAGGCGTCAAGACATTTGTTGTGTCCAGGGTTGCGCCTATAAACTACGTCACCAACTTTGAAATTAGTAACTAATTGGGATTCCTTAGCAACACGATTGGAAAGAGACTTTGAACAAAGAGTGGATTTGACATGATGAGTTTGACATGAGAGGAGATTGTCAAGATCTTCAATGAATTGTGGTAAATTCACTGACGGCTGGGAACTAGATGTCCAAATTGATTTGAGAGTGGACAAAATAAACGGAGTCGGTTTCAGGAATAACAACTCATGGGGCGTAAACCCATGCCTGGAATTGGGTGTATTCCTAGAAAAGTGGAGGACTAAATCCAACGCTAACGGCCAATCTTGCCTGTTCTCTATACACTTGGCAAGCATAACCTTAAGAGTCAAGTGAAACCGCTCTAATCTACCATTAGATTGTGGATGGTATGCCGATGTACGGATAGAGGACATGTGTAACTTGCTTTTGAGATGATTGAGTGTGGTAGACATGAAGTTACTACCTTGGTCGGTCAATATAACGAGAGGTGAGCCTAAGATTGAGACAATAGACAGGATAGCTTTGGCTGTTTCGTCAGAGGTATATGATCTCAGTGGTATGGCGAATGGGAAGCCAGAGGCCATCTCAATAGAAGTCAAAATAAATCTGAATTTCTGTTTAGAGATCGGTAAGGGGCCCACAATATCAAATGCGAGCTTCTCGCACCTTTGAGAAATAATTTCTGGCTCAACTAATGGAAGTTTCTTGCCTCCAGATTTGTTATGAACAGTGCACTTACGACAGGACATGACATGTCTCCTAATGTCTGCCGCGAGATTTGGCCACGTAAAATGTCTGTTTACAAGTGACCTAGTGGTATTCACACCACCATGTCCTAAGCCTTCATGGGCTGCTATAAGGACCTTAGACCTGAGTGAGGTCGGAACGACAAGGGCGTGAGATACTGAGTTCAGAGTGGATGTAGTACACATGAGCATGTCATCTACGATGAAGAAATGTTTCTCTGATTTACGGGCATGATCCCACAAGGGTGTTAATGATGGGTCATCTTTCTGTAATGAGATGAAATCTTGCTTTGTAACCCCATCAAATGTGAGTGTGGGAATGTCCTTGGGTAAAGGGATGTGAACATGAGAAGAATCAGGTGAATGATCAGAATCAGAAATTGAATCTGTAATATCTGGGATGTGATCAAGTGGTATAGGGCTAGCTCCCTCAGAAATGTGCAAGGCTTCGGCTGCACTGTCTGCAAGATCCGACATTTCTTGCATAGCCCTAGTGACTGTCAATATTGGGCACGGATCAGCTTTGAGGTGATTAATCAAGTCTAAAATGTTTCGCAAGCCAAAATCTAAGCCTAATAAAACTGTCTTGGGTGGTAGACGTGAGTCTACTGCAAGTTGACAAGTGCCTTGAAGTGTAGGCAAAGAAACTGGGAGTGAGAAGACTGGGACTGACTTAGACTGTTGAGAAATGCCTGAAATGGTAACAAATCTGACTGGGTTATAATTTAACTCAATGAAGTCATCCGAGATAAGGGATATCTTGGCACCGGAATCAATGACTATGGGCGTTTCAATGCCGTTTATGGTACCGTAAGTAATCAAGTCATCCTCCTCAAAATGATTCAGGGGAGTTTCAACAACAGGGTCCAGAACGGGAAGTGATTCAGGAGCGTCAACTTTCCTGACAGGTCTGGAGAAGGATCTGGGAACTGGGATAGGTTTAGGAGGGTTAGGGTCGGGTTGGGTAGGGTTAGGTTGCCTGTTAGGATGATTAGGATCGGGATTTGGTGACTGCCTGTTT